>Ga0310120_10000403_pt1 | contig 34589 bp, 33 predicted proteins | sample CB27_AW_983_MG_FD_203506 | JGI IMG/M metagenome (GOLD analysis project Ga0310120, IMG submission 203506) | Marine microbial communities from Western Arctic Ocean, Canada - CB27_AW_983 | ecosystem: Environmental > Aquatic > Marine > Oceanic | place: Canada: Western Arctic Ocean | collected...
CGCAAGGGAAGCCTCCTACGGCTGGAGTCTCGAAACATTCCTTCCCTGTCATCTTACCGGTGTCAGCGTCACCACATCGCGCTCTGTTCGACTTTTTGCTGTGATCTTCCGTCGTTGCTTCATTCGATGATCAGGATATGCTCACCGCGTCTTTCTGATCTTGAGACTTTCACACATCGTTTCGCAATGTGACACTGTGACTGGACAGGCCTTCATAGGAACAACAAAAGATCCAGGGAAAGTTGTGAGAGGCTCATCCATACAAAGCACCCCACCCCCATTGCTACGGGGACAGTTCCTCCACCTCGTATTTCTGGCCACGACGATTCCGCTTCTCCTGCTGTTATCCAACCCAGGCCCTGCATACTGGCAGGGGATCCCGGTCTCCGCTTGGTTCTGGTCGGCCTTGTCGATTCCGATCCTGCATCAGGTCTAGGTCTTACTATGCTGGAGGTTGGAGCTTCGAAGCCAATATGTGACATCCAGATGGGGGCTCAAACGGGGCTTTCGCATCTATACCATCGGCTTCTTCGTGCTCTTCAGTAGTCGCTTTCTGAGCCTGCTGCTGCTGGCAGTCGCGGACCAGGCCAGCCTACCGATGTCCATGGGTCTGCGATGGGCCTTAGCTACCCCAATTTTTCTCGTGGCTGGCTACGCGATGTTCTCCGTCAAGCACTACTTTGGGTTCCAGCGGGCAGCTGGAATCGATCACTTCGATCTCGCGTATCGGACCAAGCCGATGGTCCGTGACGGTATGTTCAGGTGGACGAAGAATGCGATGTACACCTTTGCTATCCAGGCGACGTGGTTATTCGGAATCCTGACCGCTTCCAGGCTGGCCATGATCGCCGCTTGCTTTCAATCAGTCTACGTCTGGGTGCACTATTTTGGGACTGAGAAGCCGGACATGGACTACATCTATCAGCGCTGACCCATCCGCCTGTCCGGTCGCGCCGAGACCCGTCGTATTATTGGATGTCGCCGTTGGTGATCGCGACGCGAAGAGGCATTGTCAGTCGGCAAACGAGGCAAGCCAATCTAGGCAGACGGCCAGCGCCGTCAGAGCAGAAGATAACTAAGAGCTACCGTTTGTCTGTTCATCGCCAACCATCCGTAATTTCCAGAAACTTATCGATCTCGTCTTCATTGTTAAAAAGAGCTGCGCCAACCCGGATCTTTACTCCTTCTTCGCGGAGGGTTGCCTGGACAGCTGCCTTGTCGAGCGATTGACGAACAGTTTCGGGGTCGTGATTGTGCTCGAAAAGGACGATGGCGGAGCCGTTTCCCGGAGGGGTAAGTAGCCGGTGGCCCTGGGCCATTAGGCCATCGTACAGGCGCTGGGCAAGGGCAACAGTGTGGCGTTCGATGTTGGCGATGCCGACGTTGTCCAGGTAATCAAGTGCGGCGCCCAGCTGATAGATGGCACCGAAAGCAGGTGTGGCATAGAGATACTTGCGAGCGTCGTCGTGTAGTTCGAAATGAAAATCGGGAAGTTCTTGGGCGATGTTGAGCGAGCCAGATCGATCGGGCTCTATTGTGTCCAGAAGCTCTGAGCGTACGAAGAAGGGGGCGACACCGTAGCCGCCGAGCAACCACTTATAAGTTCCCGCCGTCAGAAAGTCGACACCGGTTTTACGAACGTCCAGCGGTAGCATACCGATTCCCTGGATGGCGTCGGTGTAAAGGTACGCACCGTGGCCATGGGCGAGGTCTGCAAGGGCCCGCAAGTCGTGGGCGTATCCGTTTTGGTGCGATACCCAGGCGACTGAGACAAGGCGCGTGGCGTCATCGACTAGTTCTTCAAATTCCTCGGGAGTGGCGGCGCCATTGTCACTACGAACGATGCGAAGCTCGATGCCGCGGGTCTCGGCAAGGTTGCGGTATAGGGCGTAGGTGGTCTCGTAGTGAAGGTCGTCAACGACCACGTTGTCACCGCTTCTTAAATCGAGTGATCCCGCCACCAGATTCTCCCCTGCGCTCGTAGCATCAAGAATACTGACTTCGGTTTCGACCGCCCCGATGAGCTGTGCAAACTGCTGCCGCACACGCGTTGTTTCGGTCAGCATGTCCCCGAGCAATATTGGATTGTGGCTCTTTGCCTGCCAGAAGGCGTTTCCAGCAGCGATTACCTGCTGTGGTGAAGGTGTAATGTACGGGGAATTTAGGTAAAGGTGTTCTTCGATGACCGGGAAATCGCCGCGCACGCCCAGGGGGTCGTTGATCGATTGGACGCGTTTCACTACCTCGGGTGACTTGGACTGTTCTTTGTCGGATGGCTCTGCATCCCCGTTCGTGATGCTGAGTGGTGTGATGAAGCCAGCCGCTGAGGCCGACTCAAGAAACTGGCGGCGCGTATAGCTCAACGGATCCCTCCCATGGTTGCTAACGTCATAGTCGCTCACTTGCAGCGTACCGCACGTTGCGCAACTGACCCAAAGGGTTGCACCACTCTCGGGTGGCCGATCAAAAGTGCTGAGATATAGTCTTCTTTGGTAACGCTAAGTAATTTCAGTACCGCTAAATCGTACCCACGCGTCTAAAGGAGCGACGAGAATGACCTCACCACAAAACATTCGAGTCCAAACTTTTTTGATATTGATTGTTCTGCTGGCTTTGGCGGGAGGGTTGGCCAGCCAGCCTGTGGTCGCCCGCCCCACCAATTCGCTGGTGCTAGCCGGGGGCCTTCCCCAGCAGGCTTACCAGACATACTCCGAGTACGGTGAAAAGATCGAGGCGGCCCGCGCGGTCGTGCTTGAACGGATGAATCAATTCCCTGGTTTGTCGGTGTCGGTTGGTATTAATGGGCAGATCATTTGGGCCGAGGGATTTGGCTGGGCGGACCTTGAGCAACGTGTGCCGGTACGTACTACCTCTCGATTTCGCGTTGGGAGCGTCGCAAAACCTATGACAGCGGCACTGCTTGGCCTCCTATACGAAGAAGGCAAGATCGACCTGGACGTTACCGTGCAGACGTACGTTGCCAATTTCCCCGAAAAAGAATATCCGATCACAATCCGCCAACTTGCTGGGCACTTGGCCGGAATTCGCCACTACCAGGGTGACGAGTTCCTCAACAGTGTGTATTACGCAACCGTTTCCGCCGGGCTCCCCATATTTGCCGACGACCCATTGTTGTTTGAACCCGGTACGCGTTATTCGTACTCAAGTTACGCCTGGAATCTGTTGAGCGCTGTGATCGAAAACGTCAGTAGTGAGAGTTTCCTCGAGCAAATGCAAAGCCAAGTGTTCGAGCCTCTCGGTATGCTAGATACAACCGCTGATCAAAACGAAATGATCATCGCCGATCGTGTCCGACCCTATGTTAGGGACGATGACGGCAAGTTTCGCAACGCCCCGCACGTCGACAATAGCTATAAGTGGGCTGGCGGAGGGTTCTTGTCAACCGCCGCCGACCTCGTCAAATTCGGTCTTGCCCATATGGTTCCAGGGTTCCTTGAGGCTGAGACGCTCGACGAGTGGTTCACGTCACAGCGTACTGCCGATGGAGAGGAAACTGGTTATGGAATTGGCTGGAGTGTCTCAGGACAAGACGCTAATCGAAGGGTTGGCCACGGCGGCGGTTCGGTGGGGGGGACCACGACATTGGGTGTTTACCTTGACCAGGGACTAGTTATCGCCATGGTTACTAACTTGAGCGACAGTGGTGGGTTCCCTGTTGACGAGATTGCCGAGATTTTTTTGCGATAAGGTGCAAGGTTTTCTGACAGCCAGTTCGTTTTTGCGATTCCCGCTTAATTGAGTAGCTACGAAAGAGCGTCGGTTCTTTCCCGATGGTGTCTCGCATCCTACCGTTCGATCGATATATACCCGCGGATGTCTTGGGACCTCAACTGAAAACTGTCAGTGATCGCATTTATAGCCAATTTCGCGAAATCTTGCCGGATATTGAAATGTCGGTAGGAAGTGATTTGCATCATAAGAATGCTAACCAGCTCCTCTGTTGGATTAATCCAGAAACTAGTGCCCCATATTCCTAACCACCCGAAAGTTCCCTCTGTGAGGCCTTCCCGGGACCTTGCCGGATCGGTCAACATACTGAAGCCCAACCCAAACCCGAACCCGCCGCCGCCCATGCCGTAAACGGGCATGTCGCCCGTGTGATTCGTGATCATAAGCTTCACCGTTGACGGTCTGAGCAGCCGAACGTCATCCAGTTCCCCTTCGTTTAGGATCATCTGTGCGAACCGGAAGTAGTCGGCGGCTGTCGACGATAGTCCCGCTACGCCACCGAAGTACGAGGTTGGCGACCGGATTTCTGGAGCAACTCGCAGTTTGATCGTGTTGCCTGGGCCTGATGGACTGTAGACGGCTGACACCCGGTTCACCTTCGACGCGGGCACGTTGTAGAAGGTGTCTACCATGCCTAGCGGACCGAAGACGCGTTGCTGGAGGAATTGGTCGAGACGCTGGCCAGAAATCCTTTCCACCAAGAGGGCCACATAGTCGGTGGAACTTCCGTAACGCCACCTGTCCCCCGGATGGAAAGCCAGGGGGAGGGGGGCTCTGGCCACCAAAGTTTCTTCCAGAGTGGGCTTGGGACGGAGTAGCGCGCGCTCTTCTGTAGAGATGACTGTTCGGGAAGGGTCGACGCCCGCGGTATGGGTCAGGACGTGGCGGAAGGTAATGGGTTGTTTCGATGGAACTCGTTCAACACCGTTCTCGGTCCTGACGGCCACGTTCTTGCCGGCGAATTCAGGTAGGTACTTGGAAATAGGATCGTCCAGAAGAAAATAGCCTTCTTCAAAGAGCATCATGAGCGCCGTGCTCACTATGGGCTTGGTCATCGACATGATCACGAAGATCGCGTCCGCGGTCATTGCCTCGTTCTCTTCGATGTGCCGGTAGCCCTGGGCTTTGAGGCGAACAACCTTCCCCTGTCTCGCTACGAGGGACACTGTACCGGCCACCATCTTGGAGTCGATGTAGCTTTGCATTGTGGTGTCCAAAAGCTCGAGGCCCTCGGACGACATGCTCACGCTCTCCGGCTCGGCTAAGGGGAGCTGTTGCGTTTTAGCAGGTAAGGCGAATCCAATCTGGATCGCTACTGCGATGATGGCCGCAGTGGTTCTGCCGAGGTTTACACGGTTTCGTTTTGAACCCTCTTGGGGGAGTGTGAATCCTTCCTTTCTCATTACTTATCTTCTCCGGCTAAGGCAAACCGAGCTCTCCATGCTCCCCTTTATGGTGTGATATCGGCGCGATAGTTGCGCAGGAACACTAACGTTCGGGCCGCTTCTTCCATGTCGGCTGCGTTGTAGCGTACTGCGTGCGCGTCGATGCGTTCGAACATCTGCAGGTACGCGAGGATCTGACTCGGCTGGTAGTGCTTGAAGCGCACCGTAATAGCTACCGGCGTCTGCACAAGGTAGGGGTCGATCTCGCCGGCCAGTAACCGCCGCACTGCACGTTCGGCAGTCTGGCGAATAGCCGCCTGCCCCGCCTTCGGGGTCAGTGTAGTGGCTGAGTGAAATGAGTGGGCCCACTTGACCACGGCCGTCTCGATATCTCCTAGTCGTGCTTTTGCCTCGGCGGCGGTGGCGTCATCGCCCGAAACCATAATCACTGGCACCCCGAAGTTACCTGCAACTGCAGCGTTCCAAATGGTCTCGTTGGAAGAGTAGTCGTTGATGCGGATGTCTGTGAGGGTGGCACTGGACATGGTGTGTGCCCGTACGCCCTCGGGATTTGTGGTGCCGGCGTGATAGCCGATGAAAATTGCACCATCGAAGCTGTCGTCAATGCCCTCCATCATAGTCAGCGCACGTGGCCAGGATCTCACAATCTTCACATCCTCGCCGAAGCGATCGATCAAGAGGTTCTGGCCGTTGCCGTGCGAATCGCTTACTAGGATCTCACCGGCTCCCGCCGCTCGGGCACCCTCGATAGCTGCCAGGACCTCGCCAGTCATAAACTCGCGGAACCGAGCGTACTCGAAACCGTCTGGCCCCAGTTGCTCGCCCGTAACCACCCCCGTGACCCCCTCGAAATCAGCGGAAATGTAAATCTTCGGCCCTTCCTGCTGGGACGAAGGACTCCCGCTGGCCGTTGAACCGACCAAGGAGATGGGGACCATCGTCAAGACAGCGGCCATTCGCAGTGCACCTCTCATCGGGCACGCTCCTCTCGCAAGATGTATACGGACTTGGTAATTTTGACCAGTTGGTTCTTGCTCATACTTTTTTTCTCCTGTTCATTGATATAGAGCGTAATCTACCCGAAAGTGCATCAACTTTGGAATGGTGTTGCTGACTAGGGCTTCGGACCCCTTGACGGGCTGTGAATTGGATGGGACCGTCCAACGCGAAGCGAGAGGAGATTGCTTGATGTCGAGCGACTTCAAATTGTCGAGGGGCAAGTTCAGTAGAAGCGTCCTCGGTACACTGCTTTCGGTGGCCCTTGTTTCTGGGGCCGGCTGCGCCCAGCGGACGGATGGAGCTCAGCATACCGACATTCCCAGAACTGCATCGGGCAAACCGGATATGAATGGTATCTGGCAAGCACTCGGCAATGCCCATTGGGATATAGAACCGCACCTGGCCAGGGCTGCGTTGGCCATGCAGCCGGGCCCGGTGGTGCCAGTACCGGCGGAGGAGGTGTTGGCTTTTGGTGCCGTGGGCGCCGTGCCTTCAGGGCAAGGGGTGGTCGTGGGTGGCCTAATTCCCTACCTGCCTGAGGCGCTTGCCAAAAGACAAGAAAACAAAGAAAACTGGCTTCATAGTGACCCTGAGATCAAGTGCTATCTGCCGGGCGTTCCTCGTGCCAACTATATGCAGTTCCCGTTTCAGATTTTCCAAAGCGAAAGCAAGTTCTTCATTGCCTACGAATACGCTGGTGCATACAGGGACATCTATCTCGAGGACCCAGGACCCCCGCAGGTAGACTCTTGGATGGGCCAGTCTTTCGGGCAGTGGGAGGGCGATACGTTCGTGGTCGAGGTAACCGGATTCAATGACCAGACTTGGTTTGACCGTGCGGGGAACCACCACAGTGCTGCGCTAAAAGTGACTGAGCGGTACAACATGACAAGTCCGGACCATCTCATATACGAAGCTACAATCGAAGATTCGGAGACGTTTTCCCGCCCTTGGGTGATCCGGATGCCGTTGTATCGCAACATTAACGTTGACTCGCGGCTCGGCCAGTTTAAGTGCGTCGAATTCGTCGAGGAGTTAATTTATGGCCACCTCCGCAAGCATCTGATCAGGAAATGAAGGAGAGGGAATGACGTTCCTAATTCCCCGTTTAATCCTACTTCTTTGTTGTGGGCTGTTACTTCTTGGCCTGGCTTTCCCAGTCGTGTCACAAACCCAAGTCCGTGAGACGAAACCATGGGTAATGCCCCGAACATCTAACGGCCACCCGGATCTACAAGGGAACTGGACTAATGCAACGATCACTCCAATTCAGCGCCCTAGAGGAAGGGATCGTGTTCTTACTCCAGATCAGGTTGCTGGTATTGAAGGGCGCCGACAAAACCTGATTGATGCAAGTGGCCAGCCCAGTGATCCAGATCGCGAGGCTCCTCCAGTGGGAGGTGATGGTTCGACGGGTGCTGCAGGTGGGGTAGGGGGTTACAACTATTTTTATATCGATGCCGGCGACCGGGTAGCCATCTTCAATGGTGAGCCTCGAAGTTCACTGGTTGTAGCCCCTGAAGACGGCCGCATTCCGCCGCTAACGGGTGCGGCACGGGAAGCGCGCCGGGAGGCATCAGCGCTGCGTCGAGTGTTCGGCCAGTATGACAACCCGGAAAATCGGCCGCTTGGTGAGCGTTGCATCAAATCGTTTGGCTCTAACGCCGGTCCCCCGATGTTGCCCAACTACTTTTACAATAATAACTACACCATTGTGCAAACCGCTGATCACATCATGATTATGACCGAAATGGTTCACGACGTACGGATTATTAGGTTGGGTGAGCCAAAGCCGCTGGCGGAGAACATCCGTCCATGGATGGGAGACTCTTGGGGTTGGTGGGAAGGCGATACGCTTGTTGTTGAGACCACCAATCTTCCCCTTCGGCAAGTAAACGGCCACCGATATGTATACCCCGGAGGTTCCGAGGACATGAAGGTGACCGAACGTTTCACTCGGGTCGACGAACAGACGATTAATTACGAGTTTACGGTGGATGATCCTACGACCTACACCAGTGCGTGGAGCGGCGAAGTCCCTTTCAAGGCACTGGACGAGCTCGTTTACGAGTATGCGTGCCACGAGGCAAATTATTCCCTCTTTAATGTGCTGAGCGGGGCGCGTGCAGAGGAGCGGGAAGCGGCGAAGAAGAAAGAGGAGGGGAGATGAAAACGCAGCGAACGATACGCTTGGTGCTGATTGGTGGCGTGCTGGCCCTCGTGGCTCTCGTGTATGCGGCGCCTATTGTCGCTCATCACGCTTTTGGTGCCGAGTTTGACAGGGATGCTCCTATTCGGCTTCAAGGCGAAGTGGTCAAGCTTGAGTGGGTGAACCCTCATACATGGATACACCTTGAAGTTGCGAACGAAGACGGTACGACGGAGGTATGGATGGTAGAGGGTGGCACGCCTAATACGCTCTTGCGTCGGGGGCTGCGAAGAAATTGCCTGACACCCGGCACTGAAATTATCGTCGATGGGTATCAAGCAAAGGACCACTCTCTCAAGCGGGCCAATGGGCGCGATGTAACCTTCACTGATGGCAACAAGATCTTCATGGGGTCGTCAGGTACGGGCGCGCCCGATGATGCACAACGGAAGAGGGTTGCCGGCGGACGCTGTTAAGCGTTAGTGACGAGATGGTGGTAGTTGGGCTAGGAGGAATAGCCGATCCATCGACCGGCTGCCGCCACAGTGAACCAAAGTGCGATAGAGGTGGCACCCACCAGTCGAGTTCGTACCGACGTATCGATGCCACTTGTGTGGGTGATTTGGGAGCGGACGGTAAAGGTGAACAATAGGGCGATGGGCAGGGTAGTCATTTTTACCCAGAACGACTGGTTGTAGTAACACTTCACGGCTTCCGAGAGAAATAGCAAGATCCCAGTCACAGCCATGACTACAATTGCACCGGCTAGCCAACGATCTGCCTGATCGGCCAATTCTGAAATCGTTTGCCGTTTGAGCCCAACTCCCAGTAGTCGCAGATCTACCACCAGCAGTGATCCACCAAGCACACAGAGGCCGAGCAAGTGTATGGCCTCGATCGCCGGAAAAAGCCACATCGAGTTGCGAACACCCGCACCCAGGGCGGTAGCGTCACACCATTCGAAGAACGACAGCAACACGGTTATAAACTCGCTTCTCTAAGACTGGATCCCGCACCCGGCAGCCCAGTTGATCAGATTGGACTGCGGTTGGATGTCACAATCGAACCAGTTGTATGCAATCAAGCGCCCGGAAACAACGATTAGGGCCCAGGCGATAAGCGAGACGGCACCCGCCACCCGCGCTGCACGTGGCAGCTTCGTATCATTGTCCCACTCCGCGACTCGGCGATGAATCCCCCGGTGAAAGACAAACGCGTTGAGGCCAGCCACTATGAGGAGTAGCACTTTGAAGCGAAAGAAGATGTTGTGATAGTAGCGAACGGGGGATGAGTAAAATAGCAGTAATCCGGTTGTTAGCATCACGGCGAAGCCGATCCGGGTCCATGGAAGCAAACGGCCCGTGATCTCAGAGACTGGAACCTCTCGCATCGTCCAACCTAGCAGCCTCAGGTCGTTCATCACGGCGGTGCCGACGAACAGACCCAGGCTAAGAACGTGGGTCGACTCCAGGAGTGGCCAAACGTACAACGATTCCAAGAGCGCAAGGCTCCAGGACGTGCTTCCCAACCACTCTAGAAAACTCAGTATTACGAATGCTCCCTATTTGGCGCGGCTATCAGCTGGCCTTATGGTGTCGGGTGCGTAAGTCGCGTGGCAATTGGAGCAGGCGTAATAGACTTCGGCTCCAGCATCAAAAACCGCTGTCGCATTCTCAGCCTCTGCTGCTTCGAGCGCCTGTTGCCCTACTTCGATCAGCGCACTCGACAAGGCTGTCCATTCCGCCCCACCCTGGATGCGACCCTCCATCATCAGTAAATTACCAGACTCAGCGATGACCATAGCTGCGTTGCGCACCGTCTGCCATTCCTCATCGGTACTTGGCGCAAACTCCACAATTCCATTCTTGTCAATGATCGTCCCCACTGCGTCCCAATAGATCTCAGCTGCTGGCTCGACTACCGAAATCATCAGCTGTTTGACATCGGCCACTTCCACAAAAGGCTGTGTGTTTGAGCTACACCCGGAGAGCAGTGTGACCAGAGCAGCGAGCAACGGGAAACGTACCGCTTTCATGTTGACTGCCCCTCAATTCTTTAGTGCATTGTAAACAAGCGTCTGGAATTCTGGCTCAAGCATGCCGAGGCTCGGAGGATATAACTGTGTCATCACCAACGCGATCAGTTCCTCGTCGGGGTCGATCCAGAAGTATGTGCTGCCGATCCCCCACCATCGGAATACCCCATTGTTGTCTGGGACAGAGGAAGCATCTTCGTCGACGAGAACGCTGAACCCAAGGCCGAACCCATAGCCGTCCGCCCTCCATGTAGCAATACTGATGGGGATTAAGTGCTCGGCGAGCCGATTCGTCCGCATGAGCGCGACGTTTTCACGACGGAGTAGCCTTACTCCGTTGAACTCACCGCCATTCAATAGCATCTGTGCGAACCGGACATAGTCCGCCGCCGTCGATACGAGGCCCCCGCCGCCTGACAGTAGTTCAGGCTTTGTGTTGTAGATGCCCTCAAAGGGATATTCGAACATCCGCAGCGCCCCGTTGCGTGTAGCCGTATAACTCGTTGTGAATCGCGCCATTTTCTCCGGGGGCACGGCGAAGTCTGTATCAATCATGCCAAGCGGCTTGAAAATCCTCGCATGGAGAAAATCATCGAATGGTTGCCCGCTAACTACCTCCACGAGTCGAGCCAGTACATCGACTGACACTCCATAATTCCACAACGAACCAGGGTGGCTGAGAAGTGGAAGTTCTGTCACTTCTTCTACCAAGTTCGCGAGATCCCCAGAAAATACGTCGGCGGTGCGATATAACGAATCGACATGGGTCTGACCGAAATCGCCGTACGTGAGTCCGGATGTATGACCTAGAAGATCGGCGATGGTCATGGGCTCTCGAGGAGGTACTAGTTCCCCCTCTACGTACACGCCGACGTCTTCAAAGCCCGCCAAATAGCGCGACACGGGATCATCCAAAGATATAAGAGCATCCTCCACGAGCATCATGACTGCCACGGATGTGATGGGCTTCGTCATGGAATAGATACGGAAAATGTCGTTTACCTCAAGGGGGTCCTGGCTGTCGAGGTCCCTGAAGCCCACAGCGTCCCAGTGCACCAGGTGTCCGCGGTGGGCCACCATTGTGACGATCCCACCTGTCTTGCCCTCATCAACATACCGTTGCATAGCGGGAGCGATTTGCTCCAGCCTTTCTGTGGAAACTCCGGAATCGGATACGTCGGCCCATGGGAGTGGACTTTCCGAGGCAGGAGCGGAGCACGATAAAACCGCGACAACGATCCAAAACGGAAGAAACATGCTAATCGCAACTCTGATTGTCATAGGGTAATTGTCATGCTCGAAAATACCCGTTGAAGGCGTTACCGACGAAGACATCGTTATCCACCCACTGGATGGATCGGTGAGCCTGATTCCTATTTGTTCGGCAATGGCGCGCGTCAACACGCAATTCCTTCAGCGAATGATGTGCCACTGATCGTCAGGCTGGGCGCGATCCAAATACTTCAGCCCATCCTGGGCGAACACTGCGATCTGGCCGATGCCTAGCTCTACCCCTCTATCGCCCCAGCCCGCGACTGCCACGCGTGTATGCGGTTCGAAGGCATACAACGTGTTGTAGTTCAGTGTGTGCTCGTTGCTGACGACTTTGTGGAGTTTGTAGCCGGAACCCGAGCCTAAGCCAGAAACCCAGGTTCCTCGAGAGAACATTAGGCCATTGACCGTGAAGCGACGCAGGAACATTGGGGGAGGATGAAAGCCGAGATTGGAATCGATGACCCCTTCTTCCCGTAGGATCTGCGCAGCAGCACGCTCGATTTCAATGCCGGTTCGTCCATATTGAAACTCGGCAGCAAAGCGATCTTGCATCCGGTTGACGATTCTAAGGGCCTCCTTCAACTCCTCCGGAACGTCAGTCTCCCCTTCTTCCAGCACGTAAGCATGCTGGTGCGAGTCGGTTACCATGCCAAGTAGCATGATGTCGGAGTCGAGGCTGACGATGTCGCCGCGCCGAATCGTTGGGTTCATTCCGTTATCAGAACGGCCGCCGTTGCGGAAGAACTCTGGCGAGTCCTCAGCGGCGTACTTCTCGATGTTGGCCGGCTTGCGCTGGATCCCTATCGTAGGGTGGTTTTCCTTCTCGATGTGCAGATCCAGCATCCTATGGCGGAACCACCAGTTGAGGTCCTCGACCGTCGTGACATCGGGGATGATGGCTTTGTTCGAGAATCCTTCGGCAATAAGGTCGTTGGCCACGCCCTGTACGTAGCGGTAGACGCTGATCTGCTCGGGCCCCATTGTCTCCAGCCAACGCACACCGAGAGCCCAGGAATTAACAGCACGAGAGGCGTACTCTCCTAGCACCTTTAGCATCGGCTCATTGTTAGTCTGGCTGATGGCAATCGTCCGTGGGTCTCGGGCCCGCACTAACTCACCGATGTGGGCATAATCGCGCGGTTGCACGTACTCGATTTCCTCTCCAGTGTCGAAGAAGAGAAGAAATTCGGGAATCCGCGATCCTTCTTCGTATTGGCTCGCTAGCACCATGCCTTCGTGGTTAGCCGGCAAAAGGGAGGTATAGAATGGCCCTTCCTTGTAGGAGGCTTGTCGGTACTCTGGCTGTTCGTCGCTGCGTACGATCCACATGTCGACGCCCTGTTCGCGCATGATCGCCGGTAGCACATTTCCCTTTTTCCAGTCCCAGAAGTGCTGCATGATCTGAACCCGTTCGCGCATGGGAATCACTTTTTGAATGTCTTGGCCGGCATTGGGCCTGCGTTGTGCGAGCAGGTCGCTGGAAGTGACGAGCATGGGAATCACGGTTACGGCCACCAGCCAAAATCGGGTCATCTTATGCCTTCCTTGAGGTCTGACTCCCAACCCATTTCTTTGAAGAACTCCTCGCGTGCTGGAAACAGAAATGAGAGGATCTCGAACAATTCTGGGTCGATTGTTTTGAAATTCTCAGGGGTTAGTGGCGTCCCGTTGAAAGAGCGCCGTTGATGCGCACCGTAGAAAATGTCGAGGCCGTATGCAAGATACTCGTCGGCATAAGAATCAGCGGGCAGTCCGTCCTGAGGCCGGTAAAAACCGCGTTCCATGGCGGCTTGAGTTGCTCGTTCAAGGCGCGCCTGGACTTCAGGGTAGGCTGGCATAATCCCACCTCGATGAATTAGGTGGGTGATCTCCTCGACTGATGCATCGCGCCGGAGGCCCTCTGGTCCGCCGAGCCTTAGATAGTCGGGAATAATTTCTTCATCCTCGAGGTCCTGGCTCCTTATGCCCAGGGCGCGCCGGTGCATGTAATAGCTGATCGAAGTATTCCTCTCCTCAAAGGTATAAAAGAGCGTCATCACCGCTTGTCGTTGTTTGACGTATTCGGTGATGATCCCCGAGCCTTGGCGATCCTTGAGTAGTAAAGCGTTGGCGATGTTAGCGGCGTATTCGATTTTGGCGGGATCAACGCGCTCCGTTGCCCAGAAGGTCACTGCGGGCGTCTCGATGCGTTGGGTGAAGATGTCCAGAGCGTTCTCCGCTTCGGGTGTTTCTTCCAGGGCGATGATTATCAACACTTGTTCCATGAAGCCGTCTTCGTTCGTAGCTCGGACCTCAGCGTAGTAGTGGGCTGGATACGACGCTGGTTGTGCTTTCAGGGTCAGGACACCATCGCTGGCATCGATCGCCACGATCTCCGTCGCGTCAAGCTGTCCTTCCCTTAGGTAATTGCGCCGGTCGCCGCCGGGCAACGGTTGAACCAGGCTCCAGGTGATCTTCTTGGGGTTCGGGAAGATAAGCTCAATTCTGCCAACCTCCGCCCCGAGAACTGTTTCAGGGGTAACAAGAAAGCGATCGAATTCATCCGTGAGTATGGGCTTTTGTTTTGATCCCACTCCACCGAATGGGACGGCGAAAGCGAATGAGACAATTAAAATTGCGACTTTGAGAATCATCGTTCTTACCTCTCTTTTGGGTCTGTCCCTGGTGCATTAGGTATACCGCCGAGCCAGCGGGCTGCTCGGCGGCCCTGGTCAATTCCTGTAACTGCGGACTTTGAGAAAGCAACTCCGTGAAGGCCATTTCCGGCTAAGAACAACCCTGGTGTGCGCTCAAGAGCGGCTTCAATTCGAGCCACTCTTAACGGATGTCCGAGATCATATTGAGGAATCGCGAACGGCCATTTAGTCACTTCGGAGAGTATTGGTAAGGACGTTAGCCCGAATATTCTCGCTAATTCGTCGCTGACTAGTTCGACTAGGGAGTCGTCATCGAGGTCGGCAACGTCGGGGTCTACACTGCCGCCGAGCATTGCCCGTAGTAACACATGGTCTTTAGGGCTTCGTTCGGGAAACAATTGCGAGTCCCAGATGCAACCGAGTGTTCGGTAACCTTGGTCCCGGGGAATCAGCACGCCGAAGCCTGTTGGAAAGTTCAAGGCTGCTTGCGGCCGGAAGCCCAAGGCCACCACGACGACGGGCGGAGTTGTGACCTCACTTAGAGCCATAGCCACTTCCGGAGCGACTTTCTCGACCGTGTGGGCGTTTGCACACGCCTCACCAGCCGCAACCACCGCGTTCGCTTCGATTGAAGAATCGATACCATCAATGAGCAAGCGGTAGCGTGGCGGTCGTCGATCGTTGCTTCCATGTGCTGTCGTAATAGCTTCGATTTTCTGCACCTTGGTATCACAACGCACCGTGAACTTGTCACTTTCGGCAAGTGCGACGGCCACCGATTGCAATCCTCGGCGGAAAGAAACCAGCTTTCCTGAAAGTCCACTTCTAGGACCTTGATTGCTTGGGCCCTTCCGACGGCTGGCGATCATGCCTCGAGTCAAAGAGCCATAGTCACGCTCTAGTGCCACCAAGTTTGGGAAGGAGGCGCTTACTGAGAGCTGGCGAGCATCACCGGCGAAGACGCCAAGCACCATCGGTGCGATTAACTTATTTGCCGCCGCGACTCCTAGTCGACGACTGGCAAAATCCCAGATGCTTTCTAGCGCGACACGTTCTGGCTTGGCCCTAGGGACGAAGGGTTCCGCCATCATTCGCAACATTCCTATGGGCCCGATGATTCGTGAGCGGGCGAATGCCAGCGGGTGTGTTTTTATCTCCCGAAGTCGGCTGTGCAATAGGTATCTTCGTGCTGCAGCATCGTTTGCCTGCACTTTTTCGTGCAAAATCCCGTTTTGTTCCAACAACTTGTTGAACTCAGGCTCGTTGTCGAGATACCCCGTCGGGCCTGCTTCAATCAGCCAACCATCGCGCTTCACGGTGCGCGCTTTACCACCGACCTTCGAGCTCGCTTCGAGCACAAGGATTTCGAACTCATCCGCAGCCTTGCTTCTATACCGAGCGGCTTCATGAGCCGCACATAGGCCGGAAATGCCGGCGCCAATGATGACTAGACGCTTCATTGTTTCACCACGGGCTATCTAAACAGTACGGCTAAAGACAGGCTTTTCTGGGTCTTGTTTCTCGCGCAGGTAACGATCGAAACACATCGCCAGGTTACGAACGAACAGCTCTCCTACCGGAGTAACAACGATGGCTTGGGAGCCAACTTTGACCATTCCGTCCACCTCGTGCTCCCCAAGTGCCGCGAGCTCCTCAGCGAAGTACTCTTGGAATTTGATTCCGTGGCGGGCTTCAATGGCCGCGAACGCGACATGAAAATTACACATAAGCTCGTGAATGACGTCGCGGCGTACCTCGTCATCTGCACTACGGGCGACACCTCGGTAAACGGGTAGTCTCCCCGCTTCGATTGCCTCTCCATAGCTGCTGAGTTTTTTCTCGTTCTGCGTATATGAGCCTTGCACATCGCCAATCGCCGAGATTCCTAAGCCAATCACGTCCCCCGCTGGAATTACCGAATAGCCTTGAAAGTTACGTCTTAGACGATGTTCCTTCCGAGCTCGAAAGAGTTCATCGTCAGGCTTCGCAAAGTGGTCCATGCCTATGGGCTCGTAACCTGCCTGTAACAGCTTCTCTCGAGCAACGGCGAACAACTCGAGCTTGAGATCACGTCCTGGCAAGTTGTCCTGCGAGATCTGGTTTTGGTGCGCTCGCATCCAGGGAACCAACGCGAATGAGTAAACTGCTAGCCGGTCGACTCCCATGTTGATGACTTGGTCCACGGCCCGAGCGAACGAGTCAGAGCTTTGAAACGGAAGGCCATAAATAAGGTCGACATTAATCCCACGGAAACCCTTGCGCCGGGCGTATTGGATTAGTTCCTCGGTCTCCTTTGCCGATTGAACTCGATTGATGGACTCTTGAACCTCAGGAGTGAAGTCCTGCACACCCATCGACACACGGTTGAAGCCACGCTCTCCGAGAACATCAAGATGCTCAAAAGTAGTCACCCGAGGGTCAACCTCGACGGCGAGCTCTGCATCATGGCAGCGTTCAAAGCGGTCGAATAAGTGGTCCAGGAGTTCGGCGAGGTCGTTTGGCTTGTGATAGGTGGGCGTGCCGCCGCCTAGATGGAGTTGGGACACTTTTCGCCGCCGCGGCAAGTGTTTTGCGACCAAACTGATTTCGCGACGGAGAAGATCAAGATACGGAACCGTCTTCTCATAGTGCGGGGTGATGATGACGTGGCAAGCACAGAACAAGCAGCGTTCTTCACAAAACGGCAGGTGGATGTAGATCGACAACGGCTCAGAATCACGTTTATTGGCGGCTGCCAAAAGGTTGGTATAGATAGCGTCATCAAGATTCTCTTGGAACTCCACCGCAGTGGGGTAGCTCGTATACCTCGGGCCTTGACGGTCATAGCGGCGCATCAACTCGGTGGTTACTGCTGGGGACAGTAACTGGGTGATGGCATCTTCCGTATTGGTATTGTTCTTCGCCATTTATTGCTAAACCTCTTCACCGGCTGATGCTGAAGTGCGAGAACACTCCTGCACTTCGCTGTGAACGACTCCGATCAATGCCTCGACGCTTTCCATGGGAGTTTGTGGGAGGATCCCGTGTCCCAAGTTCACGATGTGCCCAACGGGTGGAATGTCTTGCAACAACCGACGAGCCGCCCGTGATGTCGACTCGGGTCCCGCGAGCAGGATTGCCGGGTCAAGATTTCCTTGCAGAATCTTCTGCGGTCCCAATGACTGACGTAACTCGGCCATGTCAACTCGCCAGTCCACGGAGAAGCCATCGGCCGACAAAGTGGTCATTTCTGCCAGAAGATGTGTCGCATTTTGCATAAACAATATGCATGGCACCCCGAGTTGCCCCACGTTCTCAAGAAGGTTCTCCAAGTGTGGTTTTACAAGTAACGACCAGTCCGAAACCGACAGCACGCCTGACCAAGTTTCGAAGATCTGTACGGCATCGACGCCTGACTCCACCTGCCCCTTCAAGTACGAGCTAGATAACGCTGTGAGCCGCTCAAGAAGCTCGGTCAACACCCTCGGTTTATCGATGGCGAGCGCTCTCAATGCCGGGAAGTCGCGCACCCCGCGACCTTGTACGAGATATGCCGCAAGTGTCCAAGGTCCACCTGTAAACCCAAGTACTGGAACACGGCCAGAGAGTTCCTTCTTGACCAATCGAACCGTTTCCAGGACCGTCGGGGCGATTTCGTCCTGGGTAGGTATCGATAATGCCTGGACCGCAGCTTTTGACCGTAGAGGTTTGTTGATCACGGGACCAGGAGCAAACTCGACGTTGATACCAAGCGCACTGATTGGACTCATGATGTCAGCGAAAACAATGGCGGCATCGAGCGGGAACCGGTTAATCGGCATTAGCGTTACTTCGGCCGCTAAATCGGGACGGGCGCACAGCTCTTCGAAGGAAAAACGCTCGCGAAGCGCGCGGTACTCGGGAAGGTAGCGACCAGCTTGCCGCATGATCCACAGTGGTCTTCGTTCTGTGTCCTGTCCCTGAAGGGTGCGCAAGAGGAGATCGTTCATGGCGGTCACATTTTATCGAGCGCAGCTGAAATGCTGTTGCACAGGTGCTGCAGGTGTTTTTCTTCGTGAGCCAACGACAAGAACCCTACTTCGTAACTTGAGGGCGCGAGGTAAACGCCATTTTCGAGCATGAGGTGGAAGAAGCGACGGTAGTTTTTGGCGGCACGCGGTTCGATTGCATCAGCGCGGCGTGGTGCCGCTCCGCCTTGAAATGCAAGCCAAAAGACCGAAGCGCAGCGGACTAGCTGAACCGGTGTTTTTGAAGCCTCCAGAATTGGAGCCAACATTGTTTCCAGTTTCTTGCCAGCAGTTTCTAGCTTCTGCCAGCCTTGCTCACGCTTGAGAGTGCGGAGGGTCTCGAGGCCCGCTGCCATTGCCACTGGGTTGCCCGAAAGCGTTCCTGCCTGGTAGACGGGCCCTTCGGGGGCCAGGTTGTCCATTATGGTTCCAGCTCCCCCGAACCCGCCTACAGGTAGCCCACCACCGATTACTTTGCCGAAAGTGGCTAGGTCTGGCGTGATTCCGAACAACTCTGCGGCGCCTCCCGCCCCTACTCGAAAACCGCTAATGACTTCATCGAATAGAAGAAGTGCGCCGTGTTTTTGTGTGAGATTACGTAGCTTTCTGAGAAAGGCCTCACGTTGCAGGAGTAGACCGTTATTGGCCGGTATCGGTTCGACAATTACTGCCGCGATGTTGTCACCCTCTTGGTGGAACAGGGTCTCGAGCGCCTCATCATCGTCAAGCGGTAAAATGCGCGTCTGCGAGGCGAACGATTCGGGCACGCCCGCTGAGTCTGGCTGGCCGAACGTTGCCAAACCGGAACCGGCGGCAACTAAAAGATGGTCAGCGTGGCCGTGATAACAACCCGAGAATTTGACAATCACATCTCGGCCGGTCACGCCGCGGGCCAAACGAATTGCGCTCATTGTTGCCTCTGTCCCAGAGGAAACAAAGCGGACCTTTTCAAGCCCTGGGTACAGTGACGTCACTGTCTCGGCAAGTTCGATTTCCAGTTCGCAGAGAGCACCATACGTCGTCCCCCGCTCGGCAGCCTGACGGACTGCTTCGACAACTGCCTGGTGAGCGTGACCGAGGATCAGAGGACCCCAAGAACATACGAAATCGACGTAGGTTCGGCCGTCCACATCCTCGATAAGTGCACCTCGACCGGACCGGATTACGATGGGCTCACCACCGACGGCGTGGAAAGCTCGCACCGGGGAGTTAACCCCGCCGGGGAGACACTCCTTCGCACGCTTGAACCAAGCTGCTGACGTTACCCTCGGCTGTGCGGATCTTTCCGTCATAGCCACCCACGCTCTAACGCTTCACGCGAGTGGTAAGTGATGATCAGGTCGGCCCCAGCTCTAGTCATGCCAACCAGGTTCTCGCGGACTACGGTTGCCTCATCCAACCAACCGCGGGCTGCTGCTGCCTTCACGGCGGAGTATTCGCCCGAAACGTTGTACGTAGCCAAGGGCAATCTGGTTTCTTGGCGCACAGCACGGATGACATCGAGGTATGCAAGAGCCGGTTTGACCATCAGCATGTCGGCTCCTTCTTGTTCGTCTAAATGAGCCTCGCGGATTGCCTCGCGAACATTGGCCGGGTCCATCTGGTACGCCTTACGGTCTCCAGTAGATGGGGTCGACTCTGCAGCATCTCGAAAAGGACCGTAGTATGCCGAGGCGTACTTAGCCGCGTAAGACAAGATTCCGACATCTTCATAGTTGGCTTCATCGAGCCCTTTTCGTATAGCCGCTACTCGCCCGTCCATCATGTCCGATGGGGCAACCACGTCGGCCCCTGCTCCAGCGTGCGCCAGAGCAATATCCTTCAGCAATGGGAGAGTCTCATCGTTGATTACTTTGCCATCGCGCAATACCCCACAATGCCCATGCGACGTGTAGGCACATAGGCACACGTCTGTGATCACTACGATTTCGTCCCCAGCCCTTTGTTTGAGAGCCTCGACCGCCCGTGCTACCGCGCTACTTGGAGAGCTTGCTGGCGTACCTCTTTCATCCTTCTTCCCATCCTCCGGCGTGCCGAACAGGAGCACGGCCCGAATACCGAGGTCGGCATCAGCCAGGACACGTTCTACGAGATTCTTGACTCCATATCTTGAAATCCCGGGCATCGACTCAACGGGGTCCTCAGCGCGATCCGTGGGAAGAACAAAATGTGGCATAACTAACTGCTCAGCGGAAACACGACTCTCACGCACCAAAGCTCGCAGTCGTTCCGTTGTGCGGAGTCGTCTAGGGCGCTTGGTAAGTTGTCCGGAGACTTCGCTGGAATCAATCGTCATGGAATTGCCTCAATCATGCCTTCGAGATCACGCCCGGCTGCTTCGCCGTCGACATGCAAACCGGCTTCATGGGCGGCGAGTGTCGTCGATGGTCCGATGGTAATGATTTGAACGTTCTTAGGAACATGTGTCCTTGCCAACAAACCCGCTACTGCCGAGGGACTCGCTAAAAAGATGGTGTCAACGTCCATGTTGGTGATGTCCCCACGTGGTTCCTCGGCCTGTGCCACAAGCGTTCGGTAAACAGCTATGTGTGACACTTCTATTCCTAGGGGCTGAAGCACTTCTTCAAGGTCAGGGTTCGGCTTTTCCGCCCCAGCGGAGACCACCCTAATCAACCGACGGTCATCGTCCGTCAAACATTCTGCGAGCGTCTTTGCAAGGGTTCGGATCGTGCCACCCTCTCCGATGAGGTCAACGTGGCCAAGCTCCTGCTTGGCAGCAGCCGCAGTTGTTCTTCCGACTGCTGCGATTGAAACTTCTGTCACTCCCCGCAACCCAGCCAGCGCGGCAACTCCACGGACACCTCGCACTGAAGATACAATCAGCCAATCAGCGTCCCCGAGGGCAGTTACAAGTTTATAGGCGGTTGCTTCATCTCGAATCTCCTGGCCCTCGATACACGGGAAAATCACGGCACGGGCGCCACGTTCGGCGAGGTCGACAGCCCAGTCTTCGGCATCTTCACGAGCCCGGGTTAGTAGCACGGTAAGCCCATTGACATCACCCACGCTCATGCCTCCAAACTGGTGCCATCGGTAGGCGTCTCAGGCAAAGTGTGAGAGAGCTTCGCCCAGAGGACAGCAGCCAGCTTGTCGGGATTCTCTGCCCGGCCACTTTTCCGAACGAGCACACCATCGGATTCAAGCACCGACATCAGTTCCAAGTCCCCACCATCTACCCGACGGCACCAGGCGCCGAACGGCAAGCTACAGCCACCGTCAACTAGTCGCAGGAGCTCGCGCTCCGCGCGCACCGGGCCCGAAGCACTGACGTCATGCAACGGGGCGACCGCGTCGATCACTCGATCGCCCTCACGACACTGGAGAGCGAGGGCACCTTGGGCTGGTGCAGGCACGAAAATAGTGGGGTCGAGGCGAAGGTTTACGAAGCGGCCCAGGTTCAGGGCAGAGGCTTTTTGCTGATGCCCGAGTCGAATCAACCCTGCGGCAGCCAGGACGATTGCGTCATATTGTCCCTCGTGGAGTTTAGCCAAGCGGGTGGGAACGTTGCCTCGGATGGGCACGATTTGTAAATCCGGGCGCAGCGACCGCAACAAGGCGCGACGACGTTCGGACGAAGTGCCAACGACAGCGTTTTTCTTCAACCTAAGGTCGATTTCAAGTTTCAACCCTGAAGGACTTCGGTCTGGCTGCCCATCGTCACGCATAATCAAGCAATCCTCCGGGGTAAGTCGCTCAGGGATCGCCGCAACCACCAGCCCTTCTGGGCCCTGAGAGGGGAGGTCCTTATAACTGTGGACGGCCAAATCGATCTCGTCGTCGAGAATTGCTGTTTCAATTTCGCGAACAAAAACTCCCGCGGGACCAATCTCTGAGAAACATCGGTCCTGATCTAAATCGCCGGCCGTCTGGACGATAATGAGTTTCGTCTCGTGGCCAAGGTCAGAGAGCGCCTGGGCTATGTTGTTCGTTTGAGCAAGTGCGAGGGCAGAGCCACGTGAGCCGATACGGATGTTCATAGTGTCACTCGTTCGGTGTCAAGCTCGGTGTCACCTTCCCCAGATGCCAATTGGGGGCTGTCTTCTTCCGACAGTCTCCGTTGGAACTCAGCGCCCAAGAACTCGTCGACATCGGCCAAAAATGTCGTGGCAACGTCTAGGCCTTTGTCACGCACAATGGAGCGCATACCCACAAGCGGCACATGGGCAAGTCTTCGCGCCAGCACACGCGCCCAGCGAGCAACCGCCTCGCGGTCATCCTCACTCAACGTTGACAGGTCTTTGCGGAACAGGCGCTCAAGTGCAATCCGAGTGGTTTCCTGATATTTCTGTTGCATCGCCACAAGCATAGGAGACAATGCCTTGTCGACCAGCCGATCGCGCAAATCCTCAAGTGCCCGATCGACCATCGCGCGCGCATCGGCGGCAGCGTCGGCACGCTGCTCGCTATGTTCTCGTCCCTGGTCGACGATGTCATTGATGTCAATTCGCTCAACACCGGCTGTGATGGCATCGGCGGCAGCGACATCCGGTGGATTCGCCATGTCGATGATCAACGGCGGGCGACCCGAGGGTGAACGTGCTGCTAATCGTTCAAGATCCGCAAGCGTGATCACAGGTTCGGGCGCTGCGGTCGCCGTGACCACGACTTCAATCTCGTCGGTTCCCTCTCCGAGCGCGGTAAGCGGTCGTGCTACCCCGCCGACGCGATCAGCGAGTTCGGCAGCGCGCTCAAGGGAGCGGTTAAAAACAATGATCTGGATTCCTTCCAGCGCGAGTTTCTTAGCGCATCGCTCTGTCATAGGTGATACGCCAACAACACCGAGAGCTGATGGGGTTTCTGCGAGGCGCTCGCGAGCACGCAAAATAGCGACTTCTGCTAACGAGACTTTACCCTTACCGATCTTGGTGGTTCCATGAATTCGTCGAGCCGTCTTGGCGGCTTCTTCGAACACCCATGCGAGGCGTGGCCCGACCAGGTTGAGCGAACGCGATAACTGAAGCGAGTCTCGGATTTGACCACGAATCTCGGTTTCACCGACCATGGCCGAATCCAACCCAGCGGCGACGTGGAAGACATGCTCTACTGCGCCTTCGCCCACCCACGCTGTCATAGCTCGTTCCGACTCCCCCGGGGTGGGTGTTTGTCCGGTGATTGCAGTGTAGATATGGGGGCGACAAACACTCGGAGAACTACTTCTATTTCCCACGTAAACCACTTCAACCCGATTGCATGTTGCCAGGTACACGACTTCCTGCAGGTTCGCCCTAGTTGCGATCTCGCGCATCACCTTCGGCCGCTTATTTGCAGGAATCGTGAAGCGGGCTACCTCGTCGACACCTTGGCGGCGCCAGCTCACACTAACCACACCTATTTTGTCCATATGTCCTTGGAAGTAGGCAAAGCCGGGAAGACAAAGTCGTTGAGGCTATTCGCGTGATGGTTACCCTGACAAACTAGACGAAGTTCCTCCGCGAGTTGTCACAGATTTGTCATCACACCTTGTTAGCAGTTGGGGAACGCTGCTCGCAGAAGGCCGGCTAGCAGGGCCGGATGGTCTTCCGGTGCGTTAACCCGGATAAAAGTGTCGCCACCAGCTTCCTTGAATAGTTCGCGCCCCTGAATACCAATCTCTTCTATGGTTTCGAGGCCATCCGTCAGGAACCCAGGGGTGACCACAGCGAGACTCCGGATACGTCTCTGGGGCAGCTCCGTGAAGAGATCCGAAGTTGTTGGCTTTAACCATGGTTCGGGGCCGAACTTCGACTGATAGCAATGGGTGGCGTGTCCGGGGTCCCAGTTGAGCGCCTTCAGGAGGGCATTGGTTGTTGCCAGGCAGTCGGTGCTGTATTGCCTCCGCTCGCGACGATCGTAGCGTGTCGGGATCCCGTGGTAAGAAAGTAAAAGATGATCTGGTTCGTCCCCAGCCTTTGCAAACGCGCTCCGACAGCAATCAGCCAAGGCGTTGATGAATCCTGGATCATCCGCTTCTAGCGTCACTTCGCGCAGGTTGGCTGAAATTCCTAGTGTTTGCGCAGCCCGACGAGCTTCGAGAAACACTGACTCGGTTGTCGAGCTAGTGCGGTGCGCATATAGGGGAAGAATTATCGCTTCAGTATCCGAGCCAACTCGTTTACTGAGGGTTCTATAGAGTGAACGGTCGCCGTACCGATACGCCCATGTTACTTCGAAGTGGTCGTCGGCGATTTCCCTAATTCCTCTTGCGATCTTACGAGTGCCAACCTCGAGTGGAGACCCATCTGCCGTCCAGATTGAGCGATAAAGCTCCGCCACTTTGGGGGGCCGGCTGTTCAATACAAAACGCCGAAGAATTGGTTGCCATAGCCAGCGGGGTAAATCAATAACTCCCGGATCCGACAGAAACTCAAGAAGGAACTTGTGCACAGCCGCGGGAGTTGGGGCGTCCGGTGTTCCGAGGTTAACGATGATTAGAAGGCGACGATTCGCTTTAATCATCGTCAAGAAGGGGTAACAAGATTGCCTGAATCCATAATGACCTCCCGCCTACCATCGGCCGTCACCACCATATCTAAACGCAGATTTCCCCGTTGTGCGAGATGCTTGCATTCAGATACTCAGTAGAGATTCTTCTTGGGGCTCTCCCGCGAAAGTCTTGGAGAGGGTATTCGGTGGGTAAACCAGGTTCGGAAGTGTAGAGTCCGCTGAAAGTCCGCAATTTGACAATCCAATAGGCACCTTGGTGAAACGGTGTAGTTAGGGGAGAGAACCATGAAAAAGGTTTTGGCATTGGGTGCGATGCTTATATTCACCACAACCGTGTGTGCGCAGGAACGGCAGGTTAGCGATCTCCGTGACATGGGTGGCGGGAGGTGCGAGGCTAATGTGTACAACTGCGTCGACACTCCAAACCCACTGCCGAATCCGGATACGGTGTGGATCGGAGAAATGACCTGGATGGACGTCCGTGATGCGCTGGGTGCAGGCAAAACAACGGCCATCATCTCGACTGGGGGCATCGAGCCAAACGGTCCGTGGTTGGCGACCGGCAAGCATCAATATGTTCTTCGTGCCAACTGCGACGCGATCGCGCGCAAGCTGGGCAACGCACTCTGTGCCCCTATCATCAAGCTGGTACCCGAGGGTTCCATTGAGCCACAGAGTGGTCACATGACAAGCCCCGGTACGATGAGCGCCCGCGAAGAAACCTTTCGGTCCGTTCTGACCGATGTCGCCCACAGCCTGAAGATGCATGGTTTTGAAAACATTATTTTCATAGGTGATAGCGGCGGGAACCAGGGCGGGCAAAGAGCAGTGGCAGAGCGGCTAAACGCTGAATGGAACGATGTGATTGTGGCGCACGTACAGGAGTATTACGACTACGCAGGTGTCACTGCCTACATGGCCAGTCAGGGTCTGGTGTCCGAGGGAAACGATGGTTTACATGACGACCCGGTCATTGCTCTCAACATGTTCTACACGGATCCACGCTCGGTGCGGTACGACGAACGTGTAGCGGCAGGGTTGGCGACTATCAATGGTGTGTCAATTGCTGACCGTGTTGAATCCTTGTCGCTTGCCCGTGAAATCGTGGAGTTTCGTGCCGACCATACAGCTGAAGCCATCGAGAACGCCATCACTGCTGGTGGTACGGTGCCAGTTCCGGAGGCCGAGGTAGGGACTCCCGGGGGTCGTCGGAGTCGTGGTGGTCGCGGCGGTCGCGGTGGTAGGCGGAACGAGCAGCCTGCCGCTGACCCGCGCACGATGGGCGGCGGAAATTGCGGGAACAACGAATACAACTGCTCTGACACACCCAACCCACTGCCAGCAACAGATAGTGTATGGCTTGAGGAAATGACCTGGATGGACGTCCGGGACGCTTTGATTGCAGGCAAAACGACGGCAATTATCTCTACGGGTGGTATCGAGCCGAACGGCCCGTGGCTGGTGACGGGTAAACACAACTATGTGTTGCGCGCCAACTGTGACGCGATCGCTCGAAAACTTGGCAACGCTGTATGCGCACCCATTTTTGAGTTGGTCCCTGAGGGTGGTATCGAGCCACAAAGTGGCCACATGCGAAGTCCGGGAACGATAAGTCTTCGCCAGGAGACCTTCGAGGCGATGCTTACCGACGCCGCACACAGCCTCAAGATGCACGGGTTTAAAAACATCATTTTTATCGGCGATAGTGGTGGGAACCAAACTGGCATGGCTAACGTTGCAGAAGCACTCTCGGCGCAGTGGGATGGCGAGGTGGCGGCGATACATATCCCGGAGTATTACAGAACACCTCCCGGCACTCCCAACGTGCTGCGTGATCTTGGCGTAATCACGGATGACATGCCGAACGATGGCATTCACGATGGTGCAGCGATCACGCTCAATATGATGTTGACCGATCCGAGTTCGGTTCGCTGGGCAGAACGAGTGAAGACAGGCCAGGCGATCATCAATGGGGTTTCGATTGCCGACCTGGGAGAGTCGCTCAAACTTGCCAAGGCTGTCTCCGACGCGCGGGCCGAGCGCACGGCTGAAGTGATCAAGCAGAGGATTGCCGAACGACAGCAGTAACCAAGGGGCAAGGACTGGCCCGATTTGGTCATCTGCACTAAGCGAGCGGATGACCAGGTGTTCATCACCAAAAGTTTCAGCTGGTGGTGAGCCGAAAGGCTACCCGGAAACAATCAGCATCGGTTTGAAGGGTGCAGAGTTTGATACTAGTGGTGAGTTGAGCGAAATAGTTGGTTACTGGCGGGCTAGACTAAGTCCCCCATTTCCTGAGCAAGGATACGAACATGTCAGGCCTTCTTCCCGATATCGATCCCGAAGGGCTCCTTGAGTACTCGGTAGTTTTCACTGATCGCTCGCTGAATCACATGTCGCGATCGTTTCAGGCGGTGATGAACGATATCTCCGAGACACTCAAGAAAGTCTATGGTGCCGAAGCGGTTGCCGTCGTCCCTGGTGGGGGAACCTCCGCAATGGAGGCAGTTGCGCGGCAGTTTGCGACCGGCATGAAGTGTCTCGTTATTCGCAATGGTTGGTTTAGTTTCCGGTGGACACAGATTTTTGAGATGGGGGGTATTCCCTCCGCAACTACCGTGCTGAAGGCGCGTCCCATTGATGACAGTGAGCATCCGAGTTTTATGCCGATGCCTGTAGAAGAAGTCGTTGCGACCATCGAGGCGGAAAGACCTGACATGGTATTTGCGCCACACGTGGAAACATCCTCCGGGATGATCTTGCCAGATGACTACCTGCGCTCCGTGGCGGACGCGGTACACGGCGTGGGTGGCATGTTCGTACTCGATTGCATAGCGTCGGGCGCGATCTGGGTCGATATGAAAGTTTCCGGTGTCGATGTGCTGATCAGTGCGCCACAAAAGGGCTGGAGTTCCTCTCCATGTGCCGGCCTGGTCATGCTCAACTCGGTAGCGCTGGAAAGACTTAAGTCGACAACCAGTACCAGCTTCGCGGGTGACCTTCGCAAGTGGCTTGAGATCATGCAAGCGTACGAAAAGGGTGGACACGCGTACCACGCCACTATGCCGACAGATGCACTCGCACGCTTTCGTGACACGATGAAAGAGACTGAAGCCTACGGCTTTAGCAAAGTTCGTGGGGAGCAGCAGGAACTTGGAGATAAAGTTCGGGCGCTTCTGGTTGACAAGGGGATCAAGAGCGTGGCGGCCGAAGGATTCCAGGCCCCGGGTGTCGTTGTTAGCTACACGGACGATGCTGGCATCCAAGATGGAAAGAAATTTGCCGAGGCCGGCCTGCAGATTGCCGCCGGTGTTCCATTGCGTTGTGGCGAGCCAGAAACTTTCCAGACGTTTCGGCTTGGTCTCTTTGGCCTTGACAAGTTGCACAACGTCGACCGAACCGTTGAATTGCTTGATAGAGGACTTAACGAAATTCTGTAATTAGGCGTGGTTTCGGGGGCCGAAGCGATTGTCGTGGATCCAATGTTGCTGACAGAGTCAGGCGGCCCAGTTTTGTTCGCGTACAAACAGCAATTGATTGTCCTGGGAAAGTTCGGGCCGAAAGCTGTATCCCTCTTCCGCAAATTCTTTTAGGCCGTCCGGAGTGTCGATCCGGTTCCGGATGATGAAGCGGGCCATCAGCCCGCGGGCGCGCTTAGCTGAAAAACTGATCGTCTTCGGTTTGCCATCACGGATCTCCTGAAAGAGAGCAGTGACGAGTGGCGCATCGAGCTGTTTCTTGGGCACAGCCTTGAAGTACTCATTCGAAGCGAGGTTAAGTACCGCCTTGACCGGCCGTTCTGCATGCTCGCTGTTCAATGATTCCACCAATCGGTCGCCCCAAAAGTCGTAGAGATTCTTGCCGCGGGGATTAGATAACCGGGTCCCCATTTCTAATCGATAGGGCTGGATCAAGTCCAACGGCCGAAGGATACCGTAGAGCCCCGATAGGATGCGCAGGCGATGATGTGCCCAGTCAAGGTCGCGTTTCGAAAGGCTAGCCGCATCAAGTCCCCGGTAAACGCCGCCACGAAAGGCAAGCAAGCAAGGTTTAGAGTTATCCGCCGTGAACGGAAGGGTCATACCCTGGAACCTCTGGCGGTTAAGCTCAGCTAAGGGTTGACTGATATTCATTAGTTCTCGGAGGTTGGTGACTGTTAGCCTTTTGCACCGTCCGAGGAGGACCTCGATGTCCTCTTGGAAAAGGGGTGCGGTAGAGGGCAGACCTTCTGCAGAGAACTCGAAGTCGAGCGTTTTAGCGGGTGACAGAAGGGTCAGCACGTCATTGTCCTTGGATTGCTGCGCGGATCGCACGGGCAGTGATCTGGGCCCGGTACTCTACCAGTTTCCGACCGTTGGCGATCGTAGCTTCCACGGGTCCCAGGGCGACCCCGTTAATACTGAACAAATCGGCTTCGATACGTTGGTTGGTCCGGATCATGTTGGGATCTACCGTCGCGATGATCGATGAGTAGTGGTAGTCATCGTGGTATTCGTTACGCGTTGCACGGCACTCATCAGGCTGTTGGAAGATGCCGAGTTCCGCCTTTAGATACTCGCAACTATACATATCCTCAGTGTAGTACTCGGGGATATGGTAAACGCGTGCTGGCGCCCCCTTCCACTGGGACGTCAAAGCCTCAGCCACGGCTTCCATGCCGCGCGTGTTGCCACCGCTATCACCGATGAGGACGATATCGGTAAATCCGTGCGCCGCTAGGCTACTGACTACATCGGTCAACATTGATTCAAAAGTTTCTTGGCGAACGCTTAGGGTGGCGTGGTATCTCATGTGCCCTGAGGGCGGATCAATGCTCCCTTCGGGGACGAGCTTGATAATGGGTGCGACTAGAGCATTACCTAGCTCTCGCGCAATCGCATCGGTCGTCGCCTGCAACACGAAGTTGTGTTTCCCGCTTGCCACGTAAGGTCCGTTTTGCTCGACTCCTCCAGTGGCGACAATCGCTGTGGTTTTTCCGTCGCGGATTGCGTCACGGACATCCATCCAAGTCATCTCTTCAATGAAGACGGTGTCAATGCCTGCGATCGGCCGCGGTGAATCAAGATCCTGAGCCGAGATTGCGGCGGTTGGAATCAAACAGGCAAGAACACAAAATATGGTTGGGAAGCAGTAATACATAGCTTGATCCTCAGGGTTTCGGATTTGATGGTTCCTTTCTACGCGCTAGGGATTGGTTTGGTCAAGGCCGCAGCTGGTGGCGGCCCGAGTGCTGGGGAAGGTGGCCACCGCACGAACCGAACCCTGGCGATCCCTGGGGTCCGCCAGTATGCTTCGGTCGCAACCTTAAACACTTTTATCCCTTCATTAGGAGCCTAACCGATGTGCACACGAAAGTTTGTCTTGGGTATCGCGCTTAGCATCATTGTTCTGTTAGTTGTCGCGAACGTCTCCGCACAGGACACGAACCCACGATTCGGTGTTTGGAGGAACCAGTCCAACCCCAACAACGTCATGACCTATGAACCCTACGGTGATGGTGGCATGAAGATTACGGTGGCGACTACTCGAAATGGCAACACCTCCGAGTGGAGCTACGTAACGTTATTCGATGGCGCATTTCATCCAGTCGAGGGCCAAGAGAACTCCGAAACCGCAGTCGAGTTCATCGACGAGCAGAGCACCAGGATCTACAACAAGCGCAATGGGCTCGTTGGCCAGATCATCATCAACACACTCTCGGAAGATGGCAACACCATAAATAATGAATACGTTCGTATGAGCGCGGATGGCAAGATCACTGGGGTCGGCCACGCTGTATATGAGCGAATTCAGTAGGCAATAGACAGACACTTTGGTGGGTGGGCCGCTAACCTTAGATTTAATCTGACATGTGGTTTCAGCGGGTGGTCTTCATCGTCCTTGCGTTTGTTGCCGTGCTAGGTCCCTGCTCGATGGTTGCGTTGGGCACGTTGTCCCAAGATGCTTCGGACCTACTTAATCGGGCTACGGCCGACTTCTTGTCCGGTCGTATTGAGAGATCCGTAGCGGGGTTCGACCAGGTTGTTGAGCTTGCTCCCGAGATGGCGCCATACCTCTGGCAGCGAGGCATCGCTCTCTACTACATGGGTCGTTACGATGATTGCCGAGCCCAGTTTGAATCTCACCGCACCGTGAATCCCAACGATGTGGAGAACGCGGCTTGGCACTTTTTATGTTTCGCCCGGCTTCAGTCACCGGAGGAGGCACGCAAAGCGCTGCTCCCGGTTGGACACGATAGCCGGGAACCAATGATGACGATCTACAAGGTGTTCCGCGGCGAAAACCGGCCGGAAGAGCTCCTGCCCGTCATTAGTAGAGGGGCACTGGCCCGTTTTTATGCGTACCTGTATCTCGGTCTCTACTACGAGGCCCTCGGACGTGAGGTTGAAGCCTATCAGTACATCTCGGTCGCGGCCGACGATGACTATGGAATTGGTGGGTATATGCACGGCGTAGCTAAGTTGCACCTTGCTTGGCTTCAACGGGAGCAAGAGCAACCTCCAGAACCCCCTCTTTTTTGAGCGGGGCTTGCCAAGGACTTACCAAAATGGCCTTATTACCTGCACCTAAAATCCATCAATGGCAATGATAGAAAGGGTTTATAGAAATTCAATACGAAGATGGTACCGTTGACCCGCTATGGCAAAGACCACCGACGTTATCGTTGTCGGCGGCGGGGTGAACGGCACGTGCATTGCCTATCATCTTGCCCAGCGCGGCGCCTCCGTCACACTAGTTGAAAAGGACAACATCGCCGCAGGGCCGACAGGGCTGTCATGTGGAATCATCCGCCAGCATTACTCGCATCCAATCACGGCGAGCATTGCACTTGCAGCGCTGCGTTTCTTCGAGAACTTCAAGGATCTAGTGGGTGGCGATTGCGATTTCCGGCAGACGGGGTACATCTTTGCTGCTGGCCCGGACACCATTAATACTTTGAAGGCTAACGTGGCCCTTCAGCAGTCGCTTGGTATAAACACCTCGGTGATTTCGGTGGAGGAACTGCGGGAATTAGTGCCTGGTGCTGCAATCGACGGGATCGTTGGCGCAGCGTACGAACCGGAATCGGGGTACGCTGATCCCTATAGCACATCGGTAGCATTCGCTAACCGTGCCGAGGAACTTGGTGCCGAGGTGCTTATCGGTACCGAAGTACACTCGGTGATTGTCGAGGGTGGTAAGGCCCGTGGTGTTGTTACCAACCAGGGTCGACTCGAGGCTGCTTCAGTCGTTCTGGCGACAGGCCCCTGGTCATCGCGGCTCGCCAAGCTGTTTGGCATCGACCTGCCGATTGTCCCGTGCCGAGTTCAGGTTTGTTTGTTCGAACGTGCCCCCGACCTAAATCACGACAAAATATTTATTGACTCGCCGCTCGGTGTTTACACGAGACCCGAAGGGGAAGATCTAATGCTAGTTGGCTCGGTCGCTACCGACGAAGCCAAAGCGGGTATCAAGCACCCCGATGATTTTCAGAGGGTCGCCGACTTCGATGCTGTTTCACGTTACAGTGAGCAACTTATCGAACGCTTCCCGAAAATGGACAAAGGTAGCTTTCTAAAAGGCTACGCGTCACTCTACGACGTCACCCCCGATTGGCAACCGATCCTTGACGAACTCCCAGGTATAGAGAATCTCTATTGCTGCGCCGGCAGCAGCGGCCACGGATTTAAACTTGCCCCGATCGTTGGGAAAATGATGGCTGATCTGATCACACGAGGGAAGAGTGATAATGACGACATCAATTTCTTCGCTTTTGATCGCTTTGCAAGAGAAGAACTGGTCGAGAGCGGCTACGCTCACAAACTTCTTGGGTAAACGCGTGTCAACTTTCCTACTGTCGGCTCTTGCGATTGTCGTTCTTCTCGCTCCGGTTGCTGGTGCCTCCCGTGCTAGTAACGGTTTGAATTTCCCGTCGATTGTGCAGCACACGGAGCAAACGTTCCTAGGCTTCCGACAAGGTCAGGAGCTTCGTTACGCGTTTGAGATTGAGGGAGGCCGCCAACAGGACAGCATTGTCCACTGGAGTATTACGCTCCAGGGAGTCAATGAACGTGGATCTGAGGGCACGTTCGACTTGGGGTACATTGCCGTCATCGCTGGGAAGAAGAGGGCCCAGGCGACAGCCCAGACACGATTCAATGCCTATGGATTCCCGCTCAGTGTGAATTTTACTTCCGAGCGAAACACTGTGATGGGCGCCGTTGGCTACAGCATCGAATACCGGTTCGAAGGAGACAGTTTTCGAAAGGAACTAATGGACGGGGATTTTGATGATCAGAAACTCAAGCTGGAAGATTATGCGGGTGTCAACATGAGCTTCCCAAGAGGGTTGTATCTTTACACTCCGCTCGACTCTGAATGCATTAAGGCGTTTGCTGGACTTCCCCTCAATGAGGAAAGCGCTGCGGGTAGTGGCCGCGGTGAGTTTCAGGTCGAAGAAATTTGTCACGGCCGCGAGATGATTTTTGCGAATCCTGGTCTACTGAACCTCACCATGCCGGCGTTGTGGGAAACAGGTACCGGTACACTTGACTTCTTTGTTTTGGCGCCGACCGGCATGCGTCTTGATTTACTTACTGGACCCCCTTCCGGTGTCCCGGGTGGTGGCGTCAACATCGCGGGTTTCAGCCTTAATAGAATGCGTAGATTAATCGGTCTTGGACCCAGTCCGTTTAACGGTGCCGAGGATGCGCTACAGAACTTTGGGCTAGCCGCTTCCTCTGATCTGTTGCAGCTCGATATCGGTGGCCGAATAGTTGATGCTTGGCGCCTCGATCCCCCGGCACCTTTCTCGGCGGTATACGTCGATGGGAACGGTTCGATCGTGCGCCTTGACTTGGCAGAGGAGCCGATGACTGGCGTTCGGGGTTGGATTCGACGGCTTCGGCCCAGTGAATTGTAAGTAGCGTTGGCAATGTTAATCGGAGATGACGACAATCTTGTCCTTGCCTCGTTGCTGCCCTGTTACCTGCAATGTGCTGCTAAACTCAAAAAATAGCAGGTGAAAAATTGGACACGCGCCGCCCACAAGACATGCAGGTGCCTAAGGAGGATTCTTGATGTACACCGATTGGATGATCCGGGGGCTGTCAGTTTCGACTTGTAACTGTGACTATGGCTGCCCTTGTCAATTCAACTCCCTCCCGACGCATGGTGATTGCCGGGCTGCGGTGGCGATGAGTATCGAAGAAGGACACTTTGACGACGTATCTCTTGGGGGAACAAAATGGGTCGGGTTATTCGCCTGGCCCGGCCCTATCCACGAGGGCAATGGTGAGGCGTTAGTCATCATTGATGAGAGCGCCAGCGACAAACAGCGGGAAGCTCTGTTGACTATCTTGTCGGGCGAGGAGACCGAGCCTGGAGCTACTATCTTCAACGTCTTCGCGGGAACGCTGTCGGAAATGCACGAGCCGCAGTTTCTTCCGATCTCCTTGGAAGCCGACATGGAGTCCCGACAGGGCCACTTCTCTGTCGAAGGGTTAGTAGAGGGCAAGGTCACACCGATTCTCAATGCGGTAACAGGTGTTGAGCATCGTGCCCGGGTGACGCTGCCGGCTGGATTCGAGTACACCGAGGCGGAGTACGCCAGTAGCACGGTGAACGCGCCGGGGCCCATCCAGCTCGACCACGAAAACGGTCACGCGCACTTTGCGATTGTCCACATGACGCCCCAAGGTGTTGTTCGCTGATTGGATCGTGAGCAAACTGGGAACCGTTGCTGGACCCAAGGCTTCGAGGTCTTCCGTTGAGGCTATCTTTCGTCGTGATCGCTGGGTAATGATCAGCGGCATCATCTTGCTTACCGTGCTTTCCTGGGCGTATCTGTTCGGCCTGGCGGCAGGCATGGATGACATGGCCATGGAGGGCGATTTGATGTCGTCGGTTTCCGGACTTATGGGCCCGCAG
>Ga0310120_10000405_pt1 | contig 34550 bp, 29 predicted proteins | sample CB27_AW_983_MG_FD_203506 | JGI IMG/M metagenome (GOLD analysis project Ga0310120, IMG submission 203506) | Marine microbial communities from Western Arctic Ocean, Canada - CB27_AW_983 | ecosystem: Environmental > Aquatic > Marine > Oceanic | place: Canada: Western Arctic Ocean | collected...
CGCGGCCGAAGAGAAGCCTGCGGTGAAAGAGAAGCCTGCGGTGAAAGAGAAGCCTGCGGCCGAAGAGAAGCCTGCGGCCGAAGAGAAGCCTGCGGCCGAAGAGAAGCCTGCGGCCGAAGAGAAGCCCGCGGCAAAAGAGAAGCCCGCGGCAAAAGAGAAGCCCGCGGCCAAAGAGAAGCCCGCGGCCAAAGAGAAGCCCGCGGCCAAAGAGAAGCCCGCGGCCAAAGAGAAGCCCGCGGCCGAAGAGAAGCCCGCGGCCGAAGAGAAGCCCGCGGCCAAAGAGAAGCCTGCGGCCGAAGAAAAGTCTCCCGCCAGTGACGGCAAACCTGAGGGAAAACCCGCCGCGGAAGGCGAGAAGTCTGCCAAAGCCAAGGAAGGTGAAGGGGGCGAAGGCGGGAAGAAGGAAGAGAAGAAAGATATTTTCGCCGAGATCATGGGCGAAGAGGCCGCCGACGCGGTCAAGATTCACAAGGCCAAGGGAAGCAAGAACATTGCCAAGGGGATTATCCATATCGCGGCCACCTTCAACAACACGATGATAACCATCACCGATGAGGCCGGAAATACGATCGGATGGTCGAGTTCCGGCAAGATGGGATTCAAGGGATCCCGCAAGAGCACGGCCTACGCTGCCCAGGTGGTTTCGCAGGACGCCTGTCGCCAGGCCATGGGCCATGGCCTGAAGGAAGCGGAAATCCGGGTCAAGGGCCCGGGGGCCGGCCGCGAATCAGCGGTGCGTGCGGTGCAGGCCATCGGCATCGATGTGTCCGGAATCAAGGACGTGACACCCATTCCCCACAATGGTTGCCGGCCGAAGAAGGCCCGCCGGGTGTAACGAGAACGAACGACCAAAGAATAAATCTTTTTCCTCATGGCACGTTACACCGGTCCCAAGGACAGAATCAGCCGCCGCTTTCTAGTGCCGCTGTTTGGTTCTTCCCGCGCTCTCGAGCGCCGCAACTATCCTCCCGGCCAGCACGGTCTCCGCGCCGGCCGCCGCAAGAAGTCCGAATACGCCATCGCGCTGGGCGAGAAGCAGAAGCTCAAGTTCCAGTATGGAGTCTTGGAAAAGCAGTTCCGCCGTTGCTACGAAGAAGCCGCCCGTCGCCGGGGGGTGACCGGCGATATCATGCTGCAACTTCTTGAGACCCGCCTCGATAATGTGTGCTTCCGCCTTGGGCTTGGAAACACCCGTCAGGCCGCCCGTCAGCTGGTTGGCCATGGCCACGTGCTGGTCAATGGCAGGAAGCTGAACGTCCCCAGCTACCACTGCAAGCCAGGCGACAAGATCAAGATCGGTCCCAAGCCCTCATCGCAGCAGATGGGGCTCCGTATGATGGATCTCACCCAGGCTATTCCTCTCAAGGACTGGCTCGCCCTGGATCGCGAGACTATGGAGGGCGTCGTCGCGCGCCTCCCCGAAGTCGAGGACATCGATCCTCTGGTCAACGTCCAACTTATCGTCGAGCTTTACTCCCGTTAACGAGCAGGTGGGCAAACAGACAGAGAATCCGGAAGGCCTTGCAACAATGCGGGGCCTTTTTTGTGGAGCTGGGCAGGAGCAGGGCACATTCTTGAAGGGCCAACCACCAATTTTCGTATGCACCACCACTCCCAGGCAGGCACTTCAGCTTGAAACTCAGGAAAATGGCTGACGACAAAGAGCGCAAGACTCTCGAAGAACGAAACCAGATGAGTGACCTGGAGCGTCTCCGGCACTCGTGTGCGCACGTGATGGCGACCGCGATCGCCAGGCTCTGGTCCGATGCCCAGTTCTCGGCCGGACCGCCGGTGGAAGGCGGGTTTTACTACGATGTTGATCTTGCGCACCGCATTTCGCCGGATGATTTCCCCGCCATTGAGGCCGAGATGAAGAAAGTGGTGAAGGAGAACCAGGTCTTTGAGCGGGAAGTGATCAGCCGCGAGGAGGCTATGGACCTGGCCCGGAAAGGGCGATTGGCAGCCCTGGGCGAGCGCGATACTCCTTCAACCTTCAAGGTCGATCTTTTGGAGGACATCCCGGATGACGAGGAGATTTCCATTTTCAAGAATGGGGACTTCTGGGACCTCTGCGCGGGTCCGCATGTGGGACGGACGGGAAACTGCAAGGCCTTCAAGCTGATGAGTGTGGCCAGTGCCTTCTACAAGGGCGATGCCGACAACCCGCAGTTGCAGAGGATCTATGGAACCTGCTTCAAGAACAAGACTCTGCTGAGTGAGCATCTTGAGCGCCTGGAGGAAGCGAAGAAGCGTGATCATCGGCGTCTGGGCAGGGAAATGGGCCTCTTTCATTTCGATGAGATGGTGGGGCAGGGTCTGCCCCTGTGGAAACCCAAGGGCTCCATTATCCGGCGCCAGTTGCAGGACTTCATCGCGGCAGAACTGGACAAGCAGGGCTATCATCAGGTCTTTACGCCGCATATCGCCAAGCTGGATCTCTACCGCACCAGCGGACATTTCCCCTATTACGAGGAGAGCCAGTATCCACCCTTTGCCGAGCGCGAGGCCCTCAGGAAACTCTCCGACGACGACAGCAGCTGCGGGGACCTCATGAATGCGCTGCGGAAAGGAGAGGTGGAGGGTTTCATGTTGAAGCCCATGAACTGCCCGCACCACATCTGCATCTTTGCGAGCGATCACCACAGCTACCGCGATCTCCCGGTGCGTCTGGCTGAGTTCGGAACCGTCTACCGTTGGGAGCAAAGCGGGGAACTGGGAGGCATCACACGGACGCGTTCCTTCACGCAGGACGATGCTCATCTCTTCTGCACCCCGGAGCAGCTGGGCGAAGAAATCCAGGGATGCCTGGGTCTGGTCAAGACGGTCTTCGGAGCCCTGGGCATGTCGGACTATGCCGTACGGCTCTCTCTGCGCGATCCCGATTCTTCCAAATACGTGGGGGACCCTGCCAATTGGGACAAGGCGGAGGAGGCCTTGCGTGATGCAGTTCAGACCCTGGGTGTGGACTACGCCGAAGAACCCGGGGAAGCCGCATTCTATGGACCCAAGATCGACTTTGTAGTGAAGGATGTGATTGGGCGCGAGTGGCAGCTCGGCACCGTGCAGGTGGACTACAACCTGCCTGAGCGATTCGATTTGAGTTATATCGGGGCGGACAACAGGCCGCACCGTCCGGTCATGATTCACCGAGCACCCTTCGGATCACTGGAGCGCTTTGTCGGGCTGCTCATTGAGCACTTCGAAGGGAAGTTTCCGGTCTGGCTCGCACCCGAACAGGTGCGCGTGCTCTCTATTTCCGAGAAGCACAACGCGTACTCCGAAGGAGTGGTGCGCATGCTCGCAGAAGCCGGAGTACGGGTGGCAAGCGATCTTGCGGCTGACAAGATAGGAGCCAAGATTCGTCTTGCGAGGCTGGACCGTGTACCCTATATGCTGATTATTGGCGCGCGCGAGGAAGAGTCACAAAGCGTAAGCGTGCGTCATCGGGATCGCGACGATCTCGGCACCATGACTCTCAATGATTTTGTCGGCCAAGTATGCGAAGAGATTCGAAATCGCTCGCTGTGAGCGGGGCTGAGCTGTGTTGCTTTCAATGATGCAGCGACTCGTTGACCTCGTCCTTGGCATGACGCCCGGAGCACCTCTGCGTCTTCGTTCGCGGATGCATTCCGCACCCTCAACAACACTGGAGAGACACTATCGCTAAGAAAAAGAAGAAGAGATTTCGTCCGCGTCGGGACATGACGCGGGTTAATGAGCGGATCAGGGCCCCACGTGTGCGGGTCGTATCCGGCAAGGGTGAACAACTCGGGGTCATGGATACCCGGGAGGCTGTCCAGAGAGCCAAGGCCATCGGCCTCGACCTGGTGGAAGTTGCTTCCAAGGCCGATCCTCCGGTATGCCGTGTGGTCAACTACGGAAAATGGAAGTACGAACAGTCGAAGCTCAAGAAGACAAGTAAGAGCAAATCGGTCACGCGTCTCAAGGAGATCAAGTTCCGGGTGCGGACCGAGCAGCATGACTACAATATCAAACTGGGGAGGATCGAGGCCTTCCTCGAAGAAGGTCACAAGGTGCGTGCGCAGTTGCAGTTCCGTGGCCGGGAAAATGCTCACCGGGAACTCGGGATCGAAAAAATGGAGCGCATCAAGGGGGACCTCAAGACTATGGCCAATGTTGACCAGGAGCCCAAGCTGGTTGGACGAAACGTCGTGATGGTCCTCTCCCCACTCCCGGACGGCCAGCAGGTACGCAAGTTCAAGTTGAGTCATGGTGACCTGATAGAGAAAGACGACTTCGAGGAAGATGACGAGCTTGACGACGAACACGAGGAAGCGGAGGAAGCGGAGGAAGCGGAGGAAGCAGAGGAAGCAGAGGAGTAGCGAGGCGGTCTTTTCCTCCTCCGGTTCATGCACGGCGACCTGGTCCTGTTTGATATTGCCGGCACCCTGATCGACACTGGTGGAACCGGGGTCGCGCTGGGGTTGCTCACCGGAAACGTGGAAGCCAGGACTATCGCGGTAGCCATCGGCAGCTCTTCTCTCGAACAGCGGGGTGCCTGCAATCCCACTCTGGCGGGGTGTTCCTGCGGGGAGTCCAGGGAGATTCCGGACTGGTATGAAAGTTGATCTGACAAGGAAATTGAGTGCGGGGTCGATCGCGGGCATACTGCCTGAGCTTCCCCGCGAGAGTCGAATGTCCCAGCAACTCTACAACCTGCTTTCGGGTGCGTGGCCCCTGGTGGCCGAAAGCCGGGAACTTGACGTGGTCAAACCCGAAGGGATGGACGAACTCTGGTCGGTAGGCTGGCGCCATTTTGGGACAGATTTCTTCCGGGCCAGTCTCATGAGTGATGGGATGTGCCTCAAAAGGCAGATTGCTCTGCGGATCGAAGTGGCCCAGTTCATGAGATCAAGGAGTCAACGGCGAACTTTCCGGAAGAACCGGGATCTGGAGCTCAGTTTTGACGGCGCGGCCCCTGGGGAGGCCGAGAGCTGCCTTTTCGACATCCACAAGATGCGTTTTGCGGGCAACGTGCCGGATTGTCTCACGGACTTCCTGGGAACCCAGCCCGACCGGCGTCCCTGCGAGTGCCTGCAGTTGAGCGTTCGTCTGGAGGGCAGGCTGATTGCGGCCAGTTTCTTTGCTCTCGGGCGACAGGCATGTTCCAGTATCTATGCGGTGTTCGATCCGGAGTTTTCGCGTCGCCGCCTGGGAGTGTTCACCATGTTGGCCGAACTTGAGTTCGCCAGGGAACAGGGATTTCGGTTTTATTACAGTGGCTATGCCACGGTGGAGTCGAGTTGCTACGACTACAAGAAGGAGTTCGGGGCATTGCACTACTACGACTGGGAAGGGCGTTGGTTGCCAGTCGGGAATCTGAGAATCTGAAGTCAGCCAGGAGGGAGATCCTGTTTCATCCTGCGAGTTGCATTCCGCGTGAGATTTCATACGATACGTGCCGCCCATGAGCGTGATTGAGCGACGGACAATGCTGTGCGGATCTGCCCTGGCGGGAGCTTCGTTCCTTCTTCCCCGGCGGGTGCATGGGGCGCGGGATCCCAGGACGGTCAAGACGGTTTCGCTTTTTCATACCACCGATCTGCATGGACATATCCGTCCGACCCGGACCTACCGGGGGATCACGAACGTGGGGGGGCTGGCCCGTTGTGCCTCGCAGATTCGACAGTGGCGGAAGACCAATCCGCACTCCCTGCTGCTTGATATGGGGGATGTGTACCAGGGCACGGCGGTGGGTTGGATCACCCGTGGCCGCCTCATGATCGATCTCTTCAACAAATTGCAGTATGATGCCTGGGTTCTCGGGAATCACGAGTTTGACTGGGGCCCGGAGGTCGTCCTCGATGCGGTGACGCGTTCCACCATGCCGGTGCTGACGGGGAACATCAACCTTGAGGGAAAGCCATCCGGTGCACTGGGGGACCCGTCCCATCCCCTGGCCCGGATCGTTCCCCACCTGGTGAAGACGGTGGCGGGATTCCGTATCGGCCTGATTGGCCTGACCACCCCGGGCCTGCCCTACTGGCTGCGTCCGGAGTTGCTCAATGGCTACGAAGCTACCGACCCCGTAAAGACCCTGCGGACGAGCCTGAAGCATCTTCGGGAGGAGGCCAAGGTGGACGCGGTGGTGGTGTGTGGACACATGGGGCTGAAGGAGACCGATGACTTTGCCAATCCGGTGCTGGCCCTGCTTGAGGGGGAAGACGGACCGGACATCTACCTCGCCGGGCACACCCACCGGGACCAGGGCAGCAGGTTTGTAGACGGGACACTCTATACCCAGGCGGATTACTTCGGGATCCACTGTGGGCGGGTGGACCTTTCGTTTGACGTTGAGAGCCGCAGGATCGTGGAGAAGCGAGCCTATACCGTGCTGATGGATGAACGTCTTCCGGAGGATCCGCTCGTGCTGGAGATTGCGGGGAAGGACCTGGACGACGCCAGAGGCTACCTCTCGGGCGAGATGGGGGAGTTGGCGGTTGAACTGCCTGACAGGCAACCAGCTCCCGGAATGCCAAGTCCGCTGCAGACCCTGATTTCCTCCGCCGTGCTGCACACTGCCGCCAAGCACAAACTTGACCCGGATGGTGTCTTTCATGGCACCTTCGGGAGCGGCACTCTTGCAGTGGGGAAGAAGACAGTCGCGGATGCCTGGTCGATCCTTCCCTACGATAATCGTCTGGTGGCTCTCTATCTCACCCGGGAAGAACTGGTGGGCGTGCTCAATGAATCCTTCCAGGGAGGGGGTGATCGCGCCCTCTTCGGTTTCGAAGTGCAGGTGACGGAGGCCGGGGCAGCCAGGGGCGAGACAAGGAAGAGTCGTTTCGTGTGCAGCCTGCAGTGCCTGCGTCATCCGGGTCCCCGTCCGGCTGGACACCGTTACTGCATCATCTTCAATTCCTATGACGCGCAATCAGGGGGCAAGCAGCTCATGCGCTTGCGTGCCCTCGCCCAGAGGCCCGAGTGCAAGGCCAGGCTCCTGCCGCCGAGCAGTCGACAGGCCTTGATTGACTTCTTCGCGGACGCAGGAACGGTCACCGCCAGTCATCTGGCCCCAGGTCCGGTTCAACCGGCTGCGGACAAGGAGGACCGGTGATGATGCCACGAGCCCGTGACCATGGCATCTGGCTCGGAGAGTCTCCATTGCGGGGGGAAGGTTTGTGGACCTGCCCCGTCCCTCCCCGCAGGCTGGATCAGTGCTTCAGATTGTGCTGGCCGCGGCCCGCAGGAGACGCTCCGTGGTCTCCCAGTCGATGCACTTGTCTGTGATGGATTGACCGTAGGTGAGGTTCGGAAGGGGTTGGGGGAACTTCTGGTTCCCGGCTACGAGGTTGCTCTCCAGCATGGCGCCAACGATCCCGTTGTTGCCTGCAGCCCGCTGACGAATGATCTCTTCGAACACGGCGGGCATCTTCTCGTGATTCTTCCCGCAGTTGGCGTGGGAAGCATCGATCATCACGGAGGCGGGGAATCCTACTTCCCCGATCTGCGCGAGAGCGTCCTGAACGCTCGTTTCGTCGTAGTTGGGACCGTCCTCGCCACCCCTCAGGATGACATGGCAGTCGGGGTTGCCGGAGGTCGAGATGGCGGAGGCAACTCCCTCTTCCGAAACCCCGAGGAAGGTCTGCGGTTTTGTGGCTGCTCCAATCGCGTTGATGGCGGCCTTGAGATCACCACTGATGGTGTTCTTGAAGCCGATGGGCATGGAGAGGCCGGAGGCCATTTGCCGGTGGGTCTGACTTTCACTGGTCCTCGCTCCGATGGCGGACCAGCTGATCAAGTCGGCGATGTATTGAGGGGTGATGGGGTCAAGTAACTCGGTGGCGGTGGGAATGTTCAGGTCAATGACCTGGCGGAGAAACTCGCGTGCGACCATCAGGCCCCGTGGGATATTGTCGGTGCCATCCAGATCGGGATCCATGATGAGTCCCTTCCAGCCCACGGTGGTGCGGGGCTTCTCAAAGTAGACCCGCATGACGAGATAGATCCTGTCCTGCAACTCGGAGGCCAGTGCGCTGAAGCGTTCGGCATACTCCAGTCCGGCCCTGGTGTCGTGGATCGAACAGGGTCCCGCAATGACCAGGAAGCGCTCGTCATGTCCGCTCAGGATAGCCCGGATTGTCTCGCGACTCTGCGCCACGAAGGCGGCCTCCCCGGCATCGCGCTTGATCTCGGAGAGGACAAAGGCTGGAGCCGGCAGCGGGACGTTCCGGACGACGTGGAGATCAGCGACTTGCGGGGTGGTGTTCATGAAGTGTGGACCGAGTTGAGATAGTGGATCACGGCCGGATGCAAATCAGAAAGCGAGGAGAATATGTATTTCCAGGGGATCCTTCCAGTGGATCGAAGATCGTGTACCGTCCGGATCGTTCCTGTCGGCATCGTCGTTCTCCGAAAGTGTGGGAGGGGTAACAACCTTGTGAAGTCCCGGAAGGAAATCAAGGAAGGCCTTCAGGCAACAAGGTCTGAAGAGCACCGAATCACTTTTCCCTTCCGTGCCCGGGGAGGCCTTCTAGTCTCCGCCCATGGCAACAAAGTCGGAAACGCTCCTGAAGCGGTTCACGGAAGCCCATGGACCGTCGGGATTTGAGGGCGAGGTGCGTGAGATATTCGTGAAGGAGTTGGAGGATGTGGGTTCGTTCTCGACCGATCGGACCGGGTCGGTGGTGTGCGACCTGGGAGGGAAGGGTCCGCGAGTGATGCTGGAAGCCCACATGGACGAAGTGGGTTTTAGGGTGCAGTCGATCAGTGCGAAGGGGTTCCTGCAGCTCATCGCGGTGGGCGGCTGGTGGCCGCATGTGGTGCTGGCCCAACAGCTGGTGGTGAAGACGAACAAGGGAAACAGGATCGTGGGAGTGGTGGGATCCAAGCCTCCGCACTTCCTGCCCGAGGCCGAGCGCAGCAGGGTGATGTCGCTGGAGAGCATGTTTGTTGACGTGGGGGCCACCTCGGGGGAAGAGGTGGCGGAGATGGGCATACGGGTGGGCGATCCCGTCGCTCCGCGAACGTCCTTTGAACCGATGGTACGGAAAGGGCGCTATCTCTCCAAGGCCTTCGACAACCGGGTAGGGATGGCGGCCGTGGTGGAGGCCGGCCAGAAATTGGCCAGACTCAAGCGGAGCAATCGCGTTCTCCTGGCGGGGAGTGTGCAGGAGGAAATTGGCTTGAGGGGGGCGCGTACGCTGGCGCGCCATGCCAGGCCTGATGTCGCGGTTATCCTGGAGGGGACGCCTGCTGATGACACACCGGGGTTCAAGCCCGATGAATCCCAGGCCGTAGTGGGGGCCGGGGTGCAGATCCGCATGCACGACCCCAGTGCCATCATGAGTCCGCGGCTCACCGAACTCGCCCTTGAAACCGCGGAGAATGAGAAAATCCCCCATCAACTGGCAGTACGGCGCGGTGGAGGCACTGATGCGGGCGAGTTGCATCTCTCCGGAGAGGGGGTGCCATCGGTAGTGCTCGGGGTGCCCGCACGCTACATCCACTCGCACAACAGCATCATCGATCTGGTGGATTATCGGGCCATGGTGGATCTCAGCGTAGCCCTCATCAGACGGTTGACCGCCCGCCAAGCCGCCAAGCTGGTGGAGTATTTGTAGTGTTTGCCGGGGAGAATACGGAAATAGTGCTGGCAACCGGTCTGCGATGAGTTCTCTTACCAGCGTGCACGTGCTGGGGACCTGGGTCCACAATCTCAAGCCGGAGATTATTGAGATCACCGACACTTTTGCCTTGCGATGGTACGGGCTGGCCTATCTGGCGGGGTTCATTGTGGGCTACTTCGGACTGAAGTGGTTGGCGCGGAAGGGGCTGTGGGTGGTGCAACCCGAGAAGGTTGCTGATTTTGTTGCCTACGCGGCGATCTTCGGAGTCTTCCTTGGCGGCCGGCTGGGTTACGTTCTTTTATACATGATTCCCGAGAACGGAGTCGGTTACGTGTGGGATCACCCTCTCGTGATCCTGCAGGTATGGAAGGGAGGGATGTCGAGCCATGGCGGCATCGTGGGATTGACCATCTTCACCTATTTCTATGCCCGTCGTGCCGGTTGCTCCTGGACGGGAGTGGGAGACGGGCTGGTGATCGTTTCCACCCTGGGAATCTTCTTTGGCCGGATTGCCAACTTCATCAACGGCGAACTCTACGGCAGAGTAACCAGTGCGGCGGTGGGAATGAAGTTTCCCAAGGAACTGCTGGAGAGCGAGGATGATTTTTACAACGCCATGAGAGAGGCGGTGGAGGCCGATCCGGAACGCCTGGCAGCACTGTGGGATGGCTATCTCGCCAGTCCTTCAACCGGGAAAGGTCAACTTCTGGAAGGTGCGCTGGACGCGAGCAGGGAGAATCCCGCCATACTTGAGGTGCTTGGGAACTACGTGCAGACCCGTCATCCGTCGCAACTCTACCAGGCCTTCCTGGAGGGGCTGACTCTCTTCGCGATCCTGTTTGTTCTACGTCTGAGGTTCCGGAACCTGGGACATGGGGTGATCACAGGGGCCTTCTTTGTCCTTTACGCGACCTTCCGCATTGTGGCGGAACAATTCCGTGAACCCGATTCGGCCTGGGTGATCGAAGGGTTCCTGACCAAGGGCCAGTTTTATTCGATCTTCATGTACGCCATCGGAGCGGCCTTCGTAGTGGCTGGTCTGAAGGGCAAGACGGGGTCGCTGGAAGGGCAGTCGAGCGGGAAGAGCGTTTCGCCCGGGAGCTGAACAGAACAAGCCGGGGTCAGCGGCTGAGGTCTTATCTGGGGATCCTGAGTTTCTGGCCGATGCGGATGGTGGTCCCACTGATTCCATTCGCTCGCTGAATGGCGCCGACCGAAGTGCCGTAGCGACGGCCCAGGGAGTAGAGGGTATCGCCCTTGACCACGGTATGGCGAATCGTCGGCTTGGATGCAGGTTTGGGGGAAGCGGGCCGGGGTTTGGGTTGCACTGCGGGAGCCGGCCGGGAGGGAGGTGCCTGGGAGGCCACGAGGGGCGGGCGCTTCTCCGTGGGTTTCTTCTGGTTGGCCGGCACAGGGGGATCTTTTCTGGCGACCAGTTGGGCAGCAGGCTCCGCTGGGGCCGGCTTGATCGCCCAGCGATGTTGTCGCGCCGGCTTGTCGGCCCAGGCCTCCACGTAGTTGCCGTTCTGGTCGAAGGGACCGTAGCCAGGATTATAGGAAGCGCTGGAGGAGATCTCCCGTCCTCCACTGCAGCCCGCCAGCAGGGTGGCAATCGCCAAGGCCGTCGTAACGAGAGTCAAGGGGGTGCAGGTGGAAAATAAGAAGTTCATCAAGTAAGGAGTTCGGAAGGCACTTCAGAGGAGCTTTCTGTCGGGTATTAGACTAACTCGATATTGCCTTCACAGTAGCGGATGCATGTTCTTCATCCGATGCGGTTCAGGGGCGTTGGCGGTCACTTTTTAGCGTGATGGACTGTGGATTCAAGTGGATAGGAACATTTGAAGTTGCTGATGGGCCGATCGCAGGATTTGAGACAAGAGATGGAATCATTATCACGTAACCCCATTGCAATCAGGACCTTGGGCAATACCCCTTATGAATCGGAGTGCAAGAGCCTCGATCTTCAGTGACATCGGAGTGGCTGGATTGGTGGCAGCGGCAAGCGAGAGATAGATTCGTGACAATCGCGGGGTAGCATTCTTCTCGAGATGCCCTGATAGTATTGCTTGAAGGAAACCTCTGCGGAACCCGCAGAAAAAATCCGCAGGTCTTCATGTAAACACCATGGGATTATTTTCCTTGCAGACCAGGTTCACAATCGGGCCCGTCGACTCGATGAACAGAGTCAATCATTCGGGGAATTTGGCACCTGCCGGGAACTGATCGGCACCTGCTGGAAACTGATTGTGATCTCATCCAGGCCGAGTAGACTTCCTGTAGTCTGAGACCTTTCAGCTGAGAATCCGGTAGATCTGAAGGCGCTACAATGACCGACGTTTTGCGGGCAATATCCTCTTTCCTGTCATCTCGCAGGAAACTTTTGCTCTCATTGGGGGTAATGACGTTCGGGTTGGGCGCATGCTCCGACCCCGGAGGAGAGCAAGGTGGCGGGGAAGGCGAGTCCCGGGAAGAGGCCCCACCACAACCCGTTGGCCACCAGCGGATGGTTGAAATGCTGGCTAGGATTGCGGAGGAAACCGAGGTTGAAAACCCGTATTCCGGGGTGGCAGCGGTGAGAATCTGGCGCAAAAAACTGGACTCTCTTCCGGACAGGCCGAGTGAACAACGCCTGGAGGCTGTCCTGCAGCTTGCGGAGGCGGAAGCTGTCCAGGGGAAGGAAAAGGAGGCTCTCACGCGGTTGCAGGGTGCCTATGATACATACTCCCGCCTGCGGCCAGCAATTCCTCAGAAAGCGCTCAATGACATCCGTTACCGTCTGGCAGTGGCCTATCTTCGTCATGGAGAGACCCGTAATTGCTGTGCCCGCAACAATGAGGACAGTTGTATCATGCCGATTCGGGGAGAGGGTATTCATACGAATCAGGCGCAATCACGAAATGCTATTCGCTATCTGGATGAGATCCTGATGACGCCTGATGTCTCCCGCGTTCTCAAATTCCGCGCGCGCTGGCTTCTCAACCTGGCTTACATGACCATCAATGGCTATCCGTCGAAGGTCCCGGAGGATAAACTGATTCCCCCTGCCGTATTTGCTTCCGACGAGCCTTGGCCAAAGTTCGTCAACATTGCACCCCGTCTGGATCTCGATACGTTCAATCTGGCAGGTGGAGTGATCGTGGACGATTTTGACGGGGACAATCTTCTCGATATAGTGAGTTCCACGTACGATTCGCGAGGGCCGATGCGCTACTTCCGAAACAAGGGTGATGGGAGTTTCCAGGAGAGATCAAGGCAAGCCGGACTGACAGGTCTGACCGGTGGGCTGAACCTGGAGCAGGCGGACTATGACAATGATGGTGATCTCGATGTGCTCGTCTTGCGTGGGGCATGGTTGCTGAACGCCGGTCGGCATCCAAACTCGCTCCTGCGTAACGATGGAGAAGGTGTGTTTACGGATGTCACCTTTGCATCCGGTCTCGCGGAGCCTGCTCATCCGACCCAGACAGCCGCCTGGTCCGATTTCGATCATGACGGCGACTTGGATCTATACGTGGGGAACGAACCTTCAGGGCGTGATGGTTTGACCAACCAGCTGTTCCGGAACAACGGAGATGGGACCTTCACAGATGTTGCCGGAAGGGCCGGGGTGCTGAACGAGCGGTTTACGAAGGGGGTCACGTGGGGGGATTATGATAATGATGGCGATCCTGATCTGTATGTGGCGAATCTAATGAGCCCCAACCGCCTCTACCGCAATAATGGCGATGGCACGTTTACGGACGTGGCGCCGGAACTGAAGGTCACGCGGCCCATGGCGGCTTTCCCGACCTGGTTCTGGGATTATGATAACGATGGAAACCTGGATCTCTTCGTTGCCGCTAACCGTGGGCTACCCGAGTCGCTTTCAAGTCTGGTGGAGAGTTACCTTGGGCGGCCCTGCGACGATGAACTTGCCTGTCTCTATCGCGGCGATGGAAAGGGTGGGTTTTCAGAAGTCGCGGCCAAGGTGGGCCTGGATACCCTTGTGCTTCCCATGGGATGTAACTTTGGAGACCTTGACCACGATGGGTTCCTCGATTTTTACCTTGGAACCGGCTATCCGGCGTACGATGCACTCATGCCGAACGTCATGTTCCGGAACAGAGGGGGCCAGGGTTTCTCGGATGTGACCTGGGACGGAGGGTTCGGGCATCTGCAGAAAGGACATGGCATTGCCTTTGCAGATTTTGATCATGATGGGGATCAGGACATCTACGCCCAGATGGGCGGAGGGGCCACCGGAGACAAGTTTTCAGATGCTCTCTTTGAAAACCCCGGTTGTGATAACAACTGGATTGCAATTCAGCTGGTTGGGACCCGCTCCAACCGTTGTGCCATCGGGGCCCGGATCCGACTGGTGCTCAAGGAGGAAAGTCCACCTGGGGAGCGTTCGGTCTACCGCCATGTGAACAGTGGGGGAAGCTTTGGGGCCAATCCCTTGCGGCAGACGATAGGAATCGGGCAGGCGGACACCATCGACCGCATCGAAATCTGGTGGCCAGCAAGTGGTATAACGCAGCAATTTCAGGCCGTTGCTGCCAACCGGATGATCCGGATTACCGAGGAAAGGGACACGGTCGAGACCGTGGAGTTGTCCCGCTTCCAGTTTCCCGCCGAGTGAGCTGAATTCCGGCAGGATAATTCCTTGAGTTATCTGGATTCCACGCGAAGCCGGATGAACTGGGCTTCACTGCCGGCAGGAATCGGGGCGCGCACCATGAGCACTTCCACGAGGTTGCCGCTGCTGAACTGGTAGTCGACAACCGGGCCGGCGTCGCTCCAGGTGATGAGGTCGGCGGAAACCTCGGCAGTGACCCGCACATCGTCGGCTCCCTTCAGGCGGGGGAACTGCAGCACCAGGTAGTTGTCGGTCTGCTCGTCGACCTCAAGTGAGGCCACCGCAGGCAGGAAGACGTTGCCGTCGGAAGAATCGTTGGGATCCCCGCCCACCGCATACTCCAGCAGGGCGCTCAGGCCATCGCGATCGAGGTCGCTTTCTTCCTGGCCAGCTGCGAGGCCATGCGTGCTGAGCCAGTCTGCCAGGGAGATGCGGTCTTCACCCCCCGGGGTGCCCCCCACCTCCCGACTCGCACGCCAGTTCAGAGGATCGGTGAGATGGGCGCCGGCCGCAGGACAGGCAAGGGTAAGAGAGTAGCCATGCCCGTCGGCAGCCTCGGTCCAGGGCGAGGTGTCGGAATAGGCGAAGTCCTGAATGGTCTCGCCCGTGGTATCGTTACTCAGCGTAATGTTTTCTCCTCCGTTGGAGAGATCCGTGCCGTTCTGGAAAACCCCCGCCACGGGCAGTCCGGTTCCATAACGAAACTCGAAGGCGGCGGCATTCTTCACGATGAGAATGCGTTCTCCCGGGTCCAGTGCGAGGATCTCCGAGTCGCTGCGGAAGTTGAAATCGATCCCATTCTCGAAAACGGCGTCGCTGAGATCGATGGAGGTGGGGCTCACGTTCAGGAGTTCAATGAATTCGAAGTCCCCCCGGTTGTTATAGCCTGCAGTGATTTCCTCCGCAGAGGGGGAGCCGGGGCGGTAGTGCACCTCTGAAACAACCAGGTTGTCCGCTCCTGCTTCCTCGGTCCCGACCGCGAAAAGGGCTTCGGTCAGAGCCGACCACTCACCGCCATTACTGCGGACACGGGCCTTCAACACGCCGGTGGAACTCAGAGTGACCGGCCCGGTGTAGGCAGTTCCCAGTGGGGTTCCTGTAAGGTTTTCCCGGGGATCGTTGCCGTCCATGGTATAGTAAATGGTGCCACCATCCGGACTGGTGATGGAGAGAGCGAAATCCTGTGTCACGTTGCCCCCATGCGGGCTGAAATCAGGTGCGTCGGTGGCGGGGTACCATCCGCGATCCTGGAACTGGCGGAAGACGGTGTTGGTGCGGCGCCGGAGGTAGCCTCTGACAATACGGTTGCGCTCTGCCAGCCACTCGTTGCCCCGGGTGTATGGTTGGCCAGGGCGCTTGCTATCGCCCCAGCGGGCGGATTCAGCGCGAATGGCGCGGTCGATGATGTTGAGTCGTCGGCTGTAGTGCGCGATTGCACGGGAGGGGGAGAGTTCTCCCCCATGGAAGAACTCCCGCCGCACGATGTCGGCGAAGATGAGCTTGTAATCCTCGTTGGCCATCAGGCGGTGCTGAAAGCCGGTGGGTTTGCCGCCATTGTTACGACCCGTGGCGTCGTCGTTTTCACCCTTGAGCACGTGCTCGGCATCCCACGAATGAAAATGCCACCTGGCACCGCGGACCCGGCGGTTGAAACTGGCGTACCAGTTGTGTTGATCCCAGTCGGTATTGCCGCAGAAATAGTTCACGATCATGTATTTTGCAAAGTCCTCAAGATCGAGCATGCTGGTTGCACGTTGGAAGTGGCCCTGGTTGGAGAGATCCGCGTTGAGGACGCTGGAGAGTCTGTTGTAGTTGGTGCTGGAACCGCTGATGACAGTGCTCCCCGAGTGCTTGACCACGTCGTAGTCGTCATTGTTGCCGCCGAAGTACTCTGCCGCGAAGTTGTCATCCGGACGCTCGTGAATGGTGTGCATGCCCCAGTAGATGCCCGCCACGTAGACGTGCATGTGCCGGCCATGGGGAGCGGTTCCCCCGAGGGCGTTCTGCAGATCTGCAACATACTGGTCCCGGACATACTGGCCGAGCACCCGCTGACTGTGGCTGGGGTGGTTCCACACGTTGTTGAGGCGGCCGTCCACTACCAGAGTGTCGAAGCGGTCGGTGGCTTCATTGCCGAATGGAATCCAGGGTTTGTCGAAGACCTTGTGCCGAAGATCGCCGTTGGTGAATTTGACGCGCATGGAGAGGTGGTTGCTCTTCCAGCGACCGGTTGACGAGCCGCCCACGATTTGCACGGTGCCGTCGATCTGAAATCCCTGTTCGGAGTTTGGGTTGGCGGGATCTCCGTCCGGGTTGATGAATTCAATGGAGCAGTCCCTCTCCACGCCTTCCCCCGAAATGTAGATTCCCCTGTTGCCCCACATGTCGGCGAAGGGGAGAGAGATGGAGAGGGTGGGAATTTCCAGGAGGTCGTCTGCCACGCAGCGACTGGACAGGTTGGAGTGCTCCGTCACCAGGGTGTCCATATCCCAGTCCGGGCCCGGGTTTCCCCAGTTGGCCCAGGATTGACTGGGAGTGCTCTGCTGCAGGACCTGATCGGCAAAGACATAGGTTTGCGTGTCGACATTGGTTGGTTCGTGATCGTCCTTGAAGGCGAAGGCGCGGAGTATGGTGGTGCGGGAAATTGTCACCATGGCACCGGGAGGAGTGTTGGCGTCCGGGGCATCGACGCGCACGCCATTGAGGGGGGTGAGGGTGGGGACCGTGCTGTTGGTGGTATAGATGACGCTCGCGCCGGGCGTGGCGGAGCTGATCACCACGCTTTGCGGCGTGTCATAGAATCCGCGGTCGACGGAGAAGCGGGTATCGGCCACGAATCCCTGCACCGCGCCGGGATCGTTGGCGGCATCAGGAGTGGGGGTGAGAAAGAAACCGGACTGAAGCGGTTCGTCGTTTCCGTAGAGGCCGAACGACACGTCCTCGGTCTGGGCGGCATAGGGGTTGAACTGGTGGACGATCTCGACTTCACCCTCTCCGGCGGGCCGGGTGAGGGCGAGAAATCCACCGCGTTTTTCCAGTGCGAAGGAGGTGTGAAGCTCATTGCCAGAAACTGTCCGGTCCTTGGTGGAGGCGAAGAGAAGGAGGAAACTGTTTCCGTCCATGGTGTGGACCGGAAAGGTCCACTTGGTCAGGTCATCGGGATCGTCGGTGAGGTACCAACCCGTGATAGGGACGGGTTGATTGTTCGGATTCCAGAGTTCGATCCAGTCGGAGCTTTCCCCGTCTTCATCGAGGAGAGTGGATCGATTCTGCGCCATGAATTCATTGATGACCACGTTGGAAAGATTGCTGAAGTCAGGCCTGCTTCCCGGATCGACCGGGTCACTCCCGGCGGAAATTTCCATCCCGTCGTTGAAGCCATCCCCATCGGAATCCTCAAGCCTGGGGCTGGTGGAATGAGTGTTGATCTCGGCGCCGTCGGAGAGGCCGTCGTTGTCACTGTCGTCGGCCAGCGGATCGGTGTTGTAGGTGCCGAGTTCCATTCCATCAGACAGCCCGTCGTCGTCACTGTCGGCATCTGCGGGATCGGTGCGGTGGATATTGAACTCGGGTCCGTCGTCGATCCCGTCGTCGTCAGAGTCGGCATCGTTGGGATCAGTGTTCCTGTTGAACTCCTGGATGTTGGTCAGGCCGTCGGGTTCAAGGTCGCCGATCTCGTTCTCGTCGAGATCACCGAAATTCAGGATTTCCCACTCATCAGGCAGGCCGTCTCCGTCCGTGTCGCCAGCGGCGAAAGCGCCTGCGGGCACAAGCATGAATGCGGCGGCGGCGACGGAGCAGGTGCTGAATCGAGACATCGAGTTTGGGGGACTGACTCTCAGAAACGGAAAACAATAGGCCCTGCCGTAAGTTACGGAAAGGGGAAAAGCCCAGTTCCCACGACCGGTCGGCGGCAGGAGCATCTCTCTTCAGACAACTACCCGCCCGGTTCGCGGTCTCCCTGCCTCAGGAGAGATGGGCCTGCCATCGATCAATCTCCCCGCGCACGTTTTCGATTGAAGGCGCGCCCGGATTAGTGCGCGATCGCAGGGCGGTCTCGAGGTCGAAAACCTCTCCGGCGTCAGTGCCGAATGCCTCAGAGATGGTAGTGAGATCCAGGCGGTTCAGCGAGGTATTGTGTTTCTCCGCGGCTGCCACCGCCTTCCCAACGATTTCGTGGGCTTCACGGAAGGGAATGCCCTTGCGGACGAGGTAGTCGGCGAGGTCGGTGGCCAGGAGGGCCGGATCACCCGCAGCCTGGCGGCAGCGTTCCTCGTTGATCTCCATGGCGGCGATCATCTCGGCGTTTACTTCGAGAGCAAGGGTGACTGTCTCGATTGAATCGAAGAGCGGTTCCTTGTCTTCCTGCAGGTCACGGTTGTAGGTGAGGGGAAGTCCCTTGAGGGTGGTGAGGAGAGTTACAAGGTTGCCCACCAGCCGGCCCGTTTTGCCACGGGTGAGTTCGCATGCGTCCGGGTTCTTCTTTTGCGGCATCAGCGACGACCCCGTGGTGTGTGCGTCGCTCAGGGCGGCAAAGCCGAACTCCGCGCTGCACCAGAGGATGAGATCTTCGCTGAGGCGCGAAAGATGGGTGCCGAGCAGGGAGATGACGAAGAGAAGCTCCGCGATGTAATCGCGGTCTGCAATAGCATCCATCGAATTGGTGGACACCCCCTCAAAGCCGAGTTCCCGTGCGATGGCGTGACGGTCGAGGTTGATGGTGGAGCCAGCGAGGGCACCGGATCCGAGTGGGCAGATGTTGAGGCGTCTGTGACAGTCGCGCAAGCGCAGCTTGTCGCGCTCCAGCATCTCGACATAGGCGAGGAGGTGGTGACCAATGGTGACGGGTTGGCCGCGCTGGAGGTGGGTGTAGCCGGGCACGACTACAGCAGCGTGATTCTCTGCCTGGGAGAGCAGGGCGCGTTGCAGGCCGGTGCCCAGCATGAAAAGGTGATCGATGGAGCTGCGGCAGTAGAGGCGGGTATCGGTGACAACCTGGTCGTTACGGCTGCGCGCGGTGTGCAACTTGGCACCTGCCGGGCCGATTTTTCTGGTGAGGGCGGCCTCGATGTTCATGTGGATGTCCTCCAGTTCAATGGAGAACTCAAACTCGCCACTCTCGATTTCCTTCTCGATTTCGCGCAAGCCGGTTTCGATTTGTGCGAATTCGTCTTCGCTCAGAAGACCAGCGTTCATCTGAGCCCGGGCGTGAGCAATCGATCCGGCAATATCGTGTGGGTACAGACGCCAGTCGTAGGAGATCGACTCTCCATAGCGTTGTAGCAGATCAGCAGTTTGCTGTGCGAAGCGGCCCTTCCACATGCGGTAAGTTTCAAGTTTCAGGTTTCAAGTTGCAAGTCTAGCGGCGAAGATTGCCTCAAACTCCCCGGAGGTCCCGAAAAGATCGCCCTCCAGGGGAGAAACGGGTCTGGGATCGGGCGGGGCAGCGGACCAGGAGCGCAATACTTGTTAGATGTCGATAAAATCGGCATCCTTGGGGTCCCGTTCGGCGGAGTCCCGGGCCCCGGTCGGGGGGTCGATGATCTGGATCCGTTCCTTGAGGTAGTGCCCGAGCCGGCCGCGGATGGCCCTGCGCACCGGGGGGAAGAGGAGGAGGAAGCCCACCGTGTCAGTGAGGAAGCCCGGGGTGAGGAGGACCGCCCCCGCCAGGAGGATGAGGAGCCCGTCGAGGGCTTCCCGGTGGGGGAGCTCTCCCCGCCCCATCGCTTGTCTGAAATTGGCGAGAGATCTGGCACCCTGTGATCTGGTCAATGCCGCCCCGATCACCGCGGTGAGAAGGATTACGGCGAGGGTGGCCGGGAGGCCGATCCGGACACCGATCCTCAGGAAGAGGAACAGTTCCACAATGGGAACGAGGATGAAGAGAATGAGGAGCTTGAAGAACATGGAGCTGTGAGGAGAAGACTGCCTCCGTGGCAGATTAAGGCCGCAGGGTCTAAAGTCAAAGATGCTCCTGAATCAAGAGCGGGGGCCGCAGCTAGGTAATTTCAATGATGGCCTTGACGGTCCCGCGGCTGGTATCGGTAAAAGCCGCAAATTTCGTGGGGACATCGTCGAAGGCCAGACGGTCGGTGATCCAGATATCGGTATCGATTTTACCGTCGGCAATGAGGTTGATGATCTTCCCGAAGTCGGCAGGCAGGGCGTTGCGGCTGGCGAGGAGGGTGAGCTCACGACGGTGGAAGACGGGAGCGTGGGGGAAGGAGAGAGTCTCGGTGGTGATGCCCACGTAGATCACACGGCCGGTAAAGGCGGCGTACTCGAAGCAGGTTGACATCGATCGGACACTTCCGGTGGCATCGATGACGGCGTCCGCCAGTTCACCGCCGGTGATCTTCTCGAGTTCCGTGAGATGGGATCCTTTCGGGCTGAAGACGACGGTGTGACCAATCCCAAGCTTTTCCCGGCAGAACTGAAGACGGCTTTCCACCATGTCCATCACGATGATGTTGATGTCGTGAAGCCGGAGAAATTCCAGAACAGCCAGGCCGATGGGACCTGCTCCGATCACAAGTACGGTTTCACCTGGTTGCGGATCGGCCCGGATCACCGCGTGGTAGCCGATGGCGAGGGTCTCGACCAGGGCCAGTTGATCGTGAGAGAGGTTGTTGCCGGGGTGGAGCTTGTGAGCGGGGCAGATCCACTCGGGGCGCAGTCCACCGTCGGTGTGAACCCCCAGAACCTGTACCCCGGGACAGCAGTTGCTGTGGCCCTTTCTGCTGGTGGCGGTGGTGGGATCGTTCACGTAGGGCTCAAGGGAACACTTGTCACCGACCCGGACATGGTTCACTCCCTCGCCCACGGCGAGGACCTCCAGTCCCAATTCGTGCCCGGGGATGCGGGGGTAGGAAAAGAAGGGCATCTTGCCGAGATAGCCGGAGAGATCGGTGCCGCAGATGCCCATGCGGTGGGTGCGTACCAACGCCTCTCCGGGGCCGGGGGCCGGGGGATCGGGCAGGTCGATCATGGTGATGACCTCGGGCCGGGTGAATTCGATTGCTTTCATGGCAATTGGTGAATTGGTGCAGGGGGGAAGGGAGAGGGTGCAGGTTTCTCCGGAAGCGTTCAATCATGACCGGGTCGATTGTGCCACGGTGTCATCCCCGTCTTGCCTTTTCCCATGACAAGGCGTCACACCGATTCCACGATGACGTTCCCATATGCGGTGGGATCGCCGGTGCGAATGAGACCGATGGCTTTCGGGACGCGTGTCTTGAACTCAAAGTGCGGTTCACGGGTGACCTGGGCATCGGGAAAGGTGGCGAAGCACTCGTCGAATGCGGCGATGGTCTCCGGCGGGTTGGTGTTGAGGAATTCCTCGGCCTGCCGGATGTGGCCGACCTTGAAATTGGGCTGGAGAAGCTTGAGGACATCGAGGACGTTGGGAATGCCGCGGGTGAGCGCGAGGTCCACGGTCTCGATTTCACTCCAGTAGGGGAAGGCCCAGTCGCAGATGACCAGGGTATTGGTGTGGCGGATGCGGGCGATGAGATCGAGAACCTGCGGATTGAGAATACCTTCCTGGAGCATGGACTGTCTGATGGTGGTTGGGAGCGTGGTGTGACACCTTTCGCCGGGGGAGTCCAAGTCTTTTTCCCGTCCCGGGAGCACCCGGGGGGGGTGGACATCCGTCAACCGGGGCAGGGTGGTTTGTGAAACAAGAAGCCTTCCCTGCCGGAACAGGGAAGGCTTCCAGGATCCCTGAGGAAGATTGCTGCTTACACGTCCTTCCAGCTCCGGTCCGCGGCGGAAGCCAGGACGGCATCGCAGACCTTGGCGGTCTCGAGGGCGTCGCGGAAGGTCGGTTTGCAGGGTTCGCCGCTGCTGAGGGAGGCCAGGAAGTCGGCCACCTGGTGGACGAAGGTGTGCTCGTAGCCGATGCAGAGACCGGGAACCCACCACTTGTCGAGGTAGGGGTGGTCACCGTCGCTGACGTGGATGCTGCGCCAGCCGCGGACCTGCCCCTCGTCGGAGTGGTCGAAGTACTCAAGGCGGTTGAGATCGTGGAGGTCCCAGCGGATGGAGGCGTTCTCACCGTTGATTTCAAGGGTGTAGAGTGCCTTGTGACCGCGGGCGTAGCGGGTGGACTCAAAGAGACCGAGGGACCCGTTGGCGAAGTGGCAGTGGAAGAGGCAGGCGTCGTCAATGGTAACGGCCTGCTTTTCCCCGGTAGCGGTGTGGACGCGTTCCTTGATGAAGGTCTCGGTTACCGCGGAGACGTCACTGATGCTGCCATTGAGCCAGATGGCGGTGTCGATGCAGTGGGCCAGCAGGTCACCGGTCACGCCAGACCCGGCGGCGGCGGCGTCAAGGCGCCAGAGACCTTCTCCTCCCTGCGGGAGATCTTCACTGATGGTCCAGTCCTGCAGGAAGTTGGCGCGGTAGTGGAAGATCCTGCCCAGTTTGCCGGAGTCCACGATCTGCTTGGCGAGGGTGACCGCCGGGACGCGGCGGTAGTTGTACCAGACCGTGTTGGCTACGCCGGCTTTCTCCACGGCTTCGACCATGGGCTCGCTTTCTTCCGCCGTACGGGCGAGGGGCTTTTCGCAGAGGACCATTTTGCCGGCCTCTGCGGCCGCGATGGCGATGGAGGCGTGGGTGTCGTTGGGAGTGCAGATATCGATCGCGTCGATGTCGTCGCGGGCCACCAGGGCCTGCCAGTCGGTCTCCACGGACTCGAAGCCCCATTGTCCGGCAAAGGCATTGGCGCGCTCCTCGTTGCGGGCGCAGATGGCCTTGAGAACCGGGCGGTATTCCACATCGGGGAAGAAGTCGTTGACGCGCTTGTATCCGTTACTGTGGGTGCGGCCCATGAAGCCGTAGCCGACAAGGCCGATGTTGAGTGGTTTTTTTTCGCTCATGCTTGAGTTTCTGTTAGATCTTCCTGGTTGCGGGGAGGCTTAATCCCAACCGTGGGCGTCACGAACGTCGATCATGGCCTTGAGGATGGCATTCCAGGTTTCGGGCTTCTCGAGGGTTTCGTTCGGGAACATGCATCCGTCCCAGCAAATGTGCTGGATGCCGCGGTCCTGGGCGCCCTGGAGCCAGTAGCCGGCGCACTTGGCGATATCGAGTTTGCCGTTGGGATCGTCAGCGGGGCAGTGCTTGCCGGTCTTGTCGTGGCTGCCGGCACCGTGCACTTCGCCGTCATTCTGGGCGACGTGGAAGTCGATGGTCCAGGGGCGGAGGGCGTCGGTGACTTTTTCGTAGGCGGCCCAGAACTCCTCCTCGCTGTGATCCTTCTGCAGGAGGCCGTCGTCGGGGGCGTTGTAGCCGAGCATGAAGGTGTAGGTGTGGGCGAGGTCAGCCTGGAATCCGAGGGATTCCGGCATGCCGACTTCTTCCATGAGGGCGACGGCGGCCTTCCAGGAATGGAGACCGGCCCAGCAGACTTCACCTTCGGCGGCCAGTCGCTCGCCGTGGTCGGCGGCGATCTTGGCGGCTTCCCTGAAGGTAGCGGCGATACGCTTGAGGTTGGTGGCGGGGTCTTCGAGGAACTTGGCGACGCCGAACTCGGCGGAGTCGATGCGGATGACTCCGTATTTGCGGGCGCCGTGTTCATTGAAGACCTTGGCGATGCGGCAGGCCATCTTGACGGCGTCGAGGAACTTGGCTTGTTGCTCGTCGGAGCCCATGGCGGAGTCGCCGACGGTGCCGGGCCACACGGGTGCGACGAGGGAGCCGATGTCGAAGCCTTTGCCCTGGATCAGGTCGGCGATGCTCTTGAGTTCGTCGTCGCTAGCCTCGGGATCGGTATGCGGCAGAAAGAGGAAGTAATCGATGCCGTCAAACTTCTGGCCATCGACCTCGGCGGCGGCAGAGAGTTCAAGCATGCGCTCGAGCGAGATGGGTGGTTCCTGGCCTTCCTCGTCGCCCTTGCCGACGAGCCCGGGCCACATGGCGTTGTGCAATGCTGGTTTGCTGGGCATGATTAAGAGATGTGTGATGTTAAGTAGAGCAGAGATCGAGCGGTATGGTCCACTGCTGCCGGGAGGGAACCTAGAGGGTGAAGGGCGGGACGGGGAAGGGAAAAAGTTCCCTCAGGTTCCCGTGAAAACCTCTATGTGTGATCTTCTTCCTCAAGGATGGCGAGGTGGCGATCCTCCTCGCGGGCGCGCTGGAGTTGCTGCTTGGCCCGGTGGTGCATGAGCACGGCGCAGAGATAGCCGGAGAAGGCCAGGACTCCGAAGACAAGGCCCAACTTCCCGGCGAGCAGGGTGCCTTGGATCATCTCCTCGTAGGCGGTTTCGGAGAGGGAGGGGTCGTCGGTCAGCTGGACGGTCTGCTTGAGGCGACTGAGGGTGGATCCCATGCCCAGGATGATGGAGAGAGCGAGAAGGAGGGCGCAGCACCAGAGGATGAGGAGCCATCGCCGCTTGGTCTTGCGGAGTTGCTGGACGGATGGCTCACCGTTCATTTCAGCACGCCAGGGTTCGTGATCACGAAGGGCAGGGAGTTCAGCGGTTCTTCGCGGGGCCTCTGTTCGGGGGAGCGGCGTCCTGTTTACCCGGCCTTGTAGGCGCCCATTTCGGGGGCGTCGGGCTGGGCCTCGGGGCCGAAGTAGCGGAGGCAGACGAGAGGTTCGGTATCGGAAGTGTTCTCAAAGGTCACACCGTCCCGTGCGGCCGCTTCCGTGGCGAAGAACTCGTCCTGGGAAAGTTCGTTGAAGCGGAGAAGCTTCGGGCAGTTCAGGCGCAGTTTGTTGGCGTTGCCCTCACCCTGCACCACGATCACGCCGTAGGCTCCGCCATCCCTGACGGTGCACTTCTGGCCGGGCTCCACGGTGAGCTCCTTGGCAGTGAAGAGTTGTTCGCCGTCAATCTTCCCGTAGACGATCCATTTATCGTGGTAGCCGTCCCCCTGCCCGGAAGTGACGGGTTCAAGGTAGTGGTTGTCCTTGAAGTTTGGATCGAGGTTCTTCTCCCAGTCGAGCTGGTCGATGATGAAGTCGATGTCTTCATGTTTGTCCTCGGGCATGTCCTTGACGAGGAGGGACCAGGGAACTTCCCGGCCCTCCACCAGGTTCTGGTACATGCCGAAGACGTCGGAGCCCCATTGCGGTTCGTAGGTGCAGAGGGAACCCGGCGCGTGCAGGACACAGGGGTCGATGAGCCAGCCGGTTCCTGGTTGCAGCTTGTAGGCCTTGGAGAGTTCGAGGATCTTATTATCGCCCTTGTGCCAGTTGGCGATGCAGTCGTGGACCTGCTGCCGGGTGGTGCCGGGTTCAAATCCCATGAAAGTGTAGGGGAAGTTGTTGCCCACGTTGTTGTGCTGGGGAGGGAAGTAGTAGCTCTCGGGTTTGCCCTCCTGGCCGACCAGAGCGGCCTGCTCGGCATTCTGGTGCATGTGGTGGGGAATCGGGCCCATGTTGTCGAAGAACTTGGAATAGACCGGCCACTTGCCGTAATTGTCCCAGATGGTGGAACCGATGAGGTCGGCACCGCATTCGGCCACCGCATCGCGCAGGGTGAAGCGCTCCCTGCCCACCACCACGTAGGAAAGCCCTTCGTCTGCTACGCGGCCTTCGTTGGCGCACTCGGTTGTGGAGGCGAACCAGCGTTCGTCAATTCCCCCGCGGCTCAGGCCGTAGGCATAGGTATCGTCGGGGTGGAGCTTGATTCGCAGGCCAGGCTGGAGGAAGGAGCGGGGCACCCAGGTTGGGGCGAGACGGAGGAGGCCCCCGGTGTCTTCAAGGTGACCGTCCACGAGGCTGCGAACGTTACCGGCGGCAGTAGTGAGGTCTTCGGTCGTGCGGGGATGACTCATGATATCAAGGGCGTGAGTGATGAGGGGAGAGTGAAGCCGGGTTATTGGCGCGGACGGTCTGCACCGCAGCAGAGAGTGAAGGGGAGGGCGGTGCCGGATGCACGATTTTTCGATTGGAGGCGATTTTCTGGCACGGCTTGCAGGCCGTGGGATTGGTGTCGACGATAAGATTCCCCTCGGGAATGAGATGCCAAGCCAGAATGAGACTTCTTGCCGGGAGCCTGCGCGGGGAGATCAGCGTGTGTTTGAATCTGAACTGGTCGGGGCTCGCCTCGCTCAGACTGCGAAGCTCCAGTCCACTGCCGCCTTCACGATGGCCCCGGTGTCCGAAGTGATGGTGACATTCTCAGGCCCACCGGGCACAATGGAGGCCACCGCGCCGAAATCGGAGGGAATGGCGGTGACGGCCTGCACGATCCGCAGGGAGACCACTTCGTTCCTTGAAAAGGACCGGGTGGTGGGAATATTCTCCCCGTCCAGCTTGCCCTCTCGTGAGCTGGTCACGTTGTCGGCAAAGTGTGAGCACACCTCCTCCAGGCCGAGTCGTCCGAGGTGCCGACCGTCCCAGGGAGCCCCCCGCCGGCCGCCATTGGAAATCCAGAACAGGGTAGCGGGAAAGTCGGCAGGATTCTTGAGCGAAAACCAGACGCAGCCGTCGAGGACGGCAGCGGTCCAGGCAAAGGGTTGCTCCTTGTTCGCCTCTTCGTTGACGAGCATGACGAGATCCTCGAATCCCTGGCGCGCCGGGTAGCAGGTAAGGTCGGTGGTTCCCGCGGCAGAGACCTGGTCCGGGGCGGAAGGAGGTTCCGTTGCAAGGGGCACTTCGCGCAGGTCGGTAAACCTCGCACCCGGAACAAGGGCCTGGTATTCGTCGTTGGCGGGATCGGAAAAGAGCCCCGGATTGACCGATGCCCACCGGAAGGAAGAGGCCGTGACCCGGCCCTGACCTTCTGCCAGGCCGGAGAAATCGAGGATGGGATGGTTTCCGTAACTGAAGTGCCCCTCTATTCCCGAGATGCGGTGTTCGCAGTAGACGGCGGCATGGCCGGATTTCAACCGGAGGACCTTTTCGATCCGTCCACCCACGTCACCCGGTTCAATGGCCAGGTGAAGGAGATCCTCTCCCTGTTTCACCAGGGACCATTCCGCGTTGGCGGTGTCACCGTGGGGATCACCATTGTCCTGGGGACCGAAGGGAAGGCAGAAGAAGTCCCCCCTCAGATACTTGAGCAGGTTGGGAAGGCTTCCCTCAAGTTCGTCCGGTTTCCAGGGTGCGAGCGCGTAAGGAGAGAACTCCGAGCCACCGGAACGGAAGATGACGGGAGCCAGCATCCCTGCGGTTTGGGTGACGGAGAGTTCGACACAGTCCGATTTCAACTGAAAGGAGGGTGCACCGTGGCTGGAATTCATGATTGTTCCGCCATCCGCTAACAGGAGGAAGGGGCGGCGTCAAAATATGGAGGCGGAAAAGCAGGAGGGCTGCTTTCCCGGAAGAGAACAAACCGGGCGGAGAGCTGGTGCTGGTGGCAGCGAAGGGGCTGTTGATCCGGGGGGCTCACGCCTGGATTTCCCCGAGGATTAATGACACTCCCCTGCTAAGCACGGAATATTGGTTAGAAAGCTGAACCAATTTGCGGTTTCCGGTAATCTTCAGCGTTTCCTACCCGGGAGGCGCTGCCTCTTCAGGCGGGCCTGGATCAGGTTGGGGCAACGTCCCTCCGTCCGAAGCTCCTCGCAACAGGCTTCGATGCGTACGGTCTTTTTGATGGGGTGGAATCCGAGCCGCCGGGTGATGCACTCATTGAGAACCTCAAGGTGGTCGTCCTCGAACTCGACGATCTTGCCGCAATCGACACAAACGAGGTGATTGTGGGCGGGCTTTTCAAGGAAGTTGGGGTCGTAGGTCGTCTGGCCGTCGCCCAGATCGATCTCCTGGAGAAGTCCGGCCTCCGACAGAAGGGAGAGAGTGCGGTAAAGGGTGGCCCGGGATGTCCGGGTGTCCGTGCCCCGCAACTTCTCCCAGAGCTCGTCCGGGGTGAAGTGCTCATCGCTGGCAAAGATGACCTCCATGATGGCATTGCGCTGCGGAGTGTGCCGGAGCCCCTTCATTCTGATGAAGGCGTTAAGCCTTTTGCTAATTTCCGGTGTCATGGTTCCAGTATGACAGTGCAGGCGCAGGGGTGAATCCGATTTTTGAGTTTCGGGCTGAAACGTGTCCTTGCTGAGGGGGGGACTCCATGTTGCTCTGGGGAGGTGCGCTGGCTGGCGATTCTTGCGGTCCTTGGGTTGATCTCGTGTTCAGGTCCCCGGAGTTCTCTGGAGATCCGGCAATACCATCTCCGCTTGCCGACGGTGGCAAAAGGAATGGGCGCCCCCCGGGCGGAGCAATTGAATCGCTTCCACGGGGCGGTTACTGCGGAAGAGCGCCGGAACCGGCTGGGCCACTATTATACGATCGAGTGGCACGGGCCGGAGGGGCAGGAGGAGAAACCAGTCCGCCTGGTGTTCCGCTACCGGCAGGCTGGGGCCGGGAGTGAGATCCGGCAGCTTGAGGTCTCGGCCCCGGCCGGGAGTAAAGGCAAGACCGAATTACGTATCACCGGGCCGGCTTACCTGGAGGGTGGTCGGATTCTCTCATGGCACCTCAGCTACTATCGTGGTGACCGGTTGGCAGAGACCAGGCAATCGTATTTATGGGAGTGACCTCCTTGCGTGATTGACGGATTGTTGATCCTGTCGTAAGTTGTGGCGCTGAACCCCCCTGCTAGTTACCCTTGATGGACTACGACGCCCTTGATGTCGGAACAACTGACGGATTTGTATGGATCCGCATCAAGGGGAAGGGTTCGTTTTCAACCAGCCCGCCGCTGAAGGGCTTCATTGAGCGCAGCCTGGAAAGCGGTGAGACGCAGTTCGTGATTGATCTGGGCGACTGTCCGGCAATGGATTCGACCTTTATGGGAACCTTGGCCGGATTGGCCATGCGGTTATCCAGGACCGCGGGGGGGCGGCTGCAATTGAACGGCGTGTGCGAACGTAACCGCCAGTCGTTGCAGGATCTCGGATTGGAGGGGTTGCTGGAGATCGATCCGGCGGACAGCGAGTGGTGTAGCCATGTCGACGATGTGCGTGGGACCCTGGAGTCGCTCTCAGCGGAGGCCCCCGGCAACCTGGACGCTGCGCATATCCTTGAAGCGCACCGGAAACTGTGTGAGGCCAGCGATGAGAATGCCGGGAAGTTTTCTGCCGTACTCGATGTCTTGGAGAAGCGGGCCGTGGGCGAATAGGGTCGAAGGACCACCGGAGAAGTGAATGCTCAGGGTTGACCGCAGAGTGGGGACGGGTATTGGTCTCCCCATGCAGCACGAGCCATCCGGTGAAGCGGAAATCGAAGAGCAGGTTCCGGTCGAGGATTCTGTGGAGGCGGAAGTGGCAGGGCAGGATGAGGAAGGAGAAGAGCCCCATGCGGAGGAGAGTTCCGCTGGCGAGGAGGAACAGGCAGAGCCCACGGCGGAAGAGCAGATCGCGGAGTGGCGGGAGCGTGCCATGCGTTCCGCGGCCGACCTGGAAAACTTTCGCAAGCGGATGGAGCGCGAAAAGCGTGAAGCTCGGTGCTATGCCAACCAGGCACTTCTGGAGGAACTCCTTCCCGTGCTCGACAACTTCCAGATGGGGCTGCAGGCCGCGGCGGCTGATTCGGAGTCGATGATTTATCGTGGCATGGAAATGGTGAAGAAGCAGCTCGACGAATTCCTGTCGAGCCAGGGGGTCGAGGAAATCCGGGCGGAGGGAGAGATATTTGATCCTTCCGTGCACGAAGCGGTTTCGCAGGAGGAGTGCACGGACTCGGAGGAGGGCAAGATCCTGCGGGTCATCCGCCGTGGCTACCGGATGAGTGACCGCCTGCTGCGCCCCGCAAACGTGGTGGTCAGGGCGCCGGAACCGGACGAGACACCGGCACCGGCGGAAGGAGAGGAGAACAAGTAGATGGAATCCACGGGCGACTACTACGAGGTGCTGGGCGTTTCGAAGGACTCCAGTGCGGCGGAGATCAAGAAGTCCTATCGCAAGCTCGCGATGAAGTTTCATCCGGACCAGAACCCGGATGATCCCGGCGCGGAGGAGAGGTTCAAGGAACTGGGGGAGGCTTACCAAGTGCTCAGTGATGAGGAGAAGCGGGCGGCCTATGACCGCTATGGGCATGCGGCCTTCAAGGCGGGAGGAGGAGGTGGCGGATTCGGAGCAGGTGGATTTCACGATCCGATGGACATCTTCTCGCAGGTCTTTGGCGGAGCCTTCGGCGATTTTTTCGGAGGAGGACCCACACGTACCCGGGACGGTCGCAAGCGTGGCAGTGATCTGCGCTATAATCTGGAGGTCACGTTGGAAGAGACCGCCAGCGGAGTCTCCAAGAGCCTTGAGTTGGAGAAGTACGTGGCGTGTGAGACCTGCGGCGCATCCGGTTCAAAGAGCGGGGGCGGAGCGCAGACCTGTGCAACCTGTCACGGCCACGGGATCGTGGAGCAGAGGATGGAGGGATTCGGAGGCATCTTCCGCAAGCAGGTGGCATGTCCTGCCTGTGATGGTTCCGGGCAGGAGATTTCCGATCCGTGTCCCGACTGTCGTGGGCAGGGTCGGGTCGAGAAGATGGATCGAACCCAGATCGAGATCCCGGCCGGGGTTGATCATGGCACCCGGCTGCGTTCGAGCAGCAACGGCGATGCGGGCGTGCGGGGAGGACCGTCCGGCGATCTGCACATTGTTCTGCACGTGAAGCGGCATGATGTCTTTGAACGGCGCGGAGAGGATCTCTTCTGTGAAGTGCCTGTCTCTTTCGGAACGGCAGCCCTCGGGGGTGAGCTGGGTGTCCCTACTCTGGAAGGGGCGGCTTCCATCAAGATTCCCACGGGAACGCAGAGCGGGACGATCTTCCGTCTGCGGAATCGTGGCATCCGGGATATCAGCAGCGGACGCAAGGGCGATCTGCACGTGGAGGTTGGCGTGGAGGTGCCCACCCGGTTGAGTAGTGAGCAGAAGGAGAAACTGGAGACCTTCGCCGAGTCGATCGGCGAGGAGAACTCTCCGATGCATGAGAGCTTTCTCGAGAAAACGAAGCGGTTCTTCAACCTGTAGGAGCGCAGGGCGAATGGTGCATTGACCTGCAGGCTGCGAGGATGGACAGATTTTTCTGCCGCAGATACCGAGTCAGTGGTGGCAGGTGGATTCCAGCTGGTGAGCTTCGGCCCTCTTACCCTGCGGGTGGAGACCCAGTAATGTATGGGCTCAGTGCACTGGGCTATGAGTTGCGGTAAGGATTACGGCACTCCAAAAGCTTGCGAATTGCTCCGGGAACCCTGACACTACCGACACGTGCTCAAGCGCCTTCGGCCCTACACACGCTACCTCCGACCGGTGCGCTGGCAGTTTGTCGGCGCGCTTCTTGCCGGGTTGATTTACGGACTGGCCAGTGGGGCTGGAATTCCTATCATTATCAAGGAGGTGCTCCCCAGAATCTGGGTAGAAGGGGAACAGCCGGTCCCGCTGGGTGATCTCCTTGTGCTTGCCGCTGTTCTGATCGCGGGGGTGGGACTCCGAAGCGTGTCCCAGTTCGCGAACATGTATGGTATGGCCTACTGTGGGCAGCGTGTCCTGGAGGCACTGCGGACGGACGCCTTTGCGCACCTCCAGAAACTCTCGTTATCGTTTTTTCAGAGACGTCGCAGCGGGGATACGGTGAGCCGTCTCATCACGGATACCGAGATCCTTCGTGCCGGCATCATCAATGTCACCAACGATATCATCAAGCAGCCGTTCACCCTGATCGGGGCGGCGGGTGTCATCGTCTATCTCTCCATCGAAAACAGCGAGTTCATCTTTATCCTGGTCTTCTTGATGAGCGTGCCTGCATGCGTTCTTCCCATCCGCTGGCTGGCCAGGAAGTTGAAGCAACGTGCGAAGAAACTGCAGGCCCAGGTGGGGGATGTTTCGGCCTACGTGACCGATAGTGTGCAGGCATCACGGGAGATCCGCGCCTTCAATCTGCAGGACGACCAGGTGGCCGGGATGAGGCGACGCGTACGGGAGTTGATGAAATGGCAGCTCAAGGTTCTCAAGTACGAGCGCGCAGTCGCCCCCCTGGTGGAGTTCGTCGCAGTCATCGGCATCGCGGGTGTCATTGTGTATTCGGGGCGCAATGGTGTCGGCATCCAGGAACTGGTTCCTCTCCTGGGGGCTCTTTACTTCTGCTACGAACCCGTCAAACGGTTGGGCAAGATTGCGGCCCACCTCAAGAACATGGAGGCTTCTCTCGACCGATTGGAAGACATCTCTCATCAGGAGCCTGAGGTAATCGATCCTGAGTCCCCGATCGAACTGGGCGAGGTGCGCGGAGAGATTACTTTCAAGGGAGTCTCCTTCGCTTATGAGGAGGAAACTGTGCTCAGAGAGGTAAGTGTGAAGATCGATCCGGGGGAAGTGGTTGGGATCGTGGGGCCGAGCGGAGCCGGCAAGACAACTTTCATCAACTTGATCCTGCGCTTCTACGATCCTGCCGAAGGGGCCGTTTTGCTTGATGGGCACGATCTCCGGGTCATGAGGCAGAAGGATCTGCATGATGCAATTTCCTTCGTTCCGCAGGAGCCTCTTCTCTTCAATTCTACGTCCAGGGAGAATATTCTGATCGGTCGACCGGACGCCAGTGACGAGGAAGTCTACGAGGCCGCCCGGCAGGCACGGGCACACGACTTCATCACCGCGATGGAAAATGGCTATGAGACGACTTTGGGTGAGAAGGGGATGCGTCTCTCAGGGGGGCAGCGGCAGCGTCTGGCCCTGGCCCGGGCCTTCCTGCGCAAGGCGCCCATTCTGGTGCTGGACGAGGCTGCCTCGGCTCTGGACTCTGATAATGAGGCACTTGTGCAACAGGCCCTGCTGGAACTGACGAGGGACAAGACGGTCTTCATCATCGCGCATCGTTTCAGCACGCTTAGCGTTGTGAACCGCATCCTGGTTTTTGAACGGGGCGTGGTGGTTGGCGATGGGACGAATGAAGCGCTGGAGAAAAGCTGTGCCCTCTACCGCGAACTCCGGCAACGGCAGAAGTTCGAGTAGCATGGCGGGAAATTCAAAGAGGGTGCCGTTTCCTGTCATCCCCGGTGACGAAGGCTGCTCTCCGGGCTCGGCCACGCCGACCTGCGTTTCTCGCCATTGCGGGCTCTCATTGTTTTCTCCTCTTCCATGATCACGCCCCTCCTGGTGGGTCTTTCGATCCTGACGCTCCTGTGGTTCAGCTGGCGCTACGCCTGGTGGAGACCGGCGACCTCCTGGAACCGGCCACGGGTGCTGATGTATCACATGGTCTGTCGCCACCGTCCCGGCACCCGGTTCAACAAACTCCGAGTTCCGCCGGATGAATTTCGAAAACAAGTAAGCTGGCTCAGCAGGAAAGAGTTCACCTTTCTCCACGCCAGCGAGTTGCGATCGCTCGCGCTTTCCTCAAGAACGCTCTGATCCTGATTTTGGACGAAGCGACCTCGGCACTGGATACCGAGAGTGAATCACAGGTGCAAGATGCTCTGGCACGACTCGCGAAGGGGAGGACGACGATCACGATTGCCCACCGCTTCAGTTCGATCCGTTTCGTGGAGCGAATCCTGGTCTTCGAACTGGGCCCTGCCGGAGGAGTCATCACCGGTGACGGAAGCCATGAAAAACTGATGAGGTCGCATCACGTTTATCGCGAACTTTACGAAGGCCAGATGAGACGCGACGACCATCCGCCCAGGGAATAGAGTTGCCGCCTTCGGGTCAACCTCGGTGCCGCAGCATTCCTTGGTCCCAATTGCTCTTGTCGATGAGGTCCTGGCTGACTCCGCCGATGGAGGCCAAGTGCTCAAAGCGGCCCCAGGCGTGGGCGAGGCGAGCTCGGATTCTGGTGCGGCCCAGTGGCTTGATCCACTGACGGAGGGGAAGCCAAGCCGGATCACCCAAACCGTCGATGATGTAGAAGGAAAATGTGCCGTCTCCACGTTTCTGCGCGGCGATGTTGTGATCGAGAATATGACGGGTTAATATGTTGTGATGAAGGAGGAATTCACCAAGATCGTTGAAGGCGGGCCACAGAGTAGAGAGGTTTTGCCCCATCGTGATGAGTTGGCGAACGCTGAGTGAAATCTGGTCGTCATGGTCACGGACGAGATCCAGGACAAGCCCCGGCCCCAAGTCGGTCTTTGCCATGCCATAAGAGCGGGGAAGGTGGCTCGCCATTTGTGATCCGACCCGATGCTCGAGACGTGTGAGGACCCGCATTTCGTGTGCATTGTTGTCGTAAGTGCGACGGAAGCGGTGGAGGAGGCCTTGTTTGACTCGGATCGTCCGCTTCGCATCGGTGCGGAGCACCTTGATGCATTTCTTCGGATCAAGCGGGTGGACATAGCAGACCCGCCTGCCGCCCATTCCGAACGGTTGGCTGTTACCAAGGACAAGAAACTCGTCCTCTTCAGCATGGGAGTGTTCTGCTTCCAGTTTGTGGCTCACTCAGAGTGAGAAGGTCTGGC
>Ga0310120_10000406_pt1 | contig 34475 bp, 25 predicted proteins | sample CB27_AW_983_MG_FD_203506 | JGI IMG/M metagenome (GOLD analysis project Ga0310120, IMG submission 203506) | Marine microbial communities from Western Arctic Ocean, Canada - CB27_AW_983 | ecosystem: Environmental > Aquatic > Marine > Oceanic | place: Canada: Western Arctic Ocean | collected...
GCATCCCACCTCATCTTTAAATCCGATCTCAGAACCCAGATAGCGACTTGCAAAAGGCGACCTCACGGCCCTTATCTCGTGCCTTCCTCATGGGCCTTGCGCTTCCAGCACACCCCCCGTTCGTCGTCGAAGACAACCTCGACGAACTGGCAGAGCTCGCCCGAAGCACCGGAATCACAGTCGTTGGAAGGACCTTACAATCCCGACGAGTGCCGGACGGGAGAACTCTTATTGGCCGAGGCAAGGTCGACGAGATCGCACGTGCCGCGGATGAATTAGGTGCCGACGTGGTGATCTTCGATGACAATCTAACGCCAAATCAAGTCAGAAACTTGGAAGAAATCATCGCATGCGCGGTCATCGACCGCAGCACCTTGATCCTTGACCTCTTCGTCCGGCGAGCGCGCACGCGCGAAGCTCGCACCCAAGTCGAACTGGCGCAGCTGGAGTACCAGCTGCCGCGTCTGACTCGTCGCTGGACTCACTTATCTCGCCAAGTTGGTGGTATCGGTGTTCGAGGCGGCGAGGGCGAAACCCAACTTGAAGTCGATCGCCGCATGTTACGCACACGAATCAAGCAGTTAAAGCAAGAATTGTCCAGAATCGAAAGGACGCGTGAACTTCATCGTCGAGGACGGCGTGGTGTCCCGACCATTGCTCTCGCCGGCTACACCAACGCCGGAAAGTCGACTCTTTTTAACCAGCTTACTCGGGCCGGTGTTCTGGCGGAGGACAAATTGTTCGCCACCCTCGACTCAAAACTTCGCAAGGGTTCTCTCGGAGGTGCAACAACGGCCATCTTCGTTGACACGGTCGGTTTCATTCGCAAACTCCCGCACCATCTGGTTGATTCGTTTCGTAGCACGCTCGACGAGATCCGCTTGGCGGATCTCGTGCTTCATGTCGTCGACAGAAATCACTCGAAATGGCGAGAACAAATGGAAGTAGGCGAGAAAGTGTTGACCGATCTTGGAGTCAACATGAACCACGTTGTGACTATCTTTAACAAGACCGACCGGAGCGGAACAGAAACTGGTACGGTCCACGGTGGTCTGGCGATGTCTGCTAAAACTGGCGACGGTGTCAAGGAGTTAAAGGTCCACCTTCTCAGCCGGATCGCCGGCTATCGCTAATGATTGGCATAGCGTAGGAACCTACTGCTGCCTGAACTGACAACAGAGTCGCTGACAATTTACGTGGGTACGTTGGTTCCCGATTCAACGGGAGAATACCGGCACAGGAGAGCGGCGCAATAAAACGATCTAACGTGCCGGCATGCCTGGAAATCCGTGCCCAAAGACACGAATTCTGTAGATTTCAGAAGCGCGATTATCCCTTCCAGATGTCCAAGCAACGGTGATTAACATCCGCGAAGCGTCGGTCGCAAGACGCATGTGAACCAACCTGGAAAATTGGAACAAATCAAGCCGGCAGGGGCGGCATCCTGGGACCCGGAGTGGAAAACGTCATTTCCGTGATTGCTTTGACACTCCGATTTCCGTACCGAAATGGAATGATCAACCGCAGAGGCGCGCCGTGGCGTGGTGGTATAGGTTCATCATTCATGAGCCAAGCGAGCATTACCTGTGGGTGCCTCAACGTTGTAAGCGACTCGTCAGCATAGAAGCGGTCAGATGCGACAAAACGGCAATAATGCACTTCCGGAATAAGACCGAGCATATCCGCAAAATCGCTGAAATGGACGCCCGTCCATTTCACGATGCCGCGAGGGTTAGGGGCACCACACTGCAAGAGAAAAGTGCGGGAAATTGACGGCAGTTGCTCCAGATCCGAAAAACGTAACGTGCCAGTAAGTCTCGCCAGACCGCGAGTGTCAATCTTGATTCGCATCTCGCGGTAGTCGAACTCGATCTCTGGTGTTTGGCGACCTTGAGAGCGCCACATCAGTGGGTCGGTAATGGCTCCGGCCTCACTGTCGGGATGCTCTGGAGCCGAGCCATCCGCGTTAAGTGGAAGCGGTGCCGGAAACCCCTCGCGAAGCGGTCGAGCCACGAGTTCATCCGGCCAGTCTCCCTGCACTTGGGCTCGAGCCGTCCGAAAGCCCTTCGAGTTCAGCATGCCCAAGGACAGTCCGGCAAGGGTGGAACCTGACATCGAGAGCGCCTTACGTCGTGAAATCGTCATCGCTGCACCTCAATACGGGAAAACAATTCTCTCGGGTAATTCACACGACACAGAGAACAAGAACAAAACCCGGGAGCATGGCTCGAACACTCATGTCTTGGCCCGTCATCGTGTCGCTTTCGCCAACTTAGACAGCAACACTAGTAGCAGACCATCCCTGAAAACAAAGCTTTACGGACAGCTGGACCCCGTACGCTCCCCGCGGACCCAAGCCGCCAACATCTGCCACTCGGGATCTTCCCGACTCTGCCAACGCCGTGGGCCATTGTGCGTGTAGGCTCCTCCCCCGTCGGGATGCAGTGGTTTCAACAGAAAACGGCTCTGCTCCGGGTTGCCGGGCGTAATCACTCTAGAGATCAATCTGTAGGCTCGCTGCGCTTCTTCTTCGGTCCACACATCTCCGCGTCCAGGAGCGGGAGCAAAGCCGATAAGGCCATTCGAGTGACAGTTGCTGCACCGGAGTTGACCCTCGCGAGGATTCGCGAAGACGGACTGAACGCACGACTGAAAAAATTCGAAATCCACATCAGGTTGTGGTGCAGGAATGAAGCGGTCGGCGGGCAGTCTTTGAATCCATTGCAGGAACGCTCCATACTCTGGATCATCGGTTGATTCCCAGTAAGTCCCGCCCGTGTGCGGAAGCCCCCCGGCCTCTGGAGCCAAAGGTTTCAGCAGTAACCGGCTCCTATCCGGATTCGCCGTGTTCACCAGCTGAGTCACCACGTCCAGATTGCGTCTCGACTGTTCGCTCGTCCAGCCGATCTCAGACTCGGGTGTCTCTAGGCTGAACCGCACACTCGTCTGCCATGTGTGACACATCACGCAAGCCGCGTAACCACGTGTTGTACCCCCACGGTCTGTCATGAATACGCTCTCGACTGTGTTCCGATACGTTTCTACGTCCGACCCGGTGGGAAACTCGACAGTCTGAGCATTAACCGGGACCTGGGGAAACCATAAACCGATTGAAGCCAACCCAACCAGACGCAGCGCTAGTCCGAGGTCCGCACTCTTTCGAACCAAGAACGCCCACGCCTGATGTAACTCCCGACGTTGTCTAGCAGTCATGACAGTTACTCCCCGGGCCGCATGCCCGTACCAATTGGATTCACACGGTCTGGCGGCAAGACCACGGTACTGACCCGGGCAGGCCTCGCTCCGGTCTTGATCTTGGCTACTATTTCGAGTGACTGTAAATCCACCGCCAATGTGTGGTCAGAGCCCGAGACGGCGACGTACATGTACCGACTGTCCGGAGTCGACGTCATCCAGTTAGCACTCGGACCAACCTTGACACTCCCGATGTAGTCCAAGTCAGGCAGGGTCCAGCCATAAATGCGACTATCGAGTCGACTCGAAGCCCACACGGCTGACCGGTCCGGGAGGACCTCCAGGCCGTGCATGTCTCCTGACTGAATCCCGTCGGCATTCTTCTCCCAGAGCGGAAGCTTCGGCGGCCACAGCATGTCGACAACCTCACGCGAATCCCAATCGATGACCCATACGGCATTAATTCCGGTGGCTTGAGCGAACATCCGTTTGGTCGATCCGTCGTCGTCCGCCAAAAAGGCCATGGGCCGTACCTCGTGATGGGTCCTGCCGTACTGTTCGTATCCAGTCAACTCCATTCCCCAGATCACCGTGTCCGTGTTCGGGTCAATGACCTGAAGGGTTGGCAAGCCAGGTCCAACAGGGCCTCGAAGGCCTGCCACGACGAATTTCTCGTCCGGCGTCATGAAGACATTGTGAACGGGATCATGAACCTGAATACTCTTGACCAAAGTGTGCGTGTCGATATCGATCACATCGACAAGCGCCGGAAGCTGAGCATTCTGGTCAACCTCAACACCAGGCCCCGGAGTGGCCGACCGCCGAGCAATCCCCGCATAGATCTTCCGGTGCTTCTTGTTGACCGCAACTTTGTTTGGCCGCGCCGAAAGTTTGATCTGCTCAACGAGCTCAAGAGTTTTCGTGTCGAACACGTCGATGGTCTGGTCCAACTCATTCGCGCAGTAGTAATAGAGCCCTTCGGGGTGTGACGTCAGATTGTGCGGGTTCGGACATCCTCTAATGATTCCCACGACCTCATTGGTGGCAGGGTCAATCACGTGCTGAAGAGTTCCGGCATTGTTGCTTTGCAGGATCCGTACGGCGACACCATCGTAGGAGTCGAGTTTTGGCACGCCTTGGGCCTCGGATAATCCAGCCAGCGAAAGGCTGCAGATCACTACCGACAGCGCACAGCGGATAAGAGAAAAACCCTTCATCTAGACCTCCGTATCATCGATGGACAAGCAAATAGGCTGGCACAATGACCTTAACCACCGTTCCATGTATCCCCATTATAATAGAGTGAACACCATTCAGCGCTCGCACTGTCCCACAGGAAACTTGGAGTGAAGCTCGACTTCCGAGCACCAGCCTTACGCTTAGCCCCAACTGACATCTTCCCCTGCCATTTGGACGCCCAAATAAGTCCAAGTCCCCCTGGTAACGACCGCTAATTTTGTAACCTTGACAACCCCCCGCTGATGTTCATTTGCCTCCGTCTACAGGCCCTCCAAAAACGTAAGTATGGCCTCGTTTGTGGCCTCCGGAGCTTCCTGCTGAACCCAGTGGCCGATACCCGGTAGCAGTACGACGCCCCGCAAGTCTCTGATGGCACCAGCCATCCTATCTTCGAGCATGGTTACCGTCGCATCATTTATAACGCCATCTCTTTCGCCCGCGATGAACAACGTCGGCACCTCTATCATCTCACCAGTGAGGTGAGCAGTGATTTCCCAGTTCCGCTGAAAATTCCGGTAATAGTTAACCCCACCGCGAAATCCTGAATGTTCAAATTGACTCACGAAATAATCGAGGTCCTCTTGGCTCAACCAAGAGGGCAGTCCCTTTGCGGCGCCAAGTCGAGGAATCCAGCCACCAGCAGAACGCTTTGGATCCGTAACCTCAGGAACTTCTCGCGGTGAATCCTGAGAAAGATACAGGCGACTCAACAGGGCTCTGGGATTTGCATCATACTCCGCTTCCGCAACACCATGAGGTTCGTTGTGATAGAGGATATAAAAAAAATTATCGCCATTGTTCGCCTGCATCGCAGGCATAGGTGCCTGGGGTGACCTCCCGCCATACGGCACACTCATCAGTACCAAGCTCGAAAAGCGTTCCGGATACATCAACACACTGTACGCAGCCACAATTGAACCCCAATCGTGCCCAACGATGGTCGCCTTGTCTTCGCCCATCGCATCCAAGACGCCGACCATGTCTGCAGCCAGATGCACAGCATCATATGCATCGACAGCCTGAGGAGCATCTGTCTCTCCGTATCCGCGCATATCGGGGGCCACCACACGATAACCAGCTTTGCCGAGAGCTTGAAACTGGTGGCGCCACGAATACCACGACTCAGGCCATCCGTGCGCGAATAGAACCAGCGGTCCTTCATCCCCGGTGGTTGCGATGCGCATCCTGATCCCGTTGGCCGTGATGAATTGAAACTTCACCCCGTCCACGAGTGGCTCTTCACTTGTCCCAATTGCCGTTTGGTTTTCTTCGAGTGCCGCGCCTGCCATGTCATCAGATCGAGGAGCTTCACTGCATCCAGTCATCATAAGCGAAAAAACACTCACTATCTGACACGTTGTCCGCATTAGACCTCCCTTCGACTCAACGGACGATAGCAGATATTGAGGTCCCTCCCACCATTCACCAAGACAGCTTCAATTAGTGAGTGCTTACGACCTGACTAGCCACGGCACGGCGGGTCTCGAATAACGTCCAAATTGCAATACGAAATGACTTTGAAAAAGAAACGATGCACGCCAAACAGAAGGCTGATGGAGTTTCTCATCTATCATCCACGTCATCATCAAAGAGATAGCCATCTGATCGAGCTACCTCGCATAAAAATGTCAACGGCGGTTGGCCGGAGAAAATTTAGGTTGAGGTTCTGTGGAAGAATAGGCAATAGACACCGATGACTAAGGACGAGTTCATCAAGTGCATTCAATCCTTCAAGGCCTTCGGCACCACGACGCGCCTCACCGACTTCACCTGGTCGAAAGGCAGTCGTTCAGGCTTAACAAAAAAGGCCTTCAACGAATATTGGACTAGCGCCCAACGACAGGCGCATAGCCTTCATGAAATTTCCTATCGAGCCTGTTTCAAACCTCAACTACCCGGGTTCTTCATCTCGCGTCTCTGCAAAATCGGTGACTCTGTCTACGACCCTTTCATGGGACGTGGGACCACACTATTGGAGGCCTTTCTGTTCGGCTGCAAACCCTTGGGGAACGACATCAATCCACTCAGTGTAGCGTTAGTAGAACCACGACTCGATCCACCGACGATCCAAGATATCAGTGACCGTTTAAACTCAATCGATCTCACTGATGCTCAAGAAAGCTTCCCTGAACTCGAGGTGTTCTTCCACTCAGACACACTGAAACAGATCATAGCTTTAAAGGAGTACCTGTTAGCACGTGAGCATTCCTCCAAGCTCGACAACCTAGACCGATGGATCAGAATGGTGGCGCTCAATCGACTTACAGGACATTCCCCGGGGTTCTTCTCTGTGTATTCTCTCCCTCCGAATCAGGCGGTAACGATTGATGCGCAACGAAAAATTAATAAGACACGCAGCCAAGCACCAGAACCAAAAGATATTGTCACGAGAATTATTCGAAGGTCCAAATCCCTACTCAAGAATTGGGCAGGACCTCAATCACAGCATCAGCAACACGACCTTAAACCTGTACTAACCATAGGACCGGCGGACAATGCAAAAAGTATTTCCTCCGGTTCGGTGCAGTTAGTCGTCACATCGCCACCGTTCGTTGATGTTGTGGACTACCAGAAGGATAACTGGATGCGATGTTGGTTTCTTGGAATAGATTCTTCCGCCATTAAAATCAGTCGACTCAGAAACGCCGAAGACTGGCAACACCTAATAACGAGAGTTCTAAGAGATATTCATCGCATTCTCAAACCTGGTGGTTATGTCGCCTTCGAAGTTGGCGAAGTGAGGAGTGGAACACTTCTACTGGAAGAACTTGTCCTACCAGCCGGTGTCGAGGCAGGCCTCGAACCGGTCATCATAATGATTAATGTTCAAGCGTTCACCAAGACCGCAAACGCATGGGGCGTAGTGAATCAGACCAAAGGAACAAACTCAAACAGAATCGTCGTATTTCGAAAAGAATAAGAGAACCTCACACCTTCATAGTCTCTAGACAGCCGACTCCTAGTCACCCACACAGATCGCCATCAGACATGATATTTCGGCCTACTACTAGACGGGCCGGGTTAAGCTTAGAGACCAAGACCACAAGCAGACCCATTCGCTCTGTAGGTTGACGCAAGGAAATTTTCGATGGGGATACAGAATACTTGGACTCGGCGGCAGTTCGTCCTGGCTGGATTTTTCGGAGCGACCGGGCTGTCCACAACCCAGCGTCTTCGCGGCCAAGACCTCGAAACCTACCAGTCACTTGGCTTGCACAATCGTTTTCGGTGGGAAAGCGAGATAAATTCCCACAGTCAAGACGAGTTCGGTCAGTTCCTGAATCCACCCTCAGACAGCCAGTACAGCCCCTGCGCTGAAGCCTATCCAGCAGCCGACGTGCCACGAGGCGAGGTCCGCAAGATCGAAAAATGGGCACGCAGCCGTATCTTCGGACAAACGGAGCGCGACATCTGGGTCTACCAACCCGCGCAGCTCAGCAATTCGTTACAGCCCCCCGACCTTATGGTCTTTCAAGACGGTGGCGGCTATGTCGACCCTGAAGGTCCCGTCCGTGCGCCGGCGGTGCTCGACTCACTCATCCACACTGGCGACCTACGACCGACCGTCGGAGTCTTCATTAATCCAGGACAACGCACCGTGCCACGTGCTTCTGACGACGTTAACTTCGGGCAACAACGAAGCGTCGAGTACGACACTCTAACCGACGCGTACGTGCGGTTCCTGCTCGACGAGGCGCTGCCGTTCGTCGAAGATGAGATCGGAAGACCGTTTTCATCGGCCCCCTCACGGCGACTAATCTGCGGTATTTCGAGCGGCGGAATCTGTGCCTTTACAGCCGCCTGGTTCCGTCCGAATTCCTTCCGTCGAGTTCTTAGTCACTGTGGCTCGTTTACCAACATTCGTGGCGGTCACAACTACCCGTACCTGGTACGGACCACGATCCGAAAGCCGATCCGTGTATTTCTCACGAGCGGTAAAATGGACCTCGACATACCGCTTGGTAGTTGGCCACTAGCCAACAAACAGATGGCCTCGGCGCTCGAGTACGCAGGTTACGACTCTCGCTTCGCCTTCGGTGAAGGTGGCCACAACCTGCGCCACGGAGGTGCACACTTTGCCGATTCATTGCGCTGGCTGACTCGCTAATATTGCATCCTATCTCTTTGCACAATGTGTGATCTGAAAGCGAGATGCCACTCTTGAATTCAGACCATAACCAATAAAAACGTTACCAATCACCGGCGCAATCAGGGCAGGGACAGTGCCACCCATTCGGGGGTCTCATCTCTCGTCCCTACGGCAACAACGATGTACTGCCTTCCCTCGTGCATATAGGTCATCGGACCACTGGTCGTCCCGGCGGGAAGCTCGGTCTTCCAGATGACTTCTCCGGTCGCCTTGTCATAGGCTCGGAACTGCTTACCCCAGCGCCAAGATTGGTCTTGCTCCGGATCGGAAGGAGAACCGTCACCGCGGAGCGTACCAATGATCGCGTCGCTACCTTCACCCAAGAACAGCAACGTCTTAGTGACCAAGGGCGCTGGTCGATTGGGAATGCCGAGCGGGGGTAGGTTAAGGTCACGCAGCAGCGGGTGATTCCTGGGACCGTCACCGTTTGGTGCCATCCACGCGAGTTCGCCACGGTTCAGGTCCAACGCGGTGATGCGACCATAGGGCGGCTTGGTGATTGGAAGACCATGCGGCCGTGGTGTCGGAACGTAATTCTCCCGAGGGAAAGCCCACGCAAGCGTGGCGTCGGGATTGTCCGTCGTGGGCGCAAGGCTCAAGGCACTCGGCATGGTGTGAGACACAGCGTAGTTAGACCCCAGTTTCTGGGTCGAACGCCCCTGTGTGCCAATTGCCAGCCCCCCAACCACCAGGAACTGTTAACGTCGCTTGCTTGCCATCAGCGTCGCCACTCTGGGGCCACGGTGGGGTAAAGATCGGACCGAGGACCAGCGATTCGACGGCCTCCAGCGCCGCTGCGCGGAGCTCTGGTGTGAAATCGATCAAGTCGTCCACGGTGATACCCTGCAGATCAAAGGGCGGTGGCTTGGTCGGAAACGGTTGGGTCGACGAGGTCCTTTCTCCCGGTGCAATCGACTGCGGCACTTTGCGTTCCTCGATTGGCCACACTGGCTCGCCGCTCTCCCGGTCGAACACATACAGAAACGCCGTCTTGCTTGGCTGCATCACCGCCTTGATACGACGTCCGTCGACGGTAATTTCGCCCAACGTCGGTGGACCCACCGTGTCGTAATCCCAAAGGTCGTGATGCACCATCTGAAAGTGCCAAACTCGGTCCCCTGTCGCCGCATCGATAGCCACAAGACTGTCCGAGAAGAGGTTGTCCCCTGGTCGATGTCCCCCGTAAACCAAACCGGTGGGCGCCGAGAGCGGGACATAGACAAGACCCAGCGTTTCATCCGCGGTCAGACAGCACCACGAACCAAAATCACCGAAATAATCACCCGACCCATCGCCCCACGTGTCGGCGCCAAACTCACCAGGTCGAGGCACGACGTGAAAGGTCCAGAGCAACTCACCAGTGCGCACATCGAAACCACGGACATCTTCGGGAGCCGCCTCACGAACCAGACCTCCATCACCTGCCCCTGCCGTCGTACCGGCGATGACGACAACATCGCCGACGACAATTGGCCCCCCCGACCAACTGAAGTGCTCGGCGAGCGGCCGGTCCCAGTGTAGGTGGGCACGTCCCTGGTCGGAGAGACCGAAGCCTGGAATACGTCGACCAGTCGCTGGTTCGAGAGCATAGAGATACTCACCGCGTACGAGCAGCAACCGTTGGTCATCCCCATCACTCCAATAGGCCACACCACGGGTGCTGCTACCAGCGAGTTCTTCCTCCGTCACCACGAATGGAGGCTGTCGCCAGATAGTCTCTCCAGTCGCCGGGTCAAATGCTTCGACCAACCCGAATGCGTTAGGTGCATAGAGAACGCCATCGATAATGACTGGCGTAGACTTCAGATAAGCATTAGGTTGAAGATCTGGAAACGCGCGCTGCAACTCAGGGTCCACTGCCGGACGCCGCCACACAAGCTCGAGTTTGTCGACGTTGTGCCGGTCAATCTGGTCGAACGGCGCATACCGTGTGAATGCTTCATCACCACCGAAGTACCTCCATTCATTCGATGGTTCCTGGCCAACGGCGCTTGTGGCCAACACGGCGAAGATAACAAAGGGAACAAGACTGACAATACGCATGATAGGACCTCATTTCATTTTCGCATGACGCTGTTCATTTTGAGGTTTTCATTCTCGATGGCGACTGTCATCCTCTCACGAGTCAGCGACACGACTTCAGCTCGCTCTACCCACGGGTAATGGCACCTGTCCATTATGGCGGCACATAGGCAAACAGCCAATGGTCGACCGGAATAGAGTCTTGCCCTTAATGGCGAAAAATAATTCTCCGATTTCCACCCTCGAATTGCGCAGCAAATAGTTCTGCATCAAGTAACAGATTTTCAACACAATATGACCTCCGGACGCCTAAGGTGTGAATCCGCACCCATTAGTGAACAAATTCCCTTATGACACAGCACACAATCTTTCGACTCTCCGGATTCCGGAACTCTATGGAATACAATGTCTAGCGCGAAGTCGACATACCGCGCCACCGGACAACCTTCCGTTCGAGTCTATCGAACGGTCTACGTCTGCAGTCGACCCGCATCGTGGATTTTTTGATCCTCGACAACGCGCTGCAGCAAAAAAAGGAGTAATCGATCATGTTCTCAGTAGTGAAACATTCAGCGAGTCAACACCTCGCACCGACAATTCTTCTCACCATGGTCTTAGCAGTCTCAGCCGTAGCTCAAGAGTTCACGACTGGTGAGCCCATCGGCGCGCTCAACGAGACCGGAGTGTGGCAGCCAATGTCGGACAACGTCACCGTCTACGGAAGTTTTCATTTTTCTGAAAGCTGCACGTTTGATTCAGAGAAGAACTTGATTCTGGCTATGAATACCGGAAACCGAGGAGATACAGGCGAAAATGATGGCTATGTTTCCCTCATTAATCCTGATGGGAGCGTACATACACCCAAGTGGATCGGAGCCACTCGGGACGGATTGGAACTCCATGACCCTTTGGGCAGTGCCGTTAGCAATGGCGTGCTCTATACGGTCGATGTGGGATACGTCCGTCTATTTGATCTGGAATCAGGGCGACCCCTGCGCTCCATTCCCGTGCCTGAATCTACGATATTAAATGGGATAGCCGTTGCGAATGATGGCACCGTATACGCCTCAAACACGAGGAATCCTGAGCAGATGTGGAAAGTCACCGCTGACGGCGAGGTGTCCGTGTTCGCGGACGGTGCTCCTCTCGCTGCGCCCAATGGAGTAGCGATCGACCAAGACGGCAATATTGTGGTGGTCAATGTAGGTGACAATGCCATCATCACCTACGATCAAGACGGCGAGGTCATTCGACTAGAACATAGCGTCGAAGGCGGGAACGATGGCATTGTAATCACCGCCGATGGAACGAAGTACGTTAGCAGTGTACGGTATGGCAGCGTGTCCCGAATCCGCCCCGGTCAAGATGCCGAAATCATCGCTTCGGGAATACCAAGCGCGGCGTCAATGTGCTATGACTCAACTCAAAATCAACTGGTCATTCCACTTAATGGCAACTATGCGCTTGCGTTTGTTCGGTTAGGAAATTAGGACTCGACTCGAGACGTCGGTCCACTGGCAAGCCCGGCGAAGGTCTCCTATCTTCGCCGGGCATCTCCAGAATGTTTACTGTTTTCAATGAAACGAGAACCTGATTCCAAGGTTGAGCTCTCATAAGCCACCCAGTATTCTTGTTTCTCCTACCTGCCCCACAACCCTACGGCCACTGCAGCTGTTCAAGGTCCAGCTCATTCACCTCGTCGATGATCTTGGCGAACGCTCGGGTAACCGCTTCGATCCCCTTCGTCTGGACCGTCGCTGCGGTTTCGTGGTCGGAATGAAAATATTCTGGAGCATCGATCAACCATATGGCAGGAACGAGGTCTTCCAGACCTCGAATTTCACCTACAGGACCGCCGGCGTCAATAAGTGTGGAAACACCAAAGGATTGATATGCGTCGGTCGCGATATTACGAAGCGTGGCACTCCCACTCACACCCCACATCAACGCGGATGGACGGTTAGACCACAAAAATTCATTTCCCAGCATGTAAAGATCGACCGCGCCGGTGTGCTCCGCATTGATCAGTAACGCCGTCTTGTCGAGAACCGTTCCAGCGTTATCCTCAATCCACTGGACCCCGACTCGCGCACTGTTATGGTGGCCAGGAGTGCCCACAAACTGAAGGGTTCTCCGGCGTCGCTCTTGAGGTAACGAAGCAAAATATTCAGCCAGGACAACCGCCGTGGCAACGCCTGCTGCGTTGTCGTTCGCCCCTTCAAACCAGCCATCCCGGTGGGCAACAATAACGATCTTCTCCTCTGTCATACCTGGCAACGTCGCCCACACGTTCGCTGTTTTTAGTCCAGCGACGGTTTCTACATTAAGTTCGATGTGGACCTGTGTCGCAGGTCCATTTGATTCAACCATCGACCGAAGGGTATTCCCATCTTGTTGACCTAGAGAAAACGTTGGCGCCTCAGTACGCGTCGGATAAAACTGCGTTTGCATGTTCCCCGGAAGTGCCACACTAACGAGGATAGCGGCGGCTCCTCGAGTATCGGCACGTTGGATGGCACCGTTGACGGTAGCAGAATGGCGTAACGTACTTCTCATCGGCATACTCGCAATCAGCGCCGCCTTTCCGGTAACGTCTCGGCCGATGAAGTCTGCCTCTGTACCTAGCCCAACGTAAACCAACTCAAGGTCAAGACCACCAACGGGCGTCGCACGTGCGTTATACGCCGGCTGCGCCGTGTGGAGCTCAATGGTGCCAGCACCATCCCCTACCGCAACAGACCAAGACCGCGGCAACCATTGCGGCTCCAAATCGAGCAACTGCGTCCGAACCTCTGGCACACCCGCGGCTCGGAATTTGTCGGCCATCCAAGCGGCATTCTCAGCATCGGCCTCTGTACCAATGATCCGACCCCAGAACTGATGCCCAGAGTCTCGGTAGCGACGGGAAATCGCCGTAAGTTCCTCGACATGGACCTTTAAATAATCACCGTCTATGCCAGCGTAGGGCTTCCCGATATCGGCGCGTTCTGCCTCACGGATCGTCGCCTGTCCGTCATACTCGAGGATATAACCGGCTTCGAAATTGGAGGCCACGATGGCTTTCACCGCGTCAACATAGACCATATTGGTGGGGTACAGCCGTTCAAGCTTAGCGGCGTCAAACGGCTCGTGTGTACCGAAGAGACGGCAGAATCGTTGATTGCCGGTATTGGTACCGATATTCGTCGCGGTTGGAACAGCGTGCGCGGCTAAGCGAATTCCACCCAGCGCGTTGCCGTCTGAATCGCGTGCGAAGACGGCGGGCGGACCAACCACCGCAGTATCAAGCAACGGAGCGATCGGCGGCAGAGTCCCATCATCAACCCAGCGAACAAGATGGTCGAACGCCGCGTGAAGAACATAGCGAAACGGGACTCGGCTGTAAGACGGATACTCACAATCAGGGCTGCCGATCTCTGCCGCCGCCAATTCACGACCGGCCTCGAGAGCCGCCACACGAGAAGACTCAATCCGGAAAAAAATATCGACGTGTGAGGAGCCAGCCACCTCCCAACTCCGGAAGGTGTCAGTATCAGGCTGGCGAGTTGCCGCGCGGGTGACCATATCGCCTTCGGCCATGAGCTTCCAAATCAAGACATCCTGGTCCTGACGAATCTGACTGCCACCGCCGTGAATAACCACGGCATCGTACACCGGCGCGCGCGGGTGGACGTTGTTGAGATAGATTGAGAGACGGCTAGCCGACTGCGAGTGACCAGTCGCGATGAGACGCTCTGCAGACAACCCTCCCAACACACCAACAACTCCTGGCTCACGCACAACTCTTCCGACTGCAGAAAAAATGTCATAAGACAGCGCATCGTCGTCGATCATCCCATTGTGCGTCACGTCGAGCGATCCATAACGTACCGGACTCCACTGTCTTAAATGATCAACGCCAACCCGCTGCGCCGATACTCCGATCCAAGCATAACCATTACGTACGAAATAGGCCCCCGCTTGAAACCAATCGATGTCAAGATCTCGACCAGCCGTGACGTTGTTCCATTCGACCACGACGGTGCCATTGAAACGAGCAGCCGAGGCTGGACGTCTCACAACGAGACGTGTTTTGTAAGGATGGTCTCCGTCGACAACACGGCCCGTCGCCAACCCCGGCGTCGTGTATCGGTTGGCTGTTCCGGAGATAAAAAATTCCTCCTCGACGTAACCGTGCTTCCGTAGTTCAATCGCAGAAGTCGAGAAAACAAAATCTCGGAAAGGATCGCCTGGTTCCACTGACGCTACGATTGGACCGGTGACAGTCGCTGGCGGGACCTCTGCCGCCGAAGGGACCACCAAAGTGAGCCACACAAGACAGAAAAAGAAGCTTAGATAACGCATCACGCTTTCTCCTAGAGACTGGTATCAGTTAGCAACACACAACGTGCCACTCAAATTGACTCAAACGGTCGGTGCCCAGCGTGAACCCTTTCCAAAAGAGCTACAACGCCACGTCCCACCAGAACGTTGGATACCTCTCTTGGATGGTTATCGCGAGTGCGGTTCTTGAGCACCCAGACTACGTAGTAGGTCCTCGGTACCTGAAGCGACCTCTATGTTGCCTCGTCGGCGCCGTTTCACGACTGCAAGCGGGGTCTCCCCACGAACGTTTGACGTATTCACGTCAGCACCGCGCTCCACAAGAAATTCAATAACACTATTGAACCCCTTGTCTACAGTGTGATGGAGTGCGGTATTTCCGTTCTCATCGCGAGCGTCGACCTCGCTACTCGACTCCATCGCCAGTCTTACTGCCGCCAGTGTTCCCATTTCGTCTTGATGTTCGGCCTGAAACGCAAGATCCTGGGCCATCGCACGGTCCCGTCGATCCCAAACGCCGTACCTCCAACTAGCACCAGCTGCCAGCATCAGCGGAGTCCAACCGTTTCGTAGCGAAAGCTCTCCATCCGCACCAAAAGAGATCAGCGCCTGCATGATCTCCACCTCAGCGAACTTCGCCGCCAGCGCAAACGGTGTGGCACCAACGAGATGATCTCCGATCATGAGCACCTGCCCGTTTCGCGTCACCTTCGTCGCCTCCGTAACCTGCGCGTTCGGGCGAGCCCCACGAGCTAGGAGTGCTTCAACGACTTCAAGATTTCCCTGCAGCACGGCCGCATGAAGCGAAGTGTAGCCAGCAGCCGCCGCATTCGGGTTTGCACCCTCACCTAGCAAGAACTCGACTAGTGCCGGATGACCACTATGGGTAGCTACGAGCAACGCACTACGCCCGTCTGGCGAGGCGTCGTCGACATTGGCACCAACGGACAAAAGCAAACGCGCCGAATCGACATCGCCATGTCGAGCAGCAAATAGCAACGCCGTATAACCGCCCACTTCAGTCTCGTCGGCGTCAGTCCCGTATCGACGACCCAACTCACCGTACTTAAGATTGGACTGAAGACGCCGACTGATCACCAAGCGTCTAGCGCGAGACCGCCGATGCACATCCGCGCCGCCAGCAATAAGTGCACCAACCACATCAGCATGCCCTTGTGCCACTGCCCACATCAGTGCAGTCTGGTCGTCCTCGGACTCAATAGCGTTGACATTTGCACCGTGAGCCAAGAGTGCAGTCACAGCCGCCGCATTACCAGTGCGCGAGCAACTCATCAACACTGTCTCACCAGTCGTCACGGCGACATTGGCATTAGCACCAGCAGCCAGGAGCAGTTCAACCATCACCGCGTTCGCATTCGCACATGCCAGCGACAGCGGAACAACGCCATGTACATTTTTAGACGTCGGGTCCGCACCCGCATCGACCAGTACCCGAACGATGTCTCCATCATCGAAGTAAACTGCCCAATGCAGTGCAGTCGCTCCATCCATCTGCGCCGCGTTCACGTTGACGTGTTCATTCAGCAGCAAACGGACCGCCTCCGCGTCCTGCCTCTTCACGGCCTCGATCAAAGTGACGTCCTGTTCCCTCTGAGCACCCAACCCGACCGCTGTCGTCACTAGGAGGTGAGCGAACACCAACCAAACGCCGAACGAAACACGTTGCGCAAAGAAAGAAGGGCCGCGAAGTAGAAAGTACGGAGAACAGAGTAAGGGCCAATCGTGGACAAGCCAGGTAGACGGTTCCGCTACCTGTCCGCTACGAGGCCTGTCGTGCACTCCATTCGTCCTGTTCCGCACTTTTGTCTCGCTCGTCATCTCATGTGTCACACACCGGTCAACCGGTCAGCTCCAGACGAAAGTTTCGGGAGAATGCCCGTACTATCGCCAATCCGATCCACGTCAACACCTAGCTTGTCGAGCAACGAGACGTGTAGATTTGCGAGTGGAGTCTGCGCGGGATAAACGAGGTGACGCCCGCCCTTGAGTTGCCCACCACCACCGCCCACAACCAGAATCGGCAAATTGTAGGGCGAGTGCAAGTTACTATCACTCATTCCGGCACCGTAAATAAGCATCACGTGATCGAGTAAAGACCCATCACCATCAGGCGTCGCCCGTAGTTTCTCGAGAAACGCGGCAAACAGAGTCAAGTGATATGTATTGATTTTGGTTAACTTCGCAAGTGCTTCTGGCACGTTTCGGTGATGCGAAAGAGGGTGATGCGCGTCCGGAACCCCAATCTCACGATAAGTGCGACCACTGAGCTCGTGTCCACTCATAAAGGTAACGACACGTGTGCGATCGGTTTGATAAGCCAAAAGCTGTAGGTCGTACATCAATCCTGCATGCTCGGCGAATCCGACTGGAACACCCAGAGGGCGTTCCAGTAATGGCACTTCTCGGTCACCTTGAGATTCGGAAATCTCTATACGTCGTTCAACATCCCTGACTGCATCGAGATAGGCCCCAATTTTGAGCTGGTCAGTCGGGCCAAGGTCTCGGCGTAACCGAACAATGTCATCACTGACCGAATCGAGAATGCTACGCTGCGCGCGTCGCCGAACTTGCCGAGCCTCCGGATCAGTGCTATCGGCATCACCGAACAACCGCTCAAAGACCGCACGAGGGTTGTGCTCCATAGGCAATGGGGTCGATCCGCTAGCCCAAGCGATCGTGTACGAAAACGCGCAGCTAAAACCACCACTATCGCAAGAACCAGCAAAGTTAGCACCTTCGAGCCCAAGTTCGAGTGACGCAAGGGGCGTCTGTTTGCCTAGCTCTTTCGCGGCGACTTGGTCCATCGACACGGCACCCGGAGTCCAAGCTCCGGGATGCTCCGCCGTTAGAAATTTTGTTGAGGCGCGTGAATGAGTCCCACCATTGATGCCAGGGGGCGGCGTGCTATTTAGTCCTGACAGAACCAGCAACTGGTCTTGGAACGGGCCTAGTGGCTCAAGAATGGGAGTTAGCTCGAACTCTTCACCTTCAGCCGCAGGCGTCCAGTTCTGCATGACGATCCCGTTCGGGACATAGACAGCACCCAAGCGAACTATCGGGTTCGCTGCGGTCTTTCTTAACGCACTAAGCGCCGGCACCATCCCGTCGAGCAACGGCAAAGCCACCGCCGCACCGAGCCCCCGCAGCACAGTCCGTCGGGGAATCGCTTTCTTGGTAATGATCATGACTCCGCACTCCTCATTTGGAACGGCATACTTTTGACGATGCCTAGAATTATCGATGACCATCGGTAATCGTCGAAAGCAGCCTCCGAGACAATCCGTCGTATGGTTGGTTGATCATAGTAATCAACGTTTCTGCCAATGGCATAACTCAATAGTTTTTCAGTCACGGTTCTAACAAAACTCACTTCGTGCTTTACCAGCGCTTCACGAAACGCCGAGGGACTGTCAACGACAGTGCCATCCGCAAGGGTACCGACCGCGTCGACCGGCGCTCCAGTTTCGTCGTTAGTACGCCATCGGCCGATCGCATCGTAGTTCTCCATTACAAAACCTGGCGGGTCCATAATTCGATGACATACCGCACAGGCAGGATTCGCGCGGTGCTGTTCCATCCGCTTACGGATCGACAGCACTTCCCGGCCACCATGATTCTCCTCAAGCGCCGGCACATCAGCAGGCGCAGGCGGCGGGGGCATCCCTAAAATATTATCTAGCACCCACTTGCCCCGTAGAACAGGTGAGGTTCGCGTTGGGTAAGCGGTCAACGTCAATAGGCTCCCATGCCCAAGCAACCCACCGCGCTCGTTAGTATTAACCGTCACCCTCTGGAACCGCTCGCCATAAACGTGCTCAATGTCGTAATGCCGTGCTAGACGCTCATTAACAAACGTATAGTCAGCCGTGAGTAGCTCCAGCAGGCCACGATCGTCTCGTAACTGGCTCTCAAGAAACAACAACGTCTCCTGTTCCATGTCGGCTCGCAGGTTCTCATCGAATTCGAAAAATATATCAGCGTCCGGCGCCACACCACGGATGCGACGAAGCTGCAGCCACTGACTCGCAAAATTGTCGACGAGCGCAGTCATACGCGTGTTTTTCAACATGCGCCGAACCTGCTGTTCAAACACGTCGGGCACGGTCAATTGGCCGGCTTCAGCCACTGCCAATAATTCATCGTCAGGAATATCGCTCCAGAGAAAAAGCGAAAGACGGGAAGCGAGTTCTACATCCGTAACATGATACGCCGCTCCGGCTGAGACATCGACCGGGTCTCGCTCAACACGAAAAAGAAACTCAGGAGCCACAAGCAGCCGTTCAATGACTTTCTGGATTCCGCCCTCGAAACCGCGATCGTTCCGGCCCGCTTGATAGAAACGCATTAGCGTAGTGATGTCATCATCGGTCACGGGTCGACGGTAGGCCCGTCGAGCCAACGTTGCGACGATGTCCGTCGCACATCTTTCCTCGTCAACAACACCCGTCGGAACGCAAGTGAACAAGTTCCTACGGCTTGCCGTATCCCCAGGGTCTGACGCATTGTACGGACCCGCGATCTCGACTCGCTGAACCGCGGCATTCCCGTGATAGAACCCCAGCCCACTGAGTGAAAATCCAGACAATCGACGCTCGAGAATACCCGTCGGTTCGACCCGACTGTCGACAAACGAAACCCCCACCACGTGCATACCAGCTTTCGCGGGAAATCGAACGACCAAACCTGTATCCGCCTCGGTCGAAACGTAATCTTCCCAAGCAGGGTCTCCCCGAATCGTTCCGAAAAAGCTGTAGGCGGATGGATACCCGAATCGATCGGCATCCCCGATAGTGAACCGTCTGACGAGCGCTCCATCAAGACGAACCTCAATCTGTTGAGATCGTCCCATTCCAATTATGTAGTCATAGATCATCCGACGAAGGTCAACCTTGACCTCATACTCACCAGTGAGCGGGAAGTAGTGTCGAATAGCCATGCCACCGCGAGAACCGAACGGGAGGTCTTCACTCACACGGTCGTCTTGGTACAGCAATCTAGGGCTGCTATACGTCGCGGCGACGTAGCCAGGATTAATCGTCATGTCACCAACCGCCAGTCGGCTAATGCGATTGGCCGCAGAAAGATACCGATCAAAAAGTGCAGGTGAAATCGAGAGCACTTGCCCATTTGTGTCGAAACCTTGTTGGTCTACATCGTCTACCGGAAACAGTAGCCAACGCTCCTCGGCTTCAAAGTCTAGTAAGGTCCGGACTGCGTTAATGTATTCAGTCGACGTCAAACGGCGGACCACTGAACGTCCTGGATTCGGGTTCGCCCGGCCCGCAGTGTCCAGCTGTGTTTCGAGCCATGTCACCAGCCGAGCGTTGGTCACTTGGTCTGGACGCGGTCGCCCCAGCGGTGGCATCATGCCCAGCCGAAGCTTCTTCACCACCGTTTCCCAGGCTGCCGCATCGGCACCGACATCTGACACGTCGAGGTCTTCGAAGGAAAATGGAACGGACCCTTGGACACGCATCCTCTCGTTGTGGCAACCAATACAGTACTGGTCAAGGACTTCCCCGTAGGCCGCAACCTCAGAGGTTCCGCTGGTCTGATTAGTCACGGCGGCAGCCTGCACGACCGCTGAAACTGACACGGCCGCCACTATTCCGACACCGACCAAGACGCATAGACGCTTCACAGCCTGTCCATTTTGGCGAGGCAGTGGCAACCTGTCAACGTGGACAGTGTGTCCTTTTGTTCCGTGTAATCTCCTGTGTCTCCAGTGGAAGTCGGCGACCGCATAGAAGCAAAAAACAGCCAGAAGGAACTGGAACGAGCTAACTGGCGAAGTGTTCCTGCTCAATCACTACGAGATATTCTCCGTCACCAAAGTCACTAACAGTGGCCCAAGGAGCGTCGGCGAAATAGCGAACCAACGTTCGCCTTAAGGAGACCCCGAAGCCTCCCTTCCAATCGATGATGCGAGAATCTGAACAACATAGAAACGATTTCCTCACTAGATCTCAGACCAATGTCACCGTTTTACGGGTTCCGCGCTGATTGAGAACGACTTGCGTTGACGGGCAAAGAAAATTTCCGGCAGTGGTGTTGATGGTCACTCCCGTAATGCAAGCTATCTGACCGTCGAAGTGCAAAAGCATGTCGTCTACGATGATCCGGAGGTCCGTATCGATTCGCCGCATCAGGAACTGAGTTGCCCTCGTGATCAAAGGGACATCCGCACTATCGTCTGTCTCCTTGAGAAAGGGCAACATAATACGCTCAACGAAAAATTGCTGGGAATCTAGCGGGTCCAGGGTCTTGGCGTGCAACCCGGCAAAGCCCTCGTCAACGATGGCCATCAGTGCTCCGCAGGAGGTTGAAATTTCTACCTGTCCGACCCGAGGCACTTTTCCCCACTCCCCACCGTGCCATCCGATATGTGGTCCCCCAACCAACAACAAATTTCGTTTTCCATCTTCTTCAGGAACATGACGGCTCACTGCGGCTAGACTCGTCCTCCCACCGTGACAATAACCAGCAAGCCCTCCGAACTTGAACCGCTCCCCCCAGTAGCGTTCGAGGTGTTGGAGTTCCGGCTCATTGATCTCATCGCAGCATGCTCCCTCGGCAAACCGTGTGTTCCCTGGCGTAAATTCATATTGCTTCGTTAAGGACCGATTAACCTGATCGAAGTATTCCGTCGCCACTAAGGCTCTGGGAAAACACTGCCTAATCGCCTCAAGAACATCCTGCATTAGACGTCATGCCAGACAAGCAGAAATCCGCTCGACAGAACTTAACGTTTCGAATGTTGTCCAGCGCACACGATTCACAAACATCAGCCGAAAGTGACCCTTCACACCGTCCACTAACCGAGCCCATCCAAAAACTCAAGCAGTAGATGGCTCGTCGCCTCAGCTTGTTCCTGCTGGACCCAATGACCTGCACCATCGACAAGGTGAGCCGCACGCATATCAGTGCACGCTACTTCCTGCATCCGCTCGAATGATCCTGGGCTCTGGTAGGTACCCCAATCGCTGGCTCCGCTAATAAACATGGAAGGCTGGTCGATCGTCCGACCGGCGTACAATTGAACCTCTGCCGCGCTGATGCCCGCGCCTCCCATTCGATAACCGTTTAGCCCACCCTGAAAGCTTGTGCGGCCATACTCTTCGGTATAAACGCGTAGTGCCGAGTCAGGCAACCAAGTATTAGCCGCGATGTGTGAGTCAGAAGGCATAACGTCCGCGACGGTTTCTGCCATCCCCTGGTTGAGTTGCATGATGTAGTAGTTCGGCATCTTCGCCCATTCTTCCGCTGTACGGGCGGCCAGTCGATAGGGTTTATTGCCGTCCCAATCTGCACTCTTAAAATGGTAATAGCCCCGAAGAAAATCATGACCACCCTGCGCCGATCGCCACATGTTTTCGTTAGCCCCACGAGTGGTGTAATAGCGCTGATAATGTTTTCTGGGTGTCGGCAATGCGGCCAGTTCATCGTATATGCTCTGGCGGTCGTTGCTGAAAGCCTGCGGCGGATCATTGACTGTGTCGAAGGGCAAAGTTGGTGTACCACTAAACGGTGCACTCATCATTACAACGGCCGGAAAAATATCCGGACGGGCTATTGCACACCACGCGGCGAGAGGCGACCCGGCGTCATGTCCTATCACGGCCGCAACAGACCGGTAGCCGAACGCCAACACGACGCCCAAGGCATCTCGCACCTTATTCAATCGACGAAATGGTGAGAGATCGGTGTCGTAATCCGAACTCCAGCCAGTCGTTCGACCGTAGCCGCGAACATCCGGCGCGATGACGTGATAGCCCGCTTCTGCCAAGGGAACCATCACGTTCCTCCAGCTGTAAGCCAACTCTGGAAAGCCGTGCAATAGTAACAATGCGGGTCGATTTGGTGTCTCGAATCCGGCCTCCAATACGTGCACGCGTAGCCCATTTATGCTTTCGACAAATCGAGACCGAACACCCTCCGGCAACCATTCGGACGGGTAGGGTTCAGCCTCAACACCGGGACCCGTCGGTTGCGCATGCACAGGTTGAGAAACCAATGAAGGAGTGCCAAACGACACGACCCCAAGCGCTGGCAACGTCAACATCATGTCCCGTCGTGACAATTTATTCATCGCATCTCTCCTCAAGGCCCGCCTTACTCCGCCGCACCTACGCCTTCTTCCAAAAACGCAACCAGCGGGCGGACCACAGTATCCGCTTCCTCTAAGTGTGGAACGTGGCCTAGCCCTGGCAGCAGCAGTATGTGCCCATTGCCGTTTGGCACTGTGTCCGCCAAGACCTGCATCCGCTCTTGGAACGTTTCGGCTGGACCCAGAAGTAAGTCTTCCGCCCCGCCGAACGCAAGAGTTGGCACATGAACGTGCGCCCAGTCATACACGACGGGATCGAAATAGAGCATTTGACTAATAAGTGCTTGAACCATAGCCAACCGCGGCCAGTCCGAACTAAGTGTCCACGAATAGCGAATGCGCGTGTAAAGCTCAAACTCTTCGTTCCAAGCATCTGGGTCATGGCCCACGTAGCGGCTCAGACTACGCCTAGTGCTCTGGTAATCGGTCTGGATAATCCGGGCGTAGACCTCGTCGACTGGCGTCATCGGGCGATTGAACCGGCTGTCGCTGAGACCAATCGGGTTATAAACGACGAGCCGCTCTACCGAATCGGGGTATTGCGTCGTGAAACGTGTCGCCAGCATACCTCCCATCGAGTGTCCCACGACCATTACCTGGCCGATCTGTTCGGCATCCAAGATAAGTTGAGTGTTACGGGCCTGCGAGTTGAAGTTATACGGTGCAAGCGGTTTTGAAGACTTACCATACCCAATTTGGTCCGGAACGATGACACGAAAACCAACCGCAGTTAAACCGTCGATGATCGCTTTGAAATAGAACCCGCCAAAGTTATTTCCGTGCAGCAGCATCACGGTGTGCCCATTAGGAGCCACCGTTGGCGCCACATCCATATACGAGATTCGTACATCCTGGCTGTAAACACTGATATCGAGATACTTGCTTGGATATGGATACGGGCATTCGTCACATGTAATACTGCCGGGGTCTACGTCGGTCGGCGTTGGTACAGGTGGCAAAATATTTCGATTTTGCGCTCCGGCGGAGACCGCGAAACCGAGTAGTAAAAGTGGTAGGCAGAGGAGTCTTAAATTTGCAAGCATCTGTGTAGCTTAACGTGCGACGCCAACCGGTTCAAAGAGAGACACTTCCAGTAGTCCAATGCAATCAGAGAGTAGTAACGGAAACCCTCAACGAACCGCCATTTAAGGACATCGAAGCGGCTCGACATGTATTGGGTTGATTTTCGTTCCCTTCAGTGCTTTTAACCATTCCAGTTGCAACCCTGAGGGGGAAGCCACCGGACACCATTTACTCACAAGAACCCTGAGTATTCTCGAAACCTTTGCGGCCCCTGCCTCTTAACGACGCTATCCAAACCCGGCATCCGCGTAGCAAGAGCATCACGATGGTCGGATTCTGACTGCCAGAATAGGTTATGAAATATGATTTCGGCAGGATGATAATAGGAGCCGACCGTCGAGCCCGCTGTTAGGATGAGTCAATCACTCGAAGAGTTCAGACAATCGATTCATCGCCAGCGCTGGTCTTTCGTCTCTGTCAAACACGCTAGGAGGTTCGCATGAGCATCAGGTATTCACTTCTTATCGCAGTCGTGTTACTTGGCTGTCTGCCTTTTGTCTCCCATGCGCAGCAACAACCCTCGATCGGCGTACCGGTGCCGCCATTAGATGAAGGGCCCTGGGTGTTCGACACGGCAGAACAGCACAAGATCAGAGTCAGTGTCGTGGCTAAAGGACTCTCGCATCCATGGGCAATCGCCTTCTTGCCCGACGGCAACATGCTCGTTACCGAGCGTCCCGGTCGTCTCCGTATCGTTCGGCATGGAATGTTGGACCCACGAGCCATCTCTGGGGTACCGACCGTCAGAACCGACGGCAACGGCGGTCTGATGGACGTCGCCCTCCACCCCCACTTTGCCGACAATCAACTCGTCTATCTCACCTATACAAAACCGGTCGGAAACGGTAGAGGCGCACCGGCACTCGCGCGTGGCCGCCTGGAGGCCGGGAAGCTCATAGACGTCAAAGATCTACTCATCACCGAGGCCTACGACGGAAACTCTGGCCTCAACGGCCGTGTCGTCTTCGGGCGAGATGGCAAAGTTTACATGTCCACCGGCGGCAGAGTAACAACGGTTTCTCAAGACCCCATGAGCCTACGTGGCAAAGTTTTGCGGCTCAATGACGATGGGTCTGTGCCTGAAGACAACCCGTTTGTGAGTCACGAAGGCCACCGACCAGAGATCTACTCCTTCGGACATCGCAACACGCTGGGTCTCATTCTGCACCCTGACACTGGAGAGCTCTGGCAACACGAAAATGGACCCAACGGGGGAGATGAAATCAATATTGTCTTGCCGGGCCGAAACTACGGGTGGCCGGTCGTAAGTTTCGGCCGCGACTATTCAGGCGCACGGCTCTACGAACCCACAAAAGAGGGAATGGAAACACCTCTAGTTGTGTGGCTACCTGCTATCGCGGTAGCTGGCATGGCCGTCTACACCGGAGACAAGTTCCCGGCGTGGAAGGGCAACGTGTTCGTCGGGTCACTGCGCCAGGGCGGAATTCCTGGAACAGGGCACTTGCAACGTATTGTCTTCAACGACAAGACAGAAGAACTCAGGCGCGAATCGATGCTCACCGAGCTCAGGCAGCGCATCCGGGAAGTACGGGAAGGACCGGATGGGTTCCTTTATGTGCTGACAGACGAGGATAATGGCTCGCTTCTGCGTATCGAGCCGGCTCCATAAAATCTCCACCGTAGCTGACCAAAAACATCGCTTGTGCCAATTGACAAACAACGGCCTACATTCGCGATGCTAACGATTTTACTCGTAGAGAAATCGGTCAGAACTATTGCGAGGACTCATATGATGATTCCCGCTATTGTCACCGTCACGGCATCGGGATTTCTCCTGTTCAATTCCGTTTCCGCGACCGCACACCCAAGTGCGCAATGGCCTTTCGAGCAATCTCCGGCCATTCTGCCAACCGCAGCAACGGCCGAGAGTGAAACTGTCGCCATCACGCCTTTCTCGAATATCTCCGGCTCGCCTGAGGACGAGTGGATCGGCGCAGGCATCGTCGAGACACTCACAGCGGACTTCTCGCTCCTGCCAACCGCGGCCGCCGTTGGAGCTAAAACGGAACCAGGGGCTCGGTGGATCATCAGTGGAGCCTACCAACTGCTGAACGACCACATTCGGATCACCGCACGCGTTACCGAGACAGCAACCGGCAGGGTCGTGCATACCACGATCGTTGACGGACCCGTCGCGGAACTGTTCTCGCTCCAAGACCAACTCGCAAACGAGCTCAGACAAGAGGTCGTGATCGAAGAAGCCGGTCCATCACGACCTCGTACAGCGGACACACCACGATCTGCGAAGACCGAACGCGTGAGAGCGCCATTGCCGATCGAGCCCCGAACCATCGACGGTATCACCGCACCTCTCGTCGCCATCGAAGGAGCTCCCGCGCCGGTAGCTCCTGAAACGATGAGACGAGATGCAGCCGGACGCGCCACGATACGAGCGGTGAAACTCACCAACGGATTGGATGTGGACGGAACCCTCAACGAGCCGGTCTACAGCACAGTGCTCTCATTCGGAGGGTTTGTGCAACAGACACCAAATGAAGGCGAGCCGGCCACGGAGCGAACCGAGGTGTGGGTCTTCTATGATGATGCTAACGTCTATGTGTCGGGTCGTCTCTGGGACTCGGCCCTTGAGTCGCAATGGGTCTCTAATGAGATGCGACGGGACGCGACGAACACGCTCTTCAATAATGAGAGGTTCGGTGCGACGATCGATACCTTCTACGATCGACGAAACGGCGTCTCCTTCCAAGTTAATCCGATCGGTGGATTCGCGGACTTCGAGATTAGCGATGAAGGCTATTCCAACGCCGACTGGAACCCGATCTGGAATGTACAGACCGGCCGGTTTGACGGCGGATGGACCGTCGAAATGCAGATCCCACTCAAGTCTCTCCGCTTCAACCCCGGCGTGTCCCAAATCTGGGGGTTACAGCTCGTACGTAACATCGGCTGGAAGAACGAACGAACCTATCTGAATCCGGTTCCCATCTCCGGAGGACCGGGCGAATTTCGCGTATCGTTTGCGGGGACGCTGACGGGCATCGAAGTCCCGTCTGACAACCGCACGTTCGAGGTTAAGCCGTATGCGATCGGGTCGCTCGCTACCAATGTCAACGCAACCCCGCGCATCTCGAACAAGGGTGATGGCGACTTTGGGGTAGACGTCAAATACGGAGTGACGCAGAATCTGACGGCCGATTTCACCTATAACACCGATTTCGCACAGGTCGAGGTCGACGAGCAACAAGTAAATCTCACTCGGTTTAGCCTCTTCTTCCCAGAAAAGCGTGAGTTTTTTCTCGAGGGCCGCGGTATCTTCGACTTCGGGCAAGGACCTCGCTTTAGCGGGGGTGGAGGTGGACCAGGCGGTGGAACACGTCGACAAGGCGGCGGCTTTTTCGGTGGGGGCGACGTACCGAGGCTGTTCTTCAGTCGCCGCATCGGATTGGAACACGGTCAGACAGTACCCATTTTAGGTGGCGGCCGACTGACGGGAAAAGTCGGAAAATTCACCATTGGCGCCGTAAATATCCAGACGGACCATGCGCCAAACGTCGGCACAGTCTCTACCAATTTCACGGTCCTACGCATCAAGCGTGACATCCTGCGGCGCAGCCGGATCGGCGGCATCTTCACGCGCCGATCTATTTCAACAACCGGTCTCGGCTCGAACGAAGTTTACGGCGTCGATGCCGCGTTCTCCTTTTACGACAACGTCAATTTCAACGGCTACTATGCGCGCACGAAAACGCCTGGCCTCACCGGGAACGACACGAGTTACCAAGGGGTATTCACCTACAACGGAGACCGCTACGCGTTTCAGGTCGACCACTTGCTCGTTGGAGACAACTTCAACCCAGAGATCGGTTTCCTGCGACGAGACGATTTCCGCCGCACATTCGCCACAGCCCAATACAGCCCACGGCCCCGGTCGATTCGTTCCGTTCGACAGTTCACTTTTGGCGGTAGTCTCGACTACATCGAGAACGGCGCCGCTCAGATCGAGACCCGAATTGCGCAGTTACGCTTCAACACCGAGTTTGAGAACAGCGACCAATTCACTGTCGATGTCCAGGACAGCTACGAACTGCTTGTGCGTCCCTTCAGAATTGCATCAGACGTCACCATTCCGATTGGTGGATATGCCTTCCAAGACTTCTTCACGTCCTATTCCATAGGTCCGAGGCGCCGGCTCTCTGGCACCGTCAGCGTCCAGCATGGCGAATTTTTCAGTGGCTATATCACGGCCGTTGGGTATCGGCGAGGCCGGCTCGAACTGACACCGCAGTTCTCACTGGAACCAGGGATTTCTATCAACCGCATCAATCTCCCGCAGGGCGTGTTCACAGCGACACTGGCCACGAACCGGGCGACCTATACGTTGACACCACGGATGTTTGTGGGCGGCTTGGTGCAATACAATTCCAGTACCAACTCACTCAGCGCGAACGTTCGACTGCGCTGGGAATATCAACCCGGAAGCGAGTTGTTCGTCGTATACAATGACCAGCGAAACACTTCGCTTCGCGGGTTTCCCATGCTTGACAATCGTGCCTTTATCGTCAAATTCACGCGGCTGTTTCGGTTCTAAATCCTGTCCCGAGCAAACGAACTCTTTTGGCACTCGACATATAGGAATTGCCCGTCTTCACTACTCTGGCAACCGCTTAAACGTATAAATCATTCGTGTCAGAAGGTCATTCGAATTAGGGAAGTGGCATCTCCGGGCTGTCCTCATCTCGAGCCCGCTCAAATGCGGGTCGCGGTGCATCTGACCGAACTTGTTCAAGCCAATAGACCCCATCGTAGGGCGCGCTGTTCCCGCGGGTACCATAAAAGTCAACATCCCCATCACCGTCGGCATCCCTGGCAATGAACTTGTCATACATCCCACGCTTTCGCCGCGAGACGTCGTGTCGAATCCACTCTCCGGTTCCATCGCCCCCCGGATTCTCGAACCAGCCAATGCGGCCAAGCGCATCATCAACTGTCACGCCTCCGTCACCCTCCCGCGGCCCTCGACTGTAACTGCCGGCGATGACATCGAGATTTCCGTCGCCGTTGATATCCGCCATTTCCATTCCCGTCATGCTATCCGGCATAAAGGTGCCAATACGGTGAACGTTCCAAGTGTCGTCGATCAACTCAGGTTGTTCGAGCCACGCCAAACCTCCGGTTCCCCGGCCGTTAACAGCACCGATGATGTCGAGCCGACCATCACCGTTCAAATCTGCATATTCAAGATTGAAGCCGGCCGCTCTGGCTCGATTGATACCAATCGCGTGTTCGCGAAAACCGAAATCGCCACCAATATTCTCAAAGAAAACCAGGCGTTCCTCGCCGCGGGTTCCAACGATGATGTCGAGGTCTCCATCACCATCTAAGTCAATCGGTTCAGCGTTCTGCGGCACGCTATAACGACCCAATTGAATCTCAGTCCAGCTTTCACCTTTGAGTGGGTCACCGTCCGCACGATACAGCACGACTGGGGTCGAGCGGGCGTAGTCCTCCGGTCCTATGCGCTGGGCTCCCTTGTTCGCTGCGCTCACTTCGGGGCGACCGTCGCCATTGAAGTCGGCGAGAAAGACACGGATATACGAACCACGCCCCTTGGTCATCGGCAGAATCAGCCGGGGCCAGGACACGACTCGGGCGTCAGCGCCTGGATTCTGCAGATATATGAGATGGGCCAGTTCCGCTGCCACCACGACGTCGAGGTGTCCGTCACCGTTCACGTCCGCAATCGCCGCGTCCTCTGCCGCCGATGCGTCGGCACCTTCAGCCAGCGTGACATTAGTCCAACCATCAGGATCTGATGAACCAAACGCGATCCGAACATAGCCATCGCTCCCGACGTCAAAGTCGGCGTCAGGCGCGGCCGAATCGTACTCACTATCTGACTCATGCACCGAGACAATATCCTCGAATCCATCACCGTCAATGTCACCCATGACCAGACCGTCACTCCCGCTCAAATCAAGCCCGGACACGACTGGGTCGTCAATGATGTGCTCACGCCAACTGATATAGCTACCGTCTTCGGCGCGTGCGCTCGAGACACGATCTCCAACAGCTATCTGAGCGGCCGTCGGTAGCGAACTGGCCAGTACGACGCCAAGAGCGATGATGCCTATTCCGTTCTTCATAAATTCCCCTAGATTCCGTTCCATCAGATGCCAGAATTATAGGGCGTAGTAACGGCAGAAGAACGAGCCGATTCATTAGTGGGGGGCAATCTGCACGTAGCGCCACAACCTGGACCTGCAATCATGGGCACACTGCAGCTGTTGGCGAAATCATGTCATTCGGGTGTATAACGGTGGGTGATCGCACAAGTACATCTCAAGTGAAAGGAACAACACCATGCAGAAACAGGACCGAACGCGGTTAAGCGTGCTTTTCACCATCGCGGCGACCGCTGCGTTGGCGATGTTTGTCGGCGGACAATTTTCGACCACGAGTGCTCAGCAAAGTCGTTTCGTTGGAGGAGACCCAACAAGGCCAGATTCATCCGACATACGTGCACTTCGACTCCGCTTCGAAGCCGGCGCTCGCTCGAACTGGCACAGTCATGCCGGCTGGCAGATTATCGCTGCGGAAGAAGGATCAGGTCGGACACAGGTGCGTGGAAAAGCTATCGTTGAGCTCCACCCCGGCAGCCCCCCAAACTACACCGCACCTGGTGTGGTGCACTGGCATGGGGCCGCACCCGACGAGCACGTGGTCCAACTGACCTTCATGGGAGGAGCCTCCGGGGCAGACTGGTTTGAACCTGTCAGTGACACGGACTACCGAGGTCAGTAACGGTCACCCCAGGTCCTATTTCCGACGGACGTGGCGTCAGCGAACAGTCGCTTCGACTGGAAGACGCCACGTCCGTCAAAACTTGCGTTTCTGTGTCTTGGAGCGTGTGGATTCCCCAGCTACAGTGCAACAAAGGTAATCCCGGGGTTTTGCTGGTCGGTCCGGACAGTCGCTTTCAGCTGGGGGAATCGAGACCGTAGTTTTCGACCGGCGTCAGAATGCTGGTAGTCCTCGCCACTCACGTAGTCCTTGATCGCCCCGTCCCTTCGAGCCGTTTCAAGCTCTCTCCTCACCGCCAGTTTGATTGCACCACCACTACCCGTTGACCCGTAGCCGTGAACTAACCTCACGAGCTTCGTTCCTTGCAATCGCGATTCATACAATTTTCGGGTCATCCGTTGGAGCGCTTCTTCTACTACCGGGAGCCCCTCCTTCAGATTAACGGTAACGACTGTCAGGTGAGCACGCTGAGTCTGCGCAACCGACCCTCCGGCTTGCGGACGTTCGCAGTATGGACACCTGCGCACGGACGACTCAATTTCGTTTCCGCATGTCGTACACGTCTTCATGGTCGCGTCTTCGCTGTACCTGGTCATCTCAACACCGGTACCCGGCTGCCCAATCGGAATCCTCTCCGTGTGTTCCAATGAATGGACTTCCATTCGCTGGCGAGACGTTTAGCCTCGTACGGGTCGGCCCTCAGGCGTTCGATGACCGTCTCCATACGTTCATCATCCTTTCGCCAAGTCAATCGATCGGCCCACTCCCACCATGGTGTGTACAGGATGGACCACATAAAGATGGTCGCGTCGTCCGCTGTCCCAAAGCGACCGCTGAGGTAACTCTCCAGGATATTTCTTAGCGTCTGGTTAGAGCCCGCTTCAGCGGCTACTCGGTCCGCTTGGGCCGCCATCACGAACCACCGTTCCGCTTCGGCCAGGTCCTGTGTGACGCCGTCACCACTCGCATACCGGTCACCCAACGCCCACTGTCGGTCCGCGTCCCCTTGCTCGGCTGCCAACCGAAACCAACGGAACGCCTCAACGCAGTCCTTCTTCACGCCGTCACCACTCGCATACCGGTCACCTAACGCCCACTGTCGGTCCGCGTCTCCCTGCCCAGCCGCCAACCGAAACCAGCGGAACGCCTCAACGCAGTCCTTCTTCACGCCGTCACCACTCGCATACCGGTCACCTAACGCCCACTGTCGGTCCGCGTCCCCCTTCCCAGCCGCCAACCGGTACCAGCGAAACGCCTCAACGAGGTCCCGATCCACACCACGTCCAAATTCCAATCGCTGCCCGAGTTCAAACTGCCGGTCCGCATCGCCCTGATCCGCTGCCAAGCGGTACCAGGCCAATGCCTCCGCCGAATCTTGTTTGACGCCAATTCCGAATGCCGCCAGAAACCCGAGTTCCCACCCAGCTCGGACGTCCCCTTCGGTCGCCGCATGACGCTGGTACTCCGCAGCCAAGCTGGCTTCCGTTCCGCGATGGCCGATGTTTTCTGGACACCACGGTTCCAACCCCAACAGCCGCTTGTCAAAATAGTGTTTGCGACAAATACGAGTAAATTCCGGTTCGCGGTACCCCAAACGCTCAAGTTCCTCTATACGCACTTCCAGTTCATTTTCTTCTTTTTCTCCATCTTCTCCATCATCAAATGTGTATATGTCTCCCCCCCTTGCTCTACCGCAATTCGATACCACCGCACCGCTTCTCTGGGATCACTATCTTCGCCCCATTCGCACAGCTCCCCGAGTCTTTCCGACGCCCTGGCATCCCCTTGCTCCGACGCCAGTCGATACCACCGCATCTTCTCAGCCTCGTCCACCCACTCCGCAAGTTCCATTTGCGCACGAACATCGCCCTGTTCCGCCGCTTTCCGGATCCACCGCATCCCCTCATCCACGTCTTGCTCCACTCCGTAGCCCAGGCTAAGACGCAACCCCAGATCGAACTACGCACCAACCTCTCCTTGCTCGGCGGCTCGCCGGAGCCACCAGGCCGCTTCCGACGAATCCTTCGGGACACCAACCCCGTGCTCATAAAGTGCTGCCAACTCACGCTGGGCCCACACGTCTCCATTCACTGCCGCTGACAACCGTAGCTGCTGCGCGCTTGCGGCATAGTCAGCAACGGACCTTGGCTCAGTCAACCGTGACAACGTGGCCACCGCCGGACTCGCGAGCGAGACCGTTGCACCAATGCCACCGAGAAATGTCCGACGCGGCACCAACGTTCGAGTCTTCTTCGTCACTCTTCCTCCTTGTAAAGGGTCCTCTCCGGAGCGAAAACACACGCCCACGCCCGACCTCGTACAACGCGTGTAGTTCACCGTTCGCCGTCAACGAAACCGGGACACTCGCCGCTCGTCCGCGTGACGATGACCTTGTCTCACTACAAACAATTAACGTCGGATCTACTGAGAATTTGTGGCTTCACATCACAGCCACAAATCGGCCCAAAAATGCCAAACCCATGGCCAGATATTTATCAGTTCAGATGTCAAAACCAGAACGGAAAAGACTTAACAAATAATACCACAAAATAGCTGTAAATCAAACCAAAACATGCAGTTACGAGAATTTTAGATACAGTTTTTCTCGCCTATATCGCATTGATGTTTCTACACTAGTCGCTACTGTGGTCGCCGAGGTAGCCTAAAGGGTCTTACGGCTTCCCCTTAAGCCTTTTTCTTACCGCTGTGCAGTCCGACGTGCCATCAGTCGGCCGTCGTGCCAACGGCGATCATGCTGAAATCACAAACGGCTTCGCAGGCGTTGGGTGACCAAGGGCCCGCAGATGGGATCGCCATTACAATAGCCGGAGACGTTCGCGCGCTGAGCAGTCAACGACACGACCGGGCTGGATGTCCTAGCGCGTGCATCTATGGGATTGGCCAACGCGGGAGGAAGCGATGAGTGTGATAGGCGAGAAGCTAACGGAGTTTGCGGGAACAATGACGTCGGTGGCGATGGCGGAGACAGGAACGGTGGTGAACAATGCGGTAGACGCAGGGCCGTTTGGGACGGTGCTGTATACGTTGACGTTTGGCGAAACAGTGGACGCAGCGGGAGAGACGGGGCCGCATACGATTCGCGGGCAATGTTTCTCCCCAGACGGCACCACGTTGACCTTCGTTGGGGGAGGCACATGGCGCAACCGTGGAAACCGCCGAGAACTAAAACATGTCACCGTTCTATCCGACGGACAGCGAACGTTCGCGGTGGAAAATCTTGATTTCGCCGCGCAGACGGCGTCCGGCACCATTTACGGCTTAGAGTAACTCTCAGCTATTTCACGCGACCACCGTGGGAAGGCGTGATAGCAGAAACGCCACGACGATATCTGGCAGCAGCGCTATTGCTTTAAATTCACCCAGAGAAACTCGAGCGGGGTGTCCCCCGTATTACCAGACTCGTGTCTCTCGCTGAGCGCGACAGCTTGCTTCCAGCCCACCGACCCAGCCCTCGAGACCGACGTTGTTTCCTGGTCGCCATACCGCACGGTCGACTGGCCGTCCGTCAGCATGATAAACAGCTGGTTGCCG
>Ga0310120_10000407_pt1 | contig 34464 bp, 27 predicted proteins | sample CB27_AW_983_MG_FD_203506 | JGI IMG/M metagenome (GOLD analysis project Ga0310120, IMG submission 203506) | Marine microbial communities from Western Arctic Ocean, Canada - CB27_AW_983 | ecosystem: Environmental > Aquatic > Marine > Oceanic | place: Canada: Western Arctic Ocean | collected...
AACACATACCCATCAATGCTCGTATCGATGATCAGGTTGTCATAAATCGCAATATTACGATTGTTCGTCCGCAGACCCGCATCGCCCACATCGTCTGGGACCTCACGGCGCAATGAAGATTGAGGCAGAAAACACTAGTGTTTGCACCCAAGCGCGCCGCATTGGAAAACGTCAGCGAGGGCACTCTCCGCCGCCATCAGTTGAAGTCCTTATTAATATGGCCCTTCAGATCGAACGTTCCGACGTGGAGTCAGAGTTTGCTGCGTCGACGTAAGGTTCCCTATTCGACGAACGGGCGATTCGCTCGCGAACGAGACGAAGTAACTCGGAATACCGGCGGCGAAGCACACGTCGCCCACGTGTAGAAAAGAGCCGCAGGCGATCACGCAGGATACCTTCAGGAAAGTTGAACAACATACGCCAGAATTGCCATTCACTATCGAGGTCGTCTTTGTCGACCGTAATATGCAGACGATTAGATAAATACAAGGTTTCCCAGTGAATTTGACCCTCAAGCGCTGCGAACAAGAGAGCACGCGGCAAGCGAATCTGTAGGGAAACATCAACGACCTCAGAACGACTCGCGAAATCACGGCGCCGCGTACAGTCTAAGGCCCACCATTCGTCTTCTGGTTCCGTCACGAAGGCGATTCGATTTGGAAGTTTCCGACGTAGTACCCAGTTTTTTGAAATGATTCCTTTGAAATAAAAGGCAAATCGCTCGAAACAATCTGGTGGGGGCTGTTCTTCTTCGGCGATCGCTTTATTAATTTCATCGGCGCGCATCTCGGTCTCGCTATCCAGCTCCCGTTCGCGCGCGTCCCAGTCAAATGGATCGCCCAGTAACGTTTTACCGTCACGGACAGAAAGACGGTCGCCCGGATTGAGCAATGCGCTGCCGACGTTAGGGTGCCGAGAGGACAGGGTATCCAGTGCTGCCTGAGGTATTGGGATATTGCTCGTCATCCACCGGCAACCGGGAAGGAAGAACCCATATTGTGTTGCGAAAGGCACAGCGAATCGTGGTTGCAACATTCCCATTGTTCTCGCGAATTGGTCCAGCACACGGGCGACGTTCTCGGATAACAAATGTTCGCGGTTCTCTCCCCGCACGTCGTAGCACACTGGGAACGGGCTCGCATAGCTGAAGGCACTGAGAGCCACGTCTGGAGGCGGATGACGGCAGAGCCATTCTCGAAGCCACCAGTCAGGTGTGGGACAGTCGTTGAGGTTCAGGACCGTTTCGTTGCCATGCTGCAGCCAATAGGCACTGTGGATTCGACCGTGCTGGTAGTTCTCGACTGATATGTCACCCGGTAGATGTTGTGTCTGGCCGTGTTCGACCTCCGTCACGCGGTTGAATCCAATTTCGCGCAACGCGTTGGCCATCCAAGGGTCCAGGCCATAAGGAACCATCACTGTTGCCGTCTTCGGGAGTCGTTTTAGTGAAGGTATGTGAAAGTGGTCGTTGTGCACATGCGAGATCATCACGTAGTCGACAGAACCAAGCGATTCAGGCGTTGCAGCTGCCGCGGGTAAGTGCCACCATCCATTACCGTTCGATGGACCAACGAGCCACGGGTCCATCAGGATCCGTGCACCGCCAATCTCAACAAGGATGCAAGCATGGCCTAGGTATGGTCACCGTAGCGGGTGGATGGCTATGCCCGTCCGCCATACTTCTTCACCTCCGATCGATAGGTCTGCCGATGACATGGTGTGAAGTCCTGTCTTGAACTGTTGGCTGGTACGCCCGCATCCTTTGGTGCCAGCAAGGAAAAATAATCACATAGTCACTGCGGAAACGAGATCATAATCCACGCGGATGTGGGACAACTTCTGTGATGGCCAATGCTTTGTCGAAAAAATGTCACATTGTAATGAAACACTAGCGGCCGAGAACTACCTATTGGAGATACAGGCCATTAGTTCGTCGCGGGTGCTGTTATACGTGTTTCTTTCGGATGAAGGACACTGCTGGAGACAGTAGTCTTTCGATTCTACCTGCAGACTCATTGTTTCCACGGCTGATCAGGGCGAGAGCCGTCGGCCAGAGTCACGACTCGGCATGACCGCTGCGTCACGCCCCGGAACCGTGAACGCCCCCGTTGAACCGGCCGCCGCGGTGCGCTACGCTATGCCTCTTCATGGTGCGCCGCCCCGCGCTAGGCTTGCGGTGTTCCCGCGAAACAGGGCCACACATCATGAGCACGAACGTCGATGAAACTGTCGAGCGTCCGTCGTGCCAGTGGCCTTGGAAACGCAGTGGTTCGGACGAACGAAGCTGGAAAGGACAAGCGGTATGAGCGAGGCGAAATTCGAGAATCGACGTGCGTGAGTTCCCTAGTGTCCCAAGCCCCATCCTGATCTGGTTCCTGCTCGTATGTCCGTCGGCGACAGTCGTGGCCCAACCGCCGACCACGGTGACCGGCGTGGTGCTCGACGGCGTCACCAACACTCCGGTCGCCGATGCCCATGTCGCTAGCGGGAAGCGCACGACCATGACCGGCCCGAACGGCCGCTTCTCGATCCAGGTGGAGCCAGGGGTGTCTGAGTTGCGATTCGACGCGGTGGGCTATCTGGAGACGGTGGTACCGCTTCCAGGAACCGACATCGAGGTCCGACTCTTTCCGAGTGGGTTCGCCGAGACGGTCGAAGTCGTGTCGGAGATCAGTGAATCCGAAGGGGTATCGTCCACACCGGTGACACCCGACGAGGTGTTCCAAGTGCCGGGGAGCATCGACAACATTTTCCGCACGCTCGACACGCTGGCCGGTGTGGCCTCGACGGGTGATTTCAGCAGCCGTCTGGCAGTGCGAGGCGGCACGCCCGACCAGAACCTGACCGTGATGGATGGCGTTGAGGTGCACAATCCGTATCGTCTCTTTGGCATCGCCAGTGCCTTTAACCCCGAAACGGTCGAGAACTTCCAGCTCACCGCGGGGGGGGTTCGGAGCGGCGTATGGGGACCGGTTGTCTTCGCTTCTGATCGTAGACAACCGTCCGGGTCGTCCCGAGTTCCAAGGATCGACCGCGGCCAGCGTGACCGATGCCAACGTGGTCCTGGAAGGGGGTGTGCCTCTGGGGAAGGACGGTACCTGGCTGCTCAGTGCGCGCCGTACCTATTACGACCTCGTGGCCGGCCGTCTGCAGGACCAGAATTTTCCGTCATTCGCCGACTTGCAGGCGCAAGTTGGATGGGACGTCGGTCCGGGACGCCGGTTCACCCTGATGGGCCTCCGGAGTATTGAAAACGCCGACCTCAATATCGACATCGATCGGCCCGGTGAACGCGCTGCGTTCGGGTCCGACATTTTGAACGGGCTGGCGTCTGCACGCTTCGAAGCCGCGCTGGGCTCTCAGGCCACGACGACGACCACGGTATCCTGGTACCGCAACCGCGAGACCCTCAATTTCGATGGTCTCATTCGCGCCGATGCGAGGCGTTCCAATGCTGTTGACGACAACCTCGCATTCGGCCGCACCACCATTCTGTTCGACCGGTCGATCAGCGTGCGAGACCTCTCGCTGCGACAGGAGGTAGGCCTTCAGCTGTCGCCACGGCATCTGCTCAGCACGGGACTCGAGTTGCACCGCTTAGCGACGAGCGTGGGATTCTCGATCACCGGTGACCGAAACGAGAGCGTGGCAAACGGATCAAGCGTGCGGGGCGGCGCTGGGTTACCAGATGAACTCGACTCGCGGCTGAGGGGCACGCGGGGTGGGCTTTGGCTGCAGGATACCTTCACGCCGTCACCCCGCGTGTCCTTTGAACCTGGGCTGCGTTTGGACTGGAGTACCGTGAACGGCGACGCCACCATCTCGCCCCGCGTTGCGGCGAGCTACATACTGGGTCGCGGCGCTCGCCTGCGTGCCGCGGTCGGGCTGTACACCCAGAGCCCGGGTTACGAGAAATTGACCCAGTCGGACTACTTCCTCGACCTCTCTGCCGCACGCGAACTTGGGTTACTCCACGAGAAGGCAACCCATGTCGTGCTCGGTATCGAACAGCAGCTTGGCAGCGACCTGACGGCGAGAGTCGAGGGCTACTACAAGCAATTCGCCGACCTGCTCGTTGGTCGTCTCGAGACCGAAGCGGAACGTCTTGCACGGGTCGCGCAGTATGACTTTCCTGCGTCGCTACAACACAGTGTCCCGTCCACCCCGATCATCGTGAGCGACCCCACCAATGATGCTGCTGGCACCGCTTACGGGCTGGATGTGTTCGTGCACCACGCGAACGCCGCGGCGCCCCTGACCGGCTGGATTTCTTACGCCTGGGGTCGTGCCACCCGGGAGAGCTACGGGCGACGCTATGCATTCGAGTACGACCGTCGACACGCGTTCAACGCCGTCGGCCGGTATCAACTCACCAGCCGTTGGGACCTTGCGGCTACTCTGCGCCTCGCCAGCGGCTTTCCCCACACCGCCCCGATCGGGCTCCGCGTCGCAGCCGTCACAGACAGACGTGACCGGCTCGTGCCGGCAACCGATCCTGCCGGCAACCTCATCTACAGCGTGGACTACGGGGGCGCGGAAAATCTCAACACCGCCCGCCTGCCGCATTATGCCCGGGTCGACCTCCGAGCCAGCTACCACCGCGGTGGCGCAACTAGGCCCTGGTCGCTCTACATCGAAGTGATCAACCTACTGGACCGGAACAACGCGGTGGTGCTGCAACCCCGCCTCGACCACGACCCCGAGGCTGGAAGGCCACGGCTCTCAGAACTGCCCGCACAGGGGTTCCCCCTTATCCCGACCTTCGGATTACGCGTGCGGTTTTAGAGGACCGGACCGACACCGACGCTCGGCGGAACTGATTATTTCGGTGTTTGACGACCGCAGTCTGAGATCGACGCTTGGTAAGCGACCATGCGTTCGTTACCGTCCTCTTCCCAACGCACGAGCGAAACGACTAACCCGCGACGCGGGTCGACGCGGAGGTCATGGGTCTTGGTTTTCCTCGCTGGCACCTGATGTAGCGGCCTCGCGACTCGCGAGCGCGTTCTCCACACATGGCTGGGAGGACTTCGAGCGGCGTGAAGGTGTGAGGCGCTTCTATCGGCTGGCTTCGGCGGCGGCGATCAATTGCCGGGCGGCATCGGCGTTGGGACCATCTGGCGCCAGCTCGAGGTACTTTTCCAAGACCGGAATGGAGTCGGGGATCGTTTCGTTACTGCCAAAGTACGAAATGCCTAGTTGATAGTAGGTCTCGGCGTTCGTGGGATCGAACTCGATCGACCGGTTGTAGGCTTCGCTCGCTGCGGCACTCCGTCGTCGGTTGAACAGAACCGCTCCTAGATTGGAGTAAGCTGAGCCGGCGCCCGCCGGGTCCAGTTGGGCGCTTGTCTCGAGCGCCTCGATTGCTTCGTCAATCCGACCAGCATTTCCCAGGGAAACGGCTAGATTGTTGTGATAACTCGCGGCTTCGGTGGGCTCCGTCGTCAACGCCATCGCGAGGATGGCCCTCTGGTAGTTCTCGGCCGCTTCGTCGTACCGTTCCGCTCCTACGAGTGCTTCAGCCAGGTTGCCAAGGACGATGTATTGACTGTCGTCACTTTGTGCCGCAAGCGTTAAATGTTCAATCGCTTCGTCGTAGTTCCCAGCATCCAACGCATTACGTCCCAAATCGAGAGCTGCGTTGATTGCTTCCGCACTAGCGGCGGCGTCAAGAACTTCCCGTGCTGCATCGCTATTCGCCAGGTCGAAGTCTGCTTGGTACGCGTTACGTGGCGTCACTTCTATGCCATCGAGAATGGTCAGCGCTCGGCCATCGACCCGCAATGTAATCCGATATGTGCCGGTTCGTACATTCATCTCGTACGAACCGTTTGCGTCGGTCTCCGCAGTAAGCTCCAGGTCAACGCCCTGCTGAGTAAACGCGAGTACCGCACCTTGCAAGGGTTCTCCGTCAAACCCTCTTACGATCCCCTCGACACGTGCCATCTGTGCGTGAGCCGGAAGAGCAACGACTAGGAGCAAGAACGTCAGAGGTAGCAAACGACCGGTAAGTTTCATGACTGTCCTCCATCTCTTGGACGCATACATACGCGATCTGCTAAGACCCTAGTGTCGGTCAGATTCAACGTTTAGTATGTCTGTAGAATTTAAATGGCTTGTCGATTCTATTACGAAGAACAGCGCCAATGGCTAGCTCCTCATCAGGCCACGGTTACCAGGTCGTTCGAGCGTCCTCCTTGCCTTCGCCGGATCATTTCCCCGACGGATGCTACAATCCGCTCGAAGGGACCGTACCCTGGGACTCACCGTGAATTTCGAGATAGCCCATAGTGTAAGGTCGCGGTGCACGACCCACGGATTTTGCACCGCCTGCGACGATAGGACATAGTTTATTGGGCGCTCAACATTCGACGGGTCGGCATTCGACCAAGTTGCGTGTGGCCTGGTTCTACAGGAGCTATCCTATGCGTGTCGGTGGGATTGGTGTAAGCAGCATACTGTTGATAATGGCGGCAACCGCGGCCGCGCCGATTATCATCGACGCCGAATCTGGGCAAGCGCCCAACCCTACCGACGACCGCCTCCAGCGCGCCGACCAGCTGTTCGAAGGCAAACGCTACTGGGATGCTCTCGAGGAATACGACGCGGCGAAAGAGACGACGGAACCGGACCAGCTCGCGCGGGCCTCTCGTGGCCTACTCCGCACCCTCCTCCAAGTCGCCGAATTCCCGCGTGCCTACGAGGAAGCCACGTTCCTCTCCGGCCTCGGCACCACAGATCCAGACGACCGCGCGTTGTACGCGGAGGCACTCTGGGCATTTGGCCTGTTCCCAGAAGCGGAGCGCATGTACAACGAGGTGCTCGCCGTCGATCCCGGCAACACACTGGCTCGGCACGGCATCGGCCGTAGCTTGGCGGCCCGCGGCCGGCTCGAGGATGGCGTGGTCCAACTTCAGGCCGCGATTGCCGGAGACGACCGGGCTGAATATTACCTCACGCTTGGAGCCGTGTACCGGCGATTGCAAAAGTACGACGATGCAATCGACGCGCTCGAGGGTTACCTCAGCCGACTTCCGCGCCCCCCCCGAAGAACCATTTATCGTCGTGGTCGGCGAATATTGACGAACAGACGCGCCGAAAGCAACGTGACGCGGTCAGAGGTGCGGTTCCTCCGCTCGTTCGGCGATCGCATGCCGGTTCAGATATCGCCAGAGCAGCTTGATGACATCCACACGATTCCGTTCCGGATACAGAACAACAAAGTCGTCGTACGTGCACGCGTGAACGGAAACGACCCGATGGATCTTGTGGTCGACACGGGTGCCGAGCAGATGGTGTTGTCGAGGAGTTCGGCCCATCGAGTCGGCGTGCGGCCAATTGCCAACATGCTGAGCGCCGGTGTCGGGCGCGGGTTTCGCGCTCTGGAATTGGGCCGCATTGACACACTCGAGATTGGGACGCTTCACGTCTCGAACGTGCCGGTAATTATCAATAACCCGACGCGCAGTGATTTCCCCGATGGTCATAACGAGAACAGCTTGTCACCGTTGGCGCTCGGGCTCTCCACGATCATCGACTACAAGACCCATCACATGATCGTGGCGCGCAATCTGCCCGCTGAAGTGACGGATATCGAGATGCCGATGCACTTCCATCGCCTGCCGATGGTGCGTGGGGTCATCAATGGCGAGCACCCCAAGAGTTTCATCGTCGACACTGGCGGCGAGGTTATCTCGATTGGCTTCAGCACCGCCGTCAGCTTGGGGATTGTGCCGGTACGACACATCCCGTTGCGCGTCTACGGCACGTCCGGGTGGGACCCTGATGCATTCCTGCTGCCGGGGGTCAACCTCGCTTTCGACCGCGTGCAGTACGACAACTTCCCTGTCGTCGTGCTCAACCTGCATCGGCCCAGTGCCTTGCTTGGATTCCACATCGGCGGCATCATTGGCCACAAATTCCTGCATGACTACCGCGTCGGCTTCGACCTAGCCGACGGCGTCGTTCGCCTGACCGGTGCTCTAGCCCCCTCTTCGCCGCGCTAGCCGTCGGTGAGGCTACGGCCGCAACGATGGTCGTCGTGCGTGCGGGTTCGTCAGTCGCCTCATCCGATGGCTGCGCGGATGCTGTCATCCGTTCCAACGCTGCGACCAGTCGCACGGGTGTACTCCGCAAGTAGCGCGATGTCGTGGTGACGTTCGCGTGACCAAGGAACTCCCGCACGTCGTGAAGGTCAGCTTTCGACTCCAGCAACCGACACGCGAACTCCCGTCGCAGATCATGAAAGTGCAAGTCGCTGATATCCGCCCGACGACAGGTGTTGCGCCACGCCGTCTTGACGCTCCCGATGCGTTCCCCGATTTGTACGGCGCAGCTGGACTCGGACAGCTTGGTCCGCCTGAACAAGATACGCGAGGGATAGCGCGTGGAATCGGTGTGAATGAACGGTGAGTTTGTGCGGCCGTTCTCGCACCGGGTGTCCTCGATGTATATCGGTACTACCGAGGCTCATCACGGTGGGCTCGATGGGGGTCGCGGGCGGCCAAGATGGCCCTCCTACTTCCACTGCTGACAAAAGATCGTTAAGCGATGTGTGCTTGTGCGGTGGTTAGCCTAGCCGCCCGGTAACGGTTTCGGCGGCAGTGCGGGCGGCGGCACGCGGCTGAACTCGAACTGAGGCCGGTCGCCACTCGTAGTCGAGGAGAGGGGTCCACCATTGTAGTTGGCGTCCTCGACTGGTGGCGGTTCCACACGCGGGTCGGCAATGTCATGACGTAGCCGACCATCTAATAGTTCGCCGCCCTTGAGCTGCTCAAGCGCTTCCTCGGCTGCTTTGGCGGTGGCTTCGTCCCATGTCAGACGATACGCGCGTGGCTGACCATGTGGTAGACCGGTGGAGTCAAGTTCACGGACCCAGACGTAGATCGTGCCCGCGGCTCCGGTAGCTTTGTCCGGTTCGTCGACCGTTACCCAATGAACACGGAAATCGTCCGGCAGCGGCTCTCCGGTCGCCCAACCAAGTAGTTCTTTGTGCCCTTGCCAGGCAGTTGCGTAAAGACCCGTCACGAGAACGACGGTCCCGATTTTGACAAAGACGTTCCAGCGTGTTGCCATGTTGAGATTGAGCAACAACGCGGCCACGGCGACATAGGCTACGGTCAGCGCTACGGCGACGCTGATCATCTCTTACCAAGCGCCTTCGTGAGTAAGTTTTTCGTCAGTTCGTTAGTGCCAGCCACCCGGCCGTCCGCACCGATAGTAAACCGCACGGCGGTTTGTTCGTCGCCGACACCTGTTAGCTCACGCTTACCGTAGTACACGAGCTGCACTTCAGGGTTGAGCTTCTCCACTTTGATGGTCACCGGCAGCGGGTCTGAATAGTTTGACTGGTAATGCAGTACGTTGACGACATACTCGCCGGGTTTCAAAGCGCGCACCGTGACCGTCTCTTGATTAATGGGGTTGGTAATTGCGACACCGTCGACTACAACCCGGTCTTGAAACAGGCCCCGGTCGTCACGGTCGAGGTGCATCAAGCCTGTGTCGCGATTGTGATACCAGATGAGGTTGCCCTGTGGACCCTCGACTAACGTATCGACATCGTCGGGGTGGCCGTCTTCCCACTGCACGGTAATGAGAATCTCAGCATTCGATTGGATGTTGCCGCCTTCGGTCGGGTCTGCCATCAGTGTGAACGCCGCAACGAACATGAACGCGAAGCCGAGCAGAGCATTAAACAGCAGGTCCGTAAACGCGTCTTGTGTCTCGGTCCGACTATGCGGGTTATGTCGCATCGCGGGTGAGATGTACATCGCCCAGAACGGCCAGGCGGGTGGCCAGGTCTGCTGCCGATGCATCAAGAATGTGATATTGGAGTTTCAGGAGTGTACTGGTGACGAGTCCCGCGAGGGTCGTGTACAGGGCCACGGCCATGCCACCGCTCATTGCCGATAAGAGCTGTTGCAGGACGCTCGGGTCGAACTCTTCGATCTCACCCACTGGAATGAGCATCAGGATGAAGCCAACGATGGTGCCGAGGAGACCAAGCTTTAGCAACACATCGCTCGCGAAATGGCCTAACGCATGTCGGTTCAGCAATTCATCTTCGAACGCTGTGAGGAGTGCCCTTGTATTCCCCGTTGCCCCTTTTGCGTGCCAGTTTCTGAGGAATTGACCGATGAGGCCCTGTTGCAGATGCCTGAGGTCCGTCTCGTCGGCGTTGAGTTCGGTTTCTAATGTAGCGAAGCGCTTTCGCTCTTCCGTCAGCGCATGCGATAGCCACAACCAGTGTGCACTCGCGAGAATGTAGAGCCCAAGGATGACGTAAGAAATATAGCTACGGTCTGAGTCAAGGGCGAGCGACAGCAGCCCGCGCTCCGCCGTTAGATAGAACCCAAACGCCACGACGCCCAATATGATGAGGGCGCGAACAACCAGATTGGTATCGTTGAGCCGACTCATACCGAATGTTCGCTACAGTTCTGACCTGTCACGTCGCCTCTTCTCACTTTGGCGGCGACACGGTGTCCCCACAAGTGCACTGACGATACCAGGCTGGCACCCTGTGCTCGCGTACGTCGCTGGTCATGCTCGTGGATCGGGATGCGGCGCGCTCTGCGACAGGTGAAGGTCAAGTCACGTTCTCGAGACCTTTACTGGGCTTCTTCCTCTCGAGCCAAATTGGCCCTCGAGATTACGAACTGTCGAATCGCCTCTACCTCTTCCTCGTTCAGCTCGTTGGCGAAGCTGCGCATACCGAGATCTTCAAGGCTGCCGCCAAGCACGATGGTCTGATAGTTCTCATGGGTTTCCGGCGACATTCTGCGCAGGTCTGCCACCCTGGTGCCAGATTGGAGTTCTTGGCCGAGGGGGCCATGGCAGTTCGCGCAGACCGCATGATAGAGCTGGTCACCGCGTGCTAGGTCGTTAGCTGATCCGGTTAATGGAGGCGGCTCGGGAATAGTCATGTCCAGAAGGGCGGGTGCTAGCGGCATCGCCATATCACCACCGAGTTTAAATACGAAAAGCTTACCTTCGCCTTCGTAGTCCAAATCGACCCCGCTAGTGATTGCGATGTACTGCGTGCCGTCGATCTCGTAGCTTATCGGCCCTGGGCCGAATCTGGCGCCGGGGACCTCGGTCCGCCAGAGGGTCTCACCGTTGTCAGTGTTGTAGGCGGAAATGTAACCTGCCTGGCCGTCACTCTGGAAGATAAGACCACCCGCAGTGGCTAGCACGCCGCTGGGGCGGTTGCCCTCGTTCTCTATGGCCCACAGTGTTTCGCCGGATAGCGGATCAAACTTCTTCAAGTAGGCCCTGGATTCCGGTTCCGGTGCGGCTGCGGCAACCAATTGGTCTCGGTAGGCACCAATTGGCAAGCCAGTCGTCATGCCGACTTCACGCATTTTGAATATGCCGGTCTTAGCAAATTCTTCGGGTAAGCCAAAGAAGGACGCCGTGTCGTGTGTGGGGATGTACATGACACCTTGGTCGGCATCGAACGACATTGGTTGCCAATTGTGCGTGCCGCCCGCTCCAGGGAAAATCCATTGGGGGTTCTCTTCATAGTAGACGTCCGTATTTTCCACCGGTCGACCCGTTTCCATATCCACGTGTGTGGCCCAAGTGATCCTACCGTAGGGGTGGGCTCGCAAGAGCTCGCCATCTTCGCGACCAAGCACGTAGAAAAATCCGTTCTTCGGTGCTTGTAGCAGCACCTTGCGCATCGTCCCGTCTACTTCCATATCGGCCAATGTCATTTGCATGGCTGCGCTGTAGTCCCAGTTGTCGCCGGGCACTTGCTGGTAATACCACTTCATCCGTCCGGTATCCGGATCCACGGCGACGACTGCTGTCAGGAATAGGTTGTCACCCCGGCCAGGAGAACGAATATCCCGCGGCCAGGGTGCTCCGTTACCAACGCCGAGATAGACCGTGTGCAGGTCTGGGTCGTAGACGATGGAACTCCACACCGTGCCGCCAGCGCCGAGTGTCCACCATTCGCCATCCCAGGTTTCAGCTGCCATCTCGAGCTCTGGATGCTCGAACGGTTGGGATGGGTCTCCGGGAACAAGATAAAAACGCCACGCGAGGTCTCCGGTCTCGGCGTCGTACGCGCTGACGTATCCCCGCACGCCGAACTCGGAACTGCTCTGACCGATATACACTTTGCCGCCGCCAGCCCGGGGGGCGCCGGTAACGGTGAACGGGCTGACGGAAGAGGGATGTTGAGTGCTGACGTCCCAGACCTTCTGCCCCGTAGCCGCGTCAACCGCAACCATGCGACCATCAAAGGTGGCGATGTAGACGCGACCTTGGTATACGGCGACGCCCCGAGTCATGGGACCACCACAACAGGCATAACGCACCATTTCCTTATCCGTCTCGGGATCGAAGACCCAGATTTCCTCACCCGTTACAGCGTCGAGTGCGTAGGTCACGTTCCATGGGTCCGAGATATACATAACGCCATCGATGACCAGGGGAGTGGTCTCTACGCGATGCCGTTCGCCCAACGGTTTCGACCAGGCGAGCCCCAGGTCGGTCACGGTTTCCCGATTGATCTGGGTGAGTCCGGAGAAACGCTGTTCCTCAAAAGTTTGGCCGTAGGCCAACCAGCTCCCCGGTTCATTGACTGCCGCGTTCCTGATGCGCTCGTCATCCACTAGTGCCACGGTCGGCGTGAGCGGCGGCGTTGTGTCTGCCGATGGCACGTCGGTAGGTTCGGTACTGCAGCCCGCAATTAGGGCAACGACGGTCAGGGCAGCCACGCCCGTCACGGTTGAAATGTCTGTGATCGTTCTTTTCAAAGGAACCCCCTGAAACTTATCGTGCCGGCACGGTTCAACGCGAAGCGAAAGTCCTCGCGTCGCTGAATCATCCCAACATCGGCGACATCTACGGCCGGGATGCGCAGGCGCTCGTCCTCGAGTTGATCGAGGGACCGACCCTCGCGGACCGCATCGCTGAAGGTCCAATCCCGGTCGATGAAGCCCTGACGATTGCGAAGCAGATTGCAGAGGCCCTTGAGGCGGCCCATGAGCAACACGGCCGACCTCCGGTCGGAACTCATTCCTCTGCTTGGAACATTCAACTGGCGAAAGTGTAATGCAGGGCGGGGTTGAACCTCGCCCTGCATCACGAGTCGCGCCTAGAAGCGGTAGCGCATATTGAACAGCATGGTGAACGGCGTCCGGGACGCGATCACCGCACCGAATCGATCGTCAACCTGATTTCCGGCCGCATCGAACTGAGCGGTCGTGTCCACTTCGAGATACGAGACTTCACTGAACAGGTTGTAAACCTCCATCCCGAGTTCCAAGGACTGCCCGCCGGCGCCGACTGGCATCTGTTTCGAGAGCCGGATGCCGGTGTCGCTGACGCCAGGCATACGAACGTCATCTTTTCTCGCGTTTCCGACCTGACCTTGCGCCGGACGACCGAACGAGGAGGTATTGAACCACTGGTCGATGGTCCGCGGGCCGGAGTTCGGACTACCGGTGACAACGGGCCGATCCGTCATGTTCACACTACCGAGCCCATCAACGCGTAGCATGCGACGCATCTGGTCCCCACCGCCGAGGATATCCATGCCGTCGGTCGTGGAGAAGCCGACACCCGCAGGCGTGCCGCTCGCGAACGTCGTGATACCAGACAGATTCCAGCCACCGAAGATGGCGGCAGCTACTCCACTCGCCGGCTCTGGGATATCCCAGTTGTAGCTAAGCACCAAGTTGTGGGGCCGATCGAAGTCGGCGAGACCGTAGGCGTAAGTCGCGGGGTCCTGGTAGTACGGAATAAACGACCTGTTCCCGTAGAGAATATCAGCCGACGTGTAATCCTTGGCCACGGAATAGGTGTACGCAACCGTAAACTCCAGGCCACCGGTATACCGGCGATTGACCGCAACCTGCAGCGCGTTGTACTCCGAGGGTCCGTTGTTGATGACCTGCATGATGTTGCCGTAACCCGTGAACGGACGGAAGAAGTTGTCGGGGAGCGCGTTTCCGGGACGCGTCGGGTCTTCGTTCGCGGCCAGGAACCGAGCGCCTTGCGGGATGGTGTTGATGTTCCGCATCTGCGGAAGATTCTTCCCCCGTGTTGCGACAAAGGCTGCGTCGATGACCGTCCCAAATCCCAGCTCGTGCTGGATTCCGACCTGGAAGTTGGTCATCTCCGGCGGCCTGTTTTCTCGCACGACCGTGTACACCGGGTTGCTCGGGAACGTCACACCCTGCGTCGCTAGAAGGGTCGACATATTGCCGTAGTAAATGGTCGGGGTGTACACGTGCGGGGGATTCAGCGCCTGCCGCCAGCTCAATGCCCCAGCCTGCGTGGCATTGTGGAAGATGCCGAAGTTCACGCGGAGCGCCGTCCGCCCATCGCCGGCAACATCATAGGCAAGTCCGATTCTCGGTTCGAGCAACAGCCCGACTGGATCCATGAAGTTTTCCGGATAGTTCGGATCGACGTCGTGCACCATGCCGTTGGCGAAATTACCACTGCCCTCGACCATGGCGCCGATCAACAGCGCGGGTCCGATTTCACCGTTCACCGGGTTGCGGGACATACGCTGGCCGTTCGACATGACTGGTGCGTACAGTTGCGGCGCCATTGCCGGGTCCCAGCGTGACTGCACAAAGGATGCCGATTCACCACCCGACATCGACCCATCGCCTAGCCTGCCAGCTTCCTGGTTGTAATACGTGTAGGTCGAAAAGCGCATGCCTAGGTCAAAGGTGAGCTTGGCCGTCGGCTGCCACTTGTCCTGTATGAAGGCATTGAAGATCTGGTGGCTGGCTCTCTGGCCCAGCCTCGCCGAGTTCTCACTGTACGACCTGAAGTTGCCGGTGAGCGCATTGGCGTACGGGTGACCCGTTCCCCCCGGGTTGAAGACGTCGCGGGCGAAGTCGAAGGTCCCGGCAAACGAACTGGCGCCCCTGCCCTCGATGTTTGTCAGATTTTCGTAATAGAACCCCGTTTTGATGTTGTGCCTTCCGGCCGTCACCGACAACGCGTTGTTCACGGTAAAGATGTCGTCGTTGCCGAAGTTGATGAAGCGCGAGTCGTAACCCAGCCCAGCGGCGTTCGGGATCATGCCGCCGAAGCTCATCTCCGGAATCAGATTGAACGGGTTGATCGCGGAGTTGAACTGACCGAGCGTGTAGCCGGCGGTGTCGCGCTGTATGTTGGTGATGTCAAAGGAGTCCGCCCACGGATTCCATTCCCGCGAGTGGCGGTAACCGAACGAGAACTCATTGACCGCGTTGTTGCCGATGACACGGGTGTAGTTCTCGGAAAACGCGTAGTCATCGTAGGTGAACGAGTGGTCAACGCCCACCCCTCCTTGAATACTGGTACTGGGTTGGTGCCAAACCGAGAACCGCGAGTAGACCGAATCATTTTGGGTAGGCCGCAAGTCGACGCGCGCAACATTGTTGAGCCGCGGCGCGTTCTGGGTCCTCCCGAACTGATAGTTGTAATTTCCCCCGGAGTTGGCTGGGAAGTTGGGCATGGGAAAGTGGTCCAGCAGCGCGAAGCCGTTCGAGTTAATCCGGCCGCTCGGAATCTGGTTGCCAGGAAACGGTGACCCGGTCAGAGGATCGGTAATCACCAACAAGTTGCCGCCTGTATCGAAGCTCTGGGAAAAGTCTCCCGCCCGCTCAAGCGCGGTCGGTAGGGTGTTCTGCCGTGCGCTCAGGGGAGTTTCGACATCCCATTTCTCGTAGTTGTAGAAGAAGAACGCCTTGTCCCGGACGAACCGTCCGCCGATGTTGCCGCCATAAGTCGCGTAGCGGTACAGCGGCTTGTCAATCCCATTTTTCTCGTCGAAGTAATTCTGCTTCCTGAACCGCTCGTGGCGACCGTAGGCATACGCGCCGCCCGAGAAATCGTTCGAGCCGGACTTGGTGATGATGTTGATATTCGCACCGCCGTTCCGGCCGCTGTCTGCCGTGAAGTTGTTCAGCTGCACGTTGACTTCACCAATCGCGTCAGCGCTCATCGAATGGGTCGAGACGCTCGGGAGACCGATGTCGTTCGACGGCACCCCGTCGATCGTGACGGTGCTCCATTGGGCGCGGGCCCCGCTAACCTCCGGCAACCAGGAGCCAATGACGATCTCGCCGGTCGCCTCGGTGTCCTTCTCATAGCTCACACCGGGCAGCACGCGGAGCATCGATGTGACATCGCGCCCCCGCACCGTGATCGTCTCGATCTGCTCTTCGGTGATCAGTGCCGATCGATCGGAGGTGATCGTTTCGACGACGCGCTGTTCGGTGGCGATGACCTGCACCGTCTCTGCGATCTGCGCAAGCGCCAGCTGCAATTGGCCGAGCGATAGCTGCTGGTTGATGGTGAGGTTCGTATTGATCTGTTCGTAGGTGCCAAAGCCCTGTAGCTCGACACGCACGGTGTAGACGCCTGGGAGGACCGCGTTAAAGGTGAATGCCCCGACCGCGTTCGTCGCTATGATTCGGACAGCCCCCGTATTCTCTTCGAGGAGAGTCGCCGTCACACCCGGCAAGGCGAGGTTCGTATCGTCCACGACCGTCCCGCTGATGCTGCCGGTGGTGGTTTGAGCGTGGGCCATCCCACCAAGCACGAGCACGGCCGCAGCCAAGACCGCACAAGTCGTACGGCTGTTCCCTAAGTTAACGCGAGTCATATGCCTCCCCCGACGTGGTGTCCGCGCTGAGCGCAGACCCAGTAACACTACTCAGCTGGTAACGCAACTACTGAACGCCCGATTAAAAACAGACCTGCCATTGCAGTCATCTATAAGTAAGGTGCGGAAAGCATACCGATATGACTTAGTGAATGTCAAAACATTAAATGCCGCCCGTTTTATTTCAATTCGACCAAAGTATGGAAATAAAAGATATTTTCCACGGTTTCCTGTCGTGACATTGGGATGATGCTTATCCCCGTCAGGACCCCAAACAGCCACGGACGCCATTGCGCTGCCTGGTATGCGCATGCCAGAAATTATCGTGATAAATTTTCAAACTATCGCGCGTACACGTTAACTTTGGGGACCCCTCATCTACTGGCTACTGGCGCTGGCACCTGCGACAATTCCCAACGGGTTACTGGAATGAATGAACATTCATTCATTCGTGTTAAGCATTTAACAGGGACAGAGGGCTCCCCACATCATTAGAAAGCTCACAGAGCGTGAACGATAGCTCAGCAACCATAGGCAAGAACATTCGCGTGCTCCGCCATGCGGCGGGCATCAAGACACAGGCACAATTCGCACAGCTGCTCGAAGTGAGTCAGCCCCAAGTAAGCGATTGGGAAAACGACCGCTACGCGGGGCTGGAACAGTCAACGCTGACGAAGATTTCCAACGTGTTGGGCTGCTCCATCGACGTTTTGCTCGCCGGCACCGAGACCCCGGCCGCCAACAAAGGCAAACATGTGGTCACGGTGCAATGGCACGTCGGAGACGTCGTGGCGAAACATCGGAGGGCTCGAAAACTCACTCGGACGACCCTCGCGAAACAAGCTAAGCTTCCCACTGCCACGGTCATCGCGGTCGAGGAACAGGGGTCCATTCACATTGATGAGCTCGAGGCCATCGGCGCGGCCTTTGGTCTGGACGCACGCCATTTAATGGGAGACATTCCGGCCGACCTTAGTTCTAAGAAGCTGTAGAGCGCCAACACTTAGGAAACCGTAGCGATTGGATGCCTCGTCACTTAACGCTTGTCCCTCCGAGCAATCAACGCCCCCGCACTCGCTTGGCCCACAGCCAATGGACGGCGGGCCATGTGTTTTACAAGCTTCGAACAGACAGCTACGGGTGGACCGAACAACAGTTGGCCAGTCGTGCCGGAACGTCAACTGATGCCGTCACGCGCTTCGAAGCCAACGAACCGGTCGCGCCAAACCAAATGCTTCGCCTGTTAAACGCACTTGGAATTGACCTAGAGAACTGGACGGCGATCACTGCCTTCCTGGAGCAGCAGGACGACACGCAAGCTGTGCTGTATCCAAGCGGACCGACGCTGATGATGAAGCTGTCCGCGCCACAAGACATCGTCAAGGCAGGTGGGGAATTAGTCTGCGCCACATGGTTGAGTGCTCCAAAAGCCGGGCAGCCCATCGACTTCAACAAAGACCTCAGGGTCGTCGAGATCAATGTCAACCTTCCCGAGGCCCTCGCCGAGTCAAGCAACCGTGAGGACCTCTTGGGCCAGCCTGCGTTTGGCAAGGCACCCAAGCACATCCGTCAGTGGCTGTCACAGACATTCCGGTATGCGCAGCAAGCGAAGAACAGGGTCATCGCACCGTTTTTCCATAGTGTCCGAATACAGGACAAACTCATCACGCGAGCCCTCCACTGGCGCTTGCCCAAGGGCGACGGTCCGATGGAATGTCTCACCTGTCTCGTTCACGGGTGTCCCAGCAATCAATCGTTGACCGCCTGTTGTGGAGAATTCGACGACTGTGCGCAGTGTTCGCTGCGCCTGCAAGCGTCGGAATCGTTCAGCCAATAAATTTAGTGAACCGGAGGGGCCGGCCCGTTGGGACAGGTCTAGTGCGGTCTCTTTCGAGCGACGCACCTCGAAAACACGACGGCACGCGCGTTACGGTTCGTTGCCTGCGCTCACGATGTCGCCAAACTCATAGGCCGTGCGCGCTTGCACCGTCGCGTCGTCGCGGTTGACGGTCAAGCGGAGTTGGCGGGCTCGTGCGGTCACGTTCTCATTGCCAGCGTAGAACCCTAACACGTAGTAGTCGCTGCTTTCCGCATCGATCCGCTTGAGTAAGCCCTCGAAGTTGTTGGTGTTGACGATCGCCAACCCGCCGGTCAGGTCGGCCAGCGTCCGGAGGCTGTTACGCGTCGTGCGCTGATACTCGGCCCATTCCTCTTGCGGCACGTTGAAGTCGATATCGGGGGCCGCCACCAGCCCGCGCGGGTCCACGGGGTAGAACGTGGTGTTGGCACGATTGGCGGCCCGCGTCAACGCGGCGAGCTCCTCGATAAGCTCTCCGTCGGCAAACACCGCGCCCTGCGCCTGCACTCTCGCGATCGGGTTTTGTACTTGGTCGGTGATACCGGACGCAACTATGGAGTCCCCCCTGGGGACGAGGTCCTGCTGGAAGCGTGGCCCAACCTGCGAACGGGCCAGGCGCTCCATCGCAAGGGGGTTCAGGTCATACCCGGTGCTGATGTAGACAAGCACCTTCCGACGGTCCGTGACGGATTCGAGATTCTCGAGAACATCGTAGACCGCCTTGAACGCTTGGTGAGAGCGCCAGCGTACCTCCTCCGGTCCCGTCATTCCTACCTGGACATCGATGACGAGCTCGCGGGGGGAGAATCCGACGCCCAGGATGTCGCTCGCGGCATCGGCCAGACGCGTACGATCGTAGGTCAGGTCGATCGCCACACCGGACGTGCCATTCCCAACGACCCCGAACAGATCGCCCTCGTGAATTAACACGTCCCCAATCGTCTTGATGAGACGACGGACCTCGGGCGTCTGGGCCGCCCGGAAGTGAAGTTCGTCGACGAATAGGATGATGATCCGGCCGGCCGCCACTGGGCCCACGCTCCGCGCTGTTGGGAGGATGATCCCCTCTCGGGCCGGGGGGGGCGGGAGGGTGAGCTGGTTGTATACCCGTCCACCATTCACCAGTACGAGCGAGGCCACGTCTAGCGGGACCCCATCTTCCTCGACGATGAAGTCGTCCGGTGTGAGGTCGGCGATGAACATACCGTTCGCGTCACGGACGATGACATCTGTCCGGACTAGGGTGACACCTGAGCGGAAGACCTGGCCGGCAGCGTTCGGGTCACTGGGTGCTGCTTGCTCCGAGGCCGGCTGGGCAGGCGCCTGGTTTGTCTGCGCCGCTGTCGTACCAGCGATGACGGCGGCGACCCAAACACTGACGATCACCAGCCAAACACTCCGTACCCATGGCCACGAATTCATCTCGACCCTCCACCCGCGATTCTACCGCACCCGAACCAAGGAGCCCAAGAAGGCACCGTCAGGCCTGCTGCTTTTAGCATACATACAAGTGTCCCGTCACCGTGATTCGCATCATGAGTCAGCGGGCATGCACGATGGCGGTGCGGTCCGCGAATCGAGCGACGCTCGCGTCGATCTCATCAGCCGACTTAGTCCAGACCACGGGCTTCGGGTCTTCATCATGGGCATCGAAAAACTCGCGAATCGCGTCCTTCAGAGCAGCCACGGTACGAGACGCCCCGCGGCGGAGCTGTTTAGTCGTCAGTGCCGCGAACCAGCGCTCGACGAGATGTGGGAAGTCCGCCTGAGTGAATCGATTGTAGTTGTTGTCGGTTGGTGTACTGTGCGCCGATGGTATGCTGCGCGACGCGTGAGGCCTCAGCGCGACCATCGCTATGGTCGGAGGAGGAGGGTGTTTCCATGCTTCGTTGTTCGTTAATTGGTCGTCTTGTCATCGTCCTGGGTGTTGGGGTCCTTGCTGCGCTGGTACCAACGGGTGCGTCCGGTCAGGAACTTGGCCAATTGTACGTCGAGGTTCTGGACGCGGCCGGCCTGCCGATCGCCGATTTGACGCCAGCGGATTTCACCGTCACCGAGAATGGTATGCCGGCGACTGTGGTCTCAGCCGAGCTCGACGACACGCCGATGCGAATCGCACTGATGGCCGACAACGGCGCGATCATCCAGGAGATGAACGGGATCAATGCGGTGCGTGGCGGACTCAACGCGTTTCTCGAAACGTTGCCGCTGCAGCACGAAATCTCACTCTTCTCGATCGGGCGAAACATCCGCCGTCGCGTTGATTTCACCGCCGACCGGGACGAACTCAAAGACGGCGTCGTGTCGATCGACGCCACCCCTAGGTCGAATACCATTCTGCTCGATGGTCTCAAGGAGACGTGGGAAGAGCAATTTGAGGACGATGTGACATTCCCGGTCTTCGTCCTGTTATTGACGGATGGCGAAGAAGGAAGCCGCAGCTACAACGACGAAGAATTCAACGAGCTCATCGACATGCTCATCAACAACGGGGTCACGGTTCACACGGTGATGCTCACCAGGGGCCGATATCAGCGGTGCTCGCGGTGCACGTCATCGTACGCGCCGAGCCTGACGCAGTACGGCGGCGGCATCTACGAGGAGATCAGCCGTCCAGTCGAGTTCTCTCAGACCTTGACGACCATCGCGACACGTATGGGCGAGCACTTCGACCAGATTTCGAATCGCTATCGTGTGATCTATGAGCGGTCGGCCCCGCCAGGCGCGCAGATCTCTCTCCAGATCGGTCGTTCGGGTGCCAACATGCTCCTATTCGCCAACCGTCGGATGCCGCAGTAGCCGGTTGACGCGAACGCGGCCCGGTCAAGCTAGAGAGATCCTTTCCTTACCGGGCCGCTCGAGGTAAATTGGCTCGCGATATCACGAACTGCCGAATCGCCTCGGCGTCGCCCTCGTCCATCTCGTCGGCAAAACTACGCATCCTGCGATGCTTGCATCACGCCGCCGAGCACGATGTCCTGATAGGCGTCAGGGATTTGCGGCGACATTCTCGGTCGCAATCAAGTTCATGGGAGACCGCTACGGGTTGACCTGGAGCCGGTTCTCGACCTGCATCACGCGAGACGTGGTACGGGCAATGCTCTCCGCCTTCACTTTTTCGACGTTACTTCGTACGGCTCCCGTTAACGTCACACTCGAGCGGTCGACGATGATGTGAATCGGAGGATGGACCTGCTCGCCGAGGCCCCTGAACACCGGGTCGCTGTAGATGTTGCGGAAGAGCTGCTGGCGCAGACGGTCGTCGGATGGGGAGAGAGGAAGCACCCGGACCTCACTCCTGAGGTCACGCACCCCCATGATCCTGCCGACGCGCTCCTCGATCTCAGCCTTCTTCAAGGGGTTTGTGACCGCGCCAGCGAGCGTGACAATGCCCCCGTCCGCAACCCCAAACGTGATGTCATCGAAGACGGTGTAGTCGGAATAAGTAAGCACTTGTTCGACGAGAGCCCTGGCGAGGTCCTGGGCACTCTCCGGCCCCGCAACTTCAAGTTCGCTCTCCACGGATTCGACGCCCTCGACTTCGAGCGCGGCCTCGATGATCTTCATCTTGAGCCAGGCATTCCCAGGCTCACCAGTGAGCACGATGAGACCATCGCGGAACGAAACCGCCGTAACCGCTGTGTCGAGCTTCTCGTCCTTCAGCTTCACTCGGACGGCCTCGACGAGTGCGTCAGACTCCTGGTTCGCCTGTGCACCCGCCGTGCCCGCAATGACAGCGGCACTCCAACACAGCGCAACAACCGCCACCCAAACAATCCGTATCCGTGGCCGCGTGTTCATCTCGAGCCTCCACTACCTCTTCTACCACTATAGACGACGAATCTTGACGTTTGGCTTCCTTAATATGTGTGGAACTCACACCGGTTGATAACCGTGCTAGGAACAGCGCGGTTGCCGAAGCCGATCTGGCCAGAGTATCGTGTGCCGCGCGAGACCTCCTGAGATGCCGGTCAACACAGTGAAGAAGCGCCCCGCCGTCGGGAGCGTCGGCGCCCTGAGGATATTGAGAAAGCTTCAAGGACTGCGACGAGGTCAGCACTTGCGAATGAGAAGTAAGGTCGGCGATAGCTGTTCTTCTACCGTTCCACCACAAAACCGACCGACATCCTGCACGCCAGGTCTGCCCCGAGTAAGGATGTCATCCCCGCCTGCGCACCGGTCGAGCGCAACCAGACCTGAGCCACAGCGTGTTTTGCTTCCCAGAGGAGTAGCAATGGACCGGCACATGGCCACACTCGTCGTCATTACGCTCCTCACGTTGCTACCGCCGCCCGGACTCGCAGCGCAGCAGCGGACTAGCAGTAACGCCCAATCTGACCAGGGGAATCTCGGTTGGGCCGAGGGACTCCCCACCGTGCCCCTCCCTGACCCACCAGCCGTTTTCCCGACAGCCGAGGGACAGACTATTCGGGTTAAAGTCGTGACGACGGGGCTCACCTACCCTTGGGGCTTCGCGTTTCTGCCAGACGGTCGCCTGCTGGTCACCGAGCGGTTGGGAACCCTCCGCATAGTCCGAGACGGTGTGCTAGACCCATCGCCGGTGTCCGGCATTCCTGAGGTCCACACCGGGTCGCCACTTGCGGGTCTGATGGACGTCGCGGTGCATCCGGCGTTCGCGGCGAACGGCTGGGTGTATCTCACCTACTCCAAACCGACGGAGGCAGGGTCAACGGTGGCGCTGGCCAGAGGCCGTCTACGCTCAGATGAACACGTCTTGTCCGATGTGCGAGACATCTTCGTGGCTGACGCCGACGGACCCGGGAACGGCGGGGCCTCGCGCCTGCTGTTCGCCGCCGACGGCACGCTATATATGACCGTCGGGGGTGCATTCGGCGGACGGCGAATGAGTGCCCAAGACCCCAGCACCCATGTCGGCAAGGTCCTACGACTACGTGACGACGGCACCCCACCCGACGACAACCCGTTCGTCGGTCGGCCCGGGCACCAGCCAGAGATCTTCTCGCTCGGCCACCGGAACCCGATGGGTCTGGCGCTCCACCCCGAGACCGGAACCTTGTGGGCCAACGAGCACGCGCCGATGGGGGGTGACGAGGTCAACATCATCCTACCCGGGCGCAACTACGGTTGGCCGGTCGTGTCGTACTCGCGCGAGTATTACGGGCCGCGGGTCACCGAACAGCCTTGGCGCGAGGACCTCGAACAACCCGAGATTGTTTGGGTCCCGTCGATCGGCCCGTCGGGGCTGGTGTTCTATACGGGCGACCGCTTCCCCGCCTGGCAAGGTGACCTCTTCGTCGGTTCACTCATGACCGGGCGCATCCAACGAACCGGTCACCTCGAGCGAATCAAATTCAACCGACAGGGGCTCGAGCAGCGCCGGGAATGGCTGCTCGCTAGCCTCCGACGGCGTATTCGCGACGTTCAACAAGGGCCGGACGGCCTGCTCTACGTGCTGACCGCCGGCAGCTTCCTCGGCGTCGACCCGGCCCACGGCGCAGCCGCGCTGCTGCGGATCGAGCCGCTCGAATAAAGGTCGGTCACGCGTTCGAGACACGGTAGCGTCCATTACACTTACACCAATACACCAAACCTGCACGCCGACCCTGCTGTATGCTTCTTCTTGCCTCGTGAGGTATATTTAATTGTGATGATCAGTAAGATGTGGCAACGGATGGTAGCGCTCGCGGTCGCGGTGGCAACCGTGCCCCTCCTAGCTGCTGGCGCCAGCGCTCAGCCTGGAGATTCGACGTATCGGGCACCGCGAACACCCGATGGCAATCCCGATCTAAACGGTATCTGGCAGGCGATTGGCTCCGCACATTGGGACATCGAGGACCATGCTGCCCGCATGGGTGCAGCTGTCGAACTCGGTGCCATCGGGGCGATTCCCGCGGGACTTGGTGTCGTAGAGGGCGGCGAGATCCCCTACCACCCGGAAGCACTAGCGACGCGCAACGACAATCTTGACAACTGGCTCGAACTCGACCCAGCGGTCAAGTGCTACATGCCGGGAATCCCACGCGCCACGTATATGCCTTTCCCGTTCCAGATTGTTCAAACTCCATCGGCAATTATGTTTGGCTACGAGTACACCTCGTCGACGCGCGCGGTGCGTATGGACCGACCAGGGACCGAGGCAGACCTGGCGTCCTGGATGGGATACGGCCTGGGCCGCTGGGAGGGCGAGACATTGGTCGTCGACGTGACGTCACAGATGCCGGACACCTGGTTTGACAGCTCAGGGAACTTCCATAGCGAGGAGCTTGTCGTTGAGGAGCGCTACACGCCTATCGGTCCGAACGCGCTCTTCTATGAAGTGACCATCGAAGACCCGCAGGTTTTCACGCGTCCCTGGAAGATGTCGATGCCACTTTATCGCCGGCTTGAGGAAGATGCGCGACTTCTGGAGTTTAAGTGCATACCGTTCGCCGAGGAGGCCATGTTCGGTGAGTGGTATAGTAGATAACGCTTCATCAGGAAGCTTTGTTTTGTTTCACAAGGAGAGTAGCCATGACTGACCGGACCAAGAAGCTGGTTGCCACTGTGGGCATTGTTGTTTTGACGGTTTTGGTTGCCATTCCTGCCATCGCTGGCCAAGATCAGAAGACCTCCTGGGGCGATCCCGACTTACGGGGTAGATGGGATTTCCGGTCGTCCACTCCTTTTCAGCGTCCCGAGCGCTTCAAAGACAAAGAGTTTCTCACCGCTGAAGAAGTGGCAGAGTACGAGTCGGAACGCGCACAGACACGCGAGGATCGCATCGCGGGCGTCAACCGCGACGAATACACCGAAAGTCAAAATGACGTCGACGGCGGCTATAACGCTTTCTTTATTGATAGCGGTGTAAAGATGTCTGGCACCATGCGGACCTCTCTGATTGTCGATCCGCCAGACGGCCAACTTCCCGCTTTTACAGACTCAGGCATTCAGCGGGCGCGGGCGCGATACGCAACCTGGGGACAGGCGCCGGCCACACCAGCCGATCGGCCGACCGCCGTTCGCTGCATCACAGGTTTTAACTCCGGACCCCCGATTACACCAGGGGCGTACAACAACATGATGGAGGTCTTCCAGACTGAAGACTACGTTGCGATTTATACCGAGATGGTTAACGACCACCGCATCATCCCGCTCGACAACAGCGAACATCTACCCGAAGACATGCGTCTGTGGAAGGGTGATTCCCGCGGTCGTTGGGATGGCGACACCTTGGTCGTCGTAACGAAGAACTTTAACGAACACACCGCACACCAAATGACGAGCAAGGACATGGTGCTCACCGAGAAGTTCTCTCGTACGGAGGGTGGCTTACTTTACGAATATACGGTCGACGATCCTTCTAGCCACGTTGCGCCGTGGTCGACTGCCCTTGAGATGGTCGCGACTGAGGATTTGGTCTACGAATACGCCTGTCACGAAGGTAATCTCGCGATGATGTTGATGTTACGCGGCGCACGCCTCCAGGAAGAGGCAGGTGGCGGTCAAGGCACTGACGCTCAAGAGGATCAGTGGTTGGCGAGTTGGTACCGGGACGCCGCAGCGGCGGTGCGAGAAGACAAATAGCGGAGGGTTAGATGTCAATACCGAAGACGATCATTAGTTTCTTATGGGCCGCCGTGTGTTTGGTCACTGTGACTGCCGGTGCGGTCTACGCGCATCACGCCTTTGCAGCTGAGTTCGACGCACAGCTTCCAATTGCAGTGCAGGGCGAGGTGACGCGGGTCGATTGGATCAACCCTCACGCTTGGATTTACGTGATGGACGAGAACGAGGATGGCACCACTCAAGAGTGGATGTTAGAAGCGGGCACACCGAACACCCTTCTACGAAGGGGAGTTACAAAGACGATTCTGACGGTAGGCACTGAGGTCCAGGTGCGTGGCTATCAGAGCAAGGACAAGATCTGCGAGCCGGTCTGCCGCGGTAGCGGTCGAGATATCACATTCCCCGATGGGACCTCGCTCTTCATGGGGTCCTCTGGCACCGGTGCTCCCAGAGACGGCACCGACCCCACCGAACCGGGGCGCTAGCTAGGTCGTCGAAGGGCATGGTTTCCACCATGCCCTTCACGCGCTTGCTGTGGGTGCCGGCCGTCGGTCCTGTACAGACTCGCCTCTAAACAAATTGGAACCTACGCCGGTAATGCCCGGCACAGGTTCCATCGGTTCCTCACATCGGTGCAGCGAACACGACCACTCTCGGTGGCGAGTGGCTAGCCGCTACTGACGATCACGATCGTCTTCAGATCAGATCGACCGCTTTGGTGGCAAGCATCGTCCCAGCGTCAACGCCCGGTAGCGGCGTGGATCGCCTTCACGGTCCGATCGGTAAGGTGTTGCATAAGCTTCTCGCCGATTGCGATCGTTTCTTCCTTGGGGGCAATCGACACGCCGTTGATGCTGGCCTTCCCCGCTGCAACACGCTCGTCGTAGCGAATGGATTCGGGACTGACAGTCATCTGCAACGCAGTGGACCAGTAAAAGTCGTGGAAACCCTCGCTCGTCTCGGTAATTCCAAGTTGTGTCAGTAACTCCTGGTGAGCCCCGTTGTTGTAGAACTCGGGGATGTAGTGCGCGACCTTCTTACCCCAGCGCGTATTGACCGCCTCGGCGACCGCGGCCATGCCACTCTGGTTGCCACCGCTGTCCCCAATGAGAATGACATGCTCAAAACCGTGCGCGTTCAAGCTACCCGTCACGTCCTCCAGCATCATACGGAAGGTCTCTTCCCGGACGGTGAGCGTGCCGGGGTACCGCATGTGGCCGGAGGGCGGGTCGATGCTGCCCTCCGGGACCAGCTTGATGATCGGCGCACACAACGCGTCGCCTAACGCACGGGCGACCCTCTCACACGCGCCCCGAAGCACATAGTTGTGTTTGCCCAACGCGACGTACGGTCCGTTCTGCTCGACGCCCCCTGTCGCGATGATGGCCGTGGTCTTCCCTGCGGCCATCGCATCACGCGTCTCGATCCAGGTGAGTTCCTCGATCCAAATCGAGTCCAGGGGCTCGATCGGGTTCGCCATCACGAACTCTCGCTCGAACGCAGCCTGTGCGGCAGCCTGCCTCGCGCGTTCGTCCGGACTCGATGTGTCTCGTTGCTGAGCCAGAAGTGGAGCCGCCACAAGGAGCAAGGTTAAGGCGATGAGAGTGGGCCGTGTGTGCGTCATTGAGATCCTCCGGCGAACAGTGTTAAACAAATGTGCCTTTGTCATGCCGTCGTGCTACTGCATCTCGGTCTTCGCGAACCGAACCAGTCCTGGGACAAGCGCCTTAAGGAAGGCGCAGTGCAATGAGTTCCGGATTGTTCCCTTCACCGCTCGCACTCCCGACAGCGAGCACCAGGTGCTGCTTGCCCTCGTGCATGTACGAGATGGGATTTCCGCCCGGTACCGCCGGGAGATCAACTGAGCCAATGTAGTCGCCTGTATCCTTGTCATAGGCACTGATAGTCCGCGTGCCGGCCGCGATGTCCTCGTAGTCTCGGCCACCATGGTTCATGATGAGCAGCGTCGGGGTAACTAGTGACCCCGAGCTGAGCCCACCGCCGCCACCGAGCGGCGGCAACTCAAGGTCAGCCAGTGACGGGTCGAATCTGGGACCGTCCCCGTGCGGCTGCTGCCAAGCGTGATCACCCGTATTCAAATCGATCGCAGTCACCCGCTTGTAGGGCGGTTTGAACAGCGGCAACCCCCGTGGCCCACCCACGCCGACTCCCCACGGGTCGGTAAAGTACCCAATGGTTGCCGGCGGATCGTACTTAATCAGCTCGACCACATACGATGTGCTTGATGAGGACACGAACAACCGGCCGGTCTCCGGGTCGACCGCAGAGCCCTGCCAGCTTGCACCCCCACCGGCACCAGGCACCTGAATGAACGGCTTCTCAGCACCACGTAGTACCGGCGGTGAAAATATCGGTCCAAACCGCGCGCGACTCTCGACGATCTCTAGCGCCTCAGCTCGTAGCTCCGGTGTGAAGTCGATTAGATCGTCAATCGCGATGCCTTGCCGATCAAAAGGAAGCGGCTTCGTCGGAAACGGCTGCGTCGGAGAATACCACTCGCCCGGCACATTCCCTGGCGGCACCGGTCGCTCCTCAATCGGCCAGACCGGTTCGCCGGTGACGCGATTGAACACGTAGGTAAAGTTCTGTTTGCTGACCTGCGCCAACGCCTTGATCTCCCGACCATCGACGGTAATGTCCAGCAGGTTCGGTCCGGTCGGGAAGTCCCAATCCCAAAGTCCGTGGTGAATCGCCTGGAAGTGCCAAACCCGCTCCCCGGTTTCCACGTCGACCGCAACTATGCTCTCGGCGAATAGATTGTCCCCCGGGCGCATCCCGCCGTACCAGTCGTTCGACGGCGTGCCCGTCGCAAAATAGACGTGGCCCAGTTCCTCGTCGGCGGCCATGTAGGACCAGACATTGCTGTGCCCGCTGTACCGCCAGGACTCATTGCCCCAACTGTCAGCGCCGAAATCATCCCCTTGGGGAACCGTGCGGAATACCCATTTCATATCACCGGTGCGAGCATCATAGGCTCGCACGTGTCCCGGGGTGGTCTCGTCGACCGTCCACAAATTCGTGTCTTGAATGATGCTGCCAACGATGACAGTGTCACCAACGATTTTGACCGGCGACGAGTAGGTCATCCGTGACCGGTCAACCGCGCGATCGAACCCTTCATCGGAGCCCAAATCGACGTATCCGTCCAGACCGAAGTCTGCATACATCCGTCCGGTCCGCGCACTTAAAGCCACAAGACGCAAATCATGGCTCGCAATAAAAATGCGAGCATCGTCGCTTTCCGCATCGTCCCAGTACGAGACACCGCGATGGTGCCAGCCCATGTTCGGCGGCCGCTCAAGATAGTCATAGATCCGGGGGTCGTAGTCCCACACCTGCTCACCAGTGCCAGCGTTAACCGCCGCTATCTGTCCAAGTGCCGTCACGGTATACACCAGCCCGTCGACCATGAGCGACGTGGCGACGAACGCGCGCGGTCGGATACGCTCGTTGCTATCAACGACGGCTTGCGAGAGCGAACCCCACCGCCACGCGATTTCCAGGTCGGTAAAATTCTCAGCCGTAATCTGGTCGAGGGGTGAGTACTTCGTATTCGCGCTATCCCGCCCGAACGCATGCCACTCACCGTCCGGAATTGTCGACTGCGCTGTCGCTGTCACTGCCGTAACAACGAGAATCACTACGACCATTAGACCGTCGAACCGCACACATGACCATCGCCGGACGTGTCTCATTACCCTCTCCTCCTTACTTAGTGTACCCAACATCATATGATCTCTCCCCACCGTTAAGGGACCACGAACTATCACGCAGGTATGACTCGAACCTAGCATGTCGCAAGAAAGTTCATGGGTGATCCGGTGCCACATTCGACACAATGGCGTTTCGCATTAGGGATCAGTTTGACAACGTGCACCCTTCAGCCTACGGCTTTGTTGCTCACGTGTGTTAGATTCGCCACATGCCGCAAGGCCATCAATCCACCCCGATCCATGACGTCGTGATCATTGGCACCGGAGCCGGCGGAGGGACGGTGACACAGGTCCTTGTTCAACTGGGACTCAAAGTCACCATCCTCGAAGCTGGACCCATGCTCAATCCAGCCCGAGACTACAAGGAGCACATGTGGCCCTACGCGCTCGATCACCGCGGTGCTGGGCCCGATGGTGCAGCCTACTTTGGGGGTGGCTCGAACTACTTTGGTGCGCACGCCGGTGGCTATCAAATTCCCGGCGAGCCCTACACGGCCGCTCCTGGCTCCCAATTTCGCTGGTTCCGTTCCCGAATCACTGGCGGCCGTACCAATCACTTTGGCCGGATCTTTTTCCGATGCTCTGATTACGATTTCAAACCCTACTCTAATGACGGCTTCGGTACAGACTGGCCGATCAGCTACGAAGACCTGTCGCCCTATTACGACAAGGCAGAGTCCTTCATCGGCGTCGCCGGCACTACGGAAGGCCTCCGTTCAGCGCCCGATGGCATCTTTCAGGAACCGCCGCCGCCGCGCGTACATGAAGCCCTGATTCAAGGCTCCTGTAGAAACCTTGGCATCCCCTGCATTCCCGCCCGTATGGCGGTGCTCACCAAACCCCACAATGGTCGTGCACCCTGCCATTACTGCGGTCAATGCAGCCGCGGCTGCGTCACGGCGGCCAACTACTCTTCGAGCCAGGTGCAGATCTTCCCGGCGATGGAGACCGGCCGGGTCACCCTCATCAATGACGCCATGGCTCGCGAACTTATCACCGATGACTCCGGCGCCATCACCGCTGTGTCCTACGTCGACAAGGTCACCCGGGCGGAAAAACAGATTCGCTGCCGTTCGGTTGTACTCGCCGCCAGTGCGGCCGAATCGGCTCGTCTCCTCCTGAACTCCAAATCATCACAGCACGAAAACGGCCTCGCTAACAGTTCTGGTACCGTGGGTCGATTCCTCACCGATAGCATTGCCACGACCGTAAGGGCGTATGTCCCGGCGCTTGACGGGATGCCGATTCACAATACTGACGGTACAGCCGCGTACCACATGTACGCGCCGTGGTGGGAATTATCAAAACCCAACAAGGACTTCCCGCGCGGGTATCACATAGAAATCAGAGGCGGCTACGACATGCCGAGAGTCGGAGCCTTTAACGACCTCTGCCGACGTAACCAGGGTTATGGCCAGTCCCTGAAGGACGCCATCAAGAAGGACTACGGGACGTGGATAGCACTTAACGGCCGCGGCGAGATGATTCCCAACGCTGATAGTTTTTGCGAGATCGATACGAATAGCGTCGACCAATGGGGCATTCCAACCCTACGCTTCCACTTCAAGCACTCCGAGCACGAATTCAAGATGGTCGAGCACATGCAACAACACTTCACCGCGATCCTCGAGGGCACCGGTGGCACGGTCGAGCCCGACAACCGGCCCACCGCGGACAAGATCTCCACGGGCGGGTCAATTACTCACGAAACAGGCACCGTCCGTATGGGTGACGATCCTGCTACTTCTGCGCTCAATAAATACTGTCAGTCCCACGAGGTCAGAAATCTGTTCGTGGCCGATGCCGGGCCCTTCGTTTCGCATCCCGAGAAGAACCCGACCCTCACCATTTGCGCGTTAGCTTGGCGTACCGCGGAATATCTCGCCGAAGAAATGCGAAAAGGCAACGTCTAATGGCCGCCCTAATCAATCGCCGCGAATTGCTCGTCCAAATCGCCGGTATCGCTGCCGTCTCTGGGTCAGTGGGAACAGCTAAGGCCGAGCACGTTCACCGGGAAGTCACCGCTTTCCAGGTCGGACCTTATACGGCTAAGGCCTTCAACGCTCATGAAGAAAAAACCCTCCGCACCCTTTGCGAACAAATCGTTCCCGGCGCAACGGAAGGCGGCGCGTTCGAATATATCGATTTGTTGAGTTCCAATAGCGACCGCCTCGCGACTCGCGAGCGCGTTCTCCACACATGGCTGGGAGGACTTCGAGCGGCGTGAAGGTGTGAGGCGCTTCTATCGGCTGGCTTCGGCGGCGGCGATCAATTGCCGGGCGGCATCGGCGTTGGGACCATCTGGCGCCAGCTCGAGGTACTTTTCCAAGACCGGAATGGAGTCGGGGATCGTTTCGTTACTGCCAAAGTACGAAATGCCTAGTTGATAGTAGGTCTCGGCGTTCGTGGGATCGAACTCGATCGACCGGTTGTAGGCTTCGCTCGCTGCGGCACTCCGTCGTCGGTTGAACAGAACCGCTCCTAGATTGGAGTAAGCTGAGCCGGCGCCCGCCGGGTCCAGTTGGGCGCTTGTCTCGAGCGCCTCGATTGCTTCGTCAATCCGACCAGCATTTCCCAGGGAAACGGCTAGATTGTTGTGATAACTCGCGGCTTCGGTGGGCTCCGTCGTCAACGCCATCGCGAGGATGGCCCTCTGGTAGTTCTCGGCCGCTTCGTCGTACCGTTCCGCTCCTACGAGTGCTTCAGCCAGGTTGCCAAGGACGATGTATTGACTGTCGTCACTTTGTGCCGCAAGCGTTAAATGTTCAATCGCTTCGTCGTAGTTCCCAGCATCCAACGCATTACGTCCCAAATCGAGAGCTGCGTTGATTGCTTCCGCACTAGCGGCGGCGTCAAGAACTTCCCGTGCTGCATCGCTATTCGCCAGGTCGAAGTCTGCTTGGTACGCGTTACGTGGCGTCACTTCTATGCCATCGAGAATGGTCAGCGCTCGGCCATCGACCCGCAATGTAATCCGATATGTGCCGGTTCGTACATTCATCTCGTACGAACCGTTTGCGTCGGTCTCCGCAGTAAGCTCCAGGTCAACGCCCTGCTGAGTAAACGCGAGTACCGCACCTTGCAAGGGTTCTCCGTCAAACCCTCTTACGATCCCCTCGACACGTGCCATCTGTGCGTGAGCCGGAAGAGCAACGACTAGGAGCAAGAACGTCAGAGGTAGCAAACGACCGGTAAGTTTCATGACTGTCCTCCATCTCTTGGACGCATACATACGCGATCTGCTAAGACCCTAGTGTCGGTCAGATTCAACGTTTAGTATGTCTGTAGAATTTAAATGGCTTGTCGATTCTATTACGAAGAACAGCGCCAATGGCTAGCTCCTCATCAGGCCACGGTTACCAGGTCGTTCGAGCGTCCTCCTTGCCTTCGCCGGATCATTTCCCCGACGGATGCTACAATCCGCTCGAAGGGACCGTACCCTGGGACTCACCGTGAATTTCGAGATAGCCCATAGTGTAAGGTCGCGGTGCACGACCCACGGATTTTGCACCGCCTGCGACGATAGGACATAGTTTATTGGGCGCTCAACATTCGACGGGTCGGCATTCGACCAAGTTGCGTGTGGCCTGGTTCTACAGGAGCTATCCTATGCGTGTCGGTGGGATTGGTGTAAGCAGCATACTGTTGATAATGGCGGCAACCGCGGCCGCGCCGATTATCATCGACGCCGAATCTGGGCAAGCGCCCAACCCTACCGACGACCGCCTCCAGCGCGCCGACCAGCTGTTCGAAGGCAAACGCTACTGGGATGCTCTCGAGGAATACGACGCGGCGAAAGAGACGACGGAACCGGACCAGCTCGCGCGGGCCTCTCGTGGCCTACTCCGCACCCTCCTCCAAGTCGCCGAATTCCCGCGTGCCTACGAGGAAGCCACGTTCCTCTCCGGCCTCGGCACCACAGATCCAGACGACCGCGCGTTGTACGCGGAGGCACTCTGGGCATTTGGCCTGTTCCCAGAAGCGGAGCGCATGTACAACGAGGTGCTCGCCGTCGATCCCGGCAACACACTGGCTCGGCACGGCATCGGCCGTAGCTTGGCGGCCCGCGGCCGGCTCGAGGATGGCGTGGTCCAACTTCAGGCCGCGATTGCCGGAGACGACCGGGCTGAATATTACCTCACGCTTGGAGCCGTGTACCGGCGATTGCAAAAGTACGACGATGCAATCGACGCGCTCGAGGGTTACCTCAGCCGACTTCCGCGCCCCCCCCGAAGAACCATTTATCGTCGTGGTCGGCGAATATTGACGAACAGACGCGCCGAAAGCAACGTGACGCGGTCAGAGGTGCGGTTCCTCCGCTCGTTCGGCGATCGCATGCCGGTTCAGATATCGCCAGAGCAGCTTGATGACATCCACACGATTCCGTTCCGGATACAGAACAACAAAGTCGTCGTACGTGCACGCGTGAACGGAAACGACCCGATGGATCTTGTGGTCGACACGGGTGCCGAGCAGATGGTGTTGTCGAGGAGTTCGGCCCATCGAGTCGGCGTGCGGCCAATTGCCAACATGCTGAGCGCCGGTGTCGGGCGCGGGTTTCGCGCTCTGGAATTGGGCCGCATTGACACACTCGAGATTGGGACGCTTCACGTCTCGAACGTGCCGGTAATTATCAATAACCCGACGCGCAGTGATTTTCCCGATGGTCATAACGAGAACAGCTTGTCACCGTTGGCGCTCGGGCTCTCCACGATCAT
>Ga0310120_10000410_pt1 | contig 34380 bp, 19 predicted proteins | sample CB27_AW_983_MG_FD_203506 | JGI IMG/M metagenome (GOLD analysis project Ga0310120, IMG submission 203506) | Marine microbial communities from Western Arctic Ocean, Canada - CB27_AW_983 | ecosystem: Environmental > Aquatic > Marine > Oceanic | place: Canada: Western Arctic Ocean | collected...
GGCACGATCGCGATGGTCGGAACGGGGTGGGTCGACGGGACAACCAGCGAGAAGCGTTCCTGCTTCATCTCGTACTCGAAGAACGAGGGGCGGACGTGGAGCCAGCCGCGGCTGTTCCACGACGGTCTCGAGCGGCCACAGCCGGTGGCACTGGGGGGCCAGAAACTGATGCTGCTGCCGATGGACGATGACGGGTTCCTGGCCTTCAGCAACGACGGCGGCAGGTCCTTCACCGGCAAGGCGACGTTCCCCAGGCTCAGCAACGGAAAAATCACCTACCACAAGGGCAGCGTGCTGGTTGAAAAAGACGTGGTCACGGCGATCTTCACGGCCGAGGTGGCTCCACATGGCCCGACCGGCTGGCGGGCACAGTCACTGGTTCGCCGCAGCCGTGATCAAGGGCGGACCTGGAACGAGGGCTATTGGTTCCCGCCCGGCTGGGAGACATCCGAGGGAGCGATCGTGCGGGCTGCTGACGGGGCACTGGTGGTCGCCCTTCGCACTGCGCAGCCGGCCGACTATCCCTCGTACAGCGATCACTGGAGACGTCTGACGACGGCGCGGTCGACTGACGACGGCAAGACGTGGACCCACCGGCAGGTGCACTTCAAGTACGGAAAGGTCCACAGCGACATCATCAAGCTCAAGGACGGCCGATTGCTGCTGACCTACGCCGCCCGGATGGGAGAACTGGACGGCCAGGTGTACCACGGCATCGAGGCCGTGGTCAGCCGGGACCATGGCAGGACTTGGGACTGGGACAAGCGATTCATCCTGTTTCGCTGGGCCATGCACCAGTCCATGCACAGCCCGTGTTCGCTGCAACTGGCTGACGGCCGGATCCTGACGCTGTTCCTGTACCACTACGGCGCGCAGTGGGGCAAGAAGGGTGTGGGCGGGCCGGGACGTACGCTGGGCATCACCTCGGCGGTGATCTGGTCACCGGACCCCGACAAGACCGTGTCGGCCAAGTGATTTCTAGGGGAGCGTGACATCCCAGACCTTGGCCCGCCGCGCCTGCCCCTTGGGACCCTTGACGAACAGCGTCACGATGAACTCGCCCGGTTTCTCGTACCGGTGAGTCGGGTGCCGCTTGGTCGAGGTCTGGCCGTCGCCGAAGTCCCACTTCCATGACGTGATCTTTCCGTAGGAGCGGTCTCGGAACGAGACGACCCGGTCCTTTTGACTGATCACGTGGAACGACCAGTCGGCTTCCACCGGCTTCCGCAGGTGCTTTTCGATCGGCATCAACCGGAAGGCAACCAGGTCCGACGCGTTGCCGTACATGGTGGTCTTGTGCGAGAGGTTCCAGAAGCCGGCATAGGTGCCGGCTTTCTCGTCGTCGTAGTCGAGCACGGCCCAGGACATTCCGATCACCTTGTTCTCCGTCAGCTTCGAGGGGATCGCCCGGGTGGGCTGGGGCGGGGCGTAGTCGAAGGGGGTCACGTAGAACTCGAGCACCAGCTTTCCGCTCTTGCCGTGCTTGAAGTTGTACTTTGTGGCCGCGTTGGCGTACGGCAGGTCCTTGATCCACGGCTGGCAGCCCCAGACCATGGTCCAGTCCTTGCCCTCGGCCGGGGTGAAGATGTGGTAGTTCTGGGCGTGGACGCCGTGGAACAGGAAGTGCGTGTCCAGCTTGTCGCGGAGTTCCTTGTTGGGGTGCATCTGCCGGATGAACGGTCCGCCCGAGAGATCACCGTCGACGACCAGTTCGAAGATGTCGTTGTGCAGGCCGGGCTGGCCGAAGTCCCAGTAGTTGTCGTGGGCCTCGTAGAGGAAGTAGAGATGGTTGAGCCCCTTGACCCAGCCCACCTTGACCTTCACGTCGAGGTTCTTGGGGTCGTGCTTGTCGCCGACACCGATGACGGTTTCGCGGAGCTGACTGGTCCCGATGGTGTAGGAGTCGGGGACGATCGACCAGTCCGCGGTGTCTCCGTCGATGCGAGGGATCTGGTTGGCGGGGAACTGGAAGATCTGGAATTCGACGTCGGGTCGTTCGAGTCCGACGCCGACACTAAGGCCGGCCAGCAGGAAAAGGGTTGGGGTCATCGGTCGTCTCCATTCCGGGTCAGACGGGTGCGAGTCATCCGGGCGAGGGGGCTATTCCCCCTTCGTCGCAGCGACAGCCTAACTCACACATCCGTGGCTGGCATCTCTGCCGGACCGGGACCCGGCCAATCTGGAGGAATGAGCCGGTAATTCCGGCATTTCCTTGTGTCAACCAGACAATTGTTGGCATCATGAAGGCCTCGAGATTCGGAGCAGGTTCTTCCGGAGAGGTTCCAATGGCCCAGCAACGGAATTCGCGGTTGCCTCAACTCCCGGTGATGCTGGCGCTGCTGATGGTCTGTTCGACGAATGTCGACGGCGTTGCTGGTGGTGGTCCGGCCGGAAAGCAGCCGGCGGCCGCTCGAAAGGTCGTGGTCCTGGTTCATGGCCTGAAGCAGGATGCCCGGGACCTGCAGAAACTGAGCGACTTCCTGAGACGGGACAAGACGTTGTCGGTTCTGCGGTTTGGGTATGACAGTGGCGAGGACCGCGTGGAAGATGCCACCGAGAAGTTGATCGCGTTCGTCCAGAAGGAGGCCCCGAAATCGGTAGTCCATTTCGTGGGTTTCAGCCTCGGCAACCTGGTCATTCGCCAATACCAGCAAAGGATCCGGAAACGGAAACTGGGACTGAAGATCGGACGTGTCGTGATGATCGCTCCGCCGAATCACGGATCTTTGTTTGCACTCAAATATAAGGGCGGGATCGCGGGCTTATTTTTAGTGGGCCCGGTCTTCGAGCAACTCGGACCTGGGTTTGCCAAGTTGGAGCCGAGCCTGGACACTCCCAGCCACTTCGGGATCATTGCCGGTGGCAAGGGGGATGGTCAGGGGTTCTCCCGAACGACCCTGCCAGGCGACGATGATGACTACCTGACGGTGAAGACGACCCGGCTTCGCGGAGCCGCCGACTTTCGCCTGGTCGAATTGGAACACGAGGAGCTCGATGACGATCCGCTCGTGCACAAGCTGGCGCTCAAGTTCCTGCAGGCAGGATTCTTCGAGTCGCAGGCAACCCGTCAGCCGATCCGCTGACTTCAGGTCCCGCCGCTGACGGCGTGGTCGGTTGCTTCCGAGCGTGCCGTGGGTTCTTCTGGGGCGTGTCGTAACCTGTGGCCGACGCAACCAGTGCCGAAATAACACACTCTCGAGGAGACGAGTCCGTGGTAACCCGTTCTGTGATGATCCTGGCTGTCCTTTCGCTTCTTCTCGCTCCGGCTACGGACCTGTCGGCGGAGATCAAGGCCCCCAAGGGCTTTACCTCCCTGTTCAACGGAAAGGACCTCTCGAACTGGTACGGATGGAGCACCAAGAATCCCGAGATCCTTCAGAAGATGAGTGCCGCGGAGCAGAAGGCCTACAAGGCCAAGAGCCGTGAGGACGTTGCCAAGCACTGGAGCATCGACGGCGACGTGATCGTCAATGACGGCCACGGACTTTATCTGACGACCGAAAGAGAATTCGCCAACTACGAGTTGTTGATCGATTACAAGACGGTCCCCAAGGCCGACAGCGGCATTTACCTGAAGGGCAATCCCCAGGTGCAGATCTGGGACTACACCGATCCCAACACGTTCGGGAACGGTGGCGACAAGGGGTCGGGGGGTCTGTGGAACAACAGCAAGGGGGCCAGGGGAAAAGATCCACTGGTCCTGGCCGACAAGAAGATCGGGAAATGGAACAGGTTTCGGATCGTGCAGATCGGCGCCCGCACCTCTGTGTGGCTCAACAAGAAACTGGTCGTCGATCACGCTGTCATGGAGAACTACTTTGACCGGAAACGGCCGCTGTTTCATCACGGGCCGATTCAACTGCAGACCCATGGCGGCGAGATCAGCTGGCGAAAGATTTTTGTTCGTGAGATCGGCAATGAAGAAGCCAACAGGATTCTTCGGAAGAAGTCGTCTGGCGGTTTCAAGTCGGCCTTCAACGGCAAGGACCTGAAGGGTTGGGCCGGTGCGGTCGACAACTACGAGATTGTCGATGGCGCGATTCGCTGCAAGAAGGGCAAGGGCGGCAACCTGTTCACCAGCGAAGAGTACGGGGATTTCGCCGTGCGTCTGGAGATCAAGCTGCCGAAGGCCGGCAACAACGGGTTGGCGATTCGCTACCCGGGCAAAGGCAACCCCGCCTACGACGGCATGTGCGAACTGCAGGTTCTCGACACCGGCTATCCCGGCAAGCTGGCACCCTACCAGTTCCACGGTTCCGCATACGGCATGGTTCCGGCTGCACAGGGTTACCTGAGAGCTGCCGGGGAGTGGAACTACCAGGAAGTGACCGTCAAGGGGGCGACCATCAAGGTCGAGTTGAACGGGTCGATCATCCTGAACACCGATCTCAGCAAGGTCACCGATGCGAAGACGGTCAAAGCGCACCCAGGGAAGGACCTCGCCAAGGGGCACTTCGGGTTCGCCGGGCACAACGATCCGGTGATGTTCCGCAACATCGAGATCAAGAGGCTCGACTAGAAAGTCCTGCCGGCGTTGACCCCGGAGTCGCCAGGTGATGTCACACTCCGGTCCCGCGGAGTGTGATGCCCACCGTTGGAGATGAACTTGCGTGCCTGCGTGCGGGCACTGACGGAACAGGATGGGCCCGGTGATGAAGCAACTGATTGTGACCGGGGTCAATCAGGCGGAATTCGAGGAGGTCGAGCTGCCCGGGTGTGGAGCCACGGATGTGCTGGTCCGGGCCCGGGTCACGGCCATCAGCACCGGGACCGAACTGCGGGTGTACCGGGCGATCCCTGTCGACGACGAGGGGAAGTATCTGCACGAACGCGTGCCGTTTGTCCTGCCTGCCGAGAACGGATACTCGATGGTCGGCGACGTGATCGAGACCGGGCTGGAGGTCGACGGAATTTCGACGGGGGACAGGGTGTTCCTGCCCGCTGCTCATCGGCAGGTGGCCGCAATGGACGCTTCGCGGGTGACACCGCTGCCGGAGTCCGTGCCGGACGATGAGGCCGCTCTGCTGAGTATCCTGGAGGTGGCCCACCGGGCACTGCGGGACGGCGAGCCACCGGCCGGTGGCAACGTGGTCATTGTCGGCCAGGGAGTCATCGGATTGTCGGCGTTGGCCTATTGCGTGGCTTTCGGGTTGCGGACGGCGGTGGTCGATCTGGAGCCGACCCGATTGGAGATCGCTCGCCAGATGGGGGCTGATCTCGCCGTGTCTCCGGCTGACGGCGATTACCAGCAGCAGGTGCTCGAACTGTTCGACGGCGAGGGCGCGGATGTCGCCCTGGAGGCGGGGTCGAACTGGACCACGATCCGGACGGCGATGGAACTGACCCGCACCGATGGCCGAGTGGTGATCGTCTCCAGGCACACCCTGCAGCCGGACTTCAATCCGTTCGGACAGGGGTTCCTGGGAAAGAGGTTGAGCCTGGTGACCACTTACGGATATCCCCCCGAGGGGAGTCGCTGGGACCAGCGGGCTTCGGTCGGCCTGACGGTCGATCTGCTGGCACGCGGTCGCTTGCCGGTCCGTCCGATGCTGACACACAGGTTCGCGTGGCACGAACTGCCCGAGGTGTACGCCCGACTGGACCAGGGCGACCGGACAATCGTGGGAGCGGTCCTGGACTGGAGCCAGGACGAGGCGTGAGCGGCCGGTGCCGGTCGTATGATCTGGCTATGGTTCGGGCCTCGCCAAACCGATACGATGTCTGTGTACCGGGGTGGTTTCTACTGAAACGGTTGGCGTGAGCGTGATGCCGCAGGGTCCAGACCGTCGCGAGTTCTTCAGGATGGGGGGGCTGTCGCTGGCGGCGATCTCCCCGCTGGGACTCCCGTTGTCGGAGGTGTTGGCCAGGGAAGCGGCAGGTGGTGGCGGGAAGCAGATCAACGTGATCTTCATGTTCCTGCAGGGTGGAGCCAGCCACATCGACATGTACGACATGAAGCCGGACATGTCCGAGGAAGTCCGCGGCCTCTACTCGCCGGCTCCAACCAATCTGCCCGGATTGCAACTCAGTGACCAGCTGCCCCGGCTCCGTGGCTGTGCCGACAAGTTCTCGCTGATCCGGTCGATGCACTCTTACACATCCAAGCACGGTGAGGGTGATGTCCACATCATGTGCGGGAGCCCTGTGGACAAGAACCTGCAGGCCCCGGGCATCGGTGCGGTGCTCAGCTTGCAGCAGCCCCAGCGGGCGCCGGTTCCTCCGTTCGTACACATGGGCCAGATGAAACACCCGGCCCACACGGCTCCGGGCTACGGGGGCTTCCTGGGTCACGCCCATGACCCCTTCCGAATCAAGCAGAATCCGAACGACGCGGAGTTTTCCGTGAGAGCCTTCGACACCGCCGACGATGTCGATGTCAGTCGCTCGGCCGGTCGCAGGACACTGCTGCAATCCCTGGATCGTTTCCAGGCGTCACGGGAGAAACAGCTCGAATTTGCTCGGACCCAGGATGCGTTCACGCAGCGGGCCCTCAGTCTCTCGACGTCCCGGCGAGCCAAAAATGCCTTCGACCTGTCACAGGAACCGGCTCGGCTACGTGATGCCTATGGCCGAAACCGGGTGGGCCAGGGGTTGTTGCTGGCCCGCCGGTTGGTCGAGGCCGGTGTCCGGTTCGTCACAATCAAGGGGTACGTGGAAACCGGCATCTACGCCTGGGACCACCACTGGGGCATCTTCCCTCACCTGGAACGCCAGTTGCCGATCTACGACAACAGCTATTCGGCGTTGCTCCAGGATCTCGACGATCGGGGTCTGCTCGAGTCGACCCTGGTGATCACCGCAGGGGAATTCGGCCGGACCCCGAAGATCAACACGAACAAGCGAGGGCCGGGGCGTGACCACTGGGGCCAGTGCTTCAGCCTGACGATGGGCGGTGGTGGTGTGCAGACCGGGCGTGTCATCGGAGCCAGCGACAGGTTCGGCGGTGTGCCGTCCGAACGCCCGGTCTCGGTGCCCGATTTCGTTGCCACCGTCTACCACGCTCTCGGACTGGACCCAAAGGCCGAGGTGGTGGCCCAGGGGCGTCCGATGCCGATGCTCCCGGAAGGCTCGGTGGTTGACGAGTTGTTCTAGCGAGGCCGGCGGCCCGGGTTGAACGGTTGCCGAGATCGCCGGTCGGTCGGTGGACTCCGGGGACGTTGATCGGTTGGTGATGCGTTGGACGTGTGGAGAAACCAGATGACACGGATTGCCGTGGGTGGAATTCTGACCGAGTGCAATCACCTGGGTGGGCTTCCGATCGACATGGAGACCTACGAGTCGACCGAACTGGTTCGTGGAGAGGAGATGCTGCTGGCCACGACCAGCGTGGTCGGGGGGATGCTGGAGGTGCTTCGCGAGGCGGGGGCCGAGCCGTTGCCGATGTTGTTTGCTTCGGCCTGCGCCGGTGGGCCGATCGTTGCCGACTGTTATCGAGAACTCCGGGACGATTTGCTGGAGAGATTCGATGCGATCCTGCCGGTCGATGGCGTGCTGCTGCCGCTGCATGGGGCGGCGTTGGCTGAGGGAAACGATGATCCCGAGGGGGAGATCATCCGGGAGGTGCGGCAACGGGTGGGGCCCGACATTCCGATCGTTGTGACGGTCGACCTGCACGCAAACATCACTGCGGAGATGGTCGCCGAAGCCGATGCCATCCTGGCCTGGGAAACCTATCCACACTACGACCAGTTTCAGACCGGTCAGCGAGGAACCCGGCTGTTGCTCGACACGCTGGCGGGGCAATGCCGGCCGACCATGGCGATGGCCAAGGTGCCGGTGATCACAAGCGCCGTTCACGGGTCAACCAATGATGACGATCCGTTCGCCGAATTGATGCGGTACGCCAAGTCTCTGGAAGAACGGTCCGAAGTGTTGTCGACCAGCCTGCTGCTGGTCCATCCGTACATGGACGTGGAAGAGATGGGCAGCGGAGGCTTGGTGATCACCGACGGTGACCAGGAACTGGCGGTGGAACTTGCCACCGATATCGCCCGTCGGTACTGGCAACGTCGGCATGACCTCGAACCCGAGACAGTGGTGCCGGCCGAGGCGATTCGCCAGGGGCTCGAGATCGAAGGCGGCCCTGTGATTCTTGTCGAGACGTCCGACTGTTGTGGGGGCGGGGCGGCCGGGGACAGCGTCGCGACGCTGCGAGCCCTGGTCGAAGCGGGGGTCTCGGGCCTGTCGTATGTTCCGGTTGTCGACCCTGAAGCCGCCGCCGCCTGCCATGCCGCTGGCCAGGGGGCCGAGGTTACGGTGGAACTGGGGCACAAACGCGATCCTCGTTGGGGCGATTCGATCACCTGCACCGGAGTGGTCAGCACTCTCAGCGACGGCCAGTTCACCTACACCGGAGGGCAGTGGGAGGGACATCTGACTCACATGGGGCCTTCGGCCGTGTTGTCGATCGGGTCGATCCGCGTGTTGGTCACCACCCGGGCGACCTACGACTGGTCCGACGAGCAGTTCCGGTTGGTCGGACTCGATCCTGCTCTGGCCAAGTTCATCGTCGCCAAGAATCCGATGAACTACCGCTGGGCCTACGGGGAAATTGCCGCCGCAACCATCGTGCTGGATACCCCCGGCCCCACACCGGCGACGCTCAAGCATGTCGAATTCCAGAAATTGAAACGGCCCTACTTTCCCGCGGATCTCGAGATCGACGGGCTGGAACCGACCGTGCTGGTTTGACTGCACCGCGAGGGCAACCGGACACTGGGGATTCACTAACCGTTGCAGGGGCACTCCGGAAATGAAGACTACAGAATTCAAGCTCGTTGCCGTCTTGCTCGCCTGCACGTCCATCGTTGCGGCAGCAGACAAGCCACCCCGTTACACGATCCTCAAGGTGAAAACTGCCCCGAAGATTGACGGGCGACTGGACGAGGCGTCCTGGAAAAACGCCCGCAGCGTCGGGGCGTTCCAGTTTCCCTGGTACAAACAGGGCAAGCAGGAGCAGACCGACGCACGCATGCTCTGGGACGACAAGTACCTCTACGTCTCGTTCCGCTGCCAGGATGCCCATGTCTGGGGAGTCCACACCAAGCACGACGATCCCGTGTACAAGGATGACTGCGTTGAGGTGTTCACGTCGCCCAATCCCGACCATCCCGAGAAGTACTTCAATATCGAGATGAATGTCCGTCGGGCGTGGCTCGACCGGTACCACCCCGAGGGACCCGGCAAGAAGCCGCCGACGAACTGGAACGCAATGGGGATGAGAATCGGCACGACCGTCCAGGGGACGCTCAACGACGACTCCGATACCGACCGGTCGTGGATTCTCGAGGCGGCCATCCCACTGGCCAATTTTGCCAAGGTCGCCAAGCACACGCCGCCACACGACGGCGATGTCTGGCATCTGAATCTCAATCGGCTCGGCGGCGAGACCAACCGACAGTACAGCCAGTGGTCGCCGGGTAAGACGAAAACGCCCCAGTTTCACGCCCCCCGGTACTTCGGACGCGCGGTGTTTTCGACGAGGTTGGTGGGGAAATGAACCGTGAGGGAAAAAGAAGCCTTGGGGTGAGGACGAGACTGTGACGGCTGGGGAAGTCTTTCGGATGGGGCGAGTGGGCACCTCAGCGGTGGCGGTGGCGATGGTGCTGGCGTTGTCGCCGCTGCTGGCCGACGATCTGCCAAGCTATCCCCTTCGAAATGGGAATTTCTCGATTTACCAGGGGTACAGCCGTCCGGCGGGATGGGCGTTGGGACGTGAGGCGGGACGGGTCAGGCTGACCGTGGATCCCGTCCCTCGTTTCCCGGTCCAGAAATCGGCCGTGGCTGTTGTTCGATGCGAAACGTCGGCACAGGGCTACATTTTCCAGGACGTCGACCTGCTGGACGGTCGTTGGCGGTTCCGAGCCGAAGTCACTGGCTCACCGGGGGCCAAGGCTCGCCTCGAGATCTCCGGAACGAAGTCACTGCAGACGCCGGTGGTGACTGTCACCGGCAAGTGGCAGCGGCTCGAAATGGAAATACCGCAGGTCTCCGGGCCTCTGCGTGTTCACCTGCGTTTTCAGACATCCGGAGAAGGCGAGGTGCGTTTCCGACGGGCGCGGCTCGATGCCGTTCGGCTCAACAGTGGAACGGTGCCGTTGAAGTCGGGTGAAGTGCTGGCCGGGCTGGTGCTTGCCGAGCGTTCGACGGCGGCCGAACGGTTCGCGGTTTTCGAGCTGCAGCGATTCCTCCATCGAATGACGGGCAGGTTCCCCGGCCTGGCAGGGCGGGATCACGTCTCGGACGGGCGGCGGATAGCGATCGGGGCCGCCGCATCGCAGGATGCGGTCAAGCTGCTCCGGGGGCTGGTCTCTGACGCCTACGTGATGCATCGCGGCAAGACCGTGTCCAGCCTGGCCGGCAACAGTGGGGTGGGGACGCTTTATGCGGTCTATGAGTTCCTCAGGCAACAGGGATGCCGCTGGGTGATGCCCGGCGACCTCGGGGAGGTGATCCCTCGTCGTACGGCTCTTGAGCCGGTTGTCACGCGTGTGTTTGAGCCAGATTATCACCTGGTCCGCTCGGTCTTCACGGGGTTCCAGCAGTTCTTTCCAGCCGGTGGCTGGGTCTACATCGACGTGGAGGAACTGCGTGACTGGTCTCTGCGGAACCGGTTCAACTCGGTCTGGACCGGGGGCGCGACCCTGAAGTGGGGGGCAGATCGAGGACACGGGTGGGAGCAGCAGTCCGGGCACAGCTGGAATGCCGTAGTCGCGCCCCACACGAAGTACTTCGAGGAGCACCCGGAGTGGTACCCGCTGGTTCGTGGTCGCCGGATGCCACGTAGTGACGTCAGTATCCGATTGCCCAACCAGTTGTGTGTGTCCAACCAGTCCCTGCGTGATCACACCGTGAAACAGATCGTGCAGTACTTCCGTGACAATCCCCGTTCGCGGATGTTCCCGATGAACCCGATGGACGGTCCGAATTACAACTGCGAATGCGACCATTGCCGGGCGCTGGATCCGCCCGGATTTGAGTGGAACCAGGACTTCTCGGATTATCCTCGGTTTCCCAATCTCAAGTTGCCACCGCTGTCGGACCGGTACCTGAATTATGTCAACCATGTTGCCGAACGGGTGGCGAAGGTGTTTCCGGACCGATTGCTTGAGTTCTACAACTACGCGAGTCGCGTGCCCCCCACTCGCGAAAAAGTTCATTCCAGCGTATCGGTGAAATTCACTTATCTCAGTGGCCGGGAAGTCAATGTGCCGCTGAGGGATCCACGCGATCCTCTTGCGGCCAAAGAACGGGCCTGGTTGAAGGCGTGGTCAGAATCGGGGACCCACAACCTCACCTACTATCCCTACACCGATTGGGAGCACCCTGACGCGGGGATTCACTGGTATTTCAATGTCAGCGATCTGCTCGGGACGCTGAAGCGGGATTACCGGGTTGTGGGAATGATGGGCGAGACCCACACGACGATCCAGGCCGACCCGATGTGGTGGGCGATCTATTCACGGATGCTCTGGGATGTTGATACCGACTATCGCCAGGTGATTGCGGAATTGTGTCCATTGTTTTACGGGCCGGCGGGCAAGTCGATGACGGCCTTTTATATGGAGATGGATCGGGCGATCCTTCATCGCGAAGGGCCACGAGCGGCTGGCTATCATCCCAACACTCGCTTGGAGTTCAGTCTCGAGGAACTCCAGCGAGGCCGTCGAATTTTGCAGGATGCTGTCGAGAAGGTTGGCGGCGATGCGAGGCTGTTGAGACGAGTGGATTACGCGAGATTTGCGCACGCAATTCTGATCCTGGTCCGGATCCGTAACGACTCACATCCGTCGGATCGCGCTCAAGCCATGGCACAACAGGCGATCAAAGATGTCGCGGCCCTGCAGGCCAAGTACACGATGATGGTTCGCCAGTCGACAAGGCGGTTTCTGACACCACCTGGCGGTTCCGAGTGAGCCGCCGCAGTTGCCGATTCACTTGACCGGAACGAGCAACAGTTCCTGGAGATCCATCAGGCAGTTGTTGGGATCTCCAACGGGCTCGATGAGCACGCGGACACGTCCCGACGGGAGACGGACGCGGCCCAGGGTCGTGGTGCGGTAGTTGGCCCACGTGCCGGTGCCGACGATCTTTCCGGTCAACCTCGCCTTGTCACATTTCAGTTGGAAGCTGTTTCCTGCTGTGCCGTTGTCACACGCATAGACCAGGCGGACTTCGTACTGGCCGGCCCGTGGCATGTCGACCGTCCAGAGTGCCCGGTCGTCGGCACTCATCCAGTACCCCAGGTTCTTGTACTTGGCCTCAAAGACCAGTGACTTGCCGTAAATCTCACAACCGGTGGCGACAAGCCGCAGTGTTCCGTTCTTCTGCCGTGTGATCAGGCGAGGTTGATTGCCGGGAAACTTCTTGCGAGGGGTACCGGCTGAAGAGACGAAGGCCATCACGTCGGCCAGGTCCTGGGGCTGCAGATCCTTCTCGAGCCCCTCGGGCATGAATGACAGGCGGGTGCTGGCCAGGGTTTCGAGATCGCGCCGCAGGATTGTCGTTTGTTTGCCGTCGGATCCGATCAACCGGACACTGTTGCTGGATTCGCCGAGCAGCATGCCCGCGTGAATGCTGCCGCTGTTGGTCACGGCGATGTAGCCCAGGAACTTGGCCTCGACGGCGCGGTTGGGATCCAGGATTGCCGTCAACAGCGAGCGGGGCGATTTGTCTTTCAGGGCGGCCAGGTCGGCGCCCAGTTGTTTGCCGATGCCCTTCAACTGGTGACAACTGCTGCACTTTTTCTTGAAGACGGTGCCACCGCGGATGGCGTCACCGGTGCGTTTGAGCACTCCGAGATGTTTGTCGATGACCTGTTGTCGGCTTGTCGAGGCGTTGACGGCCAGCAATTTCGCGGCACGCTGTTTGAGAGTGGCGTCCTTCTGGGTGATCAGCCTCTGTCGCGTCGAGGCATCGAGCTCAACCGCTATGATTGTCTCGGCCTCCATGGCATCCAGCAGGCTCTTGTGCCAGGCCGGGCGGCTCAACAGCACATTGAGCACTTCGCGGCGGCGTGCGGGCGAGTATCCGGTCCAACCGCCGATCAGCCGCTTGGCGACATCGGGGCCGCCACTGCGTTGCAGGGCTGACACGGCGGCCGACTGGAGAGAGGCGTCGGTCTGTGGGGCCAGCCATGCGGTCAGCAGTTCCAGTTCGGCCTGGCCGTCAGCCGTGTCCCGGCCCAGCAGTCCCGCGGCGATCACACGGTCAGCCACCGGCCGACCGGGCTCGGCAGCGGTCCGCCTCGCAAGGTCCAGGACCTGCCGAAAACCATCAATCGCTCGACGTGTGTCCGGAGTGCCGTCGGCATGAAGCTTGGGCAGCGAGAGACCCCGCCGCTGGAGTGTGTCCAGCAGCGTGGCCGACATCGAGAAGAGCCGCTGCGGTGACTTCCGCAGCTTGGGGTCGGCACAGAGAGTGATCCAGGTGACCAGCGAACCCTTGTTGCCGTAGGAGCTGTCGAGGGCAAACAGACGAGACAACAGGGCATCGCCGTCGGGTTTCGAGCCGTCGGCCTGCCGCAGCACCTGGGAGATGACGTGGGTGACGTTGGCTTTGCTCAGTGAACTGGTCAAGGCGGCCGTCAGAAAACGCTGCCCCCCCGAGGCGACCAACTGTGGCGCCAACAGGCGCGCCTGTTGTTCCGGCTTTCCCAGTGTTCCAGAGCTGAAGGCCAGTTGGAGCCGGACCTGGGGGGCGGAGTCCTTTGACAGCGACAGCAGTGTTTTGAGCACCTCCGGAGTGATCGTCGTCAGGGTCTCGGCCAACCGGACCGCGTGTCGACGGACCCCGGGATGTTTGTCGGATAGGGACGCGGCGACAACGGCGGGTGTGAGTCCTTCCAGGCCCGCAGCGGCGCACATCGAGTGCAGTCGTCCAAGAGGACGAGGCGAAGACACAGCCTGTGACAGCAGCGGTTTCAGAGCTCGGCGGTCACCTCGATGGATCAGCAATTCCTGCGCCAGATCACGTTGCCACCCATTGTGGCTGTCCAGCGCCCGGACCAGGTCGCCGGTGTTGAGTCGGTCGAGACGAGGGATGCGCCGAGGTGACTTGCCGATCGGGACGATGCGGTAAATTCGTCCCAGCTGGTGGCCGTCACGAAGATCAAGTCGTTTTTGCCAATCGGCAGGAATCCACTTGGGGTGCTCGATCACGGCCCTGTACATGTCGGCGAACCACAGGCAGCCGTCAGGGCCGGTGCGGATGTAGACCGGGCGGAACCAGTTGTCCCGCGAGGAAAGAAATTCCGACGACCGCTCATCGGTGGCCCGCCGGCTGGTGAATGTCAGTTGTTTGGCAGCCATCCGTTCGCGGTGGATGAGATTGTGGACCGGTTCGCAGACGAACGAATTGCCGGTGAATTGGGCGCCGTAGAACTGATCGCGATAAACGGTTGGGCTGCAGGCGGACGTGAACCGATTGACTCCACCGGGATCGTTGTAGCGGGCCAGCGTACGGCTGGTCGGAAAGACGGCGGCCGCGCCGGGGGTGACCGAGACGTTGATTCGTGAACCCGGGGCTGCCAGGTGAGGGTTGCGGCGGAGATAGTGGTCGCCGAGGACGAAGTGCCACATCGGGTTCGAGTTGTTGCAGCCGAACCAGTTGCCCCAATCGTCTCGACGGCGTCCGAACTGCGTCTGCCCGGCCTGGGCATCGATGAGCCCGGTGTCCGGCTGGATCCGGAAATCGCGGCCGCCGATGTTGACCGACTGGCCGGTTTTCGTCGAGCGGATTGTTCCACCGCTGTCTCCGTTGGCGCAGTAGATCCAGTTGTCCAGGCCCCTGGCAAACCCGTTGACCCGGTGCTGCTGGTTGCCTTCGACGAACCCCTTGAACAACACGTCTCGCCGGTCGGCCCGGCCGTCGCCGTCGGTGTCCTCGGCGTAGAAAATCTCGGGAGCGGCAGAGACCAGGATGCCCTTCCGCCAGGCGATGACGCCGTTGGGGAAGTTCAGCTTGTCCAGGAACACGGTCGAGCGATCGAAACGACCGTCACCATTGGTGTCCTCGAGAAATCGGACCCGGCCACCGGCGCGGCCCTTTCCGTCGGTTCCCCTGGGGTAGTCGCCCATTTCGACGACCCAGAGCTTGCCGTCGGGACCCCAGTCAAGTGCCACTGGATCCTGGACCAGTGGTTCGGCGGCGACCAGTTCGACCCGAAAACCTGGCCGCAGGCGAATCGAGTTCATCGATGCCTGGGGGGACTTTGGCTGTGGTGTCTGTCCGGCGAGCAGGTCAATGAACCGTCTGCGAGCCACCATGTGCGGAAGCCCCGCGGTGTGTTCGTTTTGCCAGACCAACTGCCCGTTGTGCAGAAAGAATCCGTTGTCGCTGCCGTTGGCCAGGGTGATGGGAGGAAATACCTGGTCCTGAGACCGCCGTTGTGGCGAAGCGTACATCACGCGAGTGGCCCAGCCCGTCTTCAGTGAGTCGAAGAGCCAGACGCCACAGAAATCCTCGTTGGACGAGACGACATCCAGTTGTCCATCGTCATTGATGTCGATGAAACGCAGGCCGCGGTCGATTCCTGCGGTGTCGGTCAGCGCGGTGCCAGCCGGAAGAGTGAACGGAAGTTTCGACCAGCGACGTCCTCCATCGGTCGTACGGTAGATCGCATTGTGCTGTCCGTCGGCAATGATGATCTCGTCGATACCGTCGTTGTCGATGTCCCTGAGTCTCAAACCCCGGTGGTTCGCCATGGGCTTGTCAGACATCGGCGACGAGGGTTTCGCGTGACGCAGCGGGAAGGACTCGTTGTCGGATCGCCAACGATTGCCCTCGAGGTGCAGCCACAAGGCCTGCTGCTGACTGCGGAGCAGCATCGAGGGTCGGCCGTTGGGCCGGACAACCCCGAAGTATGCGATTTCGGAGAATCTCTCGGTGCCCGGAAACTTCGTGGTTTTCCAGGTCCTGGAGCGGGGTTGCCAGATGCGGACCGATGCGTTGCTTCCGGCGGCTCCGCTGACGACGTCCTGGTAGCCATCGCGATTGATATCCAGGATTCTGTAGCCCGCATCATTCTGGAACGGTGGCGGATGTGTCTTGCTGTCACGACGGAGTCCTGGGCCATCGCCAAAAAAGTGTCGTGTCATGCGGTCATTGGCTTCCCGAAAATTGAGGAACTTGACCTTCTTGCCGTGCTTGGAAACGGCGTGGTTGATCAACTCGACCAACTGCGAGTTCTGACACCATCCGTGTGGATGAAAGACCAGGCACATCACGCCCTGCTTGATGACCGTAATGTCCAGGGCGGCTTTCCAGTCATCGAGCAGCCTGGGACTGTTGTTTCCCTGGATGTTCTGGCTCTCCCAGTCACTGGGAGCCACGCAAGGGAATTCCCAGCACGTGCGATTGATGACATAGGGGTAGGGGTAGTTGCGGATCGTGTTGACGAAGTTGTCGTACGGGCCATCGGTGTTGTGGGGGATGTACTTCAGGAACCTCTCGCTGCCATCGGAGTCCTGAACAAGTTCCCTGGGGATGTCCGGGTCGTCGGAAGTGAAGACGTTGAAGATTGATGTGTCGATTTTCAGGTGATTGCCGGCCGGGGTGTTGCGATTGAAGATCTCGCTGAAGAAACGGGGGCTGACCGTGTTGAGCGAATCGCAGCACGGCATGCGAAAAGCCACGGGACGGTTTCCGGGGATTCGTCCGAGCAGGTCGACACACCGGTCGTACGTGGACTTGGCACGAGGAAGGTCGCCGGCAGTCAGAAGGGGGCAGGGGTGATCGATGGTGTGGGCCTCGATCGACAGCCCCTCACCAAGCCAGCTCTGCAACTGTGGGTCATCGGGCCGGATCGAGTTGGTCAGGATGCTGACCGGGGCCCGTCCGTCAATTTGCTTCAGTCGTTGCAGAACTGGACGCAGGAAGGCCTCGTACCTTGCCGGGTCTCGCATGTCGTCGATGCCCAGGATCACGACCGCTTCGACACCGGGTTCGCCAACCCATTGCGGAGTCGTGAGCCTGGGGGAACCCAGTCCCACGTGGTACGGGCTGTTGGTGTCGAGATGTGACAGGTCGTACCGCTGTGCGTGGCCCGGGGTGGCACCCAGGAAGGTGCCAGCCACTGACGAAGTCACTGCCAACACGAACAGGTGCGTCGAGATACGAAAATTGATCACGGTGGGACTCTCTGCACTCTGCAGGATTCACTCGGTCCGACTGGTGACTTCCAGCAGGTGGAATCCGAATTGGGTTTTGACTGGTCCATGAACCACGTTGACTTCGTCCGTGAACACAACCTGATCGAACTCGGGGACCATCTGCCCTGGCCCAAATTCTCCCAGCGACCCTCCGTCCTTTCCTGAGGGGCATTGAGAGTGTTCCTTGGCAATGTCGGCGAAATCGGCTCCGTCGGCAATCTGCTGCTTCAGATCTTCACAGAGAGCCTCATCTTCAACCAGAATGTGCCGCGCGCTGGCTAGAGCCATGTTCTCGAACTCCTGTTCTCGTGTCTCGTTGATGTCGATCGAACAGGTGCAGTGTAGTGAATCGCGGCACGCTTCTCGCATCTGGCAAACACTCTCGGAGAGCACCTGATACCATTTGTTGTTGCAGCCATCGGGTGGTGGTACTCAAAATGCACTCAGTTCTGTCTCGCAGTCTCCGGTTGAGTTGTCGACGAGGACGACCCGGCAATGACCTTGGCAAGGGATGACCGACCTGTGCGATGGGCCGTCTTGTTCCGGGCGGCTTGCTGCCTGGTGCTCGCCGCCGCGGGGTCGCTGTCGGCAGCCGATCAGAAGGGCCGGGAGTTCTTCGAGCGCCGGATTCGGCCTGTCCTGATCCGCGAGTGCTACTCGTGCCACTCGGCAGCCGCAACCGAGATCAAGGGTGAGTTGCGTGTGGACAGTCGTGCGGCGATTCGTGCCGGAGGCGAAACCGGGCCGGCGGTGGTTCCCGGGCGGGTGAACAAGAGCCTGTTGATCGACGCCCTGGAGCACCGGACGCTGAAGATGCCCCCGGAGAAGAAACTCTCCAAGAACATCATCGCCGATTTCCGGAAATGGATCGAACAGGGCGCTCCGGATCCTCGTGACCATCCCCCCACGGCCAACAAGGCGGCCGAGCAGTCCTGGGAGCTGGTGCTCACCGAGCGACGAAAGTGGTGGAGCCTGCAACCGGTGGCCCGGGTGTCGCCGCCGCAGGTGGATCGCAACGACTGGTCCGGCAAACCTGTCGATCGGTTCGTACTGGCGGGGCTCCGCCAACGCCAACTGACGCCTGCGGCCGACACCGACGCGTTGACCCTGCTGCGACGGCTGTCATTTGTCCTGACCGGGTTGCCCCCGGCACCCGAGATGGTCCGCGGCTTTCCGCAGCGGTTTGCTCGAGATGCTGATCGATCGCTGTCCGAAGTGGTCGACGGGTTGCTGGAATCGCCGCACTTCGGCGAACGGATGGCTCGCCACTGGATGGACGTGGTCCGCTACACCGACACATACGGGTACGAATGGGACAACCCGGCCAAGGGTTCGTGGGAATACCGTGACTACCTGATCCGGGCTTTCAACGGCGATGTCGGTTTCGACCAGTTGATTCTCGAACAGGTCGCCGGTGATCTGCTGCCCCGGCCCAGGATCGATCGGGGCAGTGGCCTGAACGAGAGCCTGATCGGCCCCATGTTCTATCACATGGGGGAACATCGGCACGGTGACAACGTTCGGATCAATGGCGTCCGCGAGGAGATGATCGACAACAAGATCGATGCCTTCTCCAAGGCATTTCTGTCGATGACGATCGCGTGTGCCCGTTGTCACAATCACAAGTTCGATGCTGTTTCGCAGCGTGACTACTACGCCATGGCCGGGATGTTCATGACACCCCGCTGGACCTCCCGTTCGGTCGAGGCCCCGGACCGGAACAGGCCGTCGATCGACAAGTTGAAGGATCTGCGAGGTCGCATCGCCGAAAAACTGCGAGAGGCATGGAAGCCTCAGGCGCAGAAGTTTTCTGCAAACTGTGAAGCCGCATTGGTGAGGCCGCCCGCAGAGACGGACTTGGCAAATCCTCGCCTGGCGTTGTGGCGAAAGGCGTTGGGAGTTGGCACGGGGGACAAGAAGAAGCCGGCAACTCCGGCCAAGGACTTCGCGACGGCGGCGGGACTGGACGGGTTGAAGGGGCTCGTCTCACGACTGGTGTCGGCCCCGGATGACGCCGCGGCGCAGACTGCCTGGAGACTGGCGAGTGACCAATGGAAGCAGGCTCACACGCAGCGGAACGAGAAGAACCGGAAGGATTTCAAGATCCTGGTCGATGTGGGCCGCGACGGCTGGCCGGAAGGCTGGATGATCGAGGGCGACGGGATGCGACACGGCCGGGTTGGCGACGGAACGCCGTTGATCGCCCTGGACGGTAAGAGGGTGGTGCAGGCGCTGCTCCGCGGTGGTTACCACACTCATTCGCTCTCGCCCAAACTGCCCGGCGCGGTGCGGATGCCTCGGCAGCAGGACGTGCCGGGCAAGTACGTCAGCCTCGAGTTGGCCGGGGGGGAGTGGAGCGGTTCGATCCGCATGGCCGACAACGCGTTCCAGACCGAGGCGGTGAAGTTCTTCGATTGGCAACAGTTGAGGTGGGAGAGTTTCGAGGACATCACTCCGAAGAACGGCATCCAGCGAATCAATTACGACCTGGTGACCAGCGCCCTGAACCCCAACTTTCCACCTCGCACCGGTGTGGCCCGTGTGGGGGATCGCAAGTTGCCCGACAAGGACACGGGTTTCGAGAAGCGGAGCTGGTTCAGCGTCACCGGCATCGTCACTCACGCTCAACCGGGCCGGCCGTCCGATGAGCTGACGAGATTCGCGTCACTGTTCGGCGTCCAGCCGCCGAAGACTGCTCGCGATGCGTTCCGACGGATCGGCACATGGCTGGCAACGGCTGTCGGCGACTGGGTTGGTGGCCGGGCCGATGGCGATGATGTGCAGGTGCTGAACTGGTTGCTCGAAAACGGGCTGCTGCAGAACGCGGCCGGGTCCGGTTCCGAGTTGGCGACGCTGCTGGGGAGTTATCGCGGAATCGAGCAGTCGATTCCTTTTCCGCGGACCGTCAATAGTATGGACGAGCGGGCCGTGGTGCCGGTCGACTATCCACTGAACATCCGCGGCAGCATCCACGACCGGGGCCCGAATGTTCCTCGCCGGTTTCTCCAGGTCTTTGCCCGACAGAAGCCCGCAGGCCGGCGTGGTGGTCGGGGGAGCGGTCGGCTGGAACTGGCACAGTTTCTTGTCGACCCACGGCATGCGTTGACCGCCCGCGTGTATGTCAACCGTCTCTGGCAGTGGGTCTTCGGCACCGGCCTGGTCCGCACGTCCAATGACTTCGGACGCCTGGGCGATCGGCCCTCGCACCCTCATCTGCTGGACTACCTGTCGCGGGAGTTCATCGCGGGCGGATGGTCCACCAAGCGGTTGGTCAGACGGCTGGTGCTGAGCCGTTCTTTCCGGCAGTCGGGTCGGGCATCCGGCAAGGCACTGGTGAAAGACCCCAACAACAGGTTGTTGCATCACGTCGCGACCCGGCGGCTCGAGGCGGAGGCCATTCGCGATTCGCTGTTGGCCGTTTCGGGGCGACTGGATCGGACCCTGTACGGTCGTTCGATCAACCCGCATCGGCATGCCGAGGACTCGGCCAAGCGGCTGTTCTCGGGTCCGATCGACGGAAACGGTCGCCGGTCGATCTACCTGAAGGTCTCGATCATGGCCCCGTCGAAGTTCCTGTTGAGTTTCAACTTCCCGGATCCGAAGCTGCCGACCGGACGCCGCGACGTGACCAACGTACCCGCCCAGGCCTTGGTGCTGCTCAATGACCCGTTCGTCGTATCCCTTTCCGACCAATGGGCCGGGCGGCTGGTGACCGAGGATCACCCGACGCCGGAATCGCGAATCGAGCAGATGTTCGTACGTGCCCTCGGCCGATTGCCACGCAAGGGGGAGTCGAGTCGGTGGGTTGCGTTGGCACGCGGTTTGTCGGACGGCGGAACCGATCAGCTTATGACCGACCGGGTGACCTGGAAGAACGTGGCCCACACGCTGCTGAACACCAAGGAATTCATTCACTACCGATGATCGAGGAACGGGTGGACGCGGTCCCCGTTGCCCGACACAATTCGAATCGTTCTGCCGCGTGATCTGCTGGCGAGTACAATCAGCGACATGACCAGTTCACTCTGCCCTTCCTGCGATGATGCCGACGCCGCCGGGCGACTCAGCCGGCGTCGTGTGTTGCAATCCGCATCGGCGAGTTTCGGGTGGATGGCATTTTCGGCGCTCCAGGCCGAGCAGGCCGAAGCGAAGCCGAATGTGCTGGCGACGCATCATCGGCCCAGGGTCCGCAGCGTGGTCTTCTGTTTCATGGACGGAGGCCCGAGCCACGTCGACACGTTCGATCCCAAGCCGATGCTCACCAGGTACCAGGGCCAGAAGATCGGCGACAAGCTCAACAACACGCTCTACAACGATCCCAACCGCGTCTGGCTCGGGTCACCCTGGAAATTCCGGCGTCGCGGCGAGAGTGGCCTGTGGGTCAGCGACCTGTTTCCCCGGATCGCACGGGTCGCCGATGAGATCTGCGTATTGAAGTCGATGAAGGGGCAGCAGCCTCTGCACGGGCAGCAGAACCTGCTGCTGCACACCGGTCGCGTGCTGGGCCAGGCACCCAGCCTCGGGGCCTGGGTCTCTTATGGACTGGGCTCGGAGAACAGGAACCTGCCGGGCTACGTGTTGCTGAACAACGACTGGGTCCCCAACGGGGGCATGGAGAACTTTGCCAGCTCGTACCTGCCGGCCAGTCACCAGGCCACGCTGCTGCGGGCCAAGGGCGTACCGGTGGACAACATCCGACCGGCCGACTCGAAGACGATTCAACGGCGCAAGCTGGCGTTTCTGGCCCGGCAGGATGAGTTGTTTGCCAGGCGGGCATCGGATGCCTCGGCCATCGAAGCCGCGATCGTCAACATGGAGACCGCGTTTCGGATGCAGAGCGTGCTGCCGGGCGTGGCCGACATCGAGGCCGAACCGAAGCACATCCAGCAGATGTACGGGGTCGATTCCAAGGACGAGCATCAGCAGTACTATGCGACGCAGACCCTGCGTGCCCGGCGGCTGGTCGAGGCGGGCGTACGATTTGTCGAGATCACCTGCCCGAGCTTCGACAGCAACAACTCACCCTGGGACCAGCACGGCAAGCTGAAACAGAACCACGAGAAGAACGCCCGGATCACCGAGCAGTCGGTGGCCGCGTTGATCGGCGACCTGAAGCAGCGTGGATTGCTCGATGAGACGCTGGTCGTCTGGGCCGGCGAGATGGGCCGCACGCCTCACACCCCCAAGGTGACCCCCACCTGTGGCCGCGATCATCACGTCAACGGTTACTCGATCTTCCTGGCCGGTGGTGGGATCCGCGGTGGGATGAGTTACGGGGAGACCAGCGAGTTCGGCAATGCTGCTGTCGAGAACATCCTGACGATCCACGACGTGCACGCCACGATCCTGCACCAGTTGGGGATCGATCACGAGCGGTTGACGTTCCGTCACGGAGGCCGCGACCAGCGGCTGACCGATGTGCATGGTCACGTTCCGCCCGAGATCCTGGCCTAGGGGTCTGCCGTCTTGCGCGGCTGGGAGACTCGGCCCTTGCGGTGGTAGTCCCCTTTGCTCTGGTGAGGTGTCAGCGGCCAGTCGTCGGTGCGGAAGGGGAACGCGGGCAGTTCCAGGTGGTTCATCAATCGGCCGACCGGCAGATTGGACCAGGCGTACCGGGCCGCCACCGGCTGTTTCACCTCCTCGGACCAGACTTCCAGTCGATCGACACGGTCCTTGCGTGTGACTCGGGCCCGGGCGTGGTGAAAGACCCGGTCCTTGCCGGCGATGTAGAACCCGATGTCGTCGTCCTTGTCCAATCGCAATCCCCGTCCGGTCTGTGCTTCGAACGCGACGACGACTCGGCCGCCCTGGACTTCGTGCGAGGTGTAGATGGGCCCTTTCCATGCCAGCGGCTCGCGCGACGTAGCCGACGAGACCTTGTACACCTCGCCCAACGCCCAGCGTGCGGCTCGTTCACCGACGGGCCGCTTGGCCCCGGGATGGATGCTCTGGTTCGAGTTCGTGTCGTAGGTGGCGATCAGCCCGGTGTCGCGGGTGCCTCTCCACGTGTCGAACTGGATTTCGCGGATGACGTTGGTGTGGTGATTCATGTCGTAGGTCATCGTTCGTCGGTTGCTCCAGCCGGCGATCTGGATAATCCCAAACGGCAGCGGCCCGAACGCCTCGCGCCACTGCGAGATCACCAGCGGAAACGTCCGCGGAAACGGCTTCCAGGACTCGCCGAACGAATTGTTTTCGCCCTGGTAAAAGAGGATGCCGCGGAAGCTGAAGTGTCGAATCGGGTGGATCATGCCGTTGTACATGCCGGCGGGGTGCCGTTGCTGCCGGGGGTCCTGGTAGGTGCCCGCGTTGGGACGCCGGGGAGCCCGAGCCTTTTTCTTTTTCGCCTCGTCGCGGAGCGCTTCCCACTCCTTGACCGCCTTCTGGTAGGCCCGCTGCGCAGCTTGCGGCCCGCCAAACGCGTCCCACTGCTTCACCCTGGCAGCATACTGCTCGAAGTAGGGTGCCATCGCGGGGATCGGTTTCAGTTTCGGTTCCGACACCCAGTGCTGAGCCATGGTACCGCCCCACGAGACATCAACGAGTCCGATGGGGACCTTCAGCATCCGGTGCAGGACCTTGCCGAAGTGGTATCCGACGCCCGTGCAGTTGCCGACATTTTCGGTTGTCCCCAGCTGCCAGTTGCCCTCGCCGGACTTTGGTTTCGGAGTCGGCAGATCCGACTGTGGGGTACCACGACTGATCAGCGGAACTCTCAGAAATCGAATAGATCGAAAATCGGCCGATGCAATCTCGAGGTCACGGTTGACCGTCGAACGCAGTGTCATCGCCATGTTGCTCTGTCCCCCGCACAGCCACACGTCGCCGACCAGCACCTTGTGGATCACAGTCCTGGAGTCCTTGTCTCGAACGACCAGGTCCCGGGGCGTCGCACTGGCCCGGAGTGTCCCGAGCGTGACGCTCCAGTTGCCGTCGGCATCGGAGACGGTTGTCATGGTCTGGCCGGAAAATTCGACGGTGACATTCGTCTTGATGTCGGCCGTCCCCCAGATCTTCAACGGTCGACCCCGTTGCAGCACCATGCGGTTGCCGAAGATGGCGGCCGGTACAGGGGCGGCCGACAGACCCGATGACGAACCAACCAGCCAGAAACACGTCGCCAGCAGCACGTATTGCCGAAACAGCATCATCGAAACTCTCACATTCAGCAGAACGAGAAGGAACAACGTCTGCCCAGTGTACCAACACACCAAGGCGTATCAGTCGGCCGAAAGCAGTCCCCAGGACTGCGCGGCCGAGAAGGTCATCCGAGCCAGTTCCTCGGCGGTTTCATCGTGCCGCGGCATGATGATCTCAAAGGTGTGGGCTCCGGAATAATCGACCCGCTCGAGGGCTTCGAGGATCGAGGGCCAATCGAGTCCCCCCTGCAGGGGGGCCCAATGGTTGTCGCGCGGGTCGTCCCGGTCGACGTCCTGGAGATGCGTGCCCCAGAGCCGGTCTCCCGCGGCCAGGATCTCGGAGGCGGGATCCTGGCCGTTGGTCCACGAGTGCCCCACGTCGACGATCAGTCCGACCTGGCCGGACGGGAACGGTTCGACGAATGCCCTCAGGTCCGGAACGTGCATCAACGGGTAGTCGCCTTCCCGGCCGGCTGCCTGCAGATCCCAGTTGTAGGGGAGATTCTCCAGCAGGATCCGGACACCGGCCTGCTCGGCCACGGGGACCAGTTCTTCCACCGAGCGTCTCATGGCGTCGACCATCTCGGTGTAGAACGATTGCATGTCTCGGTCCTGGGGAAGAAACATCGGGTTGGGGATCCCGTGGATCACCAGCCCACCTGCTCCGATTTCTCCTGTCAGCCTCAGGGCATTGGCCAGGACTCCGACGGCCCGAGTTCGCCAGTCCTCGGACGGAGCGCCCAGCACGTTCCGCTTTGCCGGGGCATGCACGGTTGTGGCGGTCATGTTGCGCTCGTCGAGCGCTCGCCGCACGTCTGCTGCGACTTCGAGTAGCCGATCCTCCACGCCATGGCGGTCGCAGGCGAACTCGACACACTCAAATCCGATTTCCGCGATCTGGTCGAGCGTGGACTCGAATTCGATGCTGGCAAACCCGTAGGTGGAATAGCTGACCTGGACCATCTTCGGACTCTCGTGGGGTGCTGGAAGCCATGGCAATCAACGGTGCCGGCAGCAGGGAAGTGTGAACCACTCGCGCCGCTCGTGCCACCTCGTGGGGAGGAATCCGGGAAGGAACAGACCGAACGACGAAGCCCGGACTGTCTGCTAGGATGACCGGGCCGTCCGGATGGCCTCGTACCTCGGAGTCCTGTTGATGACCGTGTCGATTTCATCTCGCCGCCTCTTCCGGTTGGTCCTGTTGCTGTCCGTGCTGGGGCTCGCGACTCCGGCGGCAGCCGATGACCGGCCCAACATCATCCTGCTGATGGGAGACGATCACGGCTGGGACGAGACCGGCTACAACGGTCATCCGCACCTCGTGACGCCGGTGCTCGACCGGATGGCCGCGTCCGGGCTGCGGCTGGATCGCTTCTTCTCGGGTCACCCCTCCTGTTCGCCGACTCGTGCGAGCGTGATCACCGGTCGGCATCCGAATCGCTGCGGGACCTTCGCGCCCAACTTCTCGATCCGACCCGAGGAAATCAGCGTGGCGACGATCCTCAAGCAAGCCGGTTACGCCACCGGTCACTTCGGCAAGTGGCATCTCGGGCCGGTCAAGGTCGACTCACCGACCAACCCGGGTCGGATGGGCTTCGACACCTGGCTCTCGCACGACAACTTCTTTGAACTCAATCCCGTGCTTTCGCTCAACGGCGGTCCGCCGGCGAAGATCGCCGGTGAGAGTTCCGAGATACTGGTCACCGAGACGGTCGGCTTCATCAAGAAAGCGATCGCTGCTCGCAAGCCGTTCTTCGCCGTCGTCTGGTTCGGGTCGCCGCACGAACCCTACAGCGGTCTCAAAAAGGACCTGGCACTCTACAAGGACCTGGTGAAAGCCTATCCGGACAAGACGGTGCGACTGACCTCGAACAAGACCGGCCGCCCCACCACTCGGCCCCTGGGCGAGGTGTTGCAGGAGCGGTACGCCGAGATCACCGCGATGGACCGCTCGATCGGACAACTCAGGGACTGGCTCGGCGAAGCCGGCCTGCGTAAGAACACCGTGCTGTGGTACTGCGGCGACAACGGCACGCCGGCCGGTGGCATCGTGACGTCTCCCTTCCGAGGTCGGAAGGGCACGATGTACGACGGCGGGATCCGGGTGCCGGGTGTGATCGAGTGGCCCGCAAGGATCCCCAGGCCTCGTGTCTCGGACGTCAACACCGTCACCAGCGACATCCTGCCGACCCTGTGCGAAATCATCGGACGTCCGTTGCCGAAGCGTCCGCTGGATGGCATCAGCCTCAAGCCGTTGATCGAAGGAAAGATGACCCGACGGGCCGAGCCGATCGGTTTTTGGAGCTTCAACACGGGAAATGCCAGGGGCGGCAAGCCTTACATCGCTCCCAGGCTCCAGCAGGGGACAACCCCGTTGGTGAAGATGTTGGGTGGCCGGTACACCCGGAACTTCGTCAATTTCCATCACCCTGAGATTCGCGAACAGGACTTCGGTGGGGTACGCGTCCTGCTGGGAAACCGGTTCAAGTTGATCGTCAAGAGCCGCGACGGGAAGCCGGACACGCGCGAGTTGTACGACGTGCGGAAGGACCCGGCCGAGAAACAGAACCTGTTCAAGGCCGAGCCGGAAGCGGTCCGCGGGCTGGAGAAGAAGCTCCGGGCCTGGCAGCAGTCGGTTCTCGAGAGCCTCACTGGGGCCGACTACCGCTAGGCCGGCGGTCTAGCGGTTCTGCAGAGGCGTGTTGAAAAACTCGACTGGCTTGGGAACGACGTGGTAGCGGTGGTCCATGATGTGTCCGCCCAGTGGGAAGACCTGGTCAAAGGGCACGTCACCGATTGCCGCTCGTGCCAGGTGGCAGACCCGGAGGGTGAATCGCACCGGCCGCTCGTGGCAGGGACTGAAGGCCGGGCCGGCATCAAACTTGTTGGCCGTGCTCAGCCAGAGCCCCTCTTCGGGGATCCATCGCCGACGGGCCATCAGGTCGACGTCGTGGATGAAGTCCTTGTTGGCCATTTCCTGCCTCAACACGGCGATCACCCCGTCACGGTTCTTGAGATGTCGGATCGTGGGCAGGAACTCCCCGCGGCGTGCGGCGGCGAGTGTGCGTTTCAGCCGGTCGTACTCCTCGGGCCGCATGGCACCTCGTCGCCAGTACCCCGCTGAGCCGGCCCCGGCGTCCTGGTAGGCCTGGGCCTGCTTGGGATCGTCGAGGAAATAGACCTTGCCCCCGCGAGCGGCAATCGGGCGTCCGTTCTTGTAGTCGTAGGTCTGGTACCAGCCCTCGGGAGTTCGCAGCTTGTCCAACGCGGCGAGATAGCGGTCGATCGGCGCGAGGTACTTCGGGTCGCCGGTGAGGCGATGAGCCAGGAACAGCGCGTTGGTCGCCATCAGTGCCCCGTTGCCCCAGACGACGGCAGGGGGTTCGTGTGCACGGGCCCAGGCCGGCACGTTGCTGCTGTCGTACTGGGCCGCCCATCCGAATGTCGGGGCCTCCAGTTGTGCCTCGATAACCCAGTCGGCGGCCCGGCGGATGGCCTTCAGGTAACGCTCGTCCCTGGTCCAGTGCCAAAGTGCCACCAGGGTGCGGATGGCGTCAGTGGTCGCGTTGTCGTTCAACTCGCTGCCGTGTCGCAACGACCGGCCGCCTGGACCGTTGGCACTGCCGGTCCCGTAACCGGCCTGTTGATGCCAGTCGAAATGATGGGGCCAGCTGCCGTTGGGGTTCTGTGCCAGCAGCAGGAAGTTGCCGCCGCGGATGGCTCCCTCGAGGAATTCGCCGTGGCCGGTCAGCTTGTGGACATACAGCAGGGTCAGCGTGGGACCGGTGATGTAGAAGTCCTGGATCATCGGATCGTCGAGGCCGTGACCGGCGATGACACCGGTTGGCGTGGTGTAGGCGGTGCGTGGCCAACGACCGACCTTGCCGAATCGATCGTGGTCGGTGACCTTCTGGATCTCGAGATACATCTCGGCGGTGCGGCGGGCGGCCTGGAGGTAATGCGGATCACCAAACGCCTCGTAGGCGAAGCACAGGTGCATCGCGGTGTGACTGGTGTTGTAGGTCTTGCCGAAGGTGATCTGGCCCCGCGGGTTGCACAGCCGGTCGTAGCCACCCATCAGCATGCTCGGCCAGCGGACGTTGTCGACGGTGGTGGCCCAGCCTCCGCCACGTTGGGCTCGGATCACCCGGTCCAGCCATGTCCTCACCCGCCGTTCGGTGGTGAGCAGGAAGGCCTCGTTGACGTCGAGCTTGGCGAGTCCGCGGTCGGCCAGGACGCTGTGGAACGTGCGGGGTTGAGGGGGCCGGGGCGTGGGGCGAGGTCCGCGGGTGTCCGGTGACCGATCGGTGGGCGGACGATCGGATATCACCAGTTCATCAATCAGGCAACCAGCGGGTCGATCCTCGGTCGGGTGGTTGCCCAGCATCAGTGTGGAGAAGTCCCCGGCTGATAGCGGCAGCGGCATCGCGGTCGAGAGACCACGTCCATCGATGGCCAGGAACATGCGGTGCGTCTGGAGATTCCAGCCAAACAGCACATGGTGCCAGGCTGCGGGATCAAGCCTCACGACATCGATCTCGATCCGGCGGCCGCGGCCGCACGAGAGCACCAGGCGGTTGCGTTGGTTCTTGAAGAACTCGATCGTGAAGCCGCCACCACCGACAACATCGTTGATTCGCGAGCGGCCCAGGTAGCTGAACCAGTGTTCCTGATTGTCGGCCCAGATGTTCTGCCCGTTCGCACTGCGAGCAAAGAACTCGACTGTTCCCGCCGCCGTTGGACAATTCTCCTCGCCGCCGAAAATCACACATGCCCGCGGAGCGGTCACCGCCACGGCCCTGCCGAATCGGCCGCCGGGTACCAGCATGGTGTCACGTCCGGCCGAGAGTGGATTCCAGCGGGCGTAGTCGGCGTTGGGGCGGAATAACGGCGACTTGGGATCGACGCCGGGGGTCCGGATATTGGCCAGGTGTCGTTCCGCGAGGCCGACCACCTCGTCAAAGTGGGCCAGCAGAGTGGTGTGTCGGGCCGGCCGGAGTGGCCTGGTCGGCAGCCTCTCGACCAGGAAGGGCCGCGGCGTGAATTTCTCGGGCAGCTTCGGCAACTCGAGCAGCTGCACTTCGTCGACGTAAATCAGGTTGGGTTTCTGACGCCGAAAGTTGCTGATCGAAACCACGAACTTCGGCGACTCGGCCACGAAGACGATCGAAAACTTCTTCCACGCCCGGGTGGGTCCAGCCAGGCGGAAAAGTTGCGGGAGTCCACCTTCCTGCGAGATGGTGATTCCACCGGACCGGATCAGGTAGCGGAACTCGTAACGGTAGGCCTTGCCGGGCGTGACCCCGGTGCACACGTACCGGAGGCAATCACCTCGGGTGCCGGTGGTCTGGATCTTGCACGATTGCTTTCCGCTGAAGGCCTCGTCGGCGGAAGGGCCGCAGTAGATGCAGCCGTCGTTTTCGAAACGTCGGTCCTGTCCGTGCCACTTCGGGAAATTCGTGGTCGGACCCTCAAAACCACCGGATGAGATCAGGTCTTTGCCGTTGGCGACGGCCAAGCCGGGGAGCATCAGGAAGATGCTGAACTGGACGAGAATGATCCGGATCACGGTGTCGTTCCTCGAATTGGTTCGCGCAGACCGGTTTATTTCACGAAGCCATTCTCGTGGTGAAATGCCACGAAACTGAGTCTAGCCGGTCGCTGGCGGACAGACCAATCGTGTGTCGGACGATCCCGCCGAAGTTCCCGATTCGCGACGAAGCGTCTCGGACTTGAATTTCCCATTCGATGACAGTCAAGCTGAGCGGACAGTCTACAGTTTATCGCGGAGCATCTGGCGTTCTCGACCTGTGCCCTGTCCACCCGGGCTCGGCGAACGCGTTGACCGTCCACCTCGGTGCCGGAGAATCACTCGTGCGAGAATCTCTGCTGAAAAAGATGCGGCTTGTGCCGGTTGCCGTAGCCCTGTTGGTGACGTCGATCGTGGCCTGGAACGTCTCGGCGTCGAAAGAACGAACCGTGCTGGTCTTTTCGACCGGTTCGGAGGTCGGGCTCTATCATCGGCTGGCTAAACAGATGAAGAGGGTCATCGAGACGCATCATCCCGACATCGTGATCGAGTTGAATGAGAGTGCCGGGAGCAACGAGAATATCCGGCGGTTGGATAGTGGCCAGGCCGACCTGGCCCTGGTGCAGAACGATGCGATCGGCGGCAGTTCCGTCCGCAGCCTGGCCTCGCTTTATCCCGAAGTTCTGCACCTGTTGTGTCGAACCGATGCCGAGATCGACTCACTGGAGGACCTGTCGGGCCACCGGATTGGCGTTGGGGCACACGGGAGTGGAACCGAGCAGATCGCGACACGCCTGTTGCAGTTTGTCGGAGTCGAACCACGGCCGGAGCCATTCTGGCGCGGGTCGTTCTCCGAAGCGATCCGGCGGTTGAAGTCCGACGAAATTGACGCAGCGTTTCTGCTGATCGGGCTGGGAGCCGAGGTCATCAACGACGCCTTGCACGATGAGCAGCTGGATCTCGCGCCGATCCAAATGCGGGCCGTCGATGGCGGCAACCCCGACGAAATCTCCAAGACCTTCACCGAGGGATTTCGGGTGCATTACCCGCACACCTCGCCCCAGACAATTCCCCTGATGGCCTACGACGGGCGGCCGCGAAAACCGGTGCCGTCACTGAGTGTTCAGGCGGTGATCGCATGCGGTTCGGAGATCGACCCGACGACCGTCGAGCGGATCACGAGAACCCTCTTCGAGCAGCGGGCGGTGTTGTCGCAACGGGAGTCGGCGTTCACGCAACTCGATGAACAAAAGGCCCAGACCAGGCTGCAGTTCCCGTTGCACGAAGGGGCCGAGAACTACTTCCGCCGTCGCGATCCGGGGTTCCTCAGCCAGCATGCCGAATCGATGGGGTTTGTGGTGACGTTGTTGCTGCTGACCTGGAGCGTGGTCACGTGGGTGCGTCGCTGGTACGTACAGGGACGCAAGAACCGTGTTGACACGTTCTATCAAGCGATTGAAGCCGTGAGCGAGCAGATCCACGAGGCTGGCGATGCCGTGGAACTGGCGGCATTGGAGTCCGAATTGGTCGACATCCGTCGCCGGGCCACCGACGAATTGATTCAGGAGCAACTGGCAGCCGACTCATCCTACATCGTCTTCCAGAACATGCTCGGCACCTGCCAGGCCCTGTTGGAACTGGCCCGCGAAGAACTGCGGGTCTCGGGTTCCGAATCGCCAGCCCAGCCGGCCGAGTGAGTGTCGTTCGGATCAGGCGAACAACTCGGGGATCACCGCACCGCGGCAGGCGGGAATCGATCGGTCCTGCGAATCGTGCAACTGCAGGTTGGCGGGGACACCCAGCAGGTGCAGTATCGTCTGGGCCAGGTCGGTCGAGCGGATGTGGTGTGAGGCGGGGTAGGCGGCGATCTTGTCCGAGGATCCCAGCACGCTGCCCCCGGTGATGCCTGCTCCGGCCAGCAGAATCGACTGGCATTGCGCCCAGTGATCGCGACCGGCGTTCTTGTTGATCTTGGGCGTACGGCCGAATTCTCCCATGACCACCACCAGCGTGTCGTCGAGCAGACCTCGCTGGCGAAGATCGACGAACAGCGCAGCCAAAGCCTTGTCGGTTGGCGGGACCAGACGCTTGGGGTAGTGGTGGTAGATCCGCCCGTGCGAGTCGTACTCGCCACCACCCGCTCCGGCCGGCTTGGGGTCGATCCAGTACTGCGTCACCAGCGGCACGCCGGCTTCGAGCAGTCGCCTGGAGGTCAGCAGGCCCTGTCCGAAGAGGTGGCGGCCGTAGAGATTTCGGGTCGCATCGGATTCGCGGTCGAGGTCGACGGCACGGCTGATTCGAGGTGAGCTGATCAGGTCGAACGCCTGGCGGTAGGAGATGTCGACGTCGTCGAGGCGGGGGTCGGCCTCGGCGATCCGGAATACCCGGTCGAGCTGCTCCAGCAGCAGTCGGCGATCGTCGAGCCGACGGGTCGAGACGTCGGCCGGAAGGTCGATCTCGGGCAGACGGAACCGGGCGGTTTCCTTGTGGCCGTCGACCAGCAGCGGGTCAAAACGTCGTCCCAGGAACCCGGCGTTCTGGCCCGGCCAACGCGGGTAACCGGGTGGGCCCAGGACCTTGGGCAGTTGCACGAAGGGCGGCACGCCGTCCTGCCAGCCGCGCCAGAAGGCACGGATCGAACCCAGGTGCGGGTGATCTTCGGCAGAGGCCGCGACCGGTTCGCTGGTCTTCTTGGGGTACGGGGTGCCGGTGGCCATCGTCGACACCGCCGCCGAGTGCTCGTTGTGATGGTGCATCACCGAGCGAATGATCTTGTAGCGATCAGCCAGCCGCGCCGTCTGCGGAAGCAATTCGCTGACCTGGATGCCGCTCACATTCGTGGCGATGGGCGAGAGCGGTCCGCGGATCTCCTTGGGAGCGGACGGCTTCATGTCCCACATGTCCAACTGCGAGGGGCCACCCCAAAGGAAGACGAGCAGACACCGTTTGGCTCGGCCGAAACCGGCACTCGCTTCGGAAGCCGGTGCCGCCTGCAGCAGCGAGGGCAGCGACAGGCCGAGTGCGCCCAGACCACCAAGTGTCAGGAACTCGCGACGTGGACAATCTGCAACGTGTGGCCAGGCCGGTCCGCGGATCGTCAACATGTCACGCCCCCGGGTCAAAGAGCACATCCCGACACGGGGACTGTACAGTTCTGGAGGATATACTGGTTTCCGTCCTGTTGCCATGTGTGTCACCGGCTCGCCGTGAATGATCGAGCTCCGAGACAACAGGTTTCAATCGCCGATCGGGTCAACATGAAGAATTCACATACCGGACGACTGATCCTGCTTTCCATCATCTGCTGCGTGGTGTGCCTGGTGGCCGCCGATGGCGTCTTCGCGGCCGAGCCGACCGTCTCGGTCGATGCCGTGTTGAGGAGTTCGTTCCGGCGGGTTGCCGGCAAGGCTCCCGGCGGCGCGGCCGTGTTTCCAGACAGCAATTCGAAGTGGTGCGGCCACTCGATCGGGTCTCCCACGGTCGATTTCGACGGGACGACCTACCGGATGTGGTTTGTCGGCATGAGCCGCACCGACGACCCGCGAATCCCCTACGGTTTTGACGAACGCATCGGACTGGCCACCAGCACCGACGGCGTCGGCTGGAAGGTTGCCAACGGCGGTCGACCGGTCCTGGACTATGGCCCCGAGGGGACATTCGACGACTGCGGAATCGCTCACCCGTTCGTGCTGCGTGTCGGGGGCAGATTCCTGATGTGGTACGGCGGCATCGATGGACGGGCGGGAAAGGACGTCGGCGACGGGCCGGCTCATGTGCGGGTCGAGCAGGTCGGCCTGGCCACCAGCCGCGACGGGATTCTCTGGGTTCGAGCCAACAAGGGGCGACCGGTGATGAAGGTGGGCAAGAAGGGCTCGATCGACTCGGTGCAGGCCACCGGGATGCACGTGATCCAACGGGGCAACGAATTCGTGATGTGGTACGGAGCGTACAACGGCAAGCACACGATCGGGCTGGCCACCAGCCCGGACGGGATCCGTTGGACCAAGCAAAACGGCGGCGATTCGCTGCCGGGATTGGCTGGTCCCAAGCAACTGGGTCCCTCGGTCCACTTCGACGGCAACCGGTACCTGATGTTCTACAACACGATTGTCGAGATTCCGACCGGTGGTTCACTGTGGACGATGTTTGCCGCAACCAGCGGCGACGGGATTCAATGGAAGCCGGCCCTGGGAGGAAAACCGGTGCTGGGGCCCGCTCCACCGGGCAATTTCGGATCAGCCGACGGCAAGAAGGGAAACAACCACTCGGTCCATCCGTCGAAGCTGATCGTGATCAAGGACAGGCTGCGGATCTGGTACGGGGCCGAAGGGAACACGCCGTTGCCGGGAAAGACGTATGCTCCGAGTGCCATCGGGCTGATGGAGGCTGCGGCCAAGAGCCGGTAGCGGCGGATCAATCGGCCGGACCGTCGACCAGTCGTACCCAGGCGTCGAATTCCAGCTTCCCCACCCCGTAGCCTTCGTTCCCGGCCAGGAACCGGTCGACCATCTCGGCGGCTGCCCGACATGTCGCCTCATCGGGAATCACCAGTTCGGCCCCC
>Ga0310120_10000411_pt1 | contig 34284 bp, 24 predicted proteins | sample CB27_AW_983_MG_FD_203506 | JGI IMG/M metagenome (GOLD analysis project Ga0310120, IMG submission 203506) | Marine microbial communities from Western Arctic Ocean, Canada - CB27_AW_983 | ecosystem: Environmental > Aquatic > Marine > Oceanic | place: Canada: Western Arctic Ocean | collected...
GAAAGCAGGAAGCAGCCAGAATCCCGCTGCCACCGAACCCACGATGCACCCCAGGGTGTTCCACGCATAGACCCGGGCGCTGGCGGACGCTGCATCGTCCACATCCACCGCCATTAGGCGGACCGCGAAGGGAAAGCTGGCGCCGATGCACACCGTCACCGGCAACAAGGTGAAAATCGAAAGTACAGCACCCGGAAGCAAATTCGAGGACGACGCGTTCAGCAAAACCGCCAGGCTTGGAAGCCAATCCGCGAAGGAAAAAGTCATCCACGCCATCAGGGCCGTGGCAAGTTGAGCGATGGCAAATCCGAAACCGGCACGCTCGGCATCACGGGCGAAGCGCGAGGCCACTGCACTTCCCAGGGAAATTCCGATCAGGAAACTGGCCAGCATCGTGGCAAACGCCGCAGTGCTCCCGCCCAGTACGAAACCGAGCATGCGAACCCACAACACTTCGTAAATAAAGGAGGCCGCGCCCGAGACAGAGATCAGCAAGAGGACCGGGGAGAAACCGGAAGACCGGCGCGCCGGTTTACCCTGGGCGGCGAGCGCGTAGCGCGAGAGCAACGCGGCGGCCCCAAAGACCAAGGCATTGGCCAGTGCGCCGAAATAGATTGTCTGGCGCAGGCCAAACTCAGGCAGCAGGAAAAATGCGGCGCTCACTGCACCGCAGATGGCCCCGGCCGTATTGACCGAGTAGAGGTAGCCAATTCGCGGACCCACCTGGTCATTGGTTTGAACAGCATGCCGAGCCAGCAGGGGGAGGGTCGCGCCCATCAGGGCCGTACAGGGGACCAGCACCAGGAAGGCGCCCCCCAGATGAAACAGCGCCGTGGCGAGGCCAACGCTTTCTGGCGGCGCATCCAACCCCCCGAGCCAATTCACATAAATGCCCATCAGGCCGCGAATCGCAAAGGGAACCGCCAGGGCCCCCAGGCCGATACCCAGCTCGATCACCCCGTAGGCAAAAACCGGGCGACGGATGCGATGCGCCCAGCGCCCTGCCAAAGCGGCCCCCAGCGCCAGCCCGGCCATGTAGGCAGCCAAGACCGCGGTCACCGCCAGTTCGGACGTGCCAAATACGAAAGCAAGCTCACGCGTCCAGGCGGTTTCATACAAAAGCGCAGCAAAACCCGACACGAAAAAACAGAGCTGCAGAAGTATAAAGCGCAAGTCCATCAAAGAATTCCGATCCTTAACGACAATTGATTGCTCATTTCCCTCGGGTAAGACTAGCACGACCGCAATCCCCAGCGGCTCGAGCCCTTAGGGCGCACGCGGTCCGGATGCTAGGATGGACACTGTGATCACAAAAATTCCATTCGGACGAACCCAGCATTCCAGCACCCGTATCCTTTTCGGGGCCGCGGCCCTCGGCGCCATGCGCCAGGATCGAGCGGACAAGGTGCTCGAACTTCTCCTCGAATCCGGGGTGAATCATATCGACACCGCCGCGGGCTACGGGGACTCCGAAGAGCGCGTAGGCCATTGGATGGCCGAGCACCGAAAGCACTTCTTTCTCGCGACGAAAACAGGTGAACGCAGTGGAGCCGGCGCAAGGGAGAGCCTCCACCGATCCTTGGAACGCCTTCGCGTAGACTGCGTTGACCTGATCCAGCTTCATAACTTGGTGGACGAGAACGAATGGGAGCAGGCACTCGGAGCCGGCGGGGCCCTCGAGGCGTTGATCGCGGCGCGCCAGGAAGGACTGGTTCGCTTCATCGGGGTCACCGGGCATGGGACTGAGGTCGCCGCCATGCATCTCCGAAGTCTCGAACGTTTCGACTTCGACTCGGTTCTTCTGCCCTGCAACTACGCGATGCTCTCACAGCCCGACTATGCCGCGGACTTCGATGCCTTGATGGCGATCTGCCGCGATCGGAATGTCGCGGTACAGACGATCAAGTCCGTGGCACGCCGGCGATGGCAGGGCGACGATGGCCCCCGCTATAGCTGGTACGAACCTCTTCGGGAACCCGGTGCCATCGAACGAGCGGTCCGCTTTGTCCTGTCGAGAGATGGCCTTTTCCTCAACTCGTCCAGTGATGCCACGCTTCTCCCCGCGATTCTTGAAGCCGCACGAAATGCCGGAGCGACCGACTCGATCGCATACCGAGAGGATGAACTTCGGGCCGACGTCGAGCGCTACGGGGTAGAGCCGCTCTTTGTCCCGGGCGGACCCCAGGGTATCTAACCGACCCATCCATTCAGCCCATCCATTCAGCCCATCTAGTCAGTCCATCTAAATCAGCCCATCTAAATCAGCCCATCTAAATCAGCCCATCTATAAAACCAGGGCATCCAAAAAGACCCGGGCTAGTCACCCGCCAAGACGTTCTCGGGAGAGAGAACCGTGACCTCGGGCTTCCAGCCCACGTCGTAAAGTCTCTCGGCCACACCGCTCGCCAACTCGAAGGTTGCGAAATCGGTCAGGTAGATATCCCAGAGCCTCCCCCCAGTGGACTCCCAGTCGGTCACTGCCGTCTCGAAGCCGTCCTCTCTAAATGCTTCGGCAATCAGCTTGGCCTTGGAGGCTCGATCAACCGTTTCCAGCAACACCGCAAAGGGTTCGGAATCCAATCCTCCAAGGTCGGCCACCCGGGAGATGGCACGCTCCATTGCGATCCTTCGACGAATCGTGTCCGCCACGTCTTCGCTCGGACTTCGCATCACCCGGGCCTCCACGACGATCAAAAGATCACTTTCAATCTTGGTCGTCGAAACACTCCCGAAAGCAAAGCCTAAAAATGGAATATCCATCAAGTAGGGTATGCCCACACGCGCGTATGATTCGCCACTGCCATTGCTGGTTCCAAGTACCGCGTAGTCTCCCGGGGAAAGCCTCAATGTCGACTCAATGGTCCGCTGGGTGAACGTGGGTCCGACTTGCTCCACGGAGCCCGCAATGGATGATTGAATTTCCGAAATTTCCAGCTTCAAGTCGAGGTTCACGACTCCTGCCTGACCCACGGTGGGTTTGACCGTCAAGCCAATCCCGACTTCCCGACGCTCAATGATCTGCCTGTTCGACAGGGCACCATTTACCCCTACTTCTCCGAAATCTGTACTCGATGAACCCGTGGGAACAGGGATCTGATTGCCCACGAAAATTTCGTGTTCCTCGCCACTCATGGCCAGAATATGCGGGCGCATCAAGATGGTGGTTTCACCTGAGAATTCGCCGGCCTGAAAAGAGACGTCTTCTCGGGGAACCAGGATCGTGACCGGATCCCCGACTCCCGGGTCGAGGCTCAACTGGAGGGGGGCCCGGGTATAGCGTCCGAATATGGACTCGTTCACCGCTGGGCCCGACGGAACACCCGTCCCCGCAGAGGTCGCTAAGTTGAGGGAATTGAGGATTGAACTTGCACCCGAAGAGATGAACACCACCGGGTCGGTAATACTCGCCGGTTCGAGGACGGGCAAGAAGTAGTCGACTCCCAGGTTGAATCCGCTGGGCCGAACCAACTCGAGAACCATGACATCGATTGCAATTCGTGGAGGCAATTGATCGAGCAGACCCACAACCTCTACCAGAACCCCCAGTGTCTCGGGATCCGAAGCCAGGACAAGGGAGCGGGTCGCGGGATCGACGGTCACCGAGTACGGGCGATTTACCAAGTCACTCCGGATGGCATCAAGAGCCGGAGTACTCTTTTGGGGCCCGCCCCCGCTCGACGTTTTTTGCATACCCTCGAGAATCGCGGCGACGTCTTCGGCATCCCGGTTCAAGATCCGGACCACGCGGATAAGACCTTCGCCCTCCGCGGGGCGGTCGAGTTTTCGGATCACCTCCCGCATAGCCTCGAGTTCCATTGGCGGAGCTTGCACCACGATCTGGTTCGTTCGTTCATCGCTCCAGATTCCAGCGTGTTTCGACTCCACAGGACCGGAGTTGAATTGCACGCGAAGAATCTCCGCCATCACCGAGGCGGATCGATGCCGGAGAGCACGGACCATGATGCTTTCATCGGCCGCTTGATCAAGAATGCGGACGATCGTAAGCAGCCGGCTGACTCGGGCTTCGGTACCCGCGAGGATCAAACTGTTGGTGGGCCCATAGGGAAGCGCCACGCCCGTGGCGGCCACATAGGGACGCAGGGAAACCGCGACAGTATTCACATTGGCATGCTCGAGCCGGATCAAGGTGGCAATGGGTCTCTCGCGTTCCGGATCGAGGGGACCGTCCACCAGGGGGGCGCCGCTCTTGGTCTCGGTCAGCGCCACGATCTTCGTCGAATTCTCGCCCACGGGAAGGGCTGCAAAGCCCTTGAGAAGCAGTGCGGCATTCAGCAGGGCAATCGCCTCGTCCTGGCTGACTCGGCCCGGCACAGTAATGGTCACCCGCCCACGAAGGTTGTCCCCAAAAATGTATCTCCGGCCCGTATTCCGAGCGACCGCTTCCACCAGTTGCGAGATTTCTCGCTGCTCGTAGTGCATGGGCACGGTCCGCGCCGCCTGATCCGGGGCCTGGGCCGAACCCAAGGAGGCCGACGAGAAAAGGGCAGCAACCAACACGAATTGAAGCAAGATACGGATCACCGGGTGAGCCTATCCAAGGCGGTTAGCGAGTGCTATCCGATATCCGCCCACCTTCTGATAGGACGGGCGGGCCTCTCCCGGTGGTTTGCTTGGCCGAAACGGGCTGGAAGCAGTAAAGTGTCCTTGGTCTCGCCCGGTCATTCCCGTCCTCAGCTCTTTGGTGGACCTTGGGCTAATCCCCCAGCCAATCTATCAGCGCCGCCTCCGAGGAGTGCAGATGACCCGTGCCATCGTCGTTGTTCCCACCTACAACGAGGTCGAAAACCTCCCGATTCTGGTTCCGGCGATCCTCGAACAGGACCCTCGGCTTGAAGTTCTCGTCGTGGACGATCGGTCCCCCGACGGAACCGGCGAACTCGCCGACAAGCTGGCCGCAGACGAAGGCCGCGTCCACGTCTTGCACCGGGAGAGCAAACAGGGCCTCGGACCCGCGTACCGAGCCGGGCTGGCCCGTGCCCTTGAACTCGGCGCCGATTACGTGATCCAGATGGACGCGGATTTCTCGCACCCGCCCAGCAGCCTTCCGGAACTCCTCGAGGAAATACAATCCCACGACGTAGTCCTGGGCTCTCGCTATCTGAACGGCATCACCGTGGTGAACTGGCCCATCGAGCGCATTCTCATCAGCTGGTTTGGCAACGTCTATGCCCGGCGAATCAGCGGCCTCCCCATTTCCGATACGACCGGCGGCTTCCGCTGCATGCGACGTGATCTGTTGGAAAAAATGGGTTTCGAGCGTATCCGCTCGAATGGCTACGCGTTCCAGATTGAAATGAATTATCGCTTCGTCAAGCAAGGTGCTCGCATCAAGGAGATCCCTTTCTTCTTTGTGGATCGAACGCGAGGCACATCGAAACTCAATTTCCGGATTGGTCTCGAAGCTCTCTGGGTAGTCTGGTGGTTGAGGATCGCCGACGCTCTCGGGCGCCTTTAGAACAATCAAATGCACCCGATGCCTCCGGCAATGCACCCGAAAAGTTGAATGTCCGTGAGTAAAGTTGAATGTCCGTGACTAAAGGACCCGCCCCTTCTTGCCGGGTCCTGATTTTGAACGAGCGTGACCCACTCCATCCGAAAACCGGCGGGGCGGAGACCCATGTCTACGAAATTTTTCGCCGCCTTGCCGCTCGGGGCCACTCCATCAGCCACTTCAGTTCCTCCTTCCCGGGCTGCGCCCGGGACGAGGAGGTCCAGGGGATTTCCGTGCGGCGACTGGGAGCTCTGCCCTTCTACTATCCTCGGGTTCTCTGGGAAACCGCTCGTCAGACCCGTGCCCGCCACTTCGACGTCGTGGTCGAATGCCTGAACAAGGTGCCTTTCTACTCCCCCGCCTATTCAAGGGCGCCGGTCCTCGCCCTCTGCCACCACCTCTTTGGCGAGGTGGCGTTTCAGCAAGTCCCCTGGCCCGTGGCCGCCACGGTCTGGGCCTCCGAGCGCTTGATCCCGCCCCTATATCGATCCCGTCCCTTCGTGGCCATTTCCGAAAGCACCCGCCGGGATCTCATCGCTCGCGGGCTGCCCGGCGAGGGGATCGTCGTGAGCCAACCCGGCATTGCACCCGCCGCAGTCCAGATCGATCCGAAGCGAACTCGGGGGCAAGGCGTCATCTACGTCGGGCGCCTGGAGGTCTACAAGAAGATCGACGTTATGCTCCGCGCCATGGCGAAACTCGCGGATCGTTTTCCCGAAGCTCCCATCGTGATTGTGGGTCGAGGACCCGCCCGACCCGGCCTCGAGTCCCTGGCCCGAGACCTGGGCCTCTCCGAGCGGACGCGCTTTGCGGGCTTCGTGTCAGACAGCGAGCGCGATGTCCTCCTCGCCGAGGCGCGGGTCTGCGTGTGCCCCTCGGAAAAGGAGGGCTGGGGCCTCACGGTGATGGAATCCAACGCCGTGGGAACCCCGGTCGTCGCGAGCGATGCCGACGGACTGCGAGACTCCGTCCGCCACGGGCAGACCGGCTACCTGGTGCCCGAAGGCGACGTAGAAGGCTTTGCCCAGCGAATCGGGGAATTTCTCGACGACGACGAACTGTCCGCAGAGATGTCTGCAGCCGCTCTCGATTGGGCCAAGCATTTCGACTGGGATCGGGCGGCGGATGACATGGCCGAGGCCATCGACCGCACTCGGAGGGGCGCATGACCCGGAGAACCCCTGCACGCCCAGCCCGGCCAACATTGTTTTCTTCCATTCCGCACGGACGGACCTGCCCATGAAGCCGCTTCGCTGGGGCCTGCCCTTCCTCGTCAGCACCCTTTTGTTGATTTGGATTTTCCAGGACATCGATTTCAGCGAACTGGCAGAACAGCTCACGCCCAGTGCCGGGAAAATATTTGTCCCCGCACTGCTCGTCTTTCTGGTTGTCAGTCTGCTCATCGAAGCCATTTGCCTGGTGGATGTCGTCTCTCACACCCATCGACTTTCCAGCCTCCTGGTCGCCGCTCGGATCAAGGCCGCCAGCTACCCCCTGGGCATCGTCAACTATGCCCTGGGAATCGGAGCCGTTACGGTCCTGCTCCGTCGGCGGGTAGGCATGTCCCTGGCCGAAGCCGCCGGCGCTGTCATGGTGATCGGACTCTTCGACCTAGCAAGCCTGATGGGAATAATCGCCGTTGGAGCCGCGCTGATGGGCGCGCCCACCCCCGGACTTCAGGCCGGTGTCCTCGTGATCGCCGCCGCTGCCATCGCCCTGGGGTTCGCCGTGCTGCGTGCGCCCATGTCCCTGGGATGGCTGGATCGCCTGCGTGATTGGCCGGTTCTAAACGCCGCACGGACCCTTCCCTGGCCCGTACTCCTGCGCCTCGCCAGCCTGCGGCTGGTCTTTACGGGAAATTTCATCGCCCTCGGATGGGCGGTCCTCGACGGCTTCGGGATCAATGGAATCCCGATTCTCTCCCTCGCCGTCAACATCTGCATCCTGCTGGTGGTCGCCGCCCTCCCCATCGCAGCCGCTGGGTTGGGCACGGGGCAGGTCGTGTTCGTGGAACTCTTCAAGGCCTGGGGGGAGCCGGCGACGCTTCTCGCCGCCAGCCTGACCCTGTCCATTGGGCTCATCGTGACCCGAGCGGCGATCGGGTTGGTCTTCGCCCGGGAATTCACCGCCGAAGCCCTGGCAGCGCAGCAGGACGAAGCCCCTTGAGCGGACTCCTCTTTACCGGCGAGCGGCTCCATTCGGGCAGCGCGCTCTTTGCCATCGATATCGTTCGCCACCGGGCCGCATACGCGTACGCCATCGCCATGGCCCAGGCCGAGACCAGCCAGCGGATTCTCGACCTCGGCTGCGGCACCGGCTACGGAACAAGCGAACTCGCCGAAGCCCTTCCCCAGACCTTTGCCGTGGACCGAATTTCGCCCGATGCCGGCGCTCGGCATCCCCGGGCTGCATTTATTCGTGCCGACGCCGCGCATCTTCCCCTGCGCCCCCAGGTCTTCGACATGGTTGTCAGCTTCCAGGTCATTGAACATCTCCAGGATCCGGCCCCCTATCTCCGGGCCATCGCGGGCCTGCTCCGGCCCGGGGGTGTCGCGTTGCTGACCACACCCAACCTGCTTGAATCCGACCGGGAGAACCCCTTCCACGTCCACGAATACGAAGCCGACGAACTCACCGCCCTACTCCGGGGCCACTTCGGCCAGGTCGAAATGCTCGGAGTCAGTGCCCGCCCGGAACCCAAGGCGTACTACGACGCCCGGCTGCAACGGATTCGTTCCATCGTCCGCATGGACCCCTTTGGGCTGCGCCGAAGGCTCCCCCGACGCGTGGTGGACGGGCTCTTCGCCAGCCTGGCCGTGGTGGTTCGCCGGGGCATCCAACGTGCGGAAGGTTTACCCGAGGTCGAACTCGAAGATTTTCCGATCCAACCCGCCCAGCCGGATTGCCTCGACCTACTGGCGGTCTGTCGACGGCCCCTGCCCGGTCCGGCCCATGGGGATGAGGGCGCGTGAAGGAACGCGTCTTCCGCTTTCGGGCCGTCGAAAAGCGCATCGCCGCGTCACAGCCAGGCTTTCGCGTGCTCGATGTGGGGTGCGGGCGAGGCGACAATTTGCGCCGACTCGTCCGCTACGGCGGGCGGGCCTTCGGCATCGAGCCCGACCTGGCCCGGGCCCGAGAAGCTCAGTCCATCGCCCCCGCCGCCGTGGGCGTGGGCGAACACCTGCCGTTGGACAGCGGCGGCTTCGACATGGTCTACATCTCCCATGTCCTCCACCATGCCAGGGACCTGCCCCGGGTGCTGGCCGAGAGTCACCGGCTGCTGGCACCCGGAGGCCTGCTCTTCGTCATCGAGACCATCGACGACAGTCCCCTGATGCGACTGGCCCGAGCACTTCAACCGAGTTGGGAAGACGACGAAGTCCTCAACCGCTTCCGCTATCCCGACCTTGTTCAGGCCCTGGAGGCCGCTGACTTCCAGGTACTTCGGGGTGAAAAATTCAACTGGATGTATTTCGCCTGGGAACTCCTGCCCCGGGCATTCCGGCCGTTGGAGATTTTGACGCCCCTCTTTATCGGCGTGGAGATCCTGCTCCATCGCCTCCTCGGCCGTCGCTGGGGAGGGCACTGCTATCTGGTGAGTCGTAAGCCCGGGCCCGGAATTTTCCCCGATGAAGGGTTGGGCCCGGACCCCTGAGTCGCCGGACGGGAAAACCCCGGGCCCGGTGGTCAGCGTGGGTAGGGGGCGCGACTCGCCATCTCAAGGCGCGTGCCCAGAGGACCGCGAGGCACAAAAAAACGGTGCTCCTCCCCCGCGCGCAGGACGCGCATCTCCGTCAAGGCACCCGGTACGCCGGCAAGGGTCAGGTGCTTGAGGGCCGATGCGGTAAAAATCCGCTGTCCGTCGTAGCTGACGACCTCGTCGCCGGGTTCGAGTCCGGCCGCGGCGGCCGGGGAAGTTCCCAGCAACTCGCTCAGGATCACACGGTTCGGTTGGCTGGTCGCGTAACGCATGGCCTCATAGTCTTCCTCGCCCAGATCCCGACGGAGTTCGACCTCGATCTGAAAAGACCGTTTCCCCAGGTGCTTCCAGCCCGGGACCTTGCGCGCACGATCGTTTTCGACTTCAAGCTTGGCCATCTCGTACTCTTCCCAGCGCAGCCGAATCCGGCGAATCTCTCCGGGGGTCCAGCCCGCGCCCTCCAGCGCCTCGGCGTCGAACCACGGAGGCGCCTCGTCCTCAGCCGGCGGACTCGTTTCCGAGCCCGAGGTCACGGCCACTGGAGCCGCCCCGGGGTCGGGGAGGGGGTCGGCCCGGGCGCGCCCAAGATCTCTCTCTTGCTGGAGCGCAGCGCGCAATTCCTGGATTTGGCCCCGAAGATCCGCCGAGACCCTCTCGCCCGGAGAAGAAGCCGGCGGGGGGGAGATCCGCGCCGGGATTTCGGCGCTCGAGGCCGCCGCCCCAAGAGGGGTGGGGGAACCGGACGGCGGGGGGCCAGTGGCGGGATAGAGCCCCCACCCGACGAGACCGCCGCCCAATAGGGCGCCCAAAAGCACGAGCAGGAGGCTGCGGGTCATTTCGTGGGGCATGCCGGAATTCGTCCTGGAGTTTTTCGGCTCGGGCGAGTCGGCCCTGGGCGCTCACCGAATTCGTCTTCGGTCCCGGCCAGGACTGTAGCATCGGCGAACATCGCCTATATAAAGAGGCAGCATGACGGGAAGCACCGATCAGGAAACGACCCGAAGCCAAACTAGTCCGGTGGAATTCTGGGGGGGGGCAGTACTTCTTGCCGCCATCGCCGTCGTGGCCCAACTCCCCTTCTACAACCGCAGCCTGGTCCCCATGGACGAGGGCCATCTCCTGGCCGCCGTCGACGCCCTGATCTCGGGCAAGGCCCTGTATACCGAGGTCCACACGGGCATCTTTCCGGGCATCTACCTGATCGCCACCGCACTCCTCGAACTCTTCGGCCGGGATGCGGTGGTGCTGCGGTGGGCCGCGGTCGCGGTCAATCTCACCAGCATCCTGGCGCTGTACTGCATCGCCCAGCGAATGGTCGCCCGTCATTGGGCTTGGCTGCCTCCGCTTCTGTACCTGGCACTAACCGCCGTGGGCTTCCCCGTTCTTTCGATGTTCAACTACTCGACTCTGGCGATCAGCTTTGGCCTGATGGCCCTGCTTCTGATGCTCCGATACCTCGAAGCCGGACGAATTGGCGACGGGATCGGAATGGGCCTTCTGATAGCGGCGGCGGCACTCACCAAACAGAATTTCGGTGCCCTGGTTTTTCTCGCATTGCTCGTCGGCCTGCTGGCGGGCCGCCGAGATTCCGCCCTGGCAAACCGAAGCGCCGTGGCGGGACTCCTTCCCATCGCCGCCGCCGGGCTGACTCTCACCGCCCTCGTTGCGCTCTACCTGGTCCAGCAAGGGGCACTGTTGGCCTTCTTCGACGCGACGATCCTGTCCCTGGCCGGTTCCCAGTTGGAAAATTTCAACAACCCGATTCCCCCGATTTTCGGGGCCCATCCCGTAGGTGACGGGCGCTTTACCTTCCTCTACTCGCCGCCCAGCATCTTCAACGCCCTAGTCAATGGCGTTCCCTTCGCGGGTATGGAACTGACCCCGACTCTGCGCGCTGGGTCGATTCGGGCGAGCTATGGCATCCCCATCGTGGCTCTCATTGCCGCCCCCATACTGCTCTTCTTCACCCGGCACTGGGCCCAAGGGCCGGCGCGAACCGCCGCTCGCTCATCGGTCCTTTTTGCGGTGGTCTTTGCCCCGGGGATTTTTCCTTCGGCAATCTGGTCCCACCTCGCCTTCGTGACGATTCCCATCCTTCTTCTCTTCGCCTTCCTGGGCGACCGCTTCGAAGAAGCCTTGAGACGGAGCGCCGGACGCTGGGCGGCCCTTGCCTGGCGCGCTCTGACCGGGGGCCTGACCGGGGTGGCCCTGATCATCGCGGTAAGCTCCGCCGCAGCGTTGACGGATTTCTACCCTATGCCCCTGGCTCTGGAAGGCGCATCGCTCCGAGTGTCCCAACGCGACCACGACTTGATGCACGGATCCGTGGCCTTCATCCAGGACTGCGCGGAACCGGGAGAACCCATCCTCGTCCTCCCCGACATTCCGATTCTCTACTTCCTGGCCAACCGGCCCAACCCCTCCCCATTTGATTTGGCCATCCCGGGCAACGTCGATGGAAATCTCATGATCCGCCGGGCCGAGGCCGCGGGGGTCCGCTGCGCCATCCTGAATCCTCAGATGTACCCCGAGTTTCCCCCCTTCGAAACGCTTTTCCCCGAGCTTTCCCGGTACCTCCAAAGCCGTTTCCAGCCCGTACGGGAAATCCGTGGAGGCCGCACCCAGTGGATCGGCTTGACCCGGCGCACCCCCTGATCCTTGGCCGGATCTTGTCGGCCGCTCAAGTGACTCATATAGTTCTTGTGTGACTGACCCCATTCGGCGGATCGGAATGTTCGGTCGGCCCATCTGGATCTACTTGCTCATTGCGATTGGGGCCGTCGCCTTTGGTTGGCCCCTGTGCCGGCGCGCCATCATTCTCTCCGACGAAGGCTATCTCCTCCAGCAGGCCCTCGATCTTCTCAACGGCCGCGTGCTCTATAGCGACATGGACGCCTTTATCACGCCGGGCATTTGGTTCACCCTGGCCGGAGTCTTCGCGGTTTTTGGCCCCAGCGTTCTTGCTTCTCGCGTTGTCATCCTCGTCGCCTACGTGGCTCTAGCCGTCACGGGCTACCGCGTTGTCGCCCCCATCGCCGGGCGAAGCTGGGCAATCGGCAGCGTGGCCGGCCTGGCTGTTTTTTCGGTCTGGGCATTTCCCGCCTGGACCTTTGCCTTCTATTCACCCGTCGCGATTCTGCTGGCCTTGGCAGCCCTCGAACGCCTCCTCGCCTGGCAGCGCCGAGCGCGCGCCCGGGACCTCGCCCTGGTGGGGGGACTCATCGCCTTGTCGATCTGCTTCAAGCAGAACTACGGGGTTTTCGGAGCGGTCGCTGTCGTGCTCGCCTACCTGGCGATCAAGCTCGAGGCCCCGGGGCCGGTGAGCGAAGCCTTGGCCGGGACGGGCCGGGAACTCGGGCTTGTTGCCCTGGCGGGTTTCGGCGCAGCACTGCCCTTCCTTATCTACTTGGTCGCCCAAGGGGCTGTGGCCGACGCCTGGATGAGCCTGGTGGTGCACCCCTTCGAGTTTGGGGGCCGGCATGACATTGCCTATCTGGGCCTCTCGGAACTCTGGAACGCCAACCTTTTTCCGTCGGGCGCGGCGAAGCTCACCTATCTGTCCTTTCCCATTCTGAACTCTCCCCCGGTCCCCTGGCTGGGCTGGGCTTTCGTTCAGCGACTTCATGTCCTGCTCTACTGGCTGGCGCCCCTGATGATCGGCATCGGCCTGGTTCTCTCCTGGGTATCGGGACGCGCCCAGGGAAAACGCATCGATGCGCCCCTGTTTGCGGTGACGACTTCAGCTGGCCTGCTCTATCTCGGGGTGTTCCCCAGGGCCGACTTCAATCACCTCGTCAATGTCTACCAACCCATTCTTGTCGCCACACCCGTCATCCTCCAGCGCCTCTTCGCCGTGCTCGGGCGCGAGCACCGGCTTTTTCGCTGGAGCCTTCAATGGGCAGCGACGGGCATAGCCCTCGTCTACGGGGCGATCGGCCTCTTCTGGTACGTGGCACTTCTGGAACGGCTCAACACCCCCCTGGAGCAGCCCCGAGGAGGCGTCCTTGTCAGCCCTCTCGAGGCGCTGGAGATCAACTACCAGGTCCGCCTGATTCGCGAAAACACCCCGGAAGGCGGCTCACTCTTTACCCTGCCCGACCTCACCATGCTCAATTTTCTCGCCGAACGAGCGGTGCCCAGCGCCTGGTACAACTTGTACGAACATCATATTGCGGCGGACCGGGGAGTCGGGGTCACCGAAGCTCTCGAAGATCTAGGCGTAGACTACGCGGTCACTCGCTACAACAACTTTTTCTCCGATCGCGTGGGCCTTCTCGACTACGCGCCTGAACTTTCCCAGTACCTGATCGAAAATTTCCAGCGAAGTTTCGTGGGCGGACGAGAAAACTACATCGTCTATAAACGTCGCGCGCATCCGGACATCCAGCATCCCCACATGGACCTGCTCGCCGAGTGCGAGATCGAGACGCCGGGGGTTGAGGTCAAGAAACACCTGCTCTTTTCCGCCCTCTACCACAAGTCACAACCGGGCATGCCCATCCCCCAGGAGGGCCGGGCCACGCGCTGCGCCCTGGGCGTTCCCCCATCCGGGGGCTTCCTGTCCCTGGAAATCGGCTACCGAAAGCCCCACCAGTCCGCACCCGGCACCCGGCTTGAGACTTCCATCGCCGTGATCGAGGCCAACCGAAAAACCGAGATATTGAGCGAACAGATCCAAGTCATCCGCTGGAGTGATTCACCGCGCCAACAACCCTTCAAGCGCTTTGAAGTTGACCTTCAACCCTGGGCCGGAAGGAACGTCACCCTGGAATTCACCACCCGCCTGCTGGGGTCGGTGCGTAATTCACCCCTGGACCTGAAGGGCTTTGCCATGGTTTACCGGGACCCGCGCCTCCAGTCCCAGCCCGGTGGAGCCCGACCATGACTCTCGACCGCACCACGACCCAACGCGTCGAATTTCGTGGACTCGAGTACCACGCCGACGATCGGATCCACCCGGCGAGCTATTCCATGGAGGGATCCAGCGGGGAGGGATGGCGAATCGACCGCAACGGGGTCGAGCATCTCGTTCTCGGAGCCGGCTACCGGCTGCTGCGCACCGATCGCTGCGGGGTCTGCTCCACCGACCTCGACCGACGCTTCCTGCCCTTTCCCTTGCCTCAGATCATCGGCCACGAACTGATCGCCCTCGACACCGACGGGAAGCGATACGTGGTGGAGATCAACGCTTCCCATGCGGCCCGGGGCCTTGAAGACGGTTGCGCCTTTTGCAGCGCCGGGCTCACGACTCACTGCCCCGATCGGCGGGTTCTCGGGATCCACGATCTTCCCGGCGGCTTTGGGCCCTGGGTGCTCGCCCCGGAGAGGGCCATGATTCCAGTTCCCCATGGCCTGTCGGACGATGTGGCGGTCCTGGTGGAGCCCTTTGCCGCGGCACTCCACGCTGCCGAACAGGTCGCCCCCGAACCCGGCGCCCGGGTGGCGGTGCTCGGGCCTCGGCGATTGGGGCTGCTGGTCGTCGCCGCCTTGGCGGCACGCCGCAAGCGCGATGGCAGCCACTACCCGATTCTCGCTCTATCCCGCCGGCAGGCACTGCGCGACCTCGCCCTGAACTTCGGTGCCGATGAAGCGCTTGAGCCGCCCTCGGACCCGGGCCGTTCGGGTCCCCTGGCCGAGATCGTGATCGATACCACGGGCAGCCCCCTGGGCCTGGAAGCCGCCCTTGGACTGGCGCGCCAAGAGGTCCACCTCAAATCCACCCACGGACAGCCCGCGGGCGGCCTCGCCCATACCACCGAACTCGTGGTCGACGAGATCTCTCTCCAGGCCTGGCCGGACTCGGAAACCGAGATAGCGTCCCTCCTTCACCGGGCACCCTGCCGAGCCGGGGATACGCCTCGAATCGCCTGGCTGGCCCGCCAAGCACCCCCCGAAACCCTCGCTCAAAAAGCCGAAGTCCTCACGGGACACGATGCCATCAGCCTGCTGGCCCGGCTGGAATCCACTCCGGGGCCTCTCCCTCGGGCCGACATTGCCGTCGTGGACAGCGCCGCCGGAGTGGACGCGGCGCTGCGGCCCCGGGCCGAGGAAGAGATCGCTCTGGTGCGACCCCGGGGTCGCATTTGCATCTATGGCGGGAAGCCGGGCGATGGGCCCGTGCTGAGCGCGATTCGGGAAAGGGGATTGACCCTAAGCGGCTCGCGCTGCGGTGACTTTCGCCGCGCCCTCGATCTGCTCGCAAGCGACTCCGAACTCGCCACGCGACTGTCCAGCCTGGTCACCCATCGCCTGCCTGCCCAGAGGCTCCCCCAGGCGCTAAAGCTCGCCCGCAGCCCCGAATGCATCAAGGTCGTTCTGCATCACCCGCCGAGCGAACAGGCCATCGACGCCCCGCATAGCGACGAGGCCTGACCCACAGCCCGCGGCCATTCAGGGCGCCGGGGGGCCCTCACCGGATCCCTGGGGCGGTGGCGGATCCGAGGGGAACACCAACTTCGGCGGGCGAAGCGCGGTGAGGAGCACGTACCAGGCCGCCAGGTAGATCTCCGAAGATTCGATCTTCGATACGCCCGCATTGCGCTGCTCGAAAATGATGGGGACTTCGCCCATGGAAAACCCGTAGCGATCAACGCGCCAGGCCATCTCTTCAAGAAACGAATATCCCGACGAGCGGATCTCGAAGGGCCGAACGGTCTCGAGAACACGGCGACGGTAGCCCCGAAAGCCCGCCGTGCAGTCGCGCAAATCGATTCGCAAAAGCGTCCGCGCGTAAAAGTTTGCAAATTTCGAGAGCAGTCGGCGGTGCCAGGGCCAATTTTCGATGCCCCCACCCGGCACATAGCGCGATCCCACCACCATGTCCCTTCGACCCAGAAGTTCGATCAGATCGGGCAGGTAGCTGGGGTTGTGGCTGAAATCACAGTCCATGGTGAAGACGAAATCGAAAGAGTGATCGAGTCCGAATCGGAACCCGCGCAAGTAGGCGGTGCCAAGGCCCAGTTTTCCGGCGCGGCGAATCAAGTGGAGCCCCGGCTGCGTGGCCTGAATCGTTTCGACGAGATCTCCGGTTCCGTCCGGGCTGTGATCGTCCACAACAACCACCTCGATTCGAGGATCCTGGGCAATCACTTGCCGACAGAGTTCCCCGACATTCTCCACTTCGTTGTAGGTCGGGAGAATCACCAGAATACGTTCTACCGGGTCAGCACTTTCAGACATGAAGGACAACCTCGGATGAACTTGAAAACGAACCCCCTAACTCGGGGTATCCGACTTGAGACGATACCGACTTGAGGGACATCGAGCCCGAGGGTCCGCGCTGGTAAGGCACCTTACTTCAGACTGCTCGCGCCATCATGAAGAGACGATTCTCACGGCCGAGTACCCGGGCGGCGAGAAACATCGAAGCGAGCCCCAGGCGCACCCCGGGCGAGAGACTCAGCCGACGAAGATCCGTCAGTTCACGCTCCATTGAAAAGACTTCCAGGCCGCCCAGAGCCAGGCAACTCCGCGCGGTATCCGGGGTGAAATAGAGAAAGTGTTGTTCGATGTAGAATTTTTCCAACGGACCCGTCACGCGCCCACCGCTCAATCGATAGATCAGCCCGCCCGCCAAATCGAGAATGCTCCGCTGATTGGGCGTGGAAAAGCTCACACATCCACCCGGCGCAAGGCAGCGACGGGCGGCCTGCATCAGCTTGACCGGGCGACGGGAATGCTCGATCACATCCCAACCCGTCACCAAGTCAAAGCTTTCACCCAGATCGGCAAAGGACTCGAACTCGCCCACCCAAGGGTCCAGCCCAAAATGATCGCGCGCGTGGCGCGTGGCTTCGAGGCTCTCATCGATCCCGAAGGGCTCCCACCCCCGGCGGCGCGCCACCGCCAAAAATAGACCCGTGCCACATCCCACATCCAGCAGCCGCCCGGGCGCTTGCACGCGTTCGATGATGTCAAGCCAGGCCTCGTATTGTTCGACAAGCGGGTTGCCCGGCTCGTCCTCAAAACAAAAACCGTAGTAGTCCTTGAGCTCGGGCACCGAACCCTCGCCGCTCGTGTAGAGCGACGCAAAGAGCTGCTGAATCTCCTCCTCGCTGGGCAGCGGGTGGAGAAATATCTGACGGCAGGGGCGGCACTCCAGCACATCAAAGCGGGTGATGCGATAACGCAGGTCGCTTTCGCCGGATCCGCAGATCAAGCACAGGGGCGCGGATAAATCGGACACGGTTCAAGTCTGCCACATCGCAACAACCCGGAGCAATCGGGGCATTGGGCTCATCCCGCCTGGGAAGAATTTCGCAACGCCCCTCGCCGGGAGACGCCGAAGCCTTCGCTAGGAGCGGGGTCGGGGTCATGAGCGGGGTCGGGGTCGAGGCCGGGCGCAATCAACCGGGGTTCGGCCCACCCCCCGAAGAAGAGATCCTCGCCGTGCGAATTTTCAGTCTGAGTGCTCAATTCCAGAGTCACCGCCTGGCCCGCCCAGGCCCGGAGATCGACGTCGACTTCGAACCAGGCCCGGTCCTCGATCCGGTGGGTGGGGTTCAGACGCCGTTGATAGAGCGTTTGAACCCCTTCCGAGGTCCGAATCGCCAGGCGGAATTCGACCCAGGAGGCCGGCAATTGAAACCAACGCTGGGGATGAACGCCCACCGCGGTCACCAGCTGCCCCCCTCCCCCGGGCACGTCGAGAGAGAGTTCCAAGACACTCCGCCGATCACCGCTCGAGGGCTTCAGGGCGATCGCCGGCCGGAAGGGCCAGAGCATCGAACGCACGTACCCGGTACGGGATTCGGGCGGCACCAATCGGGGCGGTCCCCCCGCCTCCTCGATCCAGACGGGAGCGTCCAAAGCATCCCGCCCAGTCACCCGCACGCCGGGGTTCTGCTCCGCTGGGCTGCGACGCCTCAAGGCCGCCGGCTTATAACCCCAGGTGTCGTAGCTGAAGATGCGATCTATTTCGAAATTCTCCACCAGATAGGCGAAGAGAACCGGTGCATGTTCCCAGACGGGATCGAAACTGAAGAACTGGGTGAAGTTATAGAGAACCAGGTCGGTCCCCGTCTCCTCCATGGCATCGACGATGGCCTGGTCACGATTGGGAATTTCCGGGAAGGGCCACACTATATACGCGGACCGATGCGGAGCCGGCCTCTCGGTCAAAAAGTGAGCCACTGTGAAATAGGGCAAGGCCGCTATGCGGTCACCCGGTTGGCTATTCGCTTCGACATACTCGACGACTGCCTCGAGCATGGCCGCCTCGCCGGGTTTGACATAGACCCCGGCCCGGGGCCCCGGAGCCAACACGGAGTGCTCGGCCCTCAGGTTCGACACCAACCGGCCGGAATAACCAACCAGGGCCACTGCGGGCAGCAGAACCACTGCGGCCACGATCACCCCGCGTTTGCGGTGACCGGCCAAAACCCCATGGGCCATCACGATGCCCAAGGCAATCAACGGCCAGTAGAGAACCGCAAGATGGATGTAGTCCTGGGGTTTATTGAGCCAGACAAGTAGGACGAGCGCTCCGCCGAAAGCGAAGAACAAAAATTCGATCAAGTAGCCGAGTCGTATCTGGGAACCCAGGGGTGCGCGGAGTCGATGGCGCAGAGCCCAAAGCCGGAGACCCGCGGCGGCCAGCAGAGCCTGGGGAGCAAAAAAGAAAAACTTCAGGAGCAGATCGTAGGCCGCGGTTTCCGTGTAGAAAGGATGAGTCCGCACGGCGGCCCAGTCCGCGGTCATCACGATACCGGGCATGAAATCTGTAATGCCCAGCCTGGTCCGCAGAGCCAGATCCTGGCCGAAGATTGGAGAAAATGAGGGAAATTCCGAATACGTGTAGGCCCCCATCCCAATGAAATGGTTAAAAACCGTGAACTGGAGGAGATCTCCCAGAACACCCACCTGCCAATAGTAGAGCCCCGTCAGCGCACCCACCCCCATGGCCGGGACAAGGAAAATCGCGAGTACCGAAGCCAAGGCCGGGCGACTCTTCCGGGGCTGGGAAAAAACAAAGAGAGCAAGACAAGCGAGCAGGGCAACCAGGGCGGCCGCCCCATAATCCTGCTTGCACAGAACCCCCAGTCCGAAGAGAAAACCCGAGAGCATCAGGATCCGTCGCCGAAGAGTTTCGAAATAGATCACGAGCGCCGTTGCACTCGCCAGCAGCACCAACAGGCCCGTGGTTGAATAGCTGTAGATCTGCCAGTGGGGGAAGCACCAGATGCGATAGAGCCAGAAACAACCCACGGCAAGCCAGGCCCACGTGGCCGACGAGGCCGATGTGGCCTTGCGCACTAGGAAGAAGAGCAGCGCGACAAAGAGAGCAAACTCGAAGACGACGAGCCAACGCGACACCCGAATCGATGCGCCAAAAATTTCGAAGATCATCGCCAGGAAGTGGAAAGCTCCGGGCAGGGGATAGAACGTTGCGTCGCGATAGAATTCGCCCCCACGGAGTCGAAGGTCGGCGAACTGCACCATATGACCCTCGTCCATGAAACTGAACCAGAGGTCGAAGAAGGGGAGTTGAAACAGAACCGTGATGCCGAAGACCAGGACAACCGCGAGTCCGGGGCGATCGACTTTCGGGGCCTCTTGCATACGCTGCGGTCCATCCAATGGCAGAAAGCCTCGGCGAAGGGAGACGACTTCGCGTGATAGGGGCACCGAAGAATCGGGACTCGGCATGATAATTGACGTAAGCCCTTGCTATGTTTAAGATTATCGCATCAAGTGTCGGGCATCGCCCCCGGGCAGAGCCCGGCCTGGAAAGGGGCAGATGGCCCGGCCGACGCTGAAGATCGATCCGCGCACCTTGGGGCTCCTCGCCGCCCAGTGGACGCTTCTTGCCGGCAATATCGCCCTCTATGCCGCCCATGCGCTGCCCCTCTGGGCCCACATGGTGATCACCGGCTTGGCCGTGCACCTGGCCTTCACAATCTGGCACGAGGCGGTCCACGGCACCATCGCGAACCGGCGCTGGCTCAATGACGCGGCGGGCATTCTTGGCATGCTGCCCTACACGACGCCCTACTTCATGCAGCGCCACATCCATCTGGAGCACCACAAATATCTCAACGAGAAGGACCGCGATCCGAACCTCATCTATGCGGGGGGGCCGTACTGGCAACTGCCCATCCGCTACATCCGCACCATCGCCTATGCCCGGTCGGTGCTCGAGGAGGATCCCCGAACGCCCGGGATGCGGCGTTCGGACAATTTCCTTCTCGCCGGTGTGGCCGGCGTATACGCGTTCGCCCTCTGGCAGGGTTTTCTGGTGGACCTGCTCCTGATCTGGTTTTTCCCCCTGGTGGTCGCCAAAATGATTCTCGACTGGTACGTCAACTACCTTCCCCACGTAGGACTTCCGGCGCACCGTTTTCTCGGGACTCGCATCATTACCGCCGCCTGGCTGACCCCGGTGGTCCTGAGTCACAACTACCACGCAATTCACCACCTTTGGCCCACGATTCCCTGGCACAGCTATATCGCGCGGTTCAAGGAAAAGTTCGACTACCTCGCAGCCCACGAGGTTCCCATCGAGAAGCACCTCTTCGCCCGGCGCCTACGCCCCGCCGATCCCTCCGGCTCCTCTTCCTCTTCCTCTAGCCATTCCCATTCCGCGCCCGCGCCCGGCGTCCACGACGCCCCACAGGATCCCCCCGGACATGCATAGGCTCGCCTGTAAATCGGCCCAGACATGAGTGAGCCCGGGCACCTCGAACTGGCACCCACCGAGTGTGCGCTCTGCGGGTCTGCAAGCTGGGAAATCTGCGCCAGCGGAAACGATTTCGAATACGAAACCTCAAAGGACACTTTCCATTTCGTCCGCTGCCGCGACTGCGCCCATCAGTACCTGAACCCCCGACCCATCCATTCGGAACTCGAGACCATCTATCCCCCCCACTACTACTCCTTCGTTGGCACGACCAATCCCCTGGTGGCCCGGCTACAACGAGCCTGGGAGGGCGGAAAGGTGAACCTCTACCGCAGCTTCGTGGGGCCGGGGAACCGAAATCTCCTGGACGTGGGCTGCGGGGATGGTCGCTTCCTCTCCCTGCTGCGGGACAAGGGCGATGCTCTCTGGCATCCGGTCGGACTCGAGTTCGACGCCCAGGCGGTGGCCGCCTGCAAGGCCAAAGGATTCGAGGCCCACTGCGAGCGCATTGAGGATTTCGCCGAGCGAGAAGATCAACAGGGGCGTTTCGACGCCATCCTCATGCTTCAATTGATCGAGCACGTCGAGGATCCAGCTCTGCTCTGCCAGAAGGTCCACGCACTCCTCAAGCCCGGAGGAGTCTTCATCATCGAGACCCCGAATTTGGGAGGCCTCGACTATCGAATTTTTTCTGGGCGCTGGTGGGGGCACTATCACTTTCCCCGACACTGGAACCTGTTCTCTCTGCGTTCCCTTAGCCGTCTGCTCGGTGAGAAAAAATTTGAGATCGTCCAAAGCGAATACCTCATCAGCACTTCCTCGTGGATCATCTCCCATCGGAACTTCTTCAAAGATCGAGGCTGGCCCGATTTCTGGTGGCGATTTTTCTCGTACCAGAACCCACTGCTCCTGGCCCTGGCCGTCGGGCTGGACAGTGCGCGAATTCGGCTCGGCCTCGAGACCAGCAACCTGCGCGTCATCGCACGCAAACCCAGGGCCTGAAGCGAACCCGGAGCCCCAAGGCCCTGGTCCGGAGAGTTCCGGGTTGGCATGGCCCGGGGCTGGGCTACCTGTAGGGGCGCCATGAACCCGGTGATTGCAGCCAGAGCAGGTACGCAGGAGCGGCCTGGACCCAGCCCGACCCCAAGCCGCAGGACGCGGACATTTTGGGCGCGCGCTGGGCGCTGTGCCTTTGCACTCATGGCCCTGGGGCTGGCCATTGCCGGTTGCAGCCCGGACCCCGGCGGCCCGGAGAAATCCCAACCCCGCATTCTCGTCATCGGTATCGACGGCGCCAGCCCACTGATCACCTTTCCAATGATGAAGGCCGGCCAGCTTCCCCATTTGGCGAAGCTTGCCGCCGAAGGCGTCTCGGGACCCCTGCGCTCGGTGCTTCCTCTCTACTCGCCACGCATCTGGAACACCATCGCCACCGGCCGCCCGGCCCAGGAACACGGCATCCCGGCTTTCGTCAAAAAAACCGACGGGGCCGAGAAGGAGCTCTACCTCAGCAGTGATCGCCAGGTCCCGGCGCTCTGGAATATCCTCTCCGCCGCGGGCCGAAGCGTGGGTGTGGTCAACTGGTGGACCACTTACCCCCCGGAGAAGATCAATGGCGTGATGGTTTCGGATCACTTCTTTCCCGAACAGATCAGCATGATCAAGAAGACCTTCAAGGCCAATCGGGTTTCGAATGGGGCCCTTGTCCACCCCGAGTCCTGGCTGCCCCGGGCCGAGGCGCGGCTCCTGGACCCCACGCCTCTCACCGATTTCAGTGATCTATTTCGTGGTAACGATGCCCTGCCCCATTGGGTCAGCCTCCCTACCCTCAGCCAGCAATACACCACCGACGAGGAGATCGTCCGAGTGGCCCTGGGCCTACAAGCCGATCACCAGCCCGATGTGCTGATGGTTTTCCTGCCCGGCATCGACCGGGTCTCCCACTGGCTCTGGGGAAATGTCGAGCCCGATGAACTCTATCCCCCGGGCCTTCGGCCCTCGGTTGACGAGCGCCAGGCCGGCGCAACCGCTCTACGCCGATACTATGCGTTTACCGATGCGCTGATCGGAAGACTCGTGGAGGGTTACGCGCCGGAAGATCTGGTTCTGGTCGTCTCGGATCACGGCTTCGAGGCCGGGGTTAGCCTCATGCTCCTGACCGGGAAGCACGATTCGCCGAACGCCTTGAACGGCGTACTCTTCGCCCGAGGCCAGGGAATTCCCGTCGATCAACCCGCGGGTCCGGTCAACGTCTTTGAGCTGACTCCCTCGGTCCTGACCTTCGCCGGACTCCCCGTCGCCCGGAATATGGCCGCCGGAGCCGCCCCCTTCCTGGGCAAAGTGCACATCGCGCCCATCGCCAGTTACGACGACATCCCCATCGAGCGCTACGCGCCCGCCCAGTCGGGCAACGAAGAAGACATCATCGAGCACCTTCGCGCCTTGGGCTATCTCGAAGAGGAAACCCCGCCAGAAAGCGGCTCACCCCAGTCGACGCCGTGAAGCGAGATCTCAACACAAGGCTTGCCAGCGGGATCGGGCGCTGGGTGGACGGGGCTCGCCGCTACTCGGGATGGGTGATCGCATTCTGCTCGGCTGTCACCCTGGTTGCCGCCTTCTACGCCGCCACCGAACTCCGGGTCAATTCGGACAACGTTCAGATGGTGGCCGAGGACCTGCCCTCCCGCCGCAACCACGAGGCGTTTGCTCGGCTCTTTCCCAACCTCGAGAACGCCCTGCTCGTCGTGATCGACGCCCAGACCCCAGAACTGGCCCGGGAAGCAGCCACCACCCTGGAGGCGCGCCTCAAGGCGGATTCCGACTATGTGGAAGACGCCTACGTGCCCGGGGGCGGGCGATTCTTCGAGACCCATGGCCTTCTCTATCGCAGCCCAGACGAACTCGACATCTTCGCCGACCAGATGGCCCGCATGCAGCCGATCCTTGCCACCCTGGAGCAGGATCCCAGCATTGCCAGCCTCGCCTCCCTGATCGAGGCCGGACTCGAGGGAACCGCACAAGCCGAAGCACCGAGGGTCAGCTCCGAGGACTGGGCGACCATCCTCGATTCGGTGGGCAACGCCACCCTGGCGGTGTACAGCGAATTTCCCCTGGCCCTGTCCTGGGAACAGATCCTGCTCCAGGGCTCCAAAGTGGAAGTCGCCCGGCGCCGGATCCTGGTGGTCCATCCCGTACTCGACTTCGAGAGCTTCCTGACCGCCGGAACCATCATGGACCGGATTCGCGAGCAGGCCGCGGAACTCGGGCTTGACCCATCCCACGGCATCGAAATCCGCATTACGGGCAACCCCGCGCTGAACTACGAAGAAGTCCTCGGACTGGCGTGGGATCTGGGCCTTGGAGGCGCGGTCTGTTTCCTTTTCGTTGGAGGGGTCATTTTCCGGGCGTTGCGATCTTTACGGCTGGTCGTTGCCGCTCTGGCAACCCTGGTGGTGGGCCTCATCTGGTCGGCGGCCACCGCCGCTGTGGTGGTCGGACACTTGAATCTGGTTTCCGCCGCTTTCGGTGTCCTCTTTATTGGGCTGGGCGTGGACTTTGCGATCCACCTGGGCATGGCCTACGCGGCCCGGATTCGCGAGGGCCACGAACACGACCAAGCCCTGCGCCAAGCGAGCGAGAGTGTCGGCGGCTCTCTACTGATCTGCACCCTGACCACCGCGATCGGTTTTTTTGTCTTCGCCCCCACCGACTACCTGGGCGTCGCCGAGTTGGGACTGATCGCCGGCTACGGGATGTTCATCATCTTGTTCCTGACCCTGACCCTCTTCCCCGCACTCTTGAGCCGGTGGCTGCGAATCAAAGCGCCCGAGGAAATCCTTGGGGAACTTCATTTCCGATCGACCTGGTGGCGATTCTCTGAAACCCACCCTGGGCTTGTCCTCGGCGTCGCCGGGGCGTTCTTTGCCGGCAGCCTCCTGCTCGCGCCCAAGGCGCGCTTCGACCTCAACGTCATTGAAATGCGCGACGCGACCACCGAGTCCGTACAGACCTTCAACGACCTACTCGCCCAATCGGGGCCGATGTCTCCCTGGTTCGTCAACTCCGTCGCCCCGGATTTCGAGAGCGCAAAGACCCTTGCCCAAAAGATGGAAGGCCTACCGAGCGTGGCATCGACTTTGACGCTCACCGACTACGTCCCCGAGGACCAGGCCGAGAAGCTCGAGATTCTCACGGATCTCGGCTACTTGATGGACGCTCCCCCTCAGACGCCCGACCCGAAAGATTCGCGTGACCTGGAGAGCCAGGTCGCGGCGCTTCGGGATCTGCACACTTTCCTGGGCGCGTCCTGGATCGAAAATGACTCCGGCTCGGAACTGGTGGCCAGTGTTCGAGTCTTGCGCGACAAACTCGGCGTGTTCCTGGCTCGGGTCGAAAACGACGACGATCCCCGGGTAGCCCTGGACAAACTCGACGAACTCCTGCTCTCGGGCCTACCCGATCAGGTGGCCCGCCTGGAAATGGCCATCAATACCAATGGTATTCGCTTGGAGGAACTTCCCGAGGATTTGGTATCGCGCATGATCTCCAGGGACGGCCAAATCCGGGTGCAGACTTTTCCGCGCGAGGACCTGGGCAACCAGGAAGCCTTCGTTCGCTTCACCGAGGAGGTCCAATCCGTGGATCCCCAGGCGGCGGGGGTCGCGATCAACCTTGTGGGCTTCGGCCGAGCCACCCGTTCCTCCTTCGAGCAGGCACTGATTTCGGCCATCGTGATCATCACGACGCTCCTGTTCGCGCTCTGGCGACGGATCGGTCCGGTGCTTCTTGTGATCTCGCCCCTCGCGCTCAGTTCGCTGCTCACCGTCGCCGCAATGGTACTCCTGGGCATTCCCTTCAACTTCGGCAATATCATCGTGATCCCGCTGCTTCTCGGAATCGGCGTCGACAGTGGGGTCCACCTGGTCCAGCGTGCACGCCAGTCGGGCGGACGGGCCAGCGACCTGATGGACAGCACCACGGCCCGCGCAGTTTTCTACAGTGCCCTGACCACCACGGTGAGCTTTGGCACCCTCGCCTTCTCGTCCCACCGCGGCATGGCCAGCCTCGGCGTGGTGCTCTCCATCGGGATGGTGGCCACGGTGATTGGCAACCTGATCGTACTGCCCGCGTTGCTGAGCCGCTTCAGCCCCCGCTGAACGGAGGGCGAAGCTTGAAATCAAGGGTCGAGACGGCTTCCCAACAACCGCTTGAGCCGGGACTCCTCTCGGCGCAGGCGAATCGACCGGCCGCCGGTCACGTAGACAAGGCCCTTCTTTGCGCCGCGAGGCTTTGAAACCTGCTTGATGGGCACCACGTGAACGTCGGCGTGACCGGCATTCTTTTGCTTCGAAAAATGCACGGCCAACTCGCAGGCGTCGAGGATGGATTCCGGAGGCACTTCGTCCTGGCCTTCGGTTCGCAGAACCACGTGGCTACCCGGCGCGCCGTCCAGGTGGAAAAAGAGGTCCTTGCCCCGGGCCAACCGGGTGGTGAGGTAATCGTTGCCCTCGTCGCTTCGCCCCACCCAGATCTCGAGTTCTTCCCCGCTGACGTAGCGCCGGGGATGGAGCTTGCGCGGTAACCCCCTAAAGCGCGCTGGCAGGCGAGCCTCGGCGGCGGGCTCCATCCGGGCCGGAGAACGCGCGGCCCGGCGGCGCCCGAGCATGCGGGCGATCTCGGGTTCGGCGGCGAGTTCTTCAAGGGCCGGGTTCTGCCCGGGCTCGCTCCCGACGGATTCGAGCCGCGCCCGCAGTTCGCCCAATTTTTCCTGCCACGCACGGGCTTCTGCGACCTGCCCGCCGGCCTTGGTGAGGCGACGCAACAACTTCTGATAGCGCTTGAAAGTCGCTTCCAGGTTTTGCTTCGGGCTCAGGGTGGGATCCAGGGCAATGGAAACCTCTTCCTGGGTCTCGTAGTCGTGCAACTTGATCTCGCTCGCCCCCGGCCGGATCTCGGACAAAGACCCCTTGAGGAGTTCCCCGTGACGCTGGAGATCGTTGGCGCCATCGGCCTCGGCAAGTTCGGCTTCGATTTTCGTAAGCCGGCGCTCGGCATTCTTGCTCTCGCGCTTCAGAACCTGACGGATCTCCCGGGCGAGACCCGTGGCGTCGCGTTCGCCTTCGTCTTTCGCGTAGTGATCCTCGATGGCAAGGAGCAGATCCGCATCGTCGGCCTGGGCAAAACGATCCTTCCCAGGATTGGGCAGCCCGCTCCCGGGAAGCGCAAACGCCGCCCCCGCCACCATCTCCGGGCGGGTTTCGGACGGGGGGCGCTGGGCCAGAACCACTTGGCCCCGCTCATCCAAAATATAGAGATTGCTCCGCTTGCCCAGCAGGGAGAGCACCAGTTCAAAGCGCCCGTCCCCGGACTCGAAGGCCAGGGCAAGCACTCGGTCCTCGCCCCATAGGCGCGCGCCCGTAAGACGCGCGCTGCTCAAATGCGCGCGGATCCAACTCACGAAAGCCGGCGGGTTTTGGGGGGCCTTGGGGAGTCCCGCCACTTGGGAAAGTCGACCCGACGCCGAGTCCGCGCAGAGAAGGAGAAAACGCTTGCGCCCCTTTTCGTCCTGGGGATGGCGCCCATAGAGGGTCAAAACGATACGGTCGCGCCCGGGCTGAACGCAGCGCTCCAGACGATGGCCCGTAAAGCGGCCGTCGAGGAGTTCGGCAACCCGGCGCAATTCGCTGAAGTTAAGCACCCGACAATCCCCCCTAGCTCTGACAGACCGGACAGTAGTGGGCGCTGCGCTGGGCGACCACGCGGCGCACGATCGTGGCGCCGCAATCCAGGCAGGCCTGGCCCTTGCGGGCGTAGACCCGTCGCTCGTCCTGGTAGCCGCCATCGCTGCCATCGGGTGCTACGTAATCGCTGATACTCGACCCGCCGGTTTCGATCGAGCGCTTGAGAACCCGAACCACGGCCTGGGCGAGTTTCTCGGCCTCTTGGCGGGTGAGCCGGGCTGCCCTCCGGCCCGGGCGGACCCCGGCCAGGAAGAGCGCCTCGTCGGCGTAGATATTGCCGACCCCGGCCAACACCGCCTGATCGAGCAACAAAGCCTTGATGGGGATGCGGCGCTTGCGGCTCGCCGCAAAAAGTCCCGGGCCGTCGATTTCCAGGGCGTCACCCCCCAAGCGGTCCAACCGGGGATGAAGCTCGCCGGGCCGTAGCCAGAACAATTTTCCGAACTTCCGAACGTCCCGGAAATAAACATCCGGCCCGTCCCCTTCGATTCGGAGAGTGAGATGCGTGTGGCCATCGGGCTTGAATGCGCCCTGGTCCTCCGGGGCCAGGGAGGAACGCGCCGTGGCCGAGAGCAAGCGCGGACTGGTGGCCCGGCTCGAAAAGAGTTGCCCCGTCATCCCCAGGTGGATCACCAGGGTGCTTTGATCGCCCAGGCGAACCAGCAGGTACTTGCCCAGGCGATCGATGGCGTCGATCTGGGCGCCCGGCAAAACCGCCTGGAGCCGGGACGGTGGCGTCACGAAAACGTAGCTGGGCCCAGTGGTGGCGATGGCCGCGATTCGGCGGCCCACCAGGAGCGGCGCGATGCGGCGACGTGTCACTTCGACTTCGGGCAATTCAGGCATGGACGCCGAGCAGTCTAGCCCGCATCTTTGGTCCACCCCCGGTCCGGAGCGCCGGGCGCCCGGCGCCCGCAGGAAAACTCATGAGTGACAGAGCCACCCCATTCTCCCGCAACCGGGACCAGCGGCGACGGACCCCGCGCCCGCCACCCCCCATTTCCACCAACGATTTCGAACGCGCCGCTCTCCGGCACCTGGATCGCTATCCCTGCTCCACCGCGGGCCTGCGCGCGGTGCTCGAAAGGCGGGCCCAACGCAGCCATGCCCACCACGGAGGTGATCCCGCCGAGGCCGAAGCCCTGATCGAGGCGACCCTTTCCCGCATGCATGAACAGGGATTGCTCGACGATCGGCGTTATGGACAAGCGCTCGCGCGCCGACTGCGCACTCGGGGCGGTTCCCTGCGGCGCATCGCTGTACGACTCCACGAGAAGGGGATCGCGTCTCAGCTTCGGGCGGAGGTGCTGGAAGAGGCGGGGGGGGACGAGGCCGAACTCGCGGCCGCGCGTACCTACGCGCGGCGAAGGGGGCTGGGGGTGCATCGCCGAGGCCCTCATCCCGGCTTCTTGGCACCGATGGAGCCCTTCCAGAAGGGCCAGAGCCAGAAGGGCCAGAGCCAGAAGGACGAGAACCGGGAGGGCGAGAGCCAGGAAAACGCCGAGAGCCAGCGGCGCCAACGCCAACGGGATCTTGCCGCCCTTGCCCGGGCTGGCTTCGCCTTTGCCCAGGCTATTCAGGCCCTCGACAGTGACTGACCCAGGCCGATCGTTGCGCGCCAAGACTCGGGTGTTTCTATCGAGGCATCCGGTCCCTGTGGTAAGGTCGGGTGGCTAAAAATGGTCACGAGCGAAATTCCGGCGCCGCCGGTACTCGCCGGACCCTTCGAATCCTGGGCATTCACGCGTCCAGCCGACTCCGCGGGCGGGGTCACCGCACAAGAGCGGGCTGACCGGCCAAACAAGAGCCTTGAAAGCCTTCGAATCCGGCAGTCCGAATGCAGTCCGAATAGTAGAGAGCCTCTTGAGTAGACAGCCTCAAAAGTAGCTCCTGAGTAGACGGCCCCAAAAACAGAGAGCCCAAAAAGTAGACAGCCCCCAGTAGAGAGACCCATTGACCGAACCCGTCTCCCACCAACCCTACCCGGATGTTGACCCTCAGCCGAACTTCTCGGAACTCGAAGAGAGGGTTCTCGCGCGCTGGCGCGAAGCCGCCACCTTTCAGCAATCCGTAGACGCTCGTGACGCGGGCGAGAAAGGAAGCAACGAGTACGTCTTCTACGACGGCCCGCCCTTCGCGAACGGTCTGCCCCATTACGGACACCTGATCACCAGCTACATCAAGGACATCGTTCCGCGCTACCAGACCCTGCGCGGGCGCCGGGTGGAACGCCGCTTCGGCTGGGACTGCCACGGCCTGCCCGCGGAAATGGAAGCCGAGAAGGAGCTCGGGGTTTCCGGTCGCACCGCGATCATGGAATTCGGGATCGGCCGCTTCAACGATCACTGCCGACAATCGGTGATGAAGTACACCCAGGAATGGGAGCGATACATCGATCGGGCGGCGCGCTGGGTGGATTTCGAGAACGACTACAAAACCCTCGACCTTTCCTACATGGAGAGTCTGATCTGGGCCGTCAAGCAATTGCACGACAAAGGTTTGCTCTACGAGGACTACAAGGTCATGCCCTACTCCTGGGCTGCACAAACGCCGCTTTCCCTGCACGAAACCCGGCTGGATGATTCCTATCGCGAACGCCAGGATCCCGCCGTCACCGTGCGCTTCGAACTCGCCCCCCAGCCCGGGGATCCGGGGCCCATGGATCTACTCGCCTGGACGACAACACCCTGGACCCTGCCCTCGAATCTTGCCCTCGCTGTGGGACGCGATATCGATTACGCGATCTACCGCCTTGGGGATCGCTTCGTGGTTCTGGCCGAGGAGACCACCGGAAAACTCGAGAAGGAACTGGCGGAGGCCGAGCGGGTCGGCGGTCTCAAGGGCCACGAACTCGTCGATCGAAATTACAAACCGCTCTTTTCGTTCTTTGCCGAGACCGAGGGCGCCTTTCGCATCTTGGCCGCCGACTTCGTCAACACCGAAGACGGCACCGGGATCGTCCACATGGCCCCGGGCTTCGGCGAAGACGACATGGCCACCTGCCGGGCCGCCGGCATTCCCGTGGTCTGCCCCGTCGATGACGCGGGCTGCTTCACCGAACAGGTCCCGGATTGGCAAGGACTGCAGGTCTTCGAGGCCAATACTCCGATCATCCGGGCGCTGCGCGCCGCGGGGGCCGTGGTCAAGGAGGAGAGCTACCTCCACAACTACCCCCACTGCTGGCGCACCGACACCCCGCTGATCTACAAGGCCCTGGATTCCTGGTATGTCAACGTCGTGTCCATCCGCGACCGCATGGTGGAACTCAACCAGGACATCCACTGGATTCCCGAGAACGTACGGGATGGCCTTTTTGGCCGCTGGCTCGAAGGCGCCCGGGATTGGGCGATTTCGCGCAACCGCTTCTGGGGAACGCCGATTCCCATCTGGAAGAGCGACGACCCCAACTACCCGCGCATCGACGTCTATGGCAGCCTGGACGAAATCGAGCGTGATTTTGGCGTTCGGCCCGATGACCTGCATCGCCCGTTCATCGACGCCCTGGTGCGCCCCAACCCCGACGATCCCACCGGCCAGTCCAGCATGCGCCGGGTTCCCGAAGTGCTCGACTGCTGGTTCGAATCGGGCTCCATGCCCTTCGCCCAGGTCCACTACCCCTTTGAGAACAAGGAATGGTTCGAAGAGCATTTCCCCGCGGATTTCATCACCGAGTACCAGGCCCAGACCCGGGGCTGGTTCTACCTCATGATGGTGATGTCCACGGCCCTCTTTGATCGGCCGCCTTTTAAGAACTGCCTCTGCCATGGCGTCGTGCTCGCCGAAGACGGCAAGAAGCTCAGCAAGCGCCTGCGCAACTACCCCGATCCCGAGGAGGTCTTCGCCAGCATTGGCTCCGACGCATTGCGCTGGTTCATGGTCTCCTCTCCGGTGGTGCGAGGCGGCGACCTGAAAATCGATCGCGATGGCAAGTCGATTCAGGATTCGATTCGCCTGGTCATCAACCCGATCTGGAACGCTTGGTATTTTTTTAGCCTCTACGCCAATACCGATGGCATCGAGGCCCGGCTCCGAGCCGATTCCAGCCACCTTCTGGATCGATATATCCTCGCCAAGACCCAAGAACTGGTGAGCGGCCTCGAGGCCGATCTCGATCGTTACGACCTGGCCGCGGCCTGCGGGCGCATTGTTTCCCACATCGACGCGCTCAACAATTGGTATATCCGGCGCAGCCGGCCGCGCTTCTGGAAGTCCGAGCGCGATGCCGACAAGCAGGATGCGTACGACACCCTCTATACCGCTTTGGTCGTGCTCTGCCGGGTGGTCAGCCCCTTGCTCCCGCTCGTGAGCGAGGAGATCTACCGCGGACTGACCGGCGAGGAGAGCGTTCACCTCAGCGACTGGCCCGACCAGCTCCAGGGCGCCGCCGACCCCGAGCTGGTGGCCGAGATGGATCGCGTGCGCGAGATCTGCTCCGCCACCCTGGCCCTGCGCGCCGCCGAAAACGCCCGGGTACGCCAGCCCCTGGCCGAGTTGATCGTGGCCGGCGGAGACAACACGAAAATTCGCCCATACCTGGACCTGATCGCCGACGAGGTCAACGTCAAACGCGTCGAGCTCACCGATGACATCGGCGCCTACGCGACTTTCGGACTCAAGGTCAATGCCAAGGCGCTGGGGCCCCGAATAGGCGGCGAGATCAAGTCCGTCCTGACCGCCGCAAGAAAAGGCGAGTGGACTACCCGGGACGACGGAGGCGTCGAGGTCGCGGGCACCCTGCTTCAGGCCGGCGAGTATTCGCTGACCCTCCAGCCCCGTGAAGGCATCGCGTGCCAGTCCCTGCCCGGCAACGACGCCATCGTGGTGCTCGACCTCGAGCTGACGCCGGAGCTCATCGAGGAGGGCATGGCGCGCGACGTGGTGCGCGCGGTCCAGCAGGCGCGTAAAGAGGCCGGCCTGCACGTCGCCGACCGGATTCGGCTCGTGCTGCCTCTCGAGGAACCCTGGCGAAGCGCCGTGGAAAACTTTCGGGCCTACGTGAGCGAGCAGACCCTGGCCAGCGAACTCGCTCTTGAACCGGCTCCGACGGGCGGGGCTACCGCCGAACTTCCCTCGGACACCCGCTATACCCACCGGGCTCAGCTCGGCGGGCAGGAAGTACAGATCATGCTCGACCGGGTCATTGTGCCCGAGTAGGGGCGCGTATCCCGCGCCCCTGGGCCGCCGCTCTGATATGCTGGTGAGTAATCGGCCGCCGGTTGAACGCCGTGAGTTTCGAGCCCCCGCCCCTGGGCGGATCCCGCCGTGAAGGAGCCCCGAAATCCATGATCAAAGCTTCGCGATCCCAACGAGCCCTTCTTGGAAAATTCGCCCTCATTCTGCTCGCCACGCTCCTCGCCCTGGCGGGCTGTGATCAGCCCGGGAATCCGCCCCAGACCGGCGGAGCAGCGGATTCATCCGAAGATCAACGGCGCTTTCAATTCGTGCGAGCGAGCAAGCTGATCCTCCGCCTCGACACCCGACTGGGCGTTGTCTGGAAGGTCGCCGAAAACGGCGACGGCGGCTGGGGGATGCTGGGCGCCACGCCGGACGACGCCGACGAGCCCAGCGGGAACGGCCGCTACGGACTGTTTGCTCTCAAGAGCGGCATCATGGGTGGACCCCCACAACTCTTACGGGTGGATCGGGCCACTGGGCGTTCATGGCTGGCCCTGGCCAAAGATGGCAGCCGCTGGACCCCGATTCAGGAGGGCTCGAACCCTGAACCCGAGACTCTTCCAGCGGACGCGAGCGGCGATCCGGACGGCCCTATCAGCCTCCGCGTCGCACCGAAAGAAACCATTGAATCCCTACCCGGGGACGAGAACGAGAAGATCGTCGTTGTCACGCAAGCTCTTGAAAAGGAAGGACTTGCCGTCGAGATAAAAGTTTGGGCAGCCCGCCAGCTCGCCGTCTTCAGCCCCGAAGCCGCGATCCCTCCCCTGGTCGATGCCCTGGGGAGCGAGCATTCCGAGGTCGTCGTGGCGGCCATTCAATCCCTCAAGGAAATCGGTCGCCCGTCGACCATTCCAAAGATATTGGCCCTCTCCGGGCACCCCGACCCCAATGTCCGAGAGGCCGTACAGGCGGTCGTCGTCGCCGTTCCCTAGGGGAAAGCCACAAACTGCCCAGCTGGACCGATCGCAGAGACTGCTTTTTTAGCGGACGCGATTCAGGCTGGGGCCAATCTTCCATCAAGCAACCCATGGGCCGGACTCAAGGGAGAATCGGGCCCAAGAGGGTGGCTAGAGGTAGGGCCTGCTGTACTCTAAGAAGATCGTCAGAGCGAGTTTTTTTGGGGAAATGTTTATGGTTTGCAGGGTGCTAGCTCTACTGGCACTACTTGGGGGGCTTTTGATCGCCACCTCGGCATTGGCAGCTGCCGGAGACTGCAACGGAGATGGCGAAGTCAACGAAGCCGATCTTGATGCGCTGATCGCGGCAAACAACACCCTCGCCGCTGAGACGAGCATGGCCAATTGCGACTATGACGGTGATGGAGCGATTTCGCTTGCGGATGCCAACGCGCACATCGCGGCTTCGCGACAATAGGAAACTGAATAGGGAACTCAAAAAAATAGAATTCAAGGCATTCTGTCCGCCCCGTGTGATTTGAATCTTAAATCACGCGGACATTGCAAAAGCAAGACGGATGCACGCTTCTAATTTTAATTGCCACGATACGATCACATCACATAGCAAGGGGAATTCATTCATG
>Ga0310120_10000413_pt1 | contig 34195 bp, 19 predicted proteins | sample CB27_AW_983_MG_FD_203506 | JGI IMG/M metagenome (GOLD analysis project Ga0310120, IMG submission 203506) | Marine microbial communities from Western Arctic Ocean, Canada - CB27_AW_983 | ecosystem: Environmental > Aquatic > Marine > Oceanic | place: Canada: Western Arctic Ocean | collected...
CGGGCCGTCTATGATGACTGGCCAAACTCTTGAGCGGCGACTGGTGATCGGCAACGGGAAGCAAGTGATGCATACACGCGGCGAGATCGGTCGGGGCAGAGCGTTGTTGTGGCTGATCGGCTGCAACCTGATCGTATTTGCCAGCAACATCTGCATCATGGTGCTGGAACTGACCGCCTCGCGCCTGCTGGCTCACCACATCGGCCAGTCGCTGTACACCTGGACCGGAGTCATCGGTGTGGTGCTGGCCGGGATCACCGTCGGCAACTACGCCGGCGGGATGCTGGCAGACCGCTTCGGTCACCTCAAGCTGCTGGCGATCCTGTTCCCTCTGGCCGCGGTCACCAGTGGCCTGGCGTTGGTGCTTGACGGTTTGATGGTCGGAGTGACCCGGCCCGAATCGATGGGCTGGCCGATCTGGGTCCTGTGCGTGGTCTCGGTGATCTTCCTGTTGCCAGCCATCGCGCTGGGCACGATTTCGCCCGTCGTCGCCAGCCTGGCACTCTCGCGCAGCCGCAGCACCGGGTTCACCGTCGGCAACGTCTATGCCTGGGCGGCCCTGGGTTCGATCGTCGGCACCTTCCTGGCTGGTTTCTACCTGATCGATCACCACCCCACGCCGCTGATCATCGGTGGCACCGCGGTGGCTCTGCTGGTGATGGGGCTGGTCCCGCTGACGATGTTGGTCGTCGGCATCCTGCAGAAGCGGCCGGAAACTCGCCCGGGTGGCTCCGTCTCGCTGCCGGCCGCCGGCAATGAACTGCACTCATCGGACCCGGACTGGCCCCACGCCGGGCCCAGCACCTGGTGGTTCCTGGTCGGCTGCAACGCCATCGTGTTCGTTACCAGCCTCTGCATCATGATGCTGGAACTCTCGGCCATTCGCCTGCTGGCTCACCACATCGGCCAGTCGCTGTACACCTGGACCAGCGTGATCGGCGTGGTGCTGGCCGGGATCACCATCGGCAACTACGTCGGCGGGATCCTGGCAGACCGGTTCGACCACCGCCGCACGCTGGGCTGGCTGCTGCTGCTGGCCAGCTTCCACTGCTTCCTGGTGATCTGGCTCGATCAGCTCTCGATCGAATGGTACCGGACCGATCCGCCGACACTGCTGGGCCCGGTCGTCTGGCTCTCGCAGTGGATTCTCGAGGGCGGTTCGTCCGCGGATGTCAGTTGGCCGGTCTGGGTGCTGGTGCAGGTTGCGGTGATCTACGGGCCTCCGGCCGCCGCGATGGGGACCGTCTCCCCGGTCGTCGCCGCCCTGGCACTTTCGAGAAGCCGCAAGACCGGGGTCACCGTCGGCAACGTCTACGCCTGGGGCACGCTGGGTTCGATCATCGGCACCTTCCTGGCCGGCTTCTGGCTGATCGACCTCTTCGGCACACGAGCCCTGGTCACTCTGACCGCCGCTCTGCTGGGCATCACCGCGGCCTGTGCCGCGGCGCCGCGTTCGAGACTGAAGCCGGCGATCGCGTTCGGCTGGCTCCAGTTCCTGGTCGTCTTCGGACTCGCAGCCGCGGCACGAGGCGAATCGCTGAAAGTCGCAGGAGACGGCTTGGGAGTTCTGCTGGGGACGGGACGTGATCCGGCCGTACAGGTTGAGTTGCGCGAAGAATGGAAAGAGACCGGTCAGAAGATTGGCCGAGGCTTCCACGAGTTTGGACGCACGCTGTCGCTCCGCGAAGACGTACCGGGACGCTACGAGGACGAGAGCAACTACTCATACATCACCGTCGTCGAGACCACCGACGAGGACGACGGCGTCGAGATGAAATATCTCAAGCTCGACAAGCTCGTTCACAGCTACTACGTCTTCGACAACCCGACACTGCTGAAGTACGAATACGAACTGGTCTACGCGGCGGCGACCGAGAGGGCCCGGCAGGACTGGGCCATCGACGTCACCGTCGACCTGCCCGCATTCCCCGGTCGAGACCAGATCGTCAAGACACTGCCCGGGAGCATCTCGTTCTCGGGATCCGGCGGAGGCAAACTGAGAGTCCGCGGCACGCTGCTGCCCGGCGATCGCGATCTGCTGCTGAAACTGAGCGCCTCGGGGGCCTGGTGGCTGGCCGTCGAGGAACTGCATCGCAAGTCGACCGCTTCGGACTGGTCCGGGTTCTCGCCGGCCGATCTCGAAAAACTGCCGCCGGGCGTGAGGATCCCTGATGAGTTCAGGAAGGAAAACCGCACCGACAAGAAACCCTCAGGCGGAATCGAATACCATCCCGAACTCGGAGTGTTGACCGCCGAAATGGTCGTCAGCGCCGAAGACCGGGACACGCTGCTGGCCGCTTCGCCCGATCACCCCTGGTTCGAGGCGATCAGCGACCTGTACAAGCAATCCCGACAGGTGCGGACACTGTTCATCGGCGGGGGCGGCTTCGTGTTTCCCAGGTGGATCCAGGCCAAGTTCCCCTACGAACCGGTGATCGATGTCGCCGAACTGGATCCCGCGGTCCTGAAGGCCGTTCAGCAAGAACTGGGGCTCGCCGTGGACGGGCTGATCTCACGCAGCACCAAGATCGGCGACGCCCGAAACTTCGTCGTAGATCAGCTCGCCCGGGCCGACAGGCCCGAGTACGACTTCATCTATGGCGACGCCTTCAACGACTTCAGCGTGCCCTGGCACCTCACGACTCTGGAATTCACCAACGACGTGAGGAAACTGCTTGATCCCAAGCGAGGGGTCTTCCTGGCCAATATCATCGATATCTATCCCCGCTTCGAAGCACCCGCGCGCGACGAACAGATCGACTACAACTCCGACCAGCCCACGCTCGCCACACCGTTGCCCGAGGCGTGGGCCGCCGCGGCGGTGGCCGGGGAATGGATGGAGATTCCCGGGTTGCCCGGGGTCGAGGTGTACGAACGGCCCGACGAGAGTCTCTACCGGCTGGGAGTGCGGGGCGCGGTGACCGAGGAGACTCTCAAGGGCATGCTCGAGGACGCCGGGGACAACGCGGTGCTGAAGGATATCATCACCGACCTCAGGCGACGCTCGCATGACTCGAAGTTCACCCGCGATCGTGGTCATTTTCTCGGCTGCTACACGCTGACGCTCGCCAAAGTCTTTCCCAACGTTTATGTCTTCTCGAGCGAAAGCGGAGTGCCGCACCGTCGTCGCGATACCTTCGTGCTGATCGGGTCCAACTCGCCCCTGGACCTCTCGAATCTCTCCACCGCCGGCGGCCACTGGTCGCGGCCCCCCTTCGCCTGGAAGGAATCTCGACCCGACGGCCAGAAACCGACCCTCTCGAAGGACCGAAACCAGTGGGATTCGGTCGTCAACTGGGCCGCCGCGACACGCTGGGGCGGGGTGCTCAAGGATGACTTCGCACCCGTCGACCGATTGCTCAAGCCGGTGTTCGTCGAACAGGACGACTAGCCCGCCTGCGGCGGATTGAATCACTCCAAGCACAGGGGGCGGATCCGCCGCAGGCCTGTTGCCGAAGGTGGACACGACCGAGGAGCCGGGGATGGCCATCGAGTTCGATTGCCCGTATTGCACCGCGGCGATCCGCATCGGGGATCAGGCCGCCGGCAAACAGGGAGCCTGCCCGAAATGCGGCACCACGCTCGTCGTGCCCCGGCCAGAATCAACCACCGCAGCATCACCCTCAGCCACCTCAGCCACCTCAGCCACCGATCCGGACGTGGTGCCCGACGTGGTGCCGGAATTCCAATCGCGGCCGCAGGCGTCGATATCCAGCCGAGTCCGTCGTCGTCGTCGCAAGAGAGGGGGAATGGGGTTTCCGCTGGCGTGCGGCGGGATCCTGCTGCTGGCGATCACGGTGCTCTGGTTTCTGAACGACCCGAGTCGGTTCCGAGGCTCTCTGGAAGGGGAGCTGAGTGCGTCGTACGTGACGGCCGAGGTGCTGGAGCCCAGGTCGATCGATCCGGAACTGATGGAGTCTCGTTCCGAGGCGTATGCCGAGCTGATTGCGAGTCTCGGGGAACGGCCCGGGCGAGTTCGCAGCAACATGATGGTGCTGGCGTTTGTCGAGTCGGACGGGAAGATGCAGGTGCGGGTCGACCCGGCCAGGGAGTTCCGGCTGGTTCGAGTCGGGATGGGTCAGACCGAGAGCCTGCGGGCGTTTGCCGAGTCGCAGTCGAGTCGACTCGACGGGCTCCGTCGCGAGGACCTTGCCGGATCCCTGGGCCGGCTGTTGAGTGACTGGCAGGCGGCTGTCGCGGAGGACCTGGCGTTCGAGGATTGGAGCGGCTACCGCGAGTCGGTTGGCTTGACGGCCCTGGTCGGAGGCCTGGGTCACCACTTGATTGCTCGAACCGGTCGCCAGGACCTGAGGTGTCTGTACGAGGGCGACGGGGCGCTGTATTTCCTGGTCCCTGCGTCGTTGGTCGAGTTCCGCCTGGTTGGCCGCAGCCGCCGCGACGGCAGCGTGCCGTTTCCCGCCGAATTCACCGTCCGCATCGGCTCGGGCGGCTAGTCGCCTCGGCCGTTTGCCTCCTGACGCCCCCCCTTGACGCTCGTTCGCAGCAAACCGTATACTCGCGCGCTCCGCCGCCGCAGGGCCCCGTTCCTGACCCGCGTGACCCCTCCCCGAGCGGTTCTCACGCTCCGCATCAAGCCTCACACCCCCTCCATAAAACCCCCTGAAATCATGGCCGATTCACCCGCTCCGGAAACCGATTCGGCGGCCAGCCAGTCCGAGGAGTCCAGCTCGAGTCGTGTGTCGCGACCGGCGGCTTCCGGCGAGTTGGGCCTGATGTTCGCCCCGATCATCGGGGTCTTCAAGGACTTCTTCCGCCCCGATCATCCCCAGCACCAGCAACGGCTGATCGGGACCTGGGTCGCCGCCGGGCTGCTCGTCGTCGGCATCGGCTGGGGCCTCTACCAGGGCACCTCGGCCCAGGCCAATGAGGTCACTTGGGGGAACTGGATCGGGGTCCCCACCGAAGTCAACAAGGCGATGATCAGTAGCCTGGACGACGGTGGTGTGCTGACGGGGGTGAGCGACTTGCGGGAACAGGTCTACACCAATTTCCTCAACAAGAACGAAGACGCCGACCCGGAGGTCCGGTCCTGGGCACGGCTGCTTCGGGCCGAGACGCGGCTGAGGCTGTCGCTGCAACGCGGCTACCGTTCCGACAGAAGCGCCAATCGACGCAAGGGGGCTCAACGAATTCTGAGCACCAGCATCGCTGACATCACCAAGGCGAAAGACGATTTCAAGAGCGTCCGGGACAACTCGTCCGAGGGATCGGAATTGCGTCAGCGTGCCCTGCTCGGGTTGGCCGTCGTGGCCGAAGCGACCTGCGAGGGAACCAAGGAGTCGATCGACAAGGCGGTCGCCGCCTACCGGAAACTGGAAGCAACCGACGGCCCCTACAAGGAACTCGCCAGGAGCCGTTGCGAGTCGCTGCAACACCCCGACGCTGCAGAATTCTACAAGTGGTTCTTCCTGGTCTCTGAAACTCCCGCTCCCCTGGCGACCTCACCGCTGGGTGCCGCCGGAACGGGAATCGGAACCGGAGGTGATCCCTTCCCGCCTGGACTGCTCGAGAGCCTGACCGGCGGGAATCCGGGGGCGCCCGATCCCAAGTCGCAGCCCGACACCAAGGACAAGGACAAGGACAAGGACAAGGACATACGGAAGATCCCCGACAGCGTGCCGCTGCCAGGCAAGAAACCGTCCGAGAAGAAACCGGCCACCAAGAAGAAGCCGGCCGAGAAGAAGCCGGCCGAGAAGAAGCCGGCCGAGAAGAAACCGGCTGCGAAGAAGCCGGCTGCCAAGAAGAAACCGGCTGCCAAGAAGAAACCGGCTGCCAAGAAGAAACCGGCCACCAAGAAGAAGTTGGGCGAATGAGTCAACCGGGTGGGGGGTCGCCGATCCGGGTGACCGTCGAGGCTCGGGCCCATGGCTGGCGACTGGACCATTATCTCGTCCGGCTCTACCCCAACTTCAGCCGCGCCCGGTTCCAGGCCTCGATCGCTGCCGAGGCGGTGACCGTCAACGGGCTCTTTGCCAAGTCGTCTCGTCGGCTGCGGGTCAACGACGTGATCGAGCTGAGCCTGCCCGAGGAATCGGAGCCTCGGGTCGAGGCCGAGGAGCTGCCGCTGACGGTGTTGTACGAGGACGAGCACCTGGTGGCGATCGACAAGTCGGCCGACATGATCGTGCACCCCGGACGTGGCCAATCGAGAGGAACTCTGGTTGCCGCCCTGCAGTTCCATTTCGATTCACTCAGCGACGTCGGCGGCGCGCTGCGTCCGGGGATCGTACATCGTCTCGATCGAGACACCACGGGAGTGATGGTGGTGGCCAAGAACAACCAGGTCCACCACAAGCTCTCGCGGCAGTTCGAACTCCGCGAGGTGACCAAGCGATACCACGCGATCTGCTGGGGCAGTCCCGAGTTGGACAGTGACTACATCGAGACTCACCTGGCGGCCAGTCGTCGCAATCGCGAGAAGATGAAGGTGGTGCCCGAGGGGGGCAAGGCCCGTCACGCGGAGACGTTCTACGAGGTGCTCGAGCGTTTCGAGCGGACCTCCTACCTCCGGCTCTCGCCCCGCACCGGCCGCACCCACCAGCTGCGGGTCCACCTGAGTTACCTGGGCCACCCGGTCCTCGCCGATCGACTCTACGGAGGCGTCCGGTCCGAAGGCCTCGAGTTGCCGATCCGTCGCCAGGCCCTGCACGCTCGTTCGCTCGAACTGACTCACCCGGTCACCGGCCGTTCGATCCGATTCGAGGCTCCGTTGCCCGACGATTTCCGGCAGACGCTGGAGTGCTTGCGTCCGGGGGGCACTGGGGTAGGATCGTGACATCCTGCCACCACCCGGTGGCATTGCGACGCATGAAAACGGCTGAATACCTGCCAGAACAGGACGAGCGATGAGGCTAGCCAGGGTTCGCACCAACGAGGGTACGACCGGAGTCGCCGTGCTGGCCGAGGATGGCTCGGCGCGGTTGCTGGATCTCACCGGTTCCCAGAGCATCTCTTCGCTGGCCGATCTGCTCCACTCGGCCGATCCCACCGCCGGTGCAAACAGGCTGCTCGAAGCGGGCGCCAGCGAGTTGGCCCAGGGCAGCTACAGGTGCCTTGCGCCGATCGACTGCCAGGAGGTGTGGGCGGCGGGTGTGACCTACAAGCGGAGCCAGGTGGCTCGGATGGAAGAATCCGAGAGTGCGGCGACTCATTACGACAAGGTCTACACCGCCGATCGTCCCGAGTTGTTTCTCAAGGCCACCCCGCACCGGGTGGCCGGTCCGGGGGACCCGGTCCGCGTTCGGGCCGACAGCGACTGGACGGTGCCCGAGCCGGAACTCGTACTGGTGATCAGCCCCGACCTGAGGCTGGTGGGGTATTCGATCGGCAACGACGTGTCGGCTCGAGACATCGAGGGCGAGAACCCTCTGTACCTGCCCCAGGCGAAGTGTTACCGCGAGTCGGCCGGGCTGGGTCCCTGCGTGCTGCTGGCCGACTCGCCGCTGGATCGGTCGGGTACCGAGATCGGGATCGAGGTCGAGCGGGGGGGCGAGGTGGTGTTCGAGGGCACGACCAACGTCGATCGGATGGCTCGAACCTTCGAAGACCTGATCGAGTGGCTGGGCCGTGAGAATGTCTTTCCCGACGGTGTGCTCCTGATGACCGGTACCGGTGTGGTGCCACCCGATGAGTTCACCCTGCAAGACGGCGACACGGTCTCGATTTCGATCACCGGCATCGGTACGCTGACCAACCCGGTGGTCAAGGACCCCGCCTAGAAGGTCATTTCACACGGATTGCGTGCTGGCACGAGGCCCATGCTGCGATGGATGCTGCGGTGATCCCCGACGAACTGCTCGGAGAGGTCCACACCCGGGATTGTCTCGAGGGCCTCGCCGAATTGCCCGATGGTTCGGTCGACCTGGTGTTTGCCGACCCCCCGTTCAACATCGGGTACGAGTACGACGAGTACGACGACCGGCGGGATGCCGACGACTACCTGGCCTGGAGCCGTCGCTGGACGGCGGAGGTGGTCCGGGTGCTGAAGCCGACCGGGACGTTCTGGCTGGCGATCGGCGACGAGTACGCCGCCGAGTTGTCGGTGATGCAGAAGCACGACCACCAGCTGGGGCTCCGCAACTGGGTGATCTGGTACTACACCTTCGGGGTCAACTGCACTCGGAAGTTTAGCCGTTCGCACGCTCACCTGTTCTACTTCGTCAAGCACAAGGCCCAGTTCACCTTCAACGCCCAGGACCCCTCGATCCGGGTCCCCTCGGCCAGGCAGCTGGTCTACGGCGACAAGCGGGCCAACCCGCGGGGTCGTCTGCCGGATGACACCTGGGTGCTGCGGCCCCAGGACATCCCCGAGTCGTTCGGAGCCGACGAGGACACGTGGTACTTTCCGAGGATTAACGGGACGTTCAAGGAGCGAGCCGGTTGGCATGGGTGCCAGATGCCCGAGCAGTTGCTGGGGCGGATTGTCCGAGCGTGCTCGAACCCCGGCGACGTGGTGCTCGACCCGTTCGCCGGCAGCGGGACCACTCTGGCAGTGGCCCGGAAGCTCGACCGGCTCGCGATCGGCTTTGAACTCTCGCCGGAATACGCCGCCCGGGCCAGCGAGCGTCTGGCGTCAGTCGCCAGCGGCGACCCGCTCGCGGGTGCCGAGAACCCGCTGACCAGTGCCCCCAGCACCTCCCGCGGTGTCAAACTCACCGACCGGGCCAAGAGGCCGGCCAGCGACGACCGTCAGCTCGAGTTGCTGTAGCGGCAGTTTGGGCAGCCATGTCATTCCGAACGCACCAGCGAATTCAGCTGGCCGTCACCGGTTCGTACTGTCCGGCGAGGCGGTCGATTGCGGCGTGGGGGTCCATGTTGAACATCGCGCGGCCTCCGGTGCCCCAGCGGCCGTTTTCGCAGTGGAAGATCGCCGCGGCGTCCCGGATCAGGCCCACCGCCTCCACATCCTCCATGTCGCCCCCCTCGATCGCCTCGAACCGGATGTTCACCCCGACAAACGCCGTCAGCATCCCGTTCTCAACCGACCGACCAAACGTGACCTCCTCGAGCCACTCGCACTCCACCCACCGCAGGTCACGCGGGATCCCGCGGCCGCGGGCCAAGTCGAAGAACTTCGCCTCCAACTGCTCACGCTGCATCCGGAACCCGTCCACCGCCGAGCTCTCCTGACGAGCACGCCAGCGACGGGCCAGCATTGGTGCCGAGAGGACGAACCCGCCCAGCAACACGATCGGGATCGCGATCAGGATCAGCGTCAGGTTGGACATCGACGGGGTTGATACTAGGGAGCGTGGTTGAGTCTCCACAAGTCCTGCACTCTTGCATCGTCGAGTGCCGCCGATAGGCTCACACGTCACCGCTTCTCCTCACCCCGTTTCCCTCGCCACCGCCCTCCACCGCTCGCCACTCATGCCGCTGCTCGGTGCTCACATGTCCGTCGCCGGTGGTTTCCACCTTGCCGTGGATGCCGCGGCCGAGCATGGGATGGAGTGCGTGCAGATCTTCACCAAGAACAACAACCAGTGGCAGGCCCGGCCGATGGATCCCGAGTCGATCGAGCTGTTTCGCCGCCGAATCGAAGAGACCGGGATCAGGCGGCCCTGCTCCCACTCGAGCTACCTGATCAACCTCGCCAGCCCCAGGGACGACCTGAGGCAGAAGTCGGTCGAGGGGATGGTGATCGAGATGGAGCGGGCCGAGTTCCTGGGCCTGGCCGGGGTCGTGCTGCACCCGGGCAGCTTCACGACGTCGAGCGAGGAGGAGGGGATCGAGCGGATCGCCGAATCGCTCGACGAGGTCCTGCTGATCACCGATGGACTCGAGGTCGAGGTCTGGCTCGAAAACACCGCCGGGCAGGGCACCAATCTCGGACACCGCTTCGAACAACTCCAGGAAATCATCTCGCGGATCCCCGAGTCGACTCGGGTCGGAGTCTGCCTGGACAGCTGCCACCTCTTCGCCGCCGGATACCCTCTGGGATCCCCCGAAGAGTACGCCTCGACCATGACCGCCTTCGACGAGATCGTCGGCCGGGACCGGCTGAGGGCCTGGCATCTGAACGACAGTAAGAAGGAACTGGGCAGCCGAGTGGATCGGCACGAGACGATTGGCGAGGGTCATATGGGGCTGGAACCGTTCCGCCACATCCTGGGCGATCCGTGTTCGGCCGAGCTTCCGATGTACCTGGAGACTCCCAAGGGCGACCGCGATGAGCGGACCCTGGATGCCATCAATCTCGAGACGCTGCGCTCGTTGATTGAGTAGATCCGCCAGGGCAGGGGACTGGCTCCGGAGCCCCGCCTTTTTGCGGGGCGGAGGTGCCTGTCCCGGACACGGAGAGCCGCTTTTCCCGACCGGGACAGGCACCTCCGCCCCACCAAAGGCGGGGCTGCGGAGCCAGTCCCTTTCAATCGGGACCCGCAAAACCCGCAATTCCGGCTCATGCCGAAGACTCCACTCCGCCGATCCCACTCGAAGCAGGGGGTTGGCGAACTATCGAGTGACAGGCGAGAGGAACTCGCGTGGATTCCCACCCTCAATCGAAGCACCCCCGGCCGAGAGCGGCCGCGGTCGGACTGCTGCTTGCCACCGCGCTGTGCTGTTCGGCCGGTTGCGCCACGAGCTGGCCCGTGGTGGGTCAACTCAAGACTCCTCCTCCAGAGTACAACGCGGCCGGCAAGGTGACACTCAGCGATTCGTCGGTTCGCGTCCTTGCCAACTCGGCCGGTGAGGTGGTCCCCGTTGATGTTCCCGCCGCCATCGCCGGAACGGCCCAACTCAAGGACTCAGCCACCGCAGCCACCGCAGCTACCGCAGCTACCGCAGCTACCGCAGCTACCGCGCGGCAGAACTCGGCACACGGGGTCGCTGCTTCGGAGCCGAAGCGCCGTCGCGGGGCCGAATCCGGCCAGGTCTTCCGTCGTCTCGAGGCTGCCCTGGACGGCAGCGACTCCAACCCGTCACCTCCTCCACCCCCGATTGCTCGCTCCATCCGCCCGGTCGTGATGTCACCTCGAGCGGTGACCGGACCGATCGGACCGATCGAGCCGGCCGGCCTCAGCGATTCGTTGATCCCCCCGCCGACCGGGATGATTCCCGAGATCGCGATCGAAGCCACCTCGTCCACCATCTCCCCGACTTCCCCGACTTTCCCGACTTTCTCGACTTTCTCGAAAAGGCCCCGCGACCTGGACCCCGCACCGGCCGTCGCCGTAGTGGTCCGGCTGCCGGATGTGACCGACTGGTCGGTCAACGAGGCTCAAGGCAGCCTGGCAGCGATTGCCGGGGAAACCGCAACGACAAGCGGATCGGCCGCCGTCCTCACCCGCACGGTTCCCTGGTGGATCACCCTGATCGGGTTGGTCGTAATGGTGGGATTAATCGGATTGTCCCGCCGTTTCGGCTGGCCATCGGTCTCACCATTGGAATAACCCGACCCCGTTGCTCTGCGACCGGAATCGGGTGGTGGCACTGGTAGGGGTCGTTTGTCCCGGCCCCGCGAGGCTGCTCTTGCGGAGCACGAGGTTGCGGTTTCGGGTCACGGCCATTCTGCCGACGATTCGATAACCAGTGGAAGCCGCTGGTGATGGTTCGCGTGCTCGCAACCTGGTTCTTGCAGGTTGCGGCAGCCACCGCCCCCCGCGGCGATTGACTCATCGATTGACACCACGGACCGCTTTTCGGGACATCGTGCCATGTTGCCCGAGTTCTTTGGTCGGCACAGCCGACTTGTGCTGGGACTTCTGGTCCTGAGCTTTCCCTACCTGTTCATCACCGCCGAGTCTCTGACGTCGAACAACGATATCGAGACCTGGTTGCCCGGCGAGGCACCGGCGCGGCGGATCTATGACGGGTTCAAGGAGCGATTCGGGGCCGAGGAACTGGTGCTGGTGGGGTTGCCGGGCGAGGAGTCTGCCGAGCCGGTGGACGAGGAGCTGGTCGAGGCGGTTTGCGAGCGGATCGAGGCGTTGCCCGGGATCCGGGTCTGCTGGAGTCCCTACCGGTTGATGTCGATCATGCAGGACCTGGGAGTCGATCGTGAGGAGGCCCGAGGTCGTCTCGAAGGGCTCTCGGCCACGCGTGGCCCTGATGGCCTGATCGGCATCGCCGCACTGCTCTCCCCCGAAGGCCTCGCCGACCGCGTCGGCACGGTGGCCGCGGTCCGCGAGGAACTTGCCTACACCCAGCTCGAGGATGCTCAACTGGCCGGCGCCCCGGTGATCGTTTCGGAACTCGATCGACTCGGCAGCCGCAAGAACAACAAGCAGTTCTTCCTGGTCACCCTGGCCATTTGCCTGGTGCTGCTGTATTCGACCCTGCGGGACTGGAAGTTGACCTGCGGGATCCTGGGCCTGACCGTCTGGTCGATCAACCTGACGCTGACGGTGCTGTCTTGGAGTGGCACCGAGATGAACTTCATCCTGGGCGCATTGCCGGTGATGGTGATGGTCTTCACCCTGGCGATCTCGGTGCACCTGGTCCATTACTACCGCCAGGCGATGGACGGTCCCGATCCGCTGGGGACCATGTTGCGTCTGGCGTGGAAGCCGTGTTGCCTGGCCACGCTGACCACCTCGATCGGACTCGTCTCGCTGCAGGTCAGCGACATCGGCCCGGTCCGCCAGTTCGGACTGGCCGGAGCACTGGGTTCGATCGTGGCCCTGGTCACCGGGTTGGGAGCCATGCCGGCATTGTTGACCCTGTTCCCCCCGAGACCTCTGGTGACGGCTTCCAACCGGCTTCAGAGGACCCGAGGCGATCGGCTGGCCGCCTTGATCGTCGGCCGCAGCGGGGTGTTGACTGTCGCAAGCCTGCTGCTGATCGTGGCCGCCGGCGTCGGTGTCCCTCGCCTGCAGACTCGAATGGACCCGGTCGACTTCCTGCCCGCCAGTGGACGAGTTCGCCAGGACGCTCGGCAGATCGAGCAGCGGCTGACCAGCACGACGACTCTCGAAGCCGTGATCGACTTCGGTACCGAGCCGCTGCCGTTCGTATCGAAGCTCGATGCGGTCCGTCACATCGAAGCACAGATCCGCAAGCACGACGGCGTGCGGCACACGATGTCGCTGGCCCAGCTGTTCCCCAACCAGATGCCCGACGACGCCTTCGAAACCCTCTCGCTGCTCAAGCGGGCCCGTGGGCATCGTGGCGGGAGCGATTACATTGCCGAGGGCGAGAGACTGTGGCGGATCAGCGTGCGGCTGAAGGACGGTTCGGTCGAAGGTCGCCGTCGGGTGAATGACGAACTGGTTGTGGCCACCGCGGGGATGCCGATCGAGTGGACCGGGATCAGTCCGCTGCTGGATCATGCCCAGGGCCAGATCTTCACGGGATTCTGGAAGAGTTTCCTGACGGCGTTTGTGATCATCACCGTCGTGATGATCGTCTCGCTGAGATCATTGAGTACCGGCGTGGTGGCGATGATCCCCAACCTGACGCCGATTCTGCTGGTGTTCGGAGTGTTGGGCTGGGCCGGCTGGTACGTCGATATCGGGATGATGATGTCGGGGAGTATCGCGCTGGGAATCGCCGTGGACGGCACGTTCCACTTCCTGGTCCGCTACCACGAACAACGCCGTGATGGCGGCACCCGTCACGATTCCTCTCGAGAAGCACTCGGGCGGACCGGGCCGCCGATTCTGCTGGCGGCCATCATCGCCGCCGCCGGAATGCTCGCACTGTCGCTCTCACCATTCCTGCCCACGATGCGGTTCGGGCTGCTGACTTCCGCGATGCTGGTCACCGCGCTGCTGGGTGACCTGGTCCTGCTGCCGGCCCTCTTGGCACTGGGCAGCCGCGGTCGACACGAACAGGGCTCCTCTCGAGATGACTCCGCGGCGGGGTCTCGCAAGAGAACTCCACACGGGGTGCAGAGACCGCACTTTGTGGCGATCGAAGAGCATCGGGCCGGTGTGAAGGCGAGGAGGCGTTCGGGTCGAGCCCGTGGGCGGGGTCGGACGGCCCCGAGTGAATCGATTCCGGCCTGAACGACGGGCGATGCGGGCGAATCGAGACGCCGTCTTTTCTGTGCGAGAGGCCCCGTCGATCGTGCCGCTTCGGTTGTGAAACGCCCCGCAGGTCCTAGAATGGCCCGGCTGGACGGGATCCGCTGTTTCGCACAGGATGCCAATGTCGGACTACGTGTTGCTGACCGGTGGCACCGGGCTGCTGGGTCGCTACCTGATTCGCGAGCTGACCGATCGTCGCGTACGCTTGGCGCTGCTGGTTCGGCCGACCCGCAAAATGTCGGCTGAACAGCGAGTCGATGCGCTGATGGCCACCTGGGACGCCCAACTCGGACGGCAATTGCCCCGGCCCCACGTCATAGAAGGAGATCTCACGAGACCCGACCTCGGGCTCGATGACCTCGATCGTGACTGGATTGCCGAGAATTGCGACCTGGTGCTGCACAACGCCGCCAGCCTGACGTTTCACGGCACCGATCCCGATGGCGAGCCGTGGCGGAGCAATGTTGAAGGCACTCGAGCCATTCTCGAGTTGTGCCGCACCGCAGGTATCGCCGATCTGCACCAGGTCTCGACTGCGTATGTCTGCGGGCTGAGAACCGATCGTGTCCTCGAGTCGCAACTGGATGTCGGCCAGGAGCCGGGCAACGACTACGAGCGGAGCAAGATGGCGGCCGAGATGCTGGTTCGTGAGGCTGATTTCTTGAGCCCGCCGACCATCTACCGGCCCTCGATCATCGTCGGCGACTCGCAAAGCGGGTTCTCGACCACGTTTCACGGGTTCTACGCCGCACTGCACCTGGCTCATACGCTCTGGCAAACCGCCTCATCCGAGTCCCGCAGCGCGGTCCGGGCCGAACAGGCACCCACGCGACTGACGCTCGACGGCAACGAACGCAAGAACTTTGTCACCGTCGATTGGGTTGCGCGTGCGATTTCTGAAATCCTGGTCCGATCCGACTACCACGGGCAGACCTATCACCTGACCTCGTCCGATCCGGTGACCACCGGCGTGATGTCTGCTGTGCTCGAGCAGGTGATCGAGAACTGTCACAACAGCTTTGTCGGCCCCGGGCCGCTCAAAGACCCCTCGAACATCGAGAAGCTCTTCTATGAGCAGATGCAGGTCTACTCGTCGTACTGGCGAGACGATCCGGAGTTCGACACTCGGAACACGTGTGAGGCGTTGCCCGAGTTGCCGGCGACGGCGGTGGATCACGACATGCTGGTGAGGCTTTCGGAAGCCGCCATCGAGATGGGTTTCCGCTGGCGAGACCGCCTGGTCGCCTCGCCCGAACCAGCAACCCGCTGATCCTCCCAGGGAGACTGGCGCCGGAGCCACGCCTCAGGGACTGGCTCCGCAGCCCTGCCTTTGGCGGGGCGGAGGTGCCTGTCCCGGCTTGGGAAAGCGGCGATAGGGTCCGGGACAGGCATCCCATCCGCCGCAGGCGGACCCCGCCAAAGGCGTGGCTCTGGAGCCAGTCCCCGTCGCGAACACCCTTCGCAGTTGCATTGGTTTATGAGTTGTGAGACGATCAACGGAGGTACCGGTTGCCGATAGCAAATAGTAGAGGTAACCGACGTTTCGAGTCCATCCCGGGTGACCGGTGCATGGGGTGTTTCGCCACGGAGTCGCCATGATGTCGCGGTTTCTTCCGGCTGTGCTGTTGTTTTCCGTCTTCTTGACTCAGGCCGACGCCGCCGATCCGCTCGGCAAGGCGCTCGGCAAGGTTCTCGATCAGGAAAACCAGTCCCGCGGCGTTACCCGCAAGGCTCTGCCTGCGATCGACGACCTGACGTACTTGCGTCGCGTGACGATCGACCTGGTGGGTCGGATTCCCACGTCCGGTGAGATCAATCAGTTCGAGGCGTTGCCGGCCTCTTCGCGGCGTCAGCAGGCGGTGGACCGGTTGCTGGCCGACGAGCGATTTGCCGACCGCTGGACGATTTTCTTTGCCGACATGCTTCGGTTGCGGAGCAACGCCGAGGGGGGTGGTGCTTCGATCGCCTTTGTGCACCGCGCCGTGCGGCAGGGGATGGGTTGGGACGAGATGGCTCGGCGGATGATCTCGGCCAGCGGCAAGGCCGGAGCCACTCCCGAACTCGGCTACATTCTCGGAGACAACGCCGACCCGATGGCACTGGCCGGATCCACCGCCCAGGTCTTCCTGGGAGTCCGAGTCGCCTGTGCCCAGTGCCACGATCACCCGTTTGATGTCTGGACGCGGAAGGATTTCTACGGTTTGGCCGCCTACTTCGGCAAGACCCGTCGCGTCGAGTCCCAGTTCACCAACACCGTCTACACGACCGAGGTCGACCAGAACACCGTGTTGTGGCCTCCCGAGGGTGTCGAGGACGCTGGGGGTCGCAAGCCGATGACCCCGGCCTTCCCGTTCACGCTCGAGAAGACCGATCGTCCCAGCCGCCCGATCGCTCGACTCAGGATGCTCAGAAAACGCCAGACCGACCAGTTGGCCGCTCGGGTCAAGGGTGCCGAGAAGGGTGACGCGGACCTGGAGAAGTTGCTGGCGGCTGCCGGCAACAAGGCCGACCGGACCAGTTCACAGAAGAAGCGCAACACGTTGGGCGTGGCCGACGAGGCCAAACGCGACGCTAGGAATCTCAAGATCGCCCAGGCCCGCTACCGGGCCAGCAAGCTACGATCCGAACTCGCCGCCATCGTCACCAACCCCCGCAACCGGTTGTTTTCCCAGAGCTTCGTCAACCGCGTCTGGGGTGAGTTGATGGGCCGAGGCTTCGTCGAGCCGGTCGACAACTTCTCGAAAGAGAACCCCGCCAGCCATCCCGTGACGATGGACTTCCTGGCCGACGAGTTCATTGCCAACGGCTACGAGTTGAAGGGGCTGGTTCGCACGATCGTCAACAGCGAGCCCTACCGGCGGAGTCACGCCGTGGAGGTTGCCGACCCGGTGAGGATCGAGCTCGAGACGGCCTTTCTGGCCACGCCGATGAGGCGGATGCTCGGCGAGGTGCTCTACGACAGCGTCGTCACCGCCGGACATCTCTTCGACATCAAGCACGAGAAGGGCAAGAACCTGAAGGTCGTCTGGTCGCGTTCGAGGATCGCCAAGCCGCTGGCCGGAGAAGACGGCTCGGCCCTGAAGACTCAACTGCTGGCCGACGCCACCGGCAAGGTGATGAAGAAGCCGGCGATGAAGAAGACCGCCCTTCCCTCGCCGTATGACATCGAAAAGGCCATCGAACTCGACTTCGAGGCTCTACTGAATGAGTCGAAGGAGGAGGTCAAGATCGAGCGGTTGACGGTGATGTCCCGCGAGGAGATCGAGGCGATGCGGATGCAGCAGGAAGCCTCGATTCGCCGACCCAACGTCGAGTACTTCGACCGGTTCATCCGCAGCGTCTTCGACGACAACCCCCGTTTCTCCACCTCGATGCGGATGGCCTCGCCGGCAGCACCCGAGCACTTCCTGAGAATCTTCGGGCAGCCCAGCCGCGCGACGCTCGACGAAAAACGCGACCACACGCCCTCGATGAGACAGGCCCTGATGCTGCTCAACGGGCGACTGACTCACGAGGCCTCGCGAGTCGGAGAACTCGAACCGATCCACAAGCTGTTGGCCGGTCCCAAGCCCAGCATCGACGCGGCCATCCGCCTGGCCTACCGCGAAATCTTCACTCGCAACCCGTCGGCGACCGAGATCGCCGAGGCCAGGCAGATCGTCACTGGCAGCGGCTCGCCCCTGGCCGGCATGGCCGACCTCCGCTGGGTCATGCTCAACTCCAACGAATTCCGTTTCCTGCCGTGACCTGAGACCGACGGCCACGACAGCCGGCAGACACGACCGAGACTTTTTCTCACAAACACTCAAACACAACCAGACATCCTTTCTGATCCGAAGGAGCACCGATGACTTCCAAGACCCGATCCTGCAGCGACTACAAGCTTTCGCGGCGGCGGATGCTCGCCGCCTCGGCCGCCACCGGAGCGTCGATGCTCGGCATGAGCGTCCCGCACCTGCTCGCGGCCCAGGGCACCAGCCATGCGGCCACCGCCGAACACGTGATCCTGTTCTGGAACGGCGGCGGCATGACGCACCTGGATACCTGGGATCCCAAGCCCGGGCGACCGACCCAGGGCGAGTTCGAGCCGATCCAGACATCGGCACAGGGCGTGCAGATCTCCGAGATCTTCCCGCAGCTGGCCAAGCAGATGCACCACTGTGCCCTGGTCCGTTCGATCGCCGGCACGCAGGGTGCTCACGGACAGGCCACCTACAACGTCCAGACCAGCTACCGCCAGACGGCCAACATCCGTCACCCGGGGTTCGGTTCGGTGGTGGTGCACGAACGCAACCGGATGGGTGACCTACCCGGTTACATTTCGATCTCCGGTCGGGCTCCTCGAGCCTATTACCTCGGCCAGAAGTGCGAAGCCTACTTCGTGGCCAACCCCGGCGACCGGGACCCGTACCTGGCCTTCCCCGAGGGGATTGGGAACGTTCGAGGCAACGAGCGGCTGGACGTGTTGGCCCGATTCAACAGCCGGTTCAACTCCGGCAGTGGTGACAAGAAGCTGGCCAGCAACCAGACGGCCGTCAAGGAAGCGGTCAAGCTGATGCGGAGCCCCGCTCTGAAGGCCTTCGAACTCGACAAGGTCCCCACCACCACGATCGATCGCTACGGTGATACGGCGTTTGGTCGGGGTGCGTTGCTGGCCAAGCGGCTGGTCGAAACCGGTGTGCGGTTTGTCCAGATCAACCGCGGTGGCTTCGACACTCACAGCAACAACTTCCCCGCACTGCGGAACCACGGGGACGTGATGGACCCGGCCCTGGCGAGCCTGATCGAGGACCTGGACAAGACCGGGATGCTCAAGAAGACCATGGTCATCATGCTCAGCGAGTTTGGCCGCACGCCGCGGATCAACCCCAACGCCGGGCGTGACCACTGGCCCAACGTCTTCAGCGGCTTCATCGCCGGCGGCGGCATCAAGGGCGGTACCATCGTCGGGTCCTCCGACAAGGACGGCATGGAGCCTGACAAGAGGCCCGTGCCGGTCGCCGACATGCACGCCAGCTTCTGCCACGCACTGGGGATCGACCCCAACCGCGAGGTGCAGACTCCGCTGGGTCGACCGATGAAGCTTGTCGACAACGGCAAGCCGGTGACCGAACTGTTCGGCTAGACCGACTGCCACAGGACTACGGATCAGGCAACGGCCGAGTCGCCCGTCACGGGTGGCTCGGCCGTTGTTCTTGGTTCGATCGCTCCGCTCCCCACACCCACACAATCCCCCTCCCATCCCCACAAACACCCTAGCCCAGCCCAGCCCAGGGTGGAAACCCTGGGTCTATGCACGATCGCTCCGCTCCCCACACCCACACAATCCCTCTCCCATCCCCACAACCACCCCAGCCCCCGCCGCAGGCGCGGCCGTCCTGATCTGGTCCGGGGTGGAAACCCCGGGTTCCCGTCGCCCCCCCCCATCGTCGAGAGTTTTCTTCTCACCTATTAACATCCGCCTTTGGGTTTGTGCGCGGCCGTGGCAGATGTGAGAATGGTGTGTTGTCGGTGCCGGTCTTTGAGTGAGGCCGACCGGGCTGCATGTATCCGCTGCGCAAGGAATCCCGCCATGCGACGTCTGCTGGCTGTCACTGTTTCGTTCGGTCTTCTGCTGGCGCTGGTCGTCGGCGAGGCGGCTTCCCAGGACGCGGCCAAGAAGGCGAGCAAGGGGAAGAAGGGCCGACCCAGAGGCTCGCTGGTCGAGGACCGGGCGGCCAAGAAGCTGGTCGAGGCCGGCGACGCACGGCTCGAGGCCGGAGAACTCAAGAAGGCCGTCGAGGTCTGGCAGAGCGTGATCGAGAGATATCCTCGCAGCCGACTGCGCTACGAGGCTCACATGCGGCTGGGCAACTTCTTCCTCGAGCGCGACAGGGCGTACGACAAGGCACGAGTCCATTTCGAGGCGATCGCGGCAGAGGACAATCGGGACGAGGACCAGCGGGCCGAGTCGACTCTGAAGATCGGCGTCTGCTTCTACCAGGCCCGCAACTTCGGCAAGTGCTTCGGTGTGATGCGGGACGTGATCGAGCACTTCCCGGTCAGCAAGCAGGTCAACCAGGCCTACTACTACATCGGGCTGGGCCACTTCCAACTCGGCCACTACAGCCGTGCGATCGCGGCCCTGGAAAAGGTCGGCACCAACATGTCCGGCGAAGACGACCAGGTGTCGAAGGTCGAGGCGGGGAAAAGGTTCTTCGTCCGCATCGATGACGCGGACCTCGCGGCCCTGGAACCGGGCAAGCCGGTCAAGGTCACCGTCACGGTCACCAGCGGTGACAGCGAAACCGTCGAGTGCTTCACCGTCGGACGCAACGTGAGGATCGCACTGGGCAGCATCCCCACCCGGCTGGGACGGCCCCAGAAGGGGAACGGACGGTTGGAGGTCAAGGGAGACGACACGGTCACGGTGACCTACACCGACTCGCACACCGCCGACAAGAAGACCGACCAACCCGTACTCAATACCGTCACCGTCGTCGGTGACGGAGTGGCCGCGATCACCGACGGGGCCTTCGAGGAGACTCTGCAGGGCGCCGTGCTCGGAAAGGCCATCAACTTGCAGATCTCAGACCCCGATCGCGACCTGACCGATGGCGCGGACTCGATCGTCGCGGTGGTCGAGGTCTACCGCAGGAAGACCGACGAGGAGATCGAATCCGAACTGCTCAAGAAGGCGACCGATGCCGATTCGGAAGTCACCAAGGCCCGCAAGAACGCCACCAGTAAGAACGCCGCCGATGTGGGCGATACCGACGCGGAGGATGAAGACGAGATCGATCGGTACAAGAAGATCGATGAGGTCAAGGTCACGCTCGTCGAGGCCAAGATTAAACTCAAGGTCAAGGCACTGGATGGGAAACTGCCCGATGTCCAGAAAGCCGGTGACGACCCGGCCGTGAAACCTGCCGCGAAACCTGCCGCGAAACCTGCTGAGAAACCTGCTGAGAAACCGGCCGCTGACAAGAAGGATGCTGCGAAGAAGGATGCCGGCAAGAAGGACGTCCCGAAACCGGCACCCGAGCCCCTCGTCGACAACTCGATTCATACCGGGGTGTTCCGCGCCACGGTCACGTTGGCCAAGGTCGAGGAGACTGTGGCCGGGGACGCGATCCTGCAGGCGATGCCCGGCGACAAGGTCCGGCTGGTCTATCTCGACGAACGCAACAGCAGCGATGGTGTCTACCAGGTGCAGTCCGAGGCCCGTTGCATCGAGGGCAACCTGGGGGGAGTCCGGGTCACTCGTGCGGTCATCTCGGACTTGGAACTCCGATTGCAGACCGAGTTGCAGACGGCCGGCGCGTTGACCAACATCGCCAGCCGGTACAAGGAGTTCGGGCTCAAGTCCAACGCCAATGACAAGTACATGCAGGCCCTGGCGGTCTGCGAGAAGGTCGCCCGTTCCGCTTCCAAGCTCGGCGGCAAGTTGCTCGAGGAGACCTACGTCCAGCTGTGGCAGATCTACTTCGAGATGGATCGGCTCGAGTTGGCTGCAGCGATGGCCCAGAGGCTGCAGCGGGAGTTCCCCAACAGCGGGTTTGTCGACGACGCCCTGCTGCAGTTGGCCGATGTCGCCCGCAAGAGGGGCAACCTGCAGCGGGCGATCGGAATCTACAACCGGTTGGTCAGCATGAAAACCAGCCAGCTGCGGGGCGAGGCCCAGTTCGGGATCGCCCAGTGCTACGAGCAGATGGCCACGGCATCCATGGGGACCGGGGCGGCCCAGCTGCGCGACCGGGCCTTCCAGGAATACAAGAAGGTCTTCGACCAGTTCCCCGACAGCGGCCGGGTGGGCGAGTCGGTCTCGAGAATGGCCAACTACTACTACCAGCAACGCGATTTCGCTCGAGCCATCGACACATTCGAAACCGTGCTCAGCGACTACCCCGACGCCAAGTTTCTCGATGTGATCCTGTTCAACTACGGCCGCTGCCTGTACCGCATGAACCGTCGCCCCGAGGCGGGACGCCGGTTCGACCAGTTGATCCAGGAATTCCCCGAGAGCCCCCTGGCGACAGATGCCAAGAAGATCTCCGATGCGCTCTCGCGGCTCAACCGGCCCAAGCCGACGCCGGCTCCCGCCGGGGGAGACACCAAGGGAGCGACCAAGGGAGCCGGCAGCTAGTCTGCGGCGACTGCTGAGTACTGACACGGAACTGCGAACTGACCCAACGAGCCCAACGGGCACGAATCACGATGAGGTGGGGACGATGACTGGTACACGGGTACACGTAAGACGCGCGCGGTGGACCAATCGGCTGGCGGGATGGGCTCGCGGGCACCTGGTAACATGGCCGCTGATCGTGGTCGCGGTGGGCCTGGTCGGGGTGGCAGGGGCACTGGTCGCCCAGGACGCCAAGCCGTCTGCCGAGCAGGCCGCGAAAGCCGCGAAAGCCGCGAAGGCCCGAGGCGAGATCGACGCCGTCAGCCTTCAGGCGACCCGGCTCGAAGGAGAACTCGGCAAGTTCAAGGACACCTCCAGCGAAGCCGCCGACGCGATGGTCAAGCTGGTCGACCTGTACCACCAGCACGGACGGTTGTTCGGCCTGATCCGGGTCGCCGGCCGGTTCGTCGCCTCGCACCCCAGCGACACGCGTCATCACGACGTGCTGCTGAAGCTGATCGACGGTCTCGACGCCGCCAGCCGCCACAGCGATTTCATCGGCTCGGCCCGCCAGTGGCTGGAACGCTATCCCAAGGACCCCACCGCCGCCGACGTGGAGATCCGTCTCGCCGCGGTGCTCGACCGCAAGACCGACCGCCGCGCCTCGGGAGCCGCTCACGAAGCGGTCTACCGCCGTAGCCCCGGCTCGGCACTGGGACGACGCCACGCCGTGACCGCCGTCACTCAATACGCAGCGGTCAACAACAAGGCGGTCTACACTCAGGCCGCGACTCTCGCCGAAGAACTCCTCGCCGCATTCCCCAAGGGGATCTCGGCCGAGGAATCCGGTTGGCAGGCGGTGGCCCAGTGGCGACGGGGCAACGAGTGGGCCAAGAGCAACACGGCGGCGACGAAGTTGCTGGCCAAGGGCCTGCCCGCCACGCCCTTCCGCAAACGGCAGCTGCACCTGATGATGGGTGAGAACTACGGCCGGCTGGGCCAGTGGGCCAACGCCACCGACAGCTACGCCAAGGCCCGTGCGCTGAGCGACAGCCAGGACGTGCACTACCTGGCCATCACCGCACTCTCGAACAACCAGGCCGCCAAGCCGGCCCAGATGGCAGCCGTCGTCAACGACTACCTCCGCAAGTACCCCGCTCGCCCCGACCGCTTCGACCGGCTCGGGTTGCTCGCCAACAAGTATGTCCAGGCCAAGGACCTGCCCAACGCCAACCGCATCTACGCTCAGCTGCTGCCCCTCTCGGCCCGCTCGCACGGGGCCGCCTCCGCATTCCTCCGCACGCGAGCCACCAAGCCGGACACGCCAGCCACGCCGGCCGATCATGCCGCCAGCGAAAAGGTGTTGCTGGATGCGATCAGCCGCAATCCCAGCCACCCCGACAAGGCCTACCTCGGCTACGTCCTCGCCTTCGAAGTGTACCGCGACCGCATGAAGCAGGTCGAAAAGACCCGCGCCACTCTGCGACAAATCGTCTCGAGTTGGCCGAGCAACGAGAGTTACTCGACCAACGCCGCCAGTTGGTTGTTCTCGAATGCGACTTCCGACGCGGAATTCAATGCCGAGGTCGTCCGCTACCTCGCCGCGCGGAAACGCGTGCCTGAACTGACCAGCTTCCGAGGTTTCCTGGCCGGGTGGATCGACTCGGCCCGCCGCAACAAGGACACCAAGAACCGGGCCGCATCGGCTCGCGCACTGCTGCGGACCGCCGATGCTGATCCGCTGCTGAAGGGCTGGGTCGCCGGCGAGCCGGCCAACCGCATGGGGGACGCCGCGCGGGAATCGATGATCGCAGGACCCCTCTTCAAACAGCTCTCCACCAAATCGGTTCGCAACCTGCTCTCGCGCCACGCCTACTACCTCAGACACCAGGCCCCCGGCAACCAGCGGTCACGATCGACGGTCGCCTACGGGATGCTGTCCAAGCGGTTCCCCAAGGAGTACCCCCTGGCGCTGCAATGGCTGGCCGCGGCGACCGACTACGGCCCGGCCGAAGCGGCCGGCGAGGCGAGCCGGCACCTGATGACGCTCACGGCCACCTCGAGCAACAGCGACACCTACCGCCGCTTGATGGTCGCCGCCGATATGAACAAGTCGCCCGACCTGGCCCGAGCGGTTCATACCTGGATCGTCGGAACCGAGAAGGCTCACGGAGCGGCATTCACCTACGCCTACCAGGTCGGCGATACGCTCAAGAAGTACAAGCTCGACGACCTGGCCGTCGCCTACTGGCGGTCTCACGTCAGCGTTCAACGCAACCACTACGACTCGATCTACTGTGCCGGTCGCGTGCTGGCCTCGCTCGAGGAGGCTCAGAAACCGGCGTTCCTGCAGGAATTGATCACTCACGAATCCGACTACCGTGGCTCGTATGAAGCCCAGTTGGCCAACTGGTACTTCCGCCAGGAGAAGCCGAACCTGGTCGAGTGGGAAAAGACGGTGCGGGCCAGCCGCACCCGGCAGGACGCTCGAGCATTCCGGACCTGGGGCTTTGACGAGGGCCTGGCGCAGGGATGGGTCGACACGGTTCGCGGCAACAAGGACGCCACCGATCTGCTGAAGCGGCAGGTCTACACCGTCGTCCGCGATCTTCGCCTGCACCGACCCAGTGCCGCCGCCAGCCTGGCGTTGTTCGAACTGCCGACCGACAAGCCGCTGACACCCACCGCCAGGCTGCTGGCCTTCCAGAAAGTGACGACCAGCGTCGGCAACAGCACGACCGACTGGGATCGGCTGATGCCCTATGTGCAGTCCGCGTTGACGCGCGAGGACTACATGGCGGCGGCCTCGGTGGCCAGCGGCATGCTCGCCAATATCACCTCCGTCGACGAAGGGCGTCGCAAGAGCGGCCGCAGCGTGGTCGCCCAGAGCTATTCGCGGGTCGGTGCGGTTGGTCTGACCATCGATGAGGACAGCCCGGTGGCTCCGCTGCTGCAGGCGGCTTTGTCACTGAGGCTCGGTGACCAGGAAATGGCGATCGAGACCTACAACGCCAACCTGGCACTGTTCGATCGGTACCGGGACGAAGTGCCCGCCGACCTGGTGCTGTTTGTCTGCCGACGGCACATCGCAGCCGGAGGAGACGAGAACCACGACCGGGTCGAGGACATCCTCAGGGGCTGGGTCGTCAAGCACAGCGAGAGCAAGCAGTTCGACGACCAGACCAAGGCCAAGGTCCAGCTGCTGTTGGCCAACAACTTTGCCAAGGCCCAGAGATACGACCTGGCCCGCAACGAATACACCACCGTCAAGAACCGCTACCCCAAGACGCCGCAGGCGATCGAGGCCGAGTTCGGGATCGGCGAGACGTTTCTGGCCCAGAAGGTCTACGACCAGGCCGAGTTGGTCTTTGAAAAACTCGCCAACAGCCGCGAACTCGACGTGGTCATCCGCGCCGAGTTCCTCCGCGGTGTGCTGGCGCATCGTCGAGGCGATCGAGACGAGGCACGGGCGATCTTCCGCGGAGTCCTCGATCGAGTCCCCTCGATCGAACTCGCCAACCAGGCCCTCTACAGTCTCTCGGAAGTCTACCGCGACGAGGAACGCTACATCGACCAGTTGAACCTGCTGCGGACCGTCGGCCGACTCGGCCGCAACAGCAAGCGGACTCACACCCCCGGCCTGCCGCTCTCGATCGTCGTCCAGGACAGCGACCTGGGCATCAGCCGCGGCCACAACCGGATTCCGGTGATCGTGACCACCGAGCCCGGCGGCGACGTCGAGCGGGTGTTCCTGATCAGCGGGGGAGCCGGCAAGGGGCTGTTCCGAGTCGATCTCCCGACCGAGCTGGGACCGGTCCAGAAGGGCGACCGCAAGCTGCAGGTCACCGGTAAGGACAAGATCCGCTGTGACTATCCCGACGCCTTCAAGCGAGAATTCAAGAAGGTCCCGCTCTCGGACGTCGACATCATCATCGCCGCCGATGGGGAGTTCTCGATCTCGAGCAGCCTGATCATCGATTCGAAGGAAGAGACGTTCAGCGAGCGGCTCGAGCGTGAGGCCCGGCAGCGCGAGGAGGCCGATCAGCGGGTCTCGCAGCAGCGGCCGGCCAACCAGATCAAGCCGGGAAACCCGATCTACCTGAGGGTCAAGGACAAGGACCGCGACTTCGGCGACGAGTTCGACCAGGTGGTGATCAAGCTGACCGCCCAGAGTGGAGACCAGGTGCAGGCCACGCTCAGGGAAACCTCGCCTCACTCGGGCATCTTCGAAGGCACCGCCACCACCGGCGAGTTGCCCGCCGGTGCCCAGGCCAGCGATACCGCGATCGAGCACAGCCCGTTGATGGCCATCGATCGTGATCCCAGGACGTACTGGCAGAGTGAACCGGACGGGGCGACTCCCAAGCAGCTGACCGTCGACATGAAGGACCTCAAGCTCGTCTCCCGCGTGCGGTTCACCTCGCCGGATCCCGACACCCAGGTACCGGTCCGAGGCGTGCTGTACGGCAGCAACGACGGGCGGTTCTGGTTCCGCCTGGCCGGCAACCCCCCTCAGGCCGTTGCCGCAGTCGTCTTCCCGCCTCCGGTGGCACCGGCCAAGGGAGCTGCGGCTGCAGCGAACAAGAAGGCCGCACCCAGGAAGAAGGCCGCCCAACCGCCGGCCGACAAGCCCGCCGTTAGGCCCGACCGGATGCAACTGAGACTCTACGACGGGAACTACACCGGCTACTCGAACTGGGGCCAGGTCGTCAGCCTCGGTCGAAACAGCAAGTCGTTCGAGACGTCGGTGGCTGACGAGTTGAAGTGGTCGAGGCCCGAGGATCTCGAGGACGACAAGGCCCAGGCCCGGCCGTTTGCGGCGATCTGGTCGGGACTGCTGGTGCAGGAACGCGACGGGGCTGCCCGGATCACGGTCTCCGGAGTGCGGACCGCCATCGCCATCGACGGTCGACTCGAACTGCCCGTGGGAACCGCCAACCGCAGCGTCGATGTCTGGCTCGAACAGGGCACTCACCAACTGACCATCTTCGCCGCCACCACCGCCGGAGCCACCGGGGTGCAGGCGAGTATTGCTCGAGCCGATCACAACAGCGCCGCGGTCACCATGCTCGGCTTCCGCAAACCCGACTTCGATCTCGATCAGAAATTCGCCCGCCCGGCGTTGGCACGTGAAGAGGTGCAGGCCGACTTCAGCGACGGCGAATGGACCATGCAGTTCGAGCCTCGTGAACTCCGATACATTCGCTTCGATATTCTCGAGTACCGCGGCGAGGCGGTGGCGATCAGCAACATCGAGGTCTCCGGGGACGACGCCGACCAGAAGTACATCCCCACACAGGCCGACGTGCTCGCACTGTCGAACAACTCGATTCTCGAAATCGCCGGCGGCGATCTGGTCACCGCCACCTACACCGATGAACTCACCGAACGTGACAACGCCACCAGCCGATTGCTGAGTGGCACGCTGACGGCCACCTACTACAACGGAGTCGTGACGCCGATCGACTACGACCTGGTCCGAGCCAACAACGGAGGGGTCAACGAGATCCGCAAGAGACTGATGCGGGTCGATCCCGGCGACAAGGTGATCATCGAAATCGTCGACTACGACCGCGATGCGTCCGGAAAGCAGGACACGATCACGTTCGACGTGATTCTCAACGACGGTGAAGCCGTCGAGTTCACCGCGACCGAGACCCAGCCGTACTCGGGGATCTTTACCAAGGAGATCTTCACCGGGGACAAGCCCGGCAAGAAGGTTGACTTCGTGATCAAGCCCGGCGATCGGCTGTATGTCCGCTACATCGACTCGCAGAACACATTCCCCGGTCACGCCGTGCCGCGGGAAACCGTGGTGCTGGTCAACCAGCCCAGCGAGGCGCAACTGACGATCATCGAGAGCCGGCTTCAGCCGCCACCGGAAGGCAGCGAAGCGGCTGCCCGACCGGTTTACGAGTACCGGCCCGAAGGTCGAGACGTCAGCCGGGTGGCGTTCGAAACGCCCCTGACCGTCGAGGTGATCGACCCGGACCGGGCCAAGGACAGCCGTAGCAGCCTCGTCGTCCGGCTCAAGACGTCCGACGGAGCCAGCGTCGATGTCCGCTGCGTGATTTCAGGTGCCTACGGCAACCTGCCGCCAGGCGCGCCGGGTTCGGATGTGGCACTGGAAGAAGGGCGGTTCATCGGACAGGTGATCCTGCAACTGGGCAGCTCGGGCAGCCCCGCCGTGGTGCCGGTCTCCGCCGAGATGCCTCGGGGACTGATCGGCGGACCGGTGATTACCAAGGAGGATGGCGACGAGGAGATCCAGGCGCTGGACAGCAGCCTGGTCACCCGAGTGCTCAATCTCACGGGCAAGGACCGTATCATCGCCAACTACAACGATGAGTCGCGGCCCGATGGAGTCGCCAAGCTGCTCGATTCCAGCGGACGACTGATCTCCAACGGCACGCTCGCGGTGACCGATCGCGATTACAAGGACCCGGTCACGCGGCTGCATGTCGGAGAACGTCTGTTCCTGATGGTGCAGGATGCCGACCAGGATACCTCCGATCAGCGCGATGCGATCACCGTCGAGATCACCGGTGATTTCGGTGAACAGGAAACGTTGCAGCTCCAGGAGACCCAGGTGCACAGCGGAATCTTCACCGGGTCCCTGGCACTGAAATCCAACGAGAAGCCCGTCGCCGGGAATCTCAACCGCGAGATGCCCGTTGTCGAGTGCTACTTCGGCGACACGCTGCACATGAAGTACACCGACCCGGTCGCCGGCTCCGAGGACGGGAAGCTGGTCGCCACGATCGATATCCCCGTGGTGATCGGCACCGATGGGCTGGTCGCCGCGTTCAGCAAGACCTTCAACGACGAGAACCTGGCCGTGGAGACCAAGTTCCACATCGCCGAGAGTTACTTCGAGCTGTTCAAGAGCCACAAGAACCTGGGCCGGGACGAGCAGAAGATCGCCGACCTGCAGAACGGACGCAGGGTGCTGCGGGAGGTGATGGAAGACTATCCCGACCCGAAGTACGTCCCGCGGATCAGCTACCTGCTCGGACAGTTCTCCCAGGAACTCGATCAGTGGGCCGAGGCGATCGAGTCGTACGAACTGATCGTCAAGCAGTACGGCGAGCACTCGCTGGCAGCCGATGCCCAGTACAAGCTCGCCCAGTGCTACGAACTCTCCGGAGACTTCGACCAGGCCCTGGAAGGCTATGTCACTCTTGCGGCGACCTATCCCAAGAACCCACTGATCGCCAACGTGATGATTCGCATCTGCGATCACTTCTACAAGAAGGAAACCTACGACATCGCGGCGCAGGTCGGTGAGAAGTTCCTCGAGAAGTTCTCAGAGCACGAGCACTCGGCCCGGATCGCATTCCGCATCGGCCAGTGTCACTACAAGGCCGAGAAGTACGGCGTCGCCGGAGGTGCCTTCGACCGCTTCGCCAAGCGGTTCCCCGACGATGAACTCTGTGCCGATTCGCTGTTCTGGGCGGGCGAGAGTTACCGGATGGGGAGCGACAACCGGTTGGCCTTCCGCCGCTACAACAACTGCCGCTGGGACTTCCCGGCCAGCGACGCGGCCAAGTACGCTCGCGGTCGACTGGCTCTGCCCGAGATGCTGCAGCAGTTCGAGGCCGAGGCAGCGGCATTGGAGAACGACCAGTAGCAGGCCGATTGAGTTTTTTCGCCACCACGCCACACCGCCTCCCGACCGTCCCGTGTCGGGAACTGATCCCCGTTGTTGCCCACGAACCAAGCAAGACCTGCCGATGAGATTCCCGCTAGCTGCCTGCCTCGTGTCGTTGTCGCTCCTGGCTCTGGGGCCCGGCGGCGCCGTGGCCCAGGATGCGAAGTCTGCCGCGAAGGCCAGTGGCAAGAAGACCACCGGGGACAAGACGGCCGCCGGGGACAAGAAGGTCGCCGCGGACACGAAGGCTGCCGGGGACACGAAGAAGGCCGAGGCTGCCGAAGAGGAGAAACCGCGGCCGGGGACCGAGTCGTCACCCGAGGACGCTTCCGGGGGCTGGTTCTCCGACATGATTCACTCGGGTGCCACCGGCCTGTTGATCGACGGTGGCTGGTTCATGCTGCCGATTCTGCTGATGGGGATCATCGCGGCGGGTGTGATCATCGAGCGGTATCGCAGCCTGAAGATGATTCGCTCCGACACCGGTGAAGTGCGACAGCAGGTGCTGGAATTGCTCCGCGAGAACCGTGTCGAGGACGCGTTGAATTACTGCAACCAGCAGACCGGCCCGGTCCCCGCGGTGCTCTCGGCCGGAATCCGCAAGTACCTGATGCTGCAGCAACTGGGACACGATCCGGGTCGGATCGAGGAGCAGGTGGTCAAGGCGATGGACGACTACGGCGTGCACATCGTCGCCGCACTCGAACGGCATCTCCCGGTGCTCGGCACCGTCTCCAGCGCCGCTCCCATGCTCGGGTTCCTCGGCACCGTGGCCGGCATGATCACGTCGTTCAAGGACATCGTCGAGCAGATGGGTGAGAAGAACATTGTCGAGAGTGCCTCGCAGGGGATCAGCCAGGCGCTGTTGACCACCTGCTTCGGCCTGATCGTCGGCATCCCCGCCTTCATGGCGTTCAACTACTTCACCAGCGTGATCAACTCCTACGTGCTCGACGTCGAGGAATCGGCGACCGAGTTGATCGAGACAGTGACCCAGGAAATGGCACTCTCTCAGCAGTCGTAGCTATGGTGTGAGGCCCCGATGAAGATCCGACGCCGCAGTTCGAACCTGCTGATCGAGCCGCCTTCGAGCGCGACGGGGGACATCGCGTTCAACCTGATCGTCTTCTTCCTGGTCTGTGCCTCGGTTCAGCCCGACAGCGGTCGGCACCAGACGCTGCCTCGCAGCGAAGAGACCGAGAAGAAGGAGGAGAAGGACAAGAACATCGAGGTGGTGGTCAAGCGGCAGGTGGCCCTGGTCAACGGCGACGTGGTGCCCGCGGCCGACTTCTCGGCCCGGATGGCGGCATTGCTGGCCGGCAAGCCGCGGCCCGAGGACAAGGTGGTGATCGTCAAGAGCGACGACGACGTGCCCTACCATTTCTGGATGATGGTGACCTCACAAATCGAAGACGCCGGCGGGATCATTACGCTGCAGATTGAGGAAGAACGCGAGGTGCAGGTGCCCTGACCCCGAAGGGGACAAGGACCTGGTGGAAGCGAGTGGCCCATGAAGATCAAACGCCGAGCGATTCGAGCCGACGTGCCCAGCATGGCCATGGGCGATATCGCCTTCAACCTGCTGATCTTCTTCGTGATCCTGGCCCGTGCCCAGGACGACAGCCACCTGCAATGGACACCCGCCGAAGCACTCAATATCGAGAGCGCCGGACACTCGGTCGCCAGCGTCCTGATCGACTCCGACGAAAAACTCTATCTCAACGGTCAACCGATCGGAGAATCCAGCCTCGAGATGAAGATCAATGAACTGCTCGGTGATTTCCCACCCGGAGACCGCACGGTGCTGCTGAAGGTGCACCGCGAGGTGACCGCGTTGAGATTCGAGCCTGTGATCGAGGCGATCAGCAACGCCGGAGGCGAACTGGTCCACATTGTTGAAGAAGACCGAGACGGGTAGATCCCAGTCACCCATTCCATTCGTCAGCCCCGACCCCGCTGCGGCTGACCCAACCCACGAGACCATCATGAGCCAGACCCCAGGCGATTCGGGACAACCTCGAGGCGCGTTCAAGGACGTCAAGCGGCTGAAGGCCGACGGTGTCGCATCGGTCGAAGAGCTCCGCGAGTTTCTCGGTCAACTCAAGGGCAAGAGCCCCCAGGAGATGCTGGGGATCGTGGCCGAGAGCGGGCTGGCCAAGGGGATGGTGACCGCGACGATCGGGACCGTGGCGGTGCTGTTTGTGTTCACCATCGGCCCCTGGGCCTATGCAGAGTTGGCCGGTGAGTCGGCTCGGCCGCAAACCGTCGCCAAGCCGACCACCGCAGAGGATCCCGCATCCAATACACTGCTCGACCCGGCAAGTCGGGCGGCCGCAGCCGCGGCCGCCGTCGGCGATCCGGGATCGCAGTCGCCCTCGGCCGTCCCCGGTGCCCAGTCCGACCTGCGTGCCGCGACCAAGGCCCTGGGCATCGAAGAGGCCAGGTCCGGAGAACCCGACCTCGATTCGCTGCTCGACAAGAAACTCGACGACTGATCACCTCACCGGCCGACCCCTCTCATGAACCGCCTCCTGCAGCTCATCGAAAAGCTGCTGCGACACCCGGTCCTGGTGACCGCGGTGGTGGCGGGTCTGTGGGCACTTGCCAGTTCCGACTGGCTGTGGTTCCGCCCGGGGTCGGCTGGCACGGTGACGTTGGTGTTGAGGAACCTGGTGTTCTTGTCCGCCAGCGGCTTGGCGGTGGCCTGGACCCATTGGGCGATCCGCAATCGCGACCACAATCCGGTTCATCGCTCGATGGTGTTCACCGCCACCTTCGTGATCGGCTGGCAGATGTCGGTCTACCTCTCGGGTGCATTCGAGTGGCACGTGGTCACCACGCAATTGGCTCGGGTCGGGACCGCGCTGCTGTTCCTGGTCGGGCTGATGTGGGTGGTTTACGGAGTCGAGATGGCGTCGCAGTTCTACGAGCAGGTCCGACGGAATTCCGAGGAGCCGTTCGAGGAAGTGACCGGCGGGGTGGCTGACCTGGAGGGCAAGTTGGGACGCCTGTGCCTGTGGGCGCTGCTGTTTGCTCCCGGCCTGGTTCTCTGGGCGCGTCGCCAGAAGTATCCGATCCGCTGGGTCACTCTCGCCCTGCTGCCCGTGGCCAGCCTGCACTTCCTCTACCTGCCGTTGTGGCTCGACTACCTGCTGGGTGTCACGCGATGGTCGTTCGTCGTCGCCGACGATGTGCGGTTCTACCCAGTCGCCGAGTACCTCGACACGCTCAAAAACAGCCTCTGGCTGGTCGGCGTCTTCTTCTGGCTGGTCGTCCCGGCCACCTGGAAGTTCTGGCAGTGGGAGCAGCGCCGCCGGATCGCCGCGGACGTGTTCGATGAGCGGTGTGGGACGCCCCAGGACCCGATCGATCGCTGGTGGAGGTGCGACCTGGAGGCGGTGGCCTACAACTGGAACCCGCTGGATCTCGACGCCTGGTATTACGGACAGCACGGCCGCAGGCTGAACCAGTCGGTCACAGCCCTGATCAGTTACAGCTTCACCTTTGCGCTGACCTTCCTGCTGCTGGGCCAGATCGGTGGCTGCAGTGAGATCTACGAGATGCCGGCCGGTGGAGGCGAGCAGCAACAGATCGTGCAGCAAGTCAAGGTCCAGAAGGTCATCAAGCGCAAGTACATCATCAACCCGTTCTCGGCGATCCTGTTCCAGGTCCCCCCGATCGACGACATCAAGCTACAGCTGACCGAGTTGACTCACCACGCCTACAAGGTCGGCTACGGCCAGGGCAAGGGGGCGGGGTATGCCGGAGGCACCAAGTTCGGCAAGGTGCGGTTCATCCGGCTCGAGTATTCCGGAGGAGACTGGGACCAGGACTTCGGCATCGGGGCCGACCTGAACATGCTGATCGAATACAACGTCCGCACCCAGCAGAAGGTCCACAACAAGACCGAGTCACGCACGGTAATGCAGTTGAACAACTTCCCGATCGGCAAGAGCCCGCCAATGGTCTACCTGACCGGTCAGAAGAGCATCTCGCTGTCCAACAACGAGGTGAAGGTGTTGCGGAACTACCTGACCGAGAAGCACGGGATGATCTTCGGCGACAACGGGGGCAGTGGTCACTTTCACAACCAGTTCCTGTCGATGATGCGTCGCGTACTGCCGACCGTGGACCCGGTGCCGGTTCCGCTCGACGACGTGATCCACCGCATTCCCTACCAGATCCCCTTCCTGCCCTACGTGGCACCACACGGGGGAGCAGTCGCGCTGGGATGGAAGGTCGACGGCCGCTGGGTGTGTTACTATCATCCCGGCGATATCGGCGATGCTTGGGCCGACGGGCACGCCGGGGTGAAGCCCGAGATCTTCGAGTACTGCTACCAGCTGGGCACCAACGTCATCAACTACTCTCACGCGGAATATTCGAAATGGCTCGAAGCACGCAAGGAAAGCAAGTGAAGAGTCTGCGCAGCCGAGTGCTGGTGATTGCCAC
>Ga0310120_10000416_pt1 | contig 34052 bp, 26 predicted proteins | sample CB27_AW_983_MG_FD_203506 | JGI IMG/M metagenome (GOLD analysis project Ga0310120, IMG submission 203506) | Marine microbial communities from Western Arctic Ocean, Canada - CB27_AW_983 | ecosystem: Environmental > Aquatic > Marine > Oceanic | place: Canada: Western Arctic Ocean | collected...
AGTGCCCGGGCAGTGATCACCGAGAGCGCGTAGTTCAGGTAGCGTGATTCCGCAGCTTCCTGGAGGGTGACGACGCCGACACCAGGGGTTCCGGATCCAGTGTCGATCGGATCCGCCTCGAGGGCGTCCAGTAGCGGCGCGGAATGTCGGGTTTTTCTACGTTTCGCCAACCGGGTCTCTCCAGACTAGGTCTTAGGTTCCTCGACGTTCCCGTGATCCCAGGGATCCTTTGACGTTGCGTCGATTACCGCCATGAGCTCAGCCAGGATCATGGCGGTCGCCCCCCATACCCGCTCGCCACCGACCTCAAAATACGGCACTTGATAGAGCTGGTCCTCGTCCAAGCGATAGCCGCGGTGTGGCCCCGCCGTGGTCTGGAGCTCGGCCAGTGGGACTTCCAGAACCCGCCAGACTTCTCCGGCTGCTGCCTGCCACGTCTGGGGGCGGTGGGTGATTCCAACGATTGGATACAGAGCGAAGTCGCTGACCGGTATGTACAGGGGCGATAACGGGCCGATCAGTCGAATCTGGTTGGGATCGATGCCTACTTCCTCCTGGCTTTCCCTCACCGCGGCCTGGTGGATTGTCTCGTTCTGGTGCAGACCGCCCCCGGGGAACGAGACCTGCCCGGCGTGCTGGGACAGCTGACCGGCACGCACCGTGAGCAGTAGGTAAGGTTTTTTGGCAACGGGGTAGAGTAGGATCAGCGCCGCAGCCGGTCTGGCACTCGCTGGGATCTGTCCGGGATGCCAGCCACGACGAGGGCGAGGGGCTAACGCGAGATGCATCTTGGAACCGGGAAGCGGCTGACCAAGCGCTTCTCGAATGTTTTCTTCGATCTGATAGAGTGTCCGGAACTCTCGTGTCACTACGGTGCACTAGTGTAGCGATCGCAACGGATCTTTATATTCGGATGCCACTGCATCCCGGCAAGGGTGGCGCTGAACTTCCTTCTAGCGGGCTCAATTATGCCCAACATGCTCGCCTTTCGCGCCTTGCCATTTTGGCGCATCGCTACCGGTACGCCTCGGCACGTCCTGAGCTGGTCGAAGGACGGTGTGCGAGGCTGTCGCACTCAGCGCACTAGTTTACTGCGAGCCCAACCTGCGGGTTGCCCCATTTCATGAGCAACGCTCCGAAACCACAGAAGCGCTTCGACCGGTCAATCGTCGAGGGTTCGCTTCCAAGGGCGGTGTGGAAGATCGCCTGGCCGACGATGTTGCAAAATGTTATCGGTGGCATCCAGGGCATCATCGATCAGGCGATGGTAGGCCACTATGTCGGCCACGCCGGCAACGCCGCGATTGGGGTGAGTGTTCAGATCTTCATCCTCGTGATCGTGTTTGTCGCGTCCGTTTTCTCAGGGATGGGCGTGTTAGTGGCGCGTTTCGCTGGATTAAACGAGTCGAACAGCGTCAACCAGGTCGTGTATCAGGCATTCTTGACCGCAGTCTTCATGGCGGTTGGAGTCTTGGCGCCGGTCGGCTACGTCTTCGCGCCGTGGCTACTCGAGATGATCAACGCGGCTCCTGAGGTTCAGGTCGAAGCGTTGCCGTTCCTTCGGACCATGTTCGTGTTTAGTATTGGGATGCTGGTCTTTTTCATGATGAGCGGCGCATTGCGGTCGGCAGGTGACGCGCGAACTCCGCTGCGTCTAGGGCTCATGATGACGGTGCTGAACATCGTCCTCAACGTCATCTTGATTCGCGGGTTGGGCCCTATCCCGGCGTATGGAACCGTGGGAGCGGCAATGGGCACTGCGATCGCGAGCATCCTGACCGGTGTCGCCTTTGTATGGCTCTTATTTTCAGGGCGGCTGGTGATACGGTTTTCGACAACGATGTCGTTCAGACCGAATTGGTCGATCATTCGCGAGCTGTTCAGGTTCGGGCTGCCCACTGGGTTTCAGGGAATCGTCATGAATCTGGCCGGCGTGTTCATGCTCAGGTTTATCGGGGCCCTTGAGTACAGTGCGGAGGCACAGGCCGCTTATGCGGTGGCGTATTCTCAGCTTTTCGCCCTGATCACGTGGACATCGGTCGGGCTCATGGGAGCCACAGCAGCAGTTGCCGGTCAAAATCTTGGTGCCGGCCATCCGGATCGGAGTGCGCAGGCGGCGGTAGTGGCCGGAGGCATGGGTCTGGCGGTCGCAGCGGTTGTCGGTGTTGTGTTCGTCATGTTCCCACGCCCACTTTTTGCGGTATTTGCGCTCGACGATGGTGTGGCCTATGAACTGGGTCGCCAGCTGCTCGGATATCTGGCGGTCTCGGGGTTCTTTGTCACCGTAGCCCTCGCCTATACAGGGGGGTTGCAGGGAACCGGGGACACGCGCAGTCCCCTCTACATCTCGGTGGTGTCGCAGGTCCTTATCCCGATCGGGATCTGTACCTATTTCTCGCTGACGCGCGATCTTATGGCCGCGGATATCTGGTTGGCCATAGTACTCGGACACATGGCGCGTGCAGGGTTGAGTGTGGTCAGATTTCGCCAAGGTAGATGGCGAAACATCACTGTTGATATCGGCACAGCCCAGCTGTGATCTAGAGAATAAGCCGGCGAGATTCACCATATTTATGTCCGATGTGAAACCTTCAACACTTGCCGCGCAGGCGCTGGGTTGGAGCCACCCATCGACGGGTGCGCTCGTTCCTTCCGTAATACCGTCGGCCCCCTACGAGCGCGCACCAGACGGGAGTTACCCCAGCGGCCATACATACACCCGCGACCAGAACCCGACATACGAACAGGCTGAAGCGCTGCTGGTGGCGTTGGAAGGCGGGGTCGGAGCGAAGCTGTTCAGTTCCGGAATGGCTGCGGCAACCACGGTCTTTGAGACACTGGAGTCAGGTTCCCACGTGGTCGCACCGCGGCACATGTACTGGACGATTCAGCGATGGCTGGAACAGCTGGCGGCGACCGGGCGCATTGTTCTCGATTTCGTGCCCAACGGTGACCTGGAGGGGTTGAGGTCAACGCTTCGGCCGGGACGGACGAAGATCGTTTGGGTCGAGACCCCGTCCAACCCGACGTGCGACATTACCGACATTGCAGCGAGTGCCCAGATCGCGCACGCGGCCGGCGCGCGTGTCGTGGTCGATGGCACAGTTGCCACGCCGGTCTTGTGCCAACCTCTGACGCTGGGTGCCGACCTCGTCATGCATTCCGCTACGAAGCAGCTCAACGGACACTCAGACGTGTTGGCGGGCGCGTTGGTCACTCGAACGGACGATGAGCTGTGGACACAAATCGGTCACGATCGATCGTCTCGAGGTGCGGTGCTCGGTCCGTTTGAGGCGTGGTTATTGCTTCGGGGGATGCGCACGGTGTTTCTCCGTGTGCCGGCTGCCGCGCGTAACGCTCTGCGGGTGGCTGAGATGCTCGCACAGCATCCGGGTGTTGTTCAGGTGATGTATCCGGGCCTGAAGAGTCATCCTGGTCACAGCGTGGCAGCTCGACAAATGCAGGGTGGGTACGGAATGATGCTGTCGTTTCGCCCAGCTGGTGGTGAGCCAGTTGCGAAACAGATCGTGGGCGCCCTGAGGCTCTTCAGAAACGCAACGTCCCTTGGTGGAGTTGAAAGTCTAGTCGAGCACCGCGCTCCGGTGGAAGGGCCCGGGACGGCGGTTCCGGACGACCTGATACGACTGTCGCTGGGAATCGAAGACGCTGATGACCTCGTGTCGGATCTTGATCAGGCGTTGGCCAGGATTGCAACCTAGCGCTCAGCCGTATGACGAGACACAGCGAACTGAGGATCGAGAAGGCCGCTGAGACTGATGCCGGCGCCGTACTGGCGCTGATCAAGGAGCTTGCCGACTACGAACGAATGTCTGATGAGGTAGTCGCGACGGAAGGTGATATCCGTCGCGCGCTGTCCTTGAGTAAACCGTCCGCCGAAGCCCTGATCGCCAGGCTTGGGGGCAACGCCGTCGGTTTCGCACTGTTTTTTCAAAATTTCTCGACGTTTCTCGGTCGGCCCGGTCTTTATCTTGAGGATTTATTCGTCAAGCCCGAATGGCGCGGCCAAGGCATTGGTCACCAGCTACTCGTGGCGTTGGCCCGGCTCGCGGTTGAGCGGCGATGTGGCCGAATGGAGTGGTCCGTGCTCGACTGGAACGAGCTCGCGATGAAGTCGTATCGCCGGGTGGGTGCGGCACCATTGGACCAGTGGACCGTCTGGCGCTTAACTGGTAGGGCACTCGAGTCACTCGCCGCAGAGTCGTCTCCTGGTGACGGGCTGGTCGGTTGGGAACACGAAGAACAGGAGGGGGCGTCCCACGAGGACTAGCTATCAAGGGACAGGTTCGTCCGGCACCGAATCCTACGCGGCCTCGCCTGACTCCCGACCTATCATCTCTCGCGCGGTATCGCGCAGTCGTACTATCTCGGGCCAGTCTGTGCCACGGGGCGAAACGGGTTGTCCGATAGTGACCGTTACGGAGGTTCGTCTTAAGAGTAGTGTGCCGGCTGGTAGCAACCGCCGCGTGCCCCTGATTGCAATCGGCACAACCGGGTAACCGGTATCGACCGCCGCCCGAAACGCCCCCAGCCGAAACGGTAACAGTCCAGGGGCGGCGACGAAGGTTCCCTCCGGGAACACGAACAGCGACTCGCCAGCGTGTAATGGCGTGAGCACTGCGCTTGCGCCATCGATTCGCTGCGAAAGGTCGTTTTTCTCGATCGGGATGTTTCCCGCTTTTCGTATCGCCGTACCTAGAAAAGGATAGCTGGTGAGTCGGGCCTTGACAGCGAATCGAAAATCGATGGGCAGCACTGACATGATGAGCACCGGATCAACAAAGCTCGCGTGATTAGCGACGTAGACGGCCTGGCCCACATGACGGAGATGGTCTAGCCCAACCACCGTGACTCGGCATCGGGCGAGCCTGAACAGTAGACGAGTCCATCGTCCTATGAAGCGGTTGACCCACGGGCCGGCCGGGCCGACGGCGAGGGTCAGCCAGATGAACGGTCCTGTCAGGACGAGAAGGGTCGCCACCCATCCAGTGAAGCCGATTCGGCTCACTTGTCGAGACCAGCGTTTTAGAGGACCCTGACCTGCTTGCAGGGTAAGACGGGTCCATTGGGCGAGGAGTGAAGGCGCTCGTCGGTTAAGGGTCCCGGCAGCGTACGCCTCGCGCGTGGCGCCGCGCCGAATTTTTCCACTGGAGGTCTTCAGTACGGTTCCGGGCGCGCTCAAGACGATCACGTCAGGCGGAATACCCAGGGTCGTGGCCACTCGCTCGAGGATGGTGGCTTCGAGCCTCGTCCTGGCCTCCGTCTCAGTCAGACGGGTTTCGGCCACGATGACGAACCGCTCGGTACCACGGGCCGGGTCTGACACTCCAAAGGCCGCCACGCAGCCCTTCCGGACGCCCGATACTCCCGCAACCGCCTCCTCGGCTTCGTGGGGCTGCAGGTTGCGACCCGCCTTGATGATAAGGTCCTTCCGCCGTCCCGTGAGGAACAGCTCACCGCGGCTGAGATACCCGAGGTCTCCAGTCTCCAGCCATCCGTCTGGACCCACCAGTGTCCGGTTCGCGTCGGGGTTACGGTAGTAGCCCGCGGTCGCGGACGGTCCGCGGAATTGGACACGGCCCTCGAACCGATCGGCCAGGCGGCGTCCCTCCCTGTCAACGACTCGAATCTCGTGCCCCGGAAGCGAATGTCCGCATGAGACGAATTGCAGCACAGCTCCGTCATTTTTGTCCCCGGGACGAGCTCGGCCAGTTTCCTGAAAGTGACGGCGTTGAACGGAGTCGATGAGCGGACCGCGTCCGGGCTGCGGTGCCGAGAGTCCAACGGAGGACTCTGCCAGCCCGTAGACTGGAGTCAACGCCTTCGGGCTAAGGCCCCATGGCTCGAACCTCGTGATGAATCGCGCGAGTGTCTCGGGTCGAACCGCTTCTGCGCCGTTGAGCAAGATGCGAACCGAACCGAGGTCCAGTCCCTCGAGCTCTGCGTCATCGATACGGTGGCTGCAGAGGTCATACGCGAAGTTGGGTGCGGCAGAGAAGGTGCCCTTGTGTGAGTGGAGTGACCATAACCAGCGGGCTGGGCGGGCAAGAAACGCAAGCGGTGACATCAGCGCCAGTGGTGATCCAACATACAACGTTCCCAACCATGCCCCGATCAGACCCATGTCGTGATAGAGCGGCAACCAGCTGACCCCGACGTCGTCAGCGCCGATGTCGAGTCGAGTCGCCAGGGCGCGTATATTTGCCAGGAGGTTGGCATGCGACAGCAGCACACCCTTCGGCTGGCCGGTGCTGCCAGATGTGTACTGAATCAGCGCCGGTTCACGGTCGATGTGACTCTTTCGCAGCCGGTGAAGAGGTGAGACGGCAGTCAGCTCATGACCGCTTCCAGTGAGCTGGCCGCCCGTCACGACGGCTTTCAGTGACGGTGCTTGACCGGTCAGTAGAGTGGCGGTCCGCTCCATTTCGGCAAAGGTGATCATCAGCTTCGCGTCGGCGTTACGGAGGATACGGACCTGTCGCTGCGCGTACTCCTCGATTCGGTCTGCGCGGAACGGGGGATACATCGGGACCGGGACACATCCGGCCATCAGTATTCCGAAAAATACCGAGAAAAACGCTTGTTCCGTTCGCAGCATAACGGCGACAGCATCCCGCTGTCCGAGTCCCCGGTCAACAAGATGATTGGCCACAGCGGTCGCCTCCCGCCACACTGCTCCGTATGTCAGAGGCGTCTCCTGGCCGTCGTCCTCACGCAAATAGATATGCACCCGGTCGGGATTGTGCTCGGCGTGCCATTGGAGTGCGTCCACGATCGTGAGCGCGGCCGAGGGAGTAGGGATTGCGACTGTCGGCTCTGGACGAAGCTCGGACCAGGTTTCTGTGACGTTCGGTTCGGCGGTCAGGATAGCCGCGGCGAGGTCTCCCGGAGTCTCCGCTTCGGCTATGACGGTATCGCCAAGCTGAACGCCGAAGCTTCGTTCCAGCCGAATCAGGAGCTCAACCCGCTCGAGGCTACTGATCCCAAGGTCTCGCTCGAGCGAGTCGCCGAGCCCGATTTCTCGGGGCAGGTCCTGTCCTCTGAGCTCACCTACGAGATCAAAAACGATGCGGAGAACCCGGTCCTCGAGTCGATCGGATCCAGGCCGAAGGTTTGAGGGCACCGGTGATATTGTTTCTGATCCGGCACGACGTCAGCGTCGGTGCGCGGTGTTGGGTGGCGGAAGGCGAGACACCGCAAGGTCGGCTATTCAAGACGCCGAATCTGGTTGATAGTGATCGTCCGTCGTGGGACGTCGCTCATCCCCGTCACCATGCTATAGGTCGGCTTTCGTTCGATCTCGTCAACGACATCCATCCCGTCGATTACCCGCCCGAACACCGCGTAGCCATAACCCGCGTCGGTCGTGTTCTTGTGGTCCAACGCCGAGTTATTAGCGGTGTTGATGAAGAACTGTGCGGAGCCCGAGTTTGGACTCGACGTACGGGCCACGGCGACCGTGCCACGGAGATTCTTCAGTCCGTTCGTGGCCTCGTTGAGGATCCCTCCCCTGAGCCCCTCAACTTTCGGCGTGAGATCTTCGTCGAGTCCTCCACCTTGTACCATGAAATTCCGAATGACGCGATGAAAGACCGTGCCGTTGTAGTAGCCGTCACGCACATAGGCCAGAAAATTGGATACCGAGACTCTCGCGTCGGATCGAAGCAGTTCCACCGTAATATCCCCCTCGCTGGTCTCGATCAAGACCCGGGGGTTCGGTTGGGGCTGGGGAGCCTGAGCGTTCGCACCCGCGGCAAAAATGCCGACACCGACACCGACCAGACTCGCCAAAATACATCGTGCATTCATGAATTCGGATCCTGACTTTATTGCAGCGTCACCAAGTTGATGGTTACCGGTTTCACGGGAACATCTGGAAAGCCCTCTTGAGTCTCAGTTTCGACCGCCGCAATGGCGTCGACGACATCCATGCCGTCCGTGACACGACCAAACACCGCGTAGCCGTATTCAGTAGGATTGAGGCCGCTGTGGTCCAAATCTCTGGCATTGTCGACGGTGTTGATGAAGAATTGAGACGTCCCGCTGTCGATGGCATTGGTTCTCGCCATCGCCACGGTGCCGCGCGCATTGCTGACGCCGTTTCTGGCTTCGTTCTGGATTGGCTGGCGAGTACGTTTTTGGCCTAGGTCAGCCGTCATTCCGCCACCCTGAATCATGAACTGCTGGATCACTCGATGAAATACCGTGCCTTCGAAGAACCCGTCGTTGACGTAGGCTAAAAAGTTCTCGACGCTCTTTGGAGCGTCGCTCTGCAGTAGCTCTATGGTGATGTCACCAAGGCTAGTCTCCATTACAACGACCGGGTTATCTTGGGCGGCTGCGCCTGGCGCGCTCTGTGTCACTGCGACACTCCCGACAAAAGCATCGGCGCAGATGAGGCCCAGGGGGGCACGCAGGTTCTCAAAGAAATATTGGTCGATGTGAATCCCTAGCGGCTCGCCCCCGGGGTAGGTCAGGCTGTACAGATCCAGAAAAGTGCCATCTGCGGGAATAGACCCCGCCCTTTCGTATAAAATAGGTTCGCCGCCAGGGCCACGCAAATTGTCGAGATAGGCGCGCGCTCTTGCGGGACCGCCAACAGCTTCACCCCCAACCATAACCGGATTGCTTGCGAGGAAACCGTAGGTCTCATCATCAGAAATTGGGCAAACAGCGTCCCCGGTTTGGGGCGCCTCGATGCTGTCGTCTTGAGCAGGTTCGGGTGTCTGGGCGAGCGGAGCGGCCCCCAGGAGTAACGCGACCATCCCCGCGAGTGTCACCCGACGGAGCATTGAAGAAGTCATCCCGGTCAGTTTACGCCTCATGTAGGTGCGTGTCATCCGCCTCTTAGTGCTGTGTGTGGTCATGGTCGTCAGAACAAATGTCTGCGGCTCATCCGCATTCGATGGTGTCAGTTGTAGGCAGCCGCGGACCGGCTCACCATGACGTAGCGCACAGAGCCTCTGTGAAAGTGATCACACACGGCGAGACGTGGGTCGATGAAGGGGCAGGAGGGTGTGTCCTCGTCGTCCGCTGGGTGCATCCAAGACGTCCCCGTTGAACCTTCGGCCGCGCCGCGCTAGGCTAGAGACGTTATGACCCGTCACCACGCACGTCTTCGCGCTAGGCTAGAGACGTTATGACCCGTCACCACGCACGTCTTATCGTTGTCGCCGATGCCACGGCACAGACACCAATGAAGACGAACGCGCGAAACAACATGGCATGCGCTCCTTGGGGTTGGTGACGGCTCCTTTTTTTAGCCGGGTGATCCAATATTTAGGATCTCCGATCCAATCGTTATAATTTCCTGGTGCCTAGTGTTGACAGGAGCACTTAGGAATTGCTTGAATTTTGGGCCAGCTTGGCTGGCCAAAACTCGGCCCAGAGTATGCATAATCCTCTACCAGCTGTCCAGTTTTCTGCGGCACGTCTACAATGAAACTTCTTAACAAGTTCCGGTCCCAACCGGAGTGGCGTAGTGAAGACCCTGCCGTCCGTGCTGCCGCGGTCCGCAATCTGTCGAACATCGACGACGAGCAGGAGCTTCTCGACGACATCGCCCGTCACGATGACGATCCGTCCGTCCGGCTGGAGGCGGTGCTGAGACTTGAGAACGTGGACGCACTGGCGTCGATTGCACGCGACGACGGTGACCCGGCGGTGCGCAGCGGAGCAGAGGTCATACTTCGCGACCTGGCGATCGAGGCGGAGAACTTAGTTTCGATAGAGATGGGCCTTGGCGCGATCTCGACCGAACGGGAACTGGTGGCTGTTGCGCGCTCCGCGCGGTTGGCGTCGGTTAGTCGCTTGGCGCTTGCCAAGCTGAAGGATCCTCAAGCAATTGGGTCGGTTGCCCGCCGCGCCAGACGCGGCGAGATCGCCAGAGAAGCCCTGTCGAGGCTCGACGATCCCGACGAGATCCTGACGGTTGCCATGAAATCAGAAGACAAGGCGATCGCGGTCGGGGCTTTCGAGCGTCTGATGGCAGGCCATCTGACCCGAGATATCTTGGTACAGCTTAGCAAACAAGCCAAGCAGAAGGCGGTGCAGCGCCGGGCCAAGGCCGCGCATTCGGTGCTGGACGAGGCGTTACCAGACCCGGCGGAGGGTCTTCGGCATGCCGCTGTCTGCGACACACTCGAGTCGATGGCCGTCGAGACAGATCTTGAGCACGGTCAAACAAAGCTCGATCGCTTGTTGGCCGAGTGGTCGGCCTTGGACCTACCGACCGACGGCTCGCTCTCGAAACGTTTTGCTCGTGCGCGCGACCAGGCCGAGGTTCGATTGGCGGAGCTCGAATCGGCGCAGACTGCCGAACGGCGCGTCGATGAGGACGTGGACCTGGCGATTTCAGACCGCGATGCGCTTTGCCGTCGCGTTGAGTTGTTCCAAGGCGTCATGCCGCCAGAGACGGCACAGCAGCTACGTTTGGAATGGACGGCGCTTCTTGACGACACCTCATCCGAACAGGACGGTGCTGGAGACGGTCGGTCCAACGCGGAGCAGCTATTGGCACTCCATCAACGGTTCGAGCGAGCTCTCGGCGTCGCCGAGAAGCGGCAGCGCCAACTCCGTGAATTTCAGTTGCGTTTGATCGAGGTGGAACGAATCATCGATGAAATGCAAACGTTGGCGAAGACCGAAGATGTGTCATTGGATGACAAATGGTCAGAGCTCGACAGTGCACTTGAGCGCCAACTGGGTCAAACGGGTGAATCGTCATGGCAGCGGTTCGCGTCAGCCGGCGTGTGGAGTGACCAGTCTGACGCGGTCGACGCTTTACGTCGACGCCACAAGGTTGTCAGAGACGTCCGCCAAACCCTGTCGACCGAGGCCAAAGCTGAGCGGGACCGCATTGAGCGCGAGAACCTCGCTCAACTTTTGCATCGATCCCGGACGCTCGAGGGTCTGATGTCGTCCGACAACCTGAAACTTGCTGAGGGCGAGCGTCAACTTCGGGGTATTCGACGACTAATCGACGACCCTGGGCCGATCCCGCGAAGCGCGCGGGAGTCGGTCACCCGAAAACTGCGTCGCGCACACGCCGGTCTCTTGGGGCGTGTTCGTGAGCTCCGTGATTTCGCCGATTGGCAGCGTTGGGCCAACCTTGGTGTTCAGGAGGCACTCTGCCGTCGTATGGAAGAGCTAGCCGAAACGTTGAACGGCGACGAGGCGGGTCTCGTAGCTCGCTTTCAAGAAATCATGGCGAAGTGGCGTCAAGCGTCTGACGTCCCGAAAGATCGCGGCGCGGATCTGTGGGAACGTTTCAAAAAGGCTCACGACGTGATTCATCCTCGCTGCCAGATATTCATCGACGCCCAAGACAGCAAGCGCGAACAGAACCTCGCACGCCAGCGCGCCATCGTCGAGGAATCAGAACGCTTGGCTGCGTCCACCGCTTGGCTCACGACCATGCGAAGAATCACCGACCTCCAGGCCGAGTGGAAAAATCTCAAACCGGTGCCGAGAAGAGAGCAGAAGGAACTCTGGAAACGCTTCCGGGATGCGTGTAACACGTTCTTTGTCCGCAGGAAGGCCGACCTAGCCGAACGCAAGAAGGAGTGGTCCAAGAACCTTGCCCTCAAAGAGGCACTTTGCGATCGGATGATCGCCATCGTTGAGGGAGAAGATGTCGACGCTGCGGTGCACGAGACTAAGAAGGCGCAGGCAGAGTGGAAGGCGATCGGGTCGGTTCGTCGTAACCGCTCGGAGGCAGTGTGGCAACGGTTCCGCGCCGCGTGTGACGCAGTATTTGAGCGTGTGCAGGAGAAGCAGGATGCCGACTCTCGTGCCCGGGTTGCAGTCCGCGAGGCGCTGTGTGTCGAGGCGGAGTCGCTGATGCCAGCTGAGACGGTCGGTGCGTCGACGGAGGAACTCGCTGCAGGGGTTCTGGACCTTCAGCGGCGCTGGCGTGAGGCACCGGAGGCTCCACAGACATTTAGTCGACAGCTCACGGCACGGTTCAGTCAGGCAGTAGCCCGTCTGGTCGAGACCTATCCTGACGCCTTTCGCGGCACTGACCTTGACCCCACACGTAAGCTCAAACGACTCAAGAAGTTGTGTGAGCGTGTCGAGGCACTCCAACCAACTGAGGCGGTGGGACAAGGAGGCACCTCGCCCGCCGAAATTCTCGCTACCAAGTGGCGTGACGCGCTGGCTAGCAACCTCATGGGGGCACGTGTCGACGAGGGGGCCGAACGACGAGCGGCGTTGGAGGAACTCAAGCGGGCCAAGGCCGACTGTCGACAGCTTGGCAATATCATGGGAGATGAAGGACGCCAGCTGTTGAGCCGTTTCCACTCGTCCTGCGATAAGGTCCAGAGCTGGGCGTCTCCGGGACGGCCTCAGCGCTCGAGGAAAGAGTCAACGACCGGTCGGAAACCGGCTCTTACGTCTGGCCGTTAGTGTCGGCAGTTTCTCGGGGAGGACAGGTAGTAATGCCAGAGAATCCGAGCCGCCACCGCCCGGTACGGACGCCACTTTTCTGCGAACTTCTGTAGACCTTTGTCAGACGGACTATTCGGCAACTGACAAAGGTCCTGCAGCGCCTTCCGTAGAGCTAGGTCGGCACGTGGCCACACATCTCTCCGGCGGAGGGCCATTAATAGGTAGATGTTTGCGGTCCAGGGTCCGATTCCAGGCACTGTCATTAAAGTCTCTTGAGCCTCGTCATCACCCATTCGGCTTACGCGACGGAGATCGATCGATCCATCGCTTATAGCCGCTGCCAACTCGAAGATGTATCGTGCTTTCTGACGGGTCAGACCGAGATTCCGAAGTCTATCCGAACCGAGTCTCAGAACATGCGCGGGTGTGATCCGGTCAGTGCAGCGGGTGAGTCGGTTAAACGCCGAACGGCCCGAAGCAAGTGAGACCTGCTGCTCGAGAATGATTCGCACCAGCGTGTCGTACCGGGCGGGTCGTGCCCATAGCGGCGGTGGTCCGTAGCGGTTCAAGACAAGGCCGAGGTCAGGGTCGTCACTCGCCAGGCGCACTGCTGCCTCCCGTAGCGTCGCCCGTGTCAGCCGGTTCGGTTCTGTCGCGAGGGTTTGGCGTTCGACCAGGTCAAGATCTGTCTTGCTCACTACACTAGAATACGCTGGCATTGCACACGCGGCTTTCATTAGCTTATCGGCGCCTAGTTGGATCGGCAGATGTCTCCAGAGGACGTGTCTAATGCCCTGAGCGCATCGGCGGCGGATCCGTTGAATCTGGTAGGAACCGTGACCCCAGGAGAGCGGGTCGTGTGTTATCTGGCCAGCGGGTTGAGGTAATGCGGAGCCGAAGTTCGGAATCAGAAATCGGAGGTCAGCCTCCGGTTTCAGGTGCTTTGTAGAATTGCTTCAAGACCTTCTCCGCCGGCTTTGAGCGAGGTGTGAAGTCGTCTTTTGTCATGCCTCCGTCATCGAGTGACGATCTCCACTTCCACCAATGAGCCCCCGCAAGCCACGGCTTCGGCCAGACGGCTTCGAAGAAGGCCGCGTAGGCGTCCGCTTGAAGCTGGAGGTTCACGGCTGTTGTGTCATCGAACTTCCACGGGTACTGTGCGGCGAAGTCGACACTCCGATATCCGATCTCCGTGAAGAGCACCGGTCGGTTCCAGAGGATGGCGAGACGTTCGAGCTGCGTCACGTGAGGTTCCCAGCCAGCCACCATTTCCGAGCGTGATGGTGATGGTTGGTCCGTGAGCTCGAAGTATGCGCTGACACCGATATAGTCAAGGGCGTCCCAAAACGGTAGCGTCCATACCTCATCGGCGTGGGCACCGTAGGTCAGGACACCGTCATACACATCTCTAATCTCGGCGATGAGATCCCGCCACTCTTGCTCTCGATGGGTGGTTCCCTTGAGTTCGTTGCCGATGCAAAGCGCTTCGATCCCTGTGTCTCTAGCGAGGGCCGCATAGTGAAGAATGAATCTCCGGTACGACTCAAACCATGCTGCCCAGTCTGATTCCGTCTTGGAGCTCACCATCCCAACCCACGCAGGGGGGCGGAGCCAGACATGTGGTTTAAGCATCACACTGATTCCCCGCTCCCTGGCTTGAACGGCGACTGCCCGGAGTCGCTCGTCAGTTTTACTGAGGTGCGAATCACTCCATCTAATCACGGTGTCAGACGGTGCGCGTTGAAATCCAAACGGGATGACTGATATCCAGTTCACACCGAGGTTCTGTAGATGGGTCAGCGACTTTTCAGATGCGATCGTGCCATAGCCGTGAGTGGTTGCACGGCGCCCCCATGCATGCTCAAAGGCGATACCGTGCTGTTTAGTCGGTGCAGTCGGACTACTGAGAGTGGGTCCGTCCTGGGAAGGCTGTACCGATGTCGACGCGACAAGAATGACCAGTCCCAGGAACGCGATTAAAACCAGGTAACGCACGTCTGAATTCTAGTGGTGCCGCGGGAAACATGTCGACCAGGACACTAGTTTCACTCCCTGCACGTATCGGGTACAGTGAAGCATTCGTGGAGCTTGGTCCGAAGGACCCCCAGTCACCATGCACCGCAACCTAATCAGCATTGTTCCCGCCCCGCTCGGAACTTTCTGCGTTGCCGCAGGCCTTATAGTTGGCGTTGGCGCGGTGCAGCCGGCGCGCGGTGGCCAGCAGTCACCGACTTCGCACGCAGGTCTTCCCGAGCTTCCGTCCGGCGCCATTCGACTGGTTAACCACGCCCGCCATGGCAACAGGCTGGCGATGTGTGGGGAAGAACCTGGTCCACCGCTCGAACAGAGCGGACGACTCATACCGCGGACCCGCGTGTGGGTTGACGATGGAATCGAAACTCGACTGGTTGGAACGGCACCAGGGACATGCGATCCAGTATGGTCTCCAGACGGCGCGCGAGTGACAGTGGTCGCCCCGAATGGCCTGTGGGTGCTATCAGCCGATCTCAGTCTGACAACGCATCTGATCGATACGCGGAACAGTGCGGCTCCGGGCGACGAATCGGTCCACCGAACGTTGTCGAGCCCGCAGTGGGCCCCAGACGGATCGCGTCTGGCGTTTCTCGTCAATTCCGGAGCTACATCATGGGTCGAGGCGGTCGACGCACGGACTGGTCACGTCATCCACACGTCAGATCCGGAGACGTACGAGTTTGACTGGGGCGCCGATTCGCAATCGCTCCATTTTGGACCACGGGTCGTACGGCTACCGTAGCCTGGTCATCGTCACGCCGTGGACTAAGGTTATGCCATCCATTCAGCGTCTTTCCGTCGCCCTGTGTGTCGTCCTGGCTGTGACGTGTTCGGAACCGACCGAGCCGGTCACCATCGATTCGCGGACGGTGGTCGAGGTTCTTGCCGACGACAAGCTCGACGGTCGTCTGACCGGGACGTTAGGCAGTCGTCTCGCCGCCGACTTCATCATTGATCAGTTACGCGCGATCGGCGCGATGCCGCTTCCTGGCGCTGAGAGCTTCCGTTTGCCGTTCGACTTCACAGCCGGGATGAGCGACGGTGGCAGCAGCTTCAGTCTGGCAGTTGAAGACGCCGAGCCTGAGCGCTGGGGTGATGGTTCGGTTCAGGCGTTGTCGTTCTCTGACGACGGGTCGGTCTCGGGCGAGTTGGTCTTTGCGGGCTACGGCTTGTCGATTCCAGAGACTGACGGCGTCAGCTATGACAGTTACGCGACCCTGGATGTAACCGACAAGGTTGTTTTGGTGTTTCGCTACTTTCCCGAGGATACCGAAGGCGAACTCCGCGGTGCCTTGGCGCGATATTCCGGTCTTCGGTACAAGGCGCTGGCCGCACGTCAACGTGGCGCCAAGGGATTGGTCGTCGTCACAGGACCCCACTCGCCCAACGCCGGGACGCTCGTGCCGATGACGTTCGACACTGCCCTGTCCGGCTCGAACATCGTTGCCGGCAGTGTCACGGGTGAGATCGGTGAGCGACTGGTGGGATTGACTGGTCAGACGCTTGACGGAATCCAAGCAGCACTCGACACCGGAAACCCTCACGTGAGCGGATTCACGATTCCAGGTGTCGACGTCACTTTGGAGACGAGGATCGATCGGGAAGCTCGTACGGGGTACAACATCGTGGGCTGGCTTCCTGCCACTGACGCGACCGCAGTGGAAAAGCCGAACATCTTGCTCGGTGCCCACTACGATCATCTTGGTCACGGACGGGGTGGGAATTCACTGGCCCGGGAGGACGAAGCCGGCGAAGTACACAACGGTGCCGACGACAACGCCTCAGGCGTGGCTGTGGTCCTATCGGTAGGTGCTCACCTTGCACAGGCGGCTCGTAAGCGCCATGTCGTTCTGGCGTTTTGGGCCGGCGAGGAGCTAGGCCTCCTCGGCTCAGCCGATTTCGTCGACACCTCGCCGCTCCCAATGAACGAGATGGCCGCGTATCTCAACTTCGATATGGTGGGAAGGTTGAGAGAGAACCGGCTGACTGTGCAGGCGGTGGGCACGAGTCCGATTTGGACGGAGCTGGTCGAAGAGTTGAACGAGTCGATTGGGTTCGATATAGCGTTCATTGCGGACCCGTACCTCCCAACCGATGTGACAAGTCTTAACCAGGTCGACGTACCCAGTCTGGGCTTTTTTACGGGAAGTCACGAAGACTACCATCGGCCAACGGACGACGCCGACACGCTCAACTTTCAGGGTCTCGACCGAATCGCCGAGCTTGCAACGGCGGTGACTGCGCGGCTGGCGACACGACTCGACCCACCGGTGTTCGTGCGGGTCGAGCAGCCGGCTCAACGGGGTAGTCAGGCTGTGATGCGGATCTTTACAGGGACGATTCCGGACTATACACAAGAGGCCGAGGGGCTGTTGTTGTCAGGCGTCGTTGGTGGTGGACCGGCTGACGACGCTGGTCTGCAAGGTGGTGACATCATCATCGCGCTATCCGGGCAGTCGATTACCAACATCTACGACTACACTTATGCGCTCGACCTACTACGGGTCGACGAGCCGGTGCAGGTCGTGTATATGCGCGATGGTGAGCGAATGGAGGCGGAGTTGGTTCCCGAAGCGAGACAGTAGGCTAGCCAGCAAGAAGGACTCTTGCGTCTCACTTACTGCAGTGGTTGCCCCTGGGCGCCTTCCTGCAGAGCCCACACGCGGTTCCGGGTAAGGAAATACAGCACCCCGTCACGAGCTACCGCCGTACTGTATACCGCAGCACCCAGGTTGTACTCTCCTAGTTCATCCAGCTCTTTTCCGGCGCGTAACACAGCGACGTCGCCGTCTTCGTCACCGATGTAGACCTTGCCGTCGGCGACGAATGGTGAGCCCCAGACCGCCGCAAATGTATCGAACGTCCAGAACTCCTCGCCGGTCTCGACGTCGAGTGCGTGCAAGAAACCGGAAAGGCTCGAGATATAGACGATGCCATTGTCGATAGCGGCTGTCGACATGGTGCGATAGAAGTCGGTGCCGCCGCGGTGCCAGACGACATTCGTATCGGTGACATCTCCAGTACCAGTCGCGTCGATCACCCAGAAGTGACCCGGTGCCTCGCCGTGCTCAGGGTCCTGGCCGACTCCGATGAACACCTTGTTATCGTAGACTACCGGGGTAGCCAGAATGTTATTGCGCGTTCCCCGACCACCGAGAATCCATTCAGAATCTTTCGGGTTGCAGTCGAACTGCCAGATGGGTTCCCCCGTCAGAGCGTCCAGACTGTAGATCACCCCGTTCCCACCGGGAAAGATGACCTGCCCCCGACCGTTGATCTCTGCGTAGGCCGGGTTGGTCCAGCTGCCGTGCAAGATGTTCTCACCGACGACGACGCTCTCCCAGACGAGTTCACCGGTGTTCTTGTCGATGGCGATGAAGTTTGGGGAGAAGGGCGACGGAACAGTTACATGCCCCTCGTCGACGCCGTTGCTGGTCACGGTATACAGGAGGTCTCCCACCACGATAGGTGATCCCGTGGCGAGGTTGTGGGGAAAGACATCAAGCTCACCGATCATGTCGTATGACCAAATGACGTCACCGGCGATATTGGACGTATCCGTCTCGTCGGTTGTCGGACCGTCGTTTTCGCTATCTCTAAATCCTTCGGCATCGAGACAGACGACATGAGCTTGGTTCGAGACGTAGTAGATGCGCCCACCCTCCATGTAGGCCGTCGAGCAGACACCCTGGAGTGGCCAGTCGTTGACTCGGCCGGTCGTCAGCTTGTCATGCGCCATCTGCCAGAGAAACTCACCAGACATAGCGTCGAAGACCATGACCACTCCCTTGTCACCATCGATGCTTGGGTTACGCCGGCCCTCGTTGTTGGTGCCGACATACACCTTACCTTCCGCGACAACCGCGCCACCGTAGGCTTGTGAGCCAACGGGCTGTGACCACAACACGTTCTCACCGGTCGAGGTGTCCCAGCTTGACGGTAAGCCGGTCTCATCCGAGACCATGTTGCGGGAGGGGCTGTTACCGAACATTCCCGCAACTTGTTCCTGCGCACCACCGGTAGCCGATACGGTGCCGACGACAGCCAGCACACCTAGTCCCATTACAAACGTGTATCGAGTCATTGGTTCTCCAGCACGTTCACATTATCGAAATAGATGTTGGCCGGCGCGTACCCGATGAGTCCAGGGCTGCCATTCCGGACTGGATAGGGATCCTCAGCGGTGACAGTCCAGTCGGCCGGTTCGGCTTCGTTGCGGCGCCAGATCTTGCCACGGACGACGCTCTGGTCGCCTTCCACATCTACGCGCAGCTTCATCGTGTACCAGACGTTCGGTTCCCAGGCAAAAGCGACTCGTTCGTTGACACGCAACTCCGCGGCCCACGACTGGAGCTGAATACGCTGCTGGTTACCCTGCAGGTCGAGCGTATAGCCGCTATTGATCACGCCGACGTCGGGACGCCGTCGTCCTTGGACAGTGCTCATGACGTCGGCTTGTATGGTGTAGTCCGACATGGCCGTTGGGCCCAGGAACACCGAATGCCGATGCAGGCCGACCGGTGACGGTCCTTTCTGTAGAAGCTGTTCCCCGCCCTGGTCGACCGCAGTAAGACGCGGGCCACCGCCCACCCAAAAACTGGGACGCCCACTCTCGAAATTTTCCACCCATGGCAGAGGAGCAAAAACGCGAACCTGAGCCGATGCCGTCAGCCCGTCGACCGTGGCGACCACCTTGCCGCCCTGATTCGCAGCTTGATCGCTCGTCGCTAGCGTTCCGTTCGACGAGATGGTAGCGCCGGCTAGCCCGTTGACCGCCCAGCTAGCCTCGCGCTCGCCGAGGGGCCGTCCGTTTGCGTCGAACGCACGGACATGGAATCGCAGCGTGTCCCCAGATGACGCAATTACCTCGGCCGGAATGACTTGAATTGACGTGATTGCGCCGGTGGGTGTTTCTACGCCGAGCGATGGGACGGTCCCGGGATCGGTGTTAAAGGCGCTTGCCGTGTTACCGAGGCAGTAGATGCCGGACTCGGCGGTGAAGTAGAGTCGACCGTAGGCTGGCGCGAACGAGCCATAGATTTCTGCAAATCGTCCATCCGGCATCGAGAGCTCGTCACTGTCGAGCACGGTCACTCCACTCGGGCTGGGTTCAAGGATGTGGACGTTGCCGTTGGTCTCAGTCACGTACAGTTTTCCATCGGCCCACACTGGCGATGCTTTACCAACGGTGCCGACGCTGTGAGTCCAGAGAATGGTCCCACTCTCGGTATCGATCGCCAGCAGGTTTGCGGAGTTGTCAATCGCGTAGAGCGTTCCGGCGTTGAGGGTCGGGGTCGAGAACCCGACACCTGCCGAGTCGATGCGCCATTTTTCATGTGTGGCGGTGACATCCCCGGCTCCGGTGCCGTCGATCGCAACGACCCGCCCCATGGTCGAGGTGTCGATGTTCTCTTCGCTGTGTCCGACGTACACCGTGTCGCCGTCAACGACCGGTGATGAGTTAATCGCACGTTTACTCAGATGAAATTCCCACAACTTCTCGCCTGTCCTGGCTCTGAGTGCGTAAACCGTGCCATCCGCGCCACCATCGATGATAAGCCGCTGTCCGGCAATGACCGCCACGATCGGCACCGACTGTGCGTTCATGTCTGCTGGTGCCTGACCCGGCGTGGAGAACCATAGGACTTCACCGGTTTCCTTGTCGAGGGCCATGTATCGGTGCCGCGGGGCTCCGGCGCGATCGCCCCAGCCTGATCCGATGATCGAAAGGAGAAGTCGATTCTCGTCGATGACCGGATTGGATGTCCGACCACCATACCCGTTGGCGCGCCCGAGATCCTCACCGAGGCGCCAGCTCCAGACGATCGAGCCCTCCCGATCGAAACAGTTGAGGTATCCATCGACGTTCATGGCATAGAGATACCCGGTTTCAGGGTCGCCCGTGACGCTACCCCAGCCCAGCCGGTTGAACGGCACCGTCGTGTTGGCTAGGCTGAATGCATGTTCCCACAGCTTCGTACCGGTCTCGGCGTTCCAGCAAGCGACATTTTCCTTCTCGCTGATGCCCTCACCGGTTCGCCCGTTCGCGCATACCCGGCCGTCAAACACTGCCGGTGTCGAGCGCCCAATCCATGCGTCCGACCAGACGAGATTCTCTCCCTCCGGCGACCAGCTCGAAGGCAGTCCAGTTTCGTCAGAGACGCCGTTCTGTGACGGCCCACGCCAGCTTGGCCAGTCGCTAGCAAGGCCAACCGCTGGAATGAGAGACACGCAAACCAGAAGGGCAGAAGCCACGCGAGCAGGCATGTGGGATCTAGCTTTGCTCATTCGGACATCCTCACTTGATGGGGTGGAGCACGGTGCGATATTCACCATCTGCTTAGGAGAGGATGATAGCACTCGATCCTCTACTCCAGGTGCAAGCCGCCTTTCCTGAGCACTGAGAGTTAAATCAGCACCCGCCGCAATGTCCAGAACACGCCGACCAGCGCGATACCGACCGACAATGGAATCACTATCCGTCGTCGATACCAGGGCCTGAAGCGCCACCATCCGATCGTACCTAGCGCCGTTCCGATCACCGCGAGCTGTCCTAGCTCGATTCCAAGGTTAAACGTCACGAGGGCGAGGATCCGCTCGTTGTCAGGTAGTCCCAGTGCCGTGAGTGCACCCGCGAAGCCAAGCCCATGCAGCAACCCAAATAGGAAGACAACGGCAGGCCGCCATGGGTTTAACCGGTTGGTTAGGGTGTTCTCGATCGCCACGTACGCAATCGACAGGGCGATGAGCGGCTCCACGACCCGAGGGGACAGTTCGACGACGTTGGCCGTGGCCAGCGTCAATGTGATGGCGTGGGCCAGTGTGAATGCTGTGATTTGCCAGACGAGTGGCCGCAGTTTGACGCTCAGTAAGAAGAGACCGAGCACGAACAGCAGATGGTCTGCTCCATCGGGCACAATGTGAACGAAGCCAAGCCGGAGATACCGCCAGCCGACGGCATTTCGACCGGGTGCCGCGACCTTACTCCGGAGGGTGAACGAGTCACTCCGCGCCCCGCGCTCCATGACCGAGCGAACGCTAGTCCCGCGAGCGACATCGAGCACGGTCAGGTGCACGTCGGAGAAGGAGCGTGATGCGAAGAACTCCAACTCGGTCGCATTCGACGGCACGAAGCCGGTGAGTCTGGCCGTCAGGCCGAGGACGGTTGGGATAGCCGACTCGGTGGTACGGGGTGTGAGGTGATCGGGAAAAGCGACTTCGAACGGCTCGGGAGTTCCATCGAACCGAACGCGTATTCGACGGAGGAAGAACTGGCGGAGATGCTGCGTGAGCGCAGAAAACTCATCCGGCGCCATGGCTTCCAATGTCGCCACGAGCTGCGCGTCGTCGGTATCTTGAGGCATACCTAACGCCAGGGCATCGAGGTCGCAAACCATATCGACCTGAAACGTCCCGTCAACGTGAAGCGTGACGGTTGTCTCGGTAAATGAGAGAGGATGGGCGTCAGCGACGAGTGGCAGCGCACAGAGCAGGAAGGCGAGAAAACGGAACCGTAGACGTGGCACCACGGAGATTTTGGTACAGATCAACGGGGTGTCGGAGAGTAAAACGGTCTCACGTTGTTCGTGGTGAGGACCCAACGACATAACCGTCAGGTTGCCCCGTCTTCGACTCGAGATATTTTCGGTCTCTTAAGCGCTGCACGCAGCTTCTGCTTAGCCAGGATCAGCCAGTGAGGGCACTTAGTCTCATCAGCGTAGAGCCGCTCACAATCGTCACAGCGGACGCACTCGGTGACGAGAATCTTCGGTCCCTCAATCGCACCCCACTCGCATGTCTTCTCACACAGCTTGCATGTCTGGCACTCGTTCCACCGCTTGATCCGAAAAACCGTTGCGCCCGACAGCAGGCCGAGTCCCGCACCCACAGAGCAGAGATAGCGACAGTACAGATTCCGTATAAAGACGGTGGCGAGTAGTAGTACGCCAAGCAGGACCCACATCATGGTGCTGCCGTTGCGTGTAAACATCCAGAATGGCTCGATGTATCGGTAAACCAAGGTGTCTCCACCTCCAAGCACGTAGACCACCGCGGTGGTGAGGATGACGTACTTGAGGTAGATCGCACGGCGATCCAGCCACCGTGGGAGCTCGACGCGGAACTGGTCGGGAACCACGCGATCAAGGAGTTGGGTGAGTGCACCGAAGGCACAGATGCGGCCGCAGTAGAACCGACCCCAGAGCACCGTTGATACAAGGGTAAAACCGATCAGCAGGTAGTACGGCACGGCGTAGTTAAACGCCGGAAGACTCAGGCGGATGGCGCCAAAGATGTCGACCACAGAGACGAGGCTCGCTTTGACAAAGCCCAGGTATCCGACCGAGAGAATCAGGCTTGCGACCTTCAATAGGTCGCTCTTACGAAAGAAGCTCACGAGTCCGAACGTCAGCACGAACATTAGGGCGACAACGTCGATCGTCGTTTGCCGATCAAAGACGAGTCGGGTGGTTTGCTCGTCCTCCTCCAGCAGTCCGTCCAGCTGTGCTAAATCTTCGAGGGTGAAGGTCTGTTCGTCCTGCGCCTGCGTGACGCCGGCCGACCACAGTGGGTGGAGGCTACTGACGAGGAGAAAACCGGTGAGAAAGGCAACGAGCCCAGACTGCCGCAATCCGCTCACCTCACTTCGGAGAGGAATTGACGAACCAGCTGACGGGAGCCCTGGCGGATCGCCCGCGTAGCGGACTCGACCGTGATGGTCGCTCGTGAGACAGCATCGATATCGTCGCCGACTTGGAGTGGGTCGAGAATGCTCTTGCCCTTGAATTGCTCGCTGTACTCTGGGGGGTCGATGGAGAAGTACCCGAACGGCTCCGCGTGGTAGTCGACTGAGACGCCGGTCAGTACACCATTGGGTGTCACTCCGACGAGCATCCAGAATTGTGCTTTGTATCCGTAGACCTGTGGGTTCAGCTCATTAGTGAAGAATGCTAGTCCGACAACTGTCTGTTCGCCGCGGCCGTTTGTCGCGTAGGCCTTGAAGTGGGGCAGCCCGGCGTTTACGAAGGCAAAGGAGTCGGCATCGGGGAGGACCTCACGGAGTCGCGGCTCTTGTCGCTTCACTTGTCGAAACTGATCGACGGCGGATGATTGAGTCAGTGCGACCTGTGTGGCGAGCACCACAAACGCTGGCAGCGTGAGTAACGTACCGACTTTGGCGATTGTCCGTCGGAAAGTCCCTCCGCGCACCTCAGTGCCGCCTGAGCTTCACGCGATAAGGTCGTCCGTCGCGCAGGAAGTTGACGATGGTGTCACTGCGTGCCTCAATCCGTGACAGAATCTCGGCCGCGGCCTCGGCGGTGTCGACATCAACGCCGCCGAGGCGGTAGAGCATGTCTCCGGGCTGTAGTCCCGCTTTGGCCGACACGCCATCGTCTTCGAGTGATACGACCAGCGCACCTGCACGTGACTGCAAGTTGTCTGACTCAGACCGACGCGCGAGCGCCGGTGTTCCGGTCGCGTCGCAGACAGTGATCCCTGCTTCTGGGACACCGGTCGAGCTCGTATCGGTGCATGCATACAACTCAGCACCTTCAGTCGTCTGCACAGGAGTTGAACTCACTGGGTTCACCATCAACTGTGCGAGAATTCCTCCAACGATCAGTCTCTGTTTCATCGACTTTCCTGCGCCGGCGAAAAGCCAGTATACGCGTCTCCCGTCAGGGTGGTTTGCGCCGGCTCAGTATCGAAACAACACGGACCGACCAGCGATAAGCTTGCTCACCTGGCTGTTCTTCTCAAATCCGCCCGCTGACCAGGGAGTCCACGACGTCTGGGTCCGCAAGCGTCGACGTGTCGCCCAGGTCGTGAACGTCACCCTCGGCGATCTTGCGTAAGATGCGACGCATGATTTTGCCGGAACGTGTCTTTGGTACGCCCTCGGTAAACTGGATCTTCTCCGGTGAGGCGTGAGGGCCGATATGAGCTCGAACGGCTTTGACGATCTCTCTTTTCATCTCGTCCGTTGGCGTCTGGCCGGTCTTGAGTGTGACAAAGGCGTAGATCGCGTTACCCTTGATATCGTGCGGGTAACCGACCACCGCGGCCTCCGCTACAGACGGGTGTCTGCCGATTGCGCCCTCGATCTCAGCGCTGCCAAGGTTGTGCCCGGACACGATGATGACGTCGTCTACACGTCCGGTGATCCAGTAGTAGCCGTCCTTGTCGCGTAGGCACCCGTCACCAGAGAAATACTTACCTGGAAATCGCGCAAAATAGGTGTCGAAGAACCGCTGTGAATCGCCGTAGACGCCGCGCATCTGACCGGGCCAGGACTCCAGTATGCAGAGATTTCCACGGACGCCGTTGCCCTCAAGTACGTTACCGTCGTCGTCGACCAATGCTGGCTTGACACCGAAGAGTGGAAACGTTGCGGTACCCGGTTTAGTTGGCGTTGCGCCCGGCAGTGGCGAAAGAAGGATGCCGCCGGTTTCCGTCTGCCAATAAGTGTCGACAATTGGGCAATTTTCTTTACCGATTACGCTGTGATACCAGGTCCACTCCGGCAACTTGATCGGTTCGCCGACGGTGCCGAGCAAGCGTAAGCTGCTCAAATCATATTTTGACGGCCAATCGTTCCCTTCCTTCATCAGTGCGCGAAGGGCGGTCGGTGCGGTGTAGAAGATGTTGACCTTGTGCTTTTCGCAGATTTCCCAGAACCGGCCCCAATCGGGATAGTTAGGCACGCCTTCGTACATCATCGTGATGGCACCGTTAGCGAGCGGACCGTATGTGATGTAACTATGGCCTGTGACCCAACCGATGTCAGCGGTGCACCAGTAGATGTCGCCCGGGTGGTAGTCGAAGACATAGTTAAACGTGGTAGCAACGTAGGTTAGGTAGCCACCTGTGGTGTGCAGCACGCCCTTGGGTTTACCGGTCGATCCCGAGGTGTAGAGAATAAAGAGTGGGTCTTCGGCGTCCATCGCTTCGGGTGGGCAGATCGCGTCAGCGGCGGCCAGCGCGTCATCCCACCACACATCGCGGCCGTCGGTCATATCGACCGATGTCCCGGTGCGCTTGACGACGAGAATCTTCTCGATACTCGGAGTACTTTCAACAGCTTTATCAGCGTTTGCCTTCATCGCGACGTCTTGTTTCACGCCGCGTACGCCAGTGTCCTGTGTGATGATTGCCTTGCACAGCGAATCATTGATCCTGGTGACGAGGCTATCAGCCGTGAACGCACCAAACACGATCGAATGGACTGCGCCTATCCGCGCGCAGGCCAGCATCGCAATCGCCAACTCCGGGATCATTTGCATGTAGATGCACACCCGATCGCCTTTGGTGATGCCCAGGTTCTTGAGGGCGTTTCCAGCTCTTTGAACTTCGGCCTGAAGATCGGCGTAGGTGTAGACCCTGCTCTCAGCTGGGTCGTTGCCTTCCCAGATCAAGGCGGTGTTGCCACCACGGCCAGCTTCAACGTGGCGGTCGACGCAGTTATAGCAGGCGTTGAGCTTACCACCGAGATACCATGCGATTTCGGCTTTGTGAAAGTCGTATTTCCGGACGGTGTGCCACTTTTCGATCCAGCTGATCCGTTGTTCGGCCTGATCGGCCCAGAACCCTTCGGGATCGCTGGTGGAGCGTTCGTATATCGCACGGTATTCGTCCAGTGACTTGACGTGGGCGTTTGCGGAAAACTGTGCCGGGGGGTTGTAGACGGGGCTTGCGTCGAAATCGTTGTTTGCCACGAGCTTCTCCTCTGAATAGCGTCTGGGTTCCTGACGTAGGTGCCTAGAGCCTCTTGGTCGCCACGAGAACGTTTCTTGTTTTGCCGTCGGGTGTTATCGCGTAGTCCCACAATACCGCCTCGCGCTGGAAGCCGAGACGGCTGAACACCGATTGTGCTTCGGATTGATCGAGTGTCATCCGCGCGGTGAGGAGCTGGAGACGGAACTCCCTGACGACGCACGCTCGGTGCGATCTGTATCCGAAGCTCTCCTAAGTGACGAGTCCAGCTCGTCGCGTTGTGGAGGAGTGTACCCTCACCCACCACTTGATTGTTCTTAAGTGCAAGAACGGTGACCGTTCGACCCTGCCGTATTCCCTCGACCCATTGTTGCACCACTGGTTCGGCGGTGATGTTTACCCGGAGGTACACCAGGTCCTCAGTCGGAAGAGTTCTTGCGAATCTTACCATTCCATCAACGTCTGATTCGCCCATAAGACGGAACTGCAGGCTGGTGTCGCCCAGGCGCACCTCACGCGGATATCGCCTGGCGATCCGGTCCGATATATCGGACGTCGATTCTTGCACGCTGACCATAGCTCTCAGAAATATCTGTGTCAGTTGAGGCGTTCGTACGCACCCAGAGTCAAAAATGTGTCGAGCGTCTGATTGGAGACCAAGGCGTCCAGCAGGTCAACTGCGTCACCAAGTCGTCCATTTGACCGTCCTCCGAGCTTTTCGATTTCTTCATCCCGAATCGTTTCGTAGAAGCTCAAATCCACAGTCCTCCCATCGTCGGTGGTGGCGCTGTTGTGTATCCACTGCCACAGCTGTGAGCGGCTGATCTCGGCTGTGGCCGCGTCCTCCATGAGGTTGTTGATCCCGACGGCACCATTTCCCGAGAGCCAGGCCGACAGATACTGTAGGCCGACACTGACATTGTTTCGGACGCCCGCCTCGGTAATTTGCCCACCGGGCACGCGCAGGTCGATCAAGTCCCGGCCTTCCACCGTTACGGTCGGGCTCGTGCCTTTTTGGTGGGGCCGATCGCCAAGTGCCTGCTCGAATACCGGCTTGGCCACCGATACCAGGTCCGGGTGTGCGATCCAGCTGCCGTCGAACCCGTCCTGTGACTCCCGCTCTTTGTCCTCGGTTACCTTCGCCAGTGCGATCTTATTAATTGCGGGATCTCGACGACTGGGAATGAACGCCGCCATTCCACCGATCGCGTGGGCGCCGCGGCGATGACAGGTCTGTATCAGCAGGTTTGTGTAGGCCCGCATGAACGGTACGGCCATCGAGATCTGAACACGATCGGGGAGGATAAGATCCTTCCGTGTTCTAAATTTCTTGATGAGGCTGAAGATGTAGTCCCAGCGTCCAGCATTGAGCCCCGCTGAGTGGTCGCGCAGCTCGTACAGGATTTCCTCCATCTCGAACGCCGCCATAACCGTTTCAATGAGAACGGTGGCTCGTATGGTTCCGCGTGGAATCCCGACGGCATCCTGCGCATGATTAAACACGTCGTTCCAGAGACGGGCCTCTAGGTGACTTTCGAGTTTTGGCAGGTAGAAATACGGTGCACTGGTGCGCGCGAGTGTCTCCGCAGCGTTGTGAAAGACAAAGAGCCCAAAATCGAACAGGCTTGCGGAGATCGGTTGGCCATCGACCAGGACGTTCTTCTCCAGCAGGTGCCACCCGCGTGGGCGGACGAGCAACGTCGCAATCTCGTCGTTCAAGCGATACTGCTTCGTCCCCGTATCTAGGCTCAACGTCCGACGGACCGACTCAATCAGGTTCTGTTGGCCTTCGATCACGTTTTCCCAAGTGGGGGAGAGGGCATCCTCGAAGTCGGCCATAAACACGTTTGCCCCACAGTTGAAGGCGTTGATCATCATTTTCCGAGTCACAGGGCCGGTAATCTCAACCCATCGTTTCTGAAGGTCGTCAGGTGTCGGCGCCACCTGCCAGTCGCCGGTGCGGACCCCGACGGTGTCAGTCAGGAAGTCTGGAACCATGCCCTGGTCGAGTTCGGCCTGTCGAACGTCGCGCTGCGTGAGGAGCGTCTCACGGGTAGAGTTAAACGTTCGATGTAAATCGGTAACGAAGGCCAGCGCCTCCGGTGTCAAGATTTTTTCCAGCGCCGGCGTCGCTGGGCCGATCACACTTGCGGAATGGGACGATTCGGACATCCGCGGATCATATCTCAGGACAGGGCATTTTCGTCCCGACGATGCGATAGTGATGAAGAATCGAGACGGAAGCGTCTGTTTTTCAGCTTTCCACTGAACCCACGGTGGGCCCGACGCCTCTGCCTATGGCACACTGACGTTTCAGATGCGCCACCTTAATCTGCGTTACAAGGCTGTCTGCCGCTCGGCGTGTCAGGAGCCAAGATGTCTGCACAACCGTCCCGGAGAGCAATTGCTCCAGTGTTTTCTACCGATGGTCTGAAGAACGGCGTAGAGCCGATTGCGCTGGAGAGCCTGGCGCCCAGGGAAAGGGTTTCACGATACTACGAGGCCCTCTTCTTTTGTACGCTCGGGGGAGAATCACCGAGGTCTCGTGGAGGGCGCAATGAATGTCGATAGGAGCTACGCGGGTGTTGATCTGAACAGTGATGTCGGAGAGTCGTTCGGTGCCTACACGATGGGCCAAGACGAACGTCTCATGGCGAGTATTACCTCGGCCAATATCGCCTGCGGCTATCACGCTGGTGACCCCTCGGTGATGCGAGTGACCGTGCGGCATGCCCTCGAGCATGCGGTCGCGATCGGCGCCCACCCGGGGTTTCAGGATTTGGTCGGATTTGGCCGGCGGCCATTACGGGCGTCACCAGCAGAGATCGAGGATCTTGTTCTGTATCAAATTGGTGCGCTGTCTGGCATTGTCCGTGCCGAGGGAGGACAACTCATGCACGTAAAGCCGCACGGTGCGCTTTACACCATGGCGTCGGAAGAACGACCGATCGCGGACGCTGTGGTCCGAGCGGTGAAGGCATTCGACGGAGAACTGGTTTTGGTTGGCCGGTCGGGGTCATCGCTACTCGATGCCGGTCAAGCCTCGGGATTAAACGTGGCCTCAGAGGTCTTCGCTGACCGCGCATACAAGGCGGACGGTACGCTGGTTTCACGGACGGCTGATGGCGCGGTGATTGTCGATGTGGCGAGCGTAGTCGAGCGGGCGGTCAGTATGGTGACCCGTGGCGTCGTCGCTGCGGTCGACGGCACGCCGGTCGCTGTACATGCCGACACGATCTGCGTTCACGGGGATACGCCGGGCGCGGCAGCACTCTCGGTCGGTCTCCGAGCTGGGCTTGAGGCTGCAGGGGTTGGCGTCGTGGCGTTCGCGAGTAAGAAACAGGCTGCGGCGCGGCGTGAGTGAGTCCCGCGGATTAGGCTCAGTGAATCGTGCACGGCTCACTCAGTGTAAATGGCGCCACTTTAACGTCGAATCGGTCGCCAGCTCCCGTCACCATTTGATACGTTCCATGCATCGTACCGAACGGCGTTTTGAGCGGGCAACCTGAAGTGTATTCGAACGATTCCTCTGGGTTGAGAGTCGGCTGTTGACCAATGACGCCAAGTCCCCGAACCTCCTCGACACCATTTTCGGCATCGGTGATGGTCCAGTGTCGACTGATCAGTTGTACGGTATCAGGGCTCTCGTTGGTAATCTCAATCGTGTAGAGGAAAAACCAGAGGTTGCGCAGCGGTTCAGATCGCGCCCGGGAGTAGCGGGCCGTGACGTGCACACGGATGTTTCGGGTGACCGCCTCAGAAGTATGCACGCCATGCTTTGGTGATTCATAGCTCACGCTCGATAATACGACGTTGGAATGATCACCATCAACACGCTTTTGGATGCGTACCGGGCCGGGTTCTTCCCAATGGCGGTTGGCGGACGCCTCGGCTGGTACTCTCCACAGAATCGCGGCGTGCTCCCCCTCGACCAGTTTCACATCCCGCGCAGGCTGAAACGTCTGGTGCGGCAGGGCCAGTTCCAGACAACCGTCAATCAGGACTTTCATCGGGTTATTCTGGCTTGCGCGGCGCGCCCAGACGACGCCGGGAATTGGATCGACGACGAGATCATAGGGAGTTATTGCGCGTTACATCAGGTAGGTTACGCGCATTCGGTCGAGGTGTGGTCTGAGAAGGTGCTGGTGGGGGGGTTATATGGTGTGAGCATACGGGGAGCCTTCTTTGGTGAGTCGATGTTTCATACCAGGACCGACGCGTCAAAGGTAGCGCTCTGCTCATTGATCGACCGCCTTCAAGCCCGAGAGTATCGCCTGCTTGACATCCAATGGTTGACGCATCACCTATCTCAGTTCGGCGCAATCGAAATATCGCGGCGCCAGTATCTGCGGTGGCTGGCAATGGCGATGGAGACCGATTGTGAGTTCGTCGACCACTCAGAGCCGGAGGAGCGATAACCCGACCGGCGTGGCGTGGCGACGTGCGAGCGACGGTGAATCGCCGTCAGTCAAGCATCGGCCGCGCGTCGGCTTGGGCAAGGCTCCAGCTCAGTTCGTGCACCAGTTTCACAACCCGTGACATCTTTTTGTAGTCGAGTGTGTCAGGTTGGTCACGTTCGGTGTGGTAGTCGGGATGCAGACCAGTGTGGACGAAAAGCGCGGGAACACCGCGGGCGAGAAACGGCCAGTGGTCGCTGCGCCGCAGCAGATTCGACCGGCTGTTGTCATACCTGAACCGCAGCTCCAAGACGGTCTCGAAGTTCGCCGCTTCGGCGGCCGCGCGCAGGTCGCTACTGTAGCTGTATCCAATCAGGTTGACGGCGTCGGTATTCGACTCTGCTGTCTGAGGGTCCAGGCCGTGGAAGCGACGTCCGCCGTTCTCCGGGACCTCTTCGCTTCTGCCGATCATGTCCATGTTGAGCACAGCGACGGTCATACTCAATGGCATCAAGGGGCGTTCGGTGTAAGCCCACGCCCCCAGCAGACCCCGCTCCTCCGCGTTCCACGCGGCCAAGAGAATTGAGCGTCTGGGCCGGTGCCCACGCGCTGCGGCCAGGGCGTAGGCCTCGGCGATTTCGAGCATGCCGGCAACGCCAGAGGCATCGTCGTCAGCGCCGTTGAAGATGCCGCTGTCGGTCGTCCCCTCGTGGTCGTAGTGGGCGGACAAGATGATCCATTCGTCTCGGAGCAGCGGATCAGCGCCCTCGATAAGTCCGACTACGTTGTGTTCTGGGACGTGCTCTCTGTAGACCTCGGCCGCCACGTTGACCACGATTTCAGGATGCGCTATCGGCGTCATTCCACCCGGGGTCTCGGCCTGCCGAGTCACTGTCCCGAAAGAAGAGCCATTAGTCGCCAGAAGACGCTCCGCCAACTCGGTGGATATCCGCATGACCGGAAGCCGAAGCTCACTGACCCAGGCCCCCAGCTGATAACCTGGCACACGACCCCAGACCCGAGGCCACACATCACTTATGGGACGATTCAGCGGTGGTATCGTGGGGTGGTTGTGGACATCAGAGACCAGTAGCACCGCCGACGCTCCACGCCGCTGAGCCTCAAGCGCCTTTCTGACTGACCGCGCGTACTCGGACAGCACATCGCCATCAAACAGGCTCGCTTGGTCGTGTTCGCCCGGTTCATGGTCCAGCATGACGACCACCTGGTCACTGATGTCGGTCTTGCCGTAGTCATCGTGCCCAAGCTCGGGTGCCGAAATACCGAATCCTACGAAGACGAGGCCTCCTGTCGCCTCGCCTGTTCCGCTGAATCGTTCAGGAAAGTAATCGCTCCCGAACGTAAATGACGATGCGTGGTCGTCACGCGTTACGCGGAGTCGGCCGGCTTGCCCTAGACGTGGGACGATTAACTCAAAAGGGTGTCGGTAGCTGCCATCAACGCCGACCGGTGTCAGTCCAAGTTCTGCGTAGCGACCGGCAATGAACTCGGCAGCCCGTTTGTTCCCTTCGGTTCCAACGAGGCGTCCGCCCATCTCGTCTGATGCGAGGATGAACACGTCTCGTCGCAGATCGTCAGCCGAGATTGACGTGTTCTCGGGTGCTGACGCCAGGCCAGCCCCGGAAAGGGATGCGATTGCGGCAGCGAGTATCACTGCATCTCTCCGTCCGAGTGCCATCTGGCGTAATTCTAGTGTTCTGCGCCGGAAATACCTATCTGCACCAGAGCCTTGGGTGGAGACCGAAGGAACCTGCCTGTTTCGCCATTCCAGGTCTTGGTCTGCGTGCTATGCTACGGCGCTTAATCCCTGGTTTTCACGTTGCCTACGATTGGCAAGCATTAGTAATGCCCAGTTCACCTCCAGAGAAAGGCAGTCGAGCGAGCCAGCGAGGCGTGGCTGTCACCGTTGGCGTCGACGCCGCCAACCGACACATTTTTCTCTGTTGCGACCAGACCACCCCAAAGTGCTGCGATAGGGAACGCAGTGTGCGCGCCTGGGACTACCTGAAGCGCCGACTCAAAGAGTTAGGGCTCTCCGGTGGCGGTGGTGTGCTTCGCACAAAGGCGAACTGCCTGCGTATCTGTGAAGGCGGACCGATCGCAGTCGTCTATCCAGAGGGCACCTGGTATCGCGAGTGCGACCCTGAAGTACTTGAGCGGATTATCCAGGAACATTTGGTGGCAGGTCGTCCGGTTAGCGGTGCTTTAATTCTGTCCCAGACATTGGTGACCAGTCGCCCGAACCCATGTCGCTCAGAAGACTAGACGGTGGGGTGCCCTCGCGATTCGTCAAGCGATCCACAGTCCAGACCTCCCTTAACGACTGACCAGGAGACTCCACTAAAACCGATTCACACTGGACAGGGACTCCCCGTTCATAGATACCGGTTCTGTCTCTCGAAAAATTCCCGCTGCAGTCGCAGCAGGAGTGGTATCGAGAAGAGGACCCCGATCAAGTTGGGTATGGCCATTAAGCCGTTGAGTGTGTCCGCGACGCTCCAAATGAGTTGGAGCGATCCGGTGGCGCCGAGGTAGATGAAGAAGAGCCACGCGACTCGATAAGGTATCGCGGCACGAGTGCCAGCGAGATACACGACCGCGGTTTCACCATAGTAACTCCACCCGAGGACAGTGGAGAAGCCAAACAGCACGAGTGAGGTCGTTACGATCATGTCGCCCCATTCACCGGGTAGCCCTTGCCGAAACGCTTCACCCGACAGCACCGCTCCATCGGCACCACTGTTCCACACTCCGGTGACGATCAAGACTAATCCGGTGACCGTGCAGACCAAGAGCGTGTCGACGAACACCTCGAAAACGCCGTAGAGGCCCTGCCGAACCGGATGGTCTGTAGTGGCTGCAGAGTGAACCATCGCCGCGCTGCCCAGTCCAGCTTCGTTTGAGAACAGCCCTCGCGCGATACCGTGTCTGAGCGCGAGAGCCACCGTACTCCCTGCGAGACCACCCGTTGCGGCAGTACCGGTGAATGCACTAGAAAAGACGAGACCAATCGCGGCCGGAATCTCGCTGAGATGGAGCAACAAAATCGTGGTGGCTCCACCCAGATACACCACGGTCATCAACGGGACAAGAACTTGGGCCACTTCGCCGATTCTCCGAATTCCGCCGAGAATCACGAGACCAGTTGTCGCCGCCAGCGCGAGACCGACGACCTCCGGTGCGACGCCAAAGCTGGCGTTGAGGCTGTCTGCCAGCGAGTTGGCTTGGACCATGTTTCCGATCCCAAGCGCAGCAACGGCAGTGAGTAGTGCGAACAGACTCCCGAGCCAGGGGAGTCCCAGCCCAGTGCTAAGCACGTACATTGCACCGCCCCGAAAGATCCCCGAAGCATCGCGTTCGCGGTAGTGCAGCGCGACTACGATTTCGGCGAACTTCGTGCACATTCCGAATAGCCCAGACACCCAGAGCCACAGAAGCGCACCCGGCCCCCCCAGGACGACTGCCGTCGCAACGCCAACG
>Ga0310120_10000419_pt1 | contig 33989 bp, 33 predicted proteins | sample CB27_AW_983_MG_FD_203506 | JGI IMG/M metagenome (GOLD analysis project Ga0310120, IMG submission 203506) | Marine microbial communities from Western Arctic Ocean, Canada - CB27_AW_983 | ecosystem: Environmental > Aquatic > Marine > Oceanic | place: Canada: Western Arctic Ocean | collected...
TCGGGAATACAGACATTTAAGTCTAAGCATTGGGAATTATAGTAGCTTTGGTCTTCAGGCCGAAGTTTTCTTCTTTCGAGCCTTTGGCTCGAGCACGGCGGCCTGGAGCCCACCGCCACGATCTGGCTTCTAGCGGAATCGGATCGAATAGAGGTCGGCGTCTTTCAGGACGAAGCGCAGACGTACTGAAGTTCCTCGGAGTGGGCTGAGGTCGCTGACCTGATTCCATCGAACCGCCCGCTCGATCTCGTCGCCGATCAGCTCGGAACAATCCGCCAGCTTGAATCCGTCCACTGGGACACCCGAATCATCGAGAATCTCCACCCGGATGCTTCCGGCTGCCGAAGTGGAGTAGTTCAGGAGCAGCTCCTTGCCCGAGAAGGTCAGGAGCCGGGTGAGCAGTTCTCCACCTCGGTAGGGAGAGCGGATCGAGCTGAAGCCATCAGTTCTCAAGACCAGACGCTCCATCCGGTTCGATTTGAACCCGTAGTCGCGCTGGACGTATATCGAGATCTCTCCCTTGTCGGTCGGAAGCATGCCTTTGCCGGGATAGTTGGTCCGAGAGGTCCAGCTGGACGGTTCCAGACCAGGGCGAACGAAGCCCTCCAGGAAGGTACGCTGGATGCGGGCGGTATCCGAAGCCCGAGTGCTCAGGAAGACGGTGTCGGCGATGTTCTCGCAGCCGCCGCCCAGAGGATGGCGACCCAGGGCCTGGCACTGTTCCTCGGTGAGAGCCCGCTTGGTGGGCAGAAAGCGGGCGGCCAGCGCCAGGTAGATGTGGGGGGCACGGAAATAGGGCGTCACGCCCACCGTGTATAGCTGCTCCTCCTTGCTGGGACGGGCCCTCCCGAAGTCCATGAATTCGAACTTGCTCCAGTTGAGGAAGTCAGGGGAAGTGGCCCGACTGATGGAGCGAATCATCTCGCCCGAGCGCTTGTCGTCGGATCGAATGTACTGGACGTACTGGTCCTCTGCAGAGCTCCAGAAGATGCTTCCCAGGCGATCTCCGGCATAGACGGCGTCGTCCTTTATCCTGGTCCAGTGGACGCCGTCCGAAGAAGAGTAGGCCCGAACTCCGATGTCGACTTGCAGCCGCGGTGGACCCTTCAGGGCCTTCAGACGCTCCGAATGAGGAACGCCGGGACGCGTGTCCAGGAAGGGAGCGAAACCGCTCCCCTTGAAGACCGCGTTGTTCTTCTTCGAACCCAGGAGCTCGATGATGTCTGCGGTCGGCTTCTCCCAATGAATGCCGTCCTTGCTGACGGCATGGCAGGTGGACTCTACGAGTGGCTCGCCCTTCTTCCAGGGACCCAGTCCCCGGTAGTACATGTGGTAGGTGTCCCCGTCCCGGACGATGTCGGGGAAGCCGGAGAACTCGCCCTCCCAGGGCTGGTCAAAGCGAATCGCCACTCCTGCGGATCGGGGTTGGTGCAGCTCGAGATAGGCCCCCTCGAGCCGCTCGATCAGGTAGTCGTCTACAAACAGTTCCAAACGAGACCCCAATTCTCGTGGTGGCTCGGCCTGGGCCATGCCCACCAGAAGCAGCCAGACGAGGCTCCAGACAAGGACCGTGGATTTACTTCTGATCTTCATTTCTGCGTCCTGAATCTTGGGAGACGGGGTCTCACGGCTGAATCTGAATCGTGTACAGGTCGGCGTTCTTGAGTTGGAATCTCAGATAGATTGCTTTGCCCTTGAGCTGGTTCAGGTCCGATTTTCCATTCCAACTCACCGTGTGTGTCAGCGAGTCGGTGACGATGCGGTCGCAGTCCTCCAGGGAGAATCCAGGAACGGCTGTCTCCCAACGGGTTTCCCGGCTCTTGAAGTCAGGCGCCTGGATAATGGACACCCGAATACCATCGCTATCTTTGTGGTAAGGATGGGGAAGGGCCCGGCAATTGAGCACCAGCCGGTTGCCCTCCAGGATGAACTGGCGTGTCAGGAGATATCCAGTGTCCTTTCCGGCGTGGTGGCCGATAAAGCGGTCCTTACGTAGGCGACAGACTCCGACCCCGGTTTCCCGGAACCAATAATACTGTCCCACGGGCGAGGCGTAGTAGTAGATCAGCAGGTTGGGGCCCACTTCCAGCGGAGGACTGGTGCCTGGCGCGACCAGGCCATGATCGAACGCCCCTTTTTCGCCTCGCGGGACAAGTGGCTCGCGATCCCAGGTGCGTTGCCATCGTACGCCGTCCCGGCTGCTGGCGAAGTGGATCTCGGTCTCGCTCCTATCGTGTTCCTGAAACATCTCCGAGTAGAGGGCAAGGAATACCCCGTGTCTGCGGAAGATATAGAAGTTGTCGTAGTCGGGCTGGTCCAGTTCGTCCGGATACAGGATGGTTCGAGGGAGGCTCCAATTATCCAGATCGGGACTGGTGGAGACCGCTAATCGGCGGCCGGTGTGACGCAGTCCTTCGGGTAGAGATCCCATGCCGTTGGGGCGAATTGGAGAGCGCACGTAGAGATACCAGACCTCCCGTTCGGGAACCCACAAGAGATGATTGGAAAAATCGCTGTGATAGTTGAACAGGGGCTTCGCAGCATCGGCCCAGCGGCGCCCGTCGGGTGAGTAGGACATGTCGATCCCGCTGCTTCCGATATAGACCATCACGAAGCGCTTTTCCGGATCGGATTGATCCGGATTCAGGAAGACCTGCATACCTGCCGCTCGGGTCCCGCCTCGACCGGCCGAGACCACGTTGGTCCGTTCGTACCCGCCGAAGGAAGCTCCCTCCAAGCGGGGTTTGGTCCAGTTGAATCCGTCCTCGCTCTCGGCGTGACCCACATAATAGGAAGGACCTTCCTTCGAAAAGTAGTTGGACAGATTGAAGCACTGGTACCACATGAGGTACTTGCCGGACTTGTCGTCGTAGAGGACCGAAGGATAGCCGCCCACCGCATCTTCCCAGGGCTTGTCCTGGACGATTACCGGATTTCTCATGAATTTGTTCACCCGGCCGACCTCACGCTTCAGCTTCCAGCGATCCTCGATCAGGTAGTCGTCCACGAGAAGTTGGATCTGGTTTCCAATCCTGAGTGGCTCTCCCCGAAAATAGGAGAAAGGTACCGGACTTTCGGATTTGAGATCGCCCTTCTGGGCTGCGACGGACGAGCCTGAAAAGAGGCAGACCGAAGCGGCTAGAATTAGCGTTGATTTCAATAGAGAGCTATTCCGGGTCCACATTCTTCTGCTCCCAGCTGGGCCGCTTTTGACGGGTGATTGTGTAGAATACGCTCTGCTCCTCGTCTGTCAAGTTGGCAACCCGGTCGATCACGACAGACCAAGGGAGAGAACCCTAGGTGCTGGATCTGAGGTGTGGGCGGGTCGAACCCCCTAGGGGATCGGTCGATGGGATGAAGGGTATGGTTGAGAGTTCTCGGATCGACCCCAAATCGAGTTCCTTCTGCGTCAATGGTCGACGCTACGCCCTGCCGCCGGTACCGCTGGTCGTCATCTGTGTTGACGGTTGTGGTGACGAGTACCTCAGTACTTCTCTGGCTCATGGTCGGATGCCCAACCTGGCCCGCATGATTCTTCAGGGGTATCGTGGTCTGGTTCGGGGAGCCTTGCCCTCCTTTACCAACGTCAACAACGCTTCCATCGTTACGGGCGTTCCGCCCTCGGTCACGGGGATCGCCGGGAACTATTTCATCGATCCGGAGTCGGGCCAGGAGGTGATGATGAACTCCTCCAGGTTTCTGCGCTGTGGCACGATTCTGGCCGCGGCCGCGAAGGCAGGACGCAAGGTGGCGATGGTCACCGCGAAGAACAAGCTTCTGGATCTCTTGTCCCATGCTTTGGAGGGGATTGCTTTTTCCTCAGAGAAGGCGAATGAGGCAGAAGAGGCCACTCACGGGGTTGGCGACGTGGAATCACTGCTAGGACGCTCTACGCCCCCGATCTACAGCGCCGAAGCCAGTCTCTTCGTATTGGCGGCAGGGACTAGACTCATCGAGCTGGGGCTGGCCGACTTCCTGTATCTGTCGCTAACCGATTACATGCAGCACAAGTTCGGCCCGGACTCCCCCGATTCTTTGGAGTTCTATGGGACGATGGATGAAGAGATAGGTAGGATGCTCGATCTCGGGGCAGTTCTGGGTCTCACGGCGGACCATGGAATGAACGCCAAGAACAAGCCCGATGGACGGCCCAACGTGATCTATCTGGAGTCGCTTCTAGAGAAGAGATTTGGTCCGGGCCACAAGGTCATCTGTCCCATCACGGACCCCTACGTGGTGCATCACGGAGGCTTGGGGTCAGAGGTCATGGTCTACCTGTCCTCAGGGCTCCAAACCGAGGCGATTGCGGAGTGGATCTTGCGCTTGGAAGGGATTACCGAGGTGCACGATCGCAGAACCGCGGCGGCGAAGCTGGAGCTACCGGCCGATCGCCTGGGCGACTTGCTGGTGTTGTCGGGTCGCGACGTCGTCGTCGGACGCTCGCCCCAACATCACGACTTGAGCCTTCTGGAAGGGGGACTGCGTTCCCACGGAGGACGCTACGAGGAGATGGTGCCGATGGTGATCTCCCATCGACTCACTGATCAATATAGGGATAAGGCAAACGCAGATCCGCGTAATTTCGACGTTTTCGACTTCCTCTGCAACGGTCTTCACGATGGCTGAATCGACTCACCAGAGGGTGTAACCTCCATCGATGACGATGACGGCCCCTGTGACATATCGGGAGGCGTCGCTAGCCAGATAGACAGCCAGTGGACCCATGTCCTCCACCTGGCCAAAGTCCCCCATCGGAATCTGTTGCTTGAAGGTCTCGATGATCTCCGGGTGCTCCCTGGCCCAGCGGTAGTTTGGCTCCGTCATGAAGCCCCCAGGACATATGGCGTTCACGGTCACTTCATGGGGAGCCCAATCGGCGGCGGTGGCCTTCGTAAAGTGGATGACGGCGGCTTTTGCCGTTTCGTAACTCCGGCCGCCGACGCCACGGCCCACTACTATCCCTGTGACCGAGGCGTTGTTGATGATCCGTCCCCCTTTTCCTCGGCGGACCATTGCACCTCCGATGATTTTTGTGCACAGAAAGGCGCTCGTCAGGTTGAGGTCCATGAGCTTCTGCCATTCTTCAAGCGGCATGTCCTGGATGGGGACGTTGACCCGACGACCCCCCACATTGTTGATGAGGATATCTATGGGGCCATGCTTCTCCAGCGCTGTTTCGCAGGCCTGCTCGCACTCTTCCAGCTTTCCCACGTCGGCCTGAATCGTGGCCGCCTCTCGGCCCAGATTCCGTGCGTCCTGGGCCGTTTTCTCCAAGCTCTCCGCATCTCGCCCTACCAGCACCACATTGGCACCTGCATCGGCGATGGCCAAAGCCATTTCTCTGCCCAACCCTCGACTTCCACCGGTAATGAAGAGACGCTTTCCGTCCAGCCGAAAACGATCGAATATGCTCACGATTGACCTCCTGCTTTTCCTCTTCTGGTGTGGGGCGGACATACACTCTTCATGCGACCTCTGTTCTATTGGAATCCCAAGGTGGGGGGATGTTGGCCTCGCGACTCGCCTGCTCGATCCAGGGCAGCACAGCGGGGGGGATGGGGATACCGTTGAGGGAGCGGTCCTGCTCAGCCTCATGCTCCATCTCACCCGGGACATAGACTCGTTCCTGGCCCGGGACAGTGGGAGTGTCGCGCATCGAATCGATGAGATCATCCATCATTCCTTTGAACGCCGATAGATCCTGAAAGGCCCCTATGTTGATAGCCGCCAACAGGTGGCAGTTCTCGCCGGCTTTCATCCTGGGTCCAATATTGCTTCCAGAGAGGACGCCACAGAGGATGTCTACCATCAGGGCCAACCCCTAGCCCTTATGGCTGCCATGTATCGGATCGCCGCCAAGGGGGAGATAGCGTCCCTTCTGAGAGGCGAGGGTGGAGTCGGTCAGGGGCTTTCCCTCCTCGTCCACGACCCATCCTTCGGGTAGCTTCTTGCCTGCTAGATATGAAGTGGAGACCTTGCCTCCGGCAACCACCGTGGTCGCCATATCCAGCTCAAAGGGAGGATGCTTACCGGCCGGAGCAGCCAAGCTCAATGGATTGGTTCCCAGTCGGGGCTCGGTCCCGAAGGTGGGGACGGCGGCGGGTTTGGTATTGGTCAGGGTCAAACCGATCATGTCCTTGCGGACCGCCATCAGGGGGTAGAAGGAGGCCATTCCCAGATGGGTGCTGCGGGCCACCGAGACCATCCCGATACCGTGGACTGGGGCTCGCTCCATTGGCAGCTCCATGGCCTCCCAGGCCGCCACCTGACCAAAGGCCTGGTCGCCGTCCAGGAGGACGGTGGCCTCTTGGTCTCTGAGGATCCTCAGCTCTGGTTCGAGGTCGATCTTGTCCTCGTCGATCCGCTTCAGGTAGGGCTTGAGGCAGGTGAAGACCCCGTGGCTGTCAACGGCCCTCAGGTTGGCGGTCACCAACACCTCCACCACGCGGGTGGCATCGGCGGGACGGACTCCCTTCGCCAGAAGGACCTTCTCGGCCCAACGGTCAGGGGTACGGCTTGGATGGAACTCTGCGATTGTCTCATTGGGGTCGTACACTCAACCGGAAGACTGCACCGGCTGAGATCCCAGGGGCAGGCGGACTAAAGATCCGGCTGCAGAAGAAAGCTGAGTCGCCTCCACCAGTTCCACGGCGGCCCTTCCGTCTACCCCCGTAACCGAAGGGGCTCGATCCTCTCGAATAGCATCGATGAAGTCCTGGACCTGGGGATGGTAGGACGCCATCCGCTCCGGTGAGTAGAGATTCTGTTCGCGTTGGGCATGGTTCCAGATGGGGGGCTGCTCCCAGACGTCTTCCCAGTGACCGTTGGCAGCCATTCTCAGCTTGCCGAAGCCGTCGCAGTCGAGTAGCCCCTTTTCACACCAGATCCGCGCCCGATACCGGCTCTCCGGAAAACCGGGTTGGGGAACTTCGTGGCTCATCCAGATCTGGGCGCTGGCGCCTCCGGAAAATCTAATCTGGGACATGGCTGACTCCATCCGCCACTCGGGGCCATACACGGATCCAACCCTGCCTGCAACGGAAACAGCGTCGTGCTTTGTCAGCCAGAGCAGCATATCGAACATATGCGAACCTTGAGCCAGGAACTGACCTCCGGCGGCCGGTTCCTGGAGTCAGGACTGCCCCTTCACTCCCCGAAGGGACCAGAGAGCCATGAAGTGGATCATCTCGACGGTGCCCAACGATCCTGATTCCAGCAGGTCGTGGGCCCGGGAAAAGCCACCCCGGTAGCGCAGGGATTTGATAACGCCGAGGTAGACCCCCGCTTCACGACAGGCCTCGATCATGGCATCGCAGTCAGCGACACTTGTAGCCATGGGATTCTCCACCAGAACGTGTTTTCTCTTTCTGGCGGCGGCGAGGGTATGCTCAGCCAGGACCTGGTGAGGCGTGGCGATGATGACGGCGTCGATATCCGTGCGGGAGAGTAGAGCACCCACATCATGCTCTGCATCGATACCGTATTCCGCTGCAAAGTCCCGCGTCCTGGAACCACCTGCTATCGCCACCAACTCGACATTCTTGTTGTAGTGGAGAAGGCATCGGGTATAGGTATTGTTCATGTGGCCCGCGCCCACCAGGCCGATTCTAACCGCCCGTATTTTTATTGGCATGGTCCAGCGCTCGGCCGACAAACCGTTAGAGAGGCTCCCTTCGCTAAAAGGGCTATAGTGGGCCTATCCCCACCGGGGCTGTTCGTCTGGATCGATGCCGAGTGTCAGCTTAGCTAGAAGTTCGTGGGTCAGCGCCCAGCCGGCTGGATGAAACCGTCCGGCTCGGGAATCCCTGAAGAGCCGTTCTAGCTCACTTTTCTTGAACATTCCGAAGCCCCCGCTGAGGTCGAGCGCTCTGTCAGCGACCCGGAAGGCTCCCTCCACAGCATTGTACTTGGCCGCCACAATCGGGAGTGCGAACTCGGGCCCGTGCTCAGTGGTGCTGGACCAGTTTTGGGCCACAGCCTCCAACTGGGGAAGGATGGCCTCGAGCTGAAGCACTATTTCCGCCACCCCATACTGGACCATGGGATGGTAGGACATGCTGCGGGTCATGGCCAGCGAGGACTTATCCTGAAGCATCTGGACGGTAAGATCCCGCATCCGGGTGGCCAGGGAGTAGTAGATGTTGCCAAAGTTGACCAGGGCCCAGGCAAAGATCCCAAGGACGAAGTGGTCCAGCCCCGCGGCACCTGCGGGAACGACCCGAGCAATGTGCTTATCTGGGACGAACACGTTGTCTAGAATGGTGTCATCGCTACGAGTGGCGCGCATCCCCAGTACATCCCAGGTTGCCTTGATCGAGATTCCTTCCGCGTCCCGGGGAGTGAAAGCGTGCACGATCTTCGGGGAATTGGGGTCCGAAGTATCCATGCCGTGGAGACCCATATAGGTCCAGACTGGAGTGAGGCTGCCGAAGCTCTTGCGGCCATTGAAGCGATAACCACCGTCGACGCGTTCGGCTTTCGTTGTGGACAGAAGCAGAGGGATGTCGTTGCCACTTTCGGCATGTCCGGCGGCGAAGACTTCGCCCTGTCCCGCCGCCTCGAGTAACCAGTCCAGGGATCTCTCGCCGGCGCGCGACAGGTCGGCTGTCAGTCCTACCCAGTAATGGTGCATGTTCAGGGCTAACGCGGTGGCTGGTGCGTGGTAGGCCAGCGTTCGAGTGACCCGTGCCACTTCTGCCAGTGTCATGCCGTGGCCGCCGAACTCCCTGGGGACCGACATGAGCAGATAGCCCGCTTCCTTCAGTTCGTCGAAGTCCTCCTGGAAGAATCGGTTCTCCCGGTCATAGACCGGGGCTCGTTCGTGACAACGGTCTAAGAGATCCTGACCCACTGAAAACCCATTTCCGTTGTTCATTGCGTGCTCCTCCTAATGACTCACTGCTTGACTCGGTTGGCTGCAGTCTGGATTCCAGTGCTGCCCTATCAGACGGCGCTGAGGCCAACCCTTCTCCCGTTTGGCGGAAGGAGCAAGCATATGCCATGTCCTTCCTCGATTCACGCGGGAGCCCTACTTGGCTGTGGTTCGAGGACGTAGCTTTGGCCTCCAGGCCGAAGTCTCTTTTTTCGAGCCGTTAGCTCGACGGACGGGGGCCTGGAGACCACCGCTACGACCCGGACCCAAAGTCTAGCCCGACTAACCTCCGTCACTCGACTTTGACCTCGAAGCGGTACCCGCTTATGATCCAGTCCAGTGCTGAGATCCGTTAGCTCAGTTGTGGCAGACGGTCGGGCAAATTAGTGGAGATCAAGACAATGTGGAATTGGATCGCCATCAGTGCAACGCTTCTGCTCGCCCCAGGACCGCTGACGGCGCCTGTCTGGGCCGAAGAAGAGTCTGCCTCAGCTTCAGTCTCGGTTGGCCAACCGGCTCCGGATCTGGAATTGGCAGATGCCGAAGGCCGACTTCACCGTCTATCGGAGCTAAAGGGTAAAAAGAACGTCGTTCTGGTGTTCTTCCGTGGTGCCTGGGGACCGGTTTTCCGCAGGCAACTCGGCGAGTTGCAAAAGCACCTGGAAGCGGTCACTTCTCTGAACTCGGTGCTCTGGTCTATCAGCCCCGACACACCCGAGAGTATGCAAGCCTTCGGAGACAAGGCAGGTCTCGGCTTTTCCCTATTGGTGGATGCTGAACTAGAGACCATCAAGAAGTACGGCATTCTTAACCAAAGAGCACGGAACGATTCCACACCCGGCGGTGGCGATTGTCGACACTAAGGGCCTTGTTCGCTTTTTTCACACTGACCCAAACTACAGACAAAGACCCGATTCCTGGTTAATCCTGGAGGTATTGAGACATCTGAATTCTGAGTAAGGGACGAATCCAACAGCGCCGCGACCGTGAGTAGAGGACAGAGTTCAACAGCGCCGCTGACCATGTGCGGGAGAGAATGGAGCGCTTGAGTAAGCGACTGCTTGAGGGAGTATCCAGATGAGAATTACCGAGGTCCGAACCCAACTCTACGAACTTGAGATGTCCCGTCCGCTGGGCGACGCCAACTCCCCCGAAGGACGGAGTAAAGCCTGCGCTCTGGCGCTCTTCATCGAAACCGACGAAGGCCTTACCGGAGTGTGTCTCGGTTCCGCCGGAGCTCGGGAATCGATTCACGCCTTCGAGCCTCTGCTGGTGGGTCGGGATCCCCGCGGGGTGCGGGGACTTTGGAAAGCAATGGTGGATAAGGTCTTCAAAGGCGGGAACGAAGGTTCTGCTAATGACGCGATCTGCAGCCTGGACACTGCTCTTTGGGACTTGAAGGCCAAGATCAACCAGGAGCCGCTGTGGAAGACGCTGGGGGCATCCACCCGCTACGTCAAGCTCTATGCCAGTGGCATCGAATCATGCCTCTCAGACCAGCAGTTGCAGGCGTTCTACGAAGGAAAGGCTCAGCAGGGGATCGCGGCTGGGAAGCTCAAGATGGGTCTGGATCGGGAATCGGATCTGCGGCGCCTTGGAATCATGTCCGATGCCCTGGCTACATCGGGCAAGACACCTATCCTCATGATCGATTCCAATGAGTATTGGTCCCCGTCTCAGGCGATTCGGAACATCCGCTATTTCGAGGAGCACTACGATCTCACCTGGGTCGAGGAGCCTGCTCGACGCTGGGACTATCGGGGCTTGCGCAAGGTTTCCGAGAGTGTGAAGGCCGCTGTGGCCACCGGTGAAAATCTGAATGATCTCAGCGACTACATGCCTTTGATAGCCAACCAGGCGGTCGATGTCGTCCAGATTGGCGTCGGCACCAGTGGTATCACCGGAGCCATGCAGGTGGCTGATCTGGCCTACGCTTTCGAGCTGCCCGTGTCCATGATGAACTGCCCCCTAAACTTCATGGGGCACCTGGCAGCGTGTCTGCCCAATCACTGGATGATGGAGTTTGTGGATGCCGGACGGGACCAAGCCTTCTCGACGGACTCTCGTGTAGAGGATGGTTGGTTGATTCTGGGTGATGCGCCAGGGCTGGGAATCAGTTGTGACGAAGACGAGCTGAAGCAATTGGCCGTTGACGCTCCCTCCCCCGGTTCCAGCCCCAGCCCCTGGGGACGGCGACACGGTGCTGGACTCTACATAATGGGACCCGACGGCCAGCCTCCTCCGGTGGAGTAGGTGGCTGCCCTAGAACCAACGGAAGCCGACTTTTCCTTTCCAGTAGGCTTCGACAAGAATGGAGATCATCTTCCATGTCCTCTCGCAGCGAAACCGAGTATCGCTATGAAAAGCTGACCTGGCCCGAGATCGAAGATGCCGTTGACGCGGCTCAGGTCTGTGTCGTCCCCTGCGGCGCCGTCGAGCAGCACGGCCCCCATTTGCCGCTTGATGTCGATCTGGTTTGTCCCACCGGTATCGCTCGGGGTGCGGGTCGTCAGGTCGCAGAGAAGATGTTGGTGTTGCCGACCGTTGCCTACGGATACACCGGCCATGTCATGGACTTCCCGGGGACCATCAACAATCACTTTGAGCACTTTATCCACCATGTTCTCGACATCACGAAATCTCTGGCTTATCACGGCTTCAAGAAGATCCTGCTGCTCAACGGTCACGGCTCCAACATGCCCAACCTGGATCTGATTGCCCGCCGCACAAACCTCGAGACCGACGCCGAGTGCGTCGCAACTGCTTGGTGGCAGCTCCTGACGGTCGACAAGGAGTTTCTCCCCAGCTGGCGCGAGAGCAAGTTTCCCGGTGGCTGCTCGCACGCCGGTGAGCTCGAGACTTCTCTCTATCTCTATCTCGATGGCGACAACGTGCGGAAGGATAAGATCAAGAGCGGCGTCATCAGCTTCAACGAGGAGGAGAGCCCCTTCAACTGGGTTGACCTCTTCGCAAGCGGACCCGCATCCGTGGTGTCCTGGACCAGCAGCTACAGTGAGACGGGTGTGCTGGGCGATGCCGAGAGGGCCAGCGAGGAGAAGGGGCGAAGGGCCTACGAGGAAGCAGTCAAACAGCTGGTCCGCTTCATCACTTGGTTCAAGGATCGTCCCAAAGACGAGCGCTGCGAACGCCACCGCCGACCACCGACCTTTCCGATTCCCTGGGGCCAGCGGCCGCTCTGAGTCGCGGAGTCAACCCTTGTGACGAACCTCGAGCAGTAGCCCGTCCAGCAGGATAGGCTCCTGCTTCGACCCCGGACTCTGTCCCAGCGTCAGCCCGAATCGATTTTCGCCCTGCTTTATCTGTGTGGGCTCTAACAAGCACTCCAGCCAGTGACCCTGGGCGTTTGCTTCGATCGTGCCGGCTGGCTTCAGTTGGGGGAGGGCATTGGCGTTGAGACTGGATCGCAGATCCTCTCCGCCGGCCAATCCCATCAGATGGACTCGAAGCCGCAGCTGAGAGACCGAGTCCGCCTCGACGTCACTTCCCACACGCAGATCGAGGCTGAGGTCCTCTCCCGGCTTGAGCTCCATCGCCCGCTCTCTCTTGCTGAAGTAGTCGACGCCGTAGATCTTGTCCAATCCGGCGATTGCGCTCGGATCTCCTATTTCGTGGAATATCTGGTGATCCGGATGCCAGATGTTGAAGGTGTAGAGTCCATCTGCACCGGCGCTCCAGGCACTCATGGCGGCGCCCCGCCAGGCCTGCAGCACTCCGGGCCAGGCATTGGTGGCTTCCCAGTGAGAGTCCTTTTCCTGGTACCATTCCTTGACCGTGTCGTAGCCGCTATCCAGGAAGGCCCAATGGCCCCAGAAGCCCCACACTGCAGACAGGCGGAGACTGGGGTGTCATGTTGGTGACCGAGCTCGACCATCTCTCCGATCCGAGACATGGGACGGAAGTTGGCGTTTCCGAAACCTGCAATGATGAAGTCGATGAGATCCTCTGCTAACCAGCGCTCGACATCCAGTCCGTGGAATTGGCAGAGCTCGATGGTGATGGGCAGACGGGGGGTGATCAGGATCGGTTTTCCACGTCGCTGCCCCACCTCGTCGGCCATCCGGCGGATGCGCCTGATCAGCTCGGTCATTGCGTCGCGATGCTCCGCTTTGGCCGGTTGATCCTCCAGTCCCGGTTTGAAGTAGGGGACATGCCTCAGGAAGTCCAGCTCTACCCCATCGATGTCGTATCCTTCGCAAACTTCCTGGATTAGCTGGAAGATGTGGTCCCTGACCTCGGCTTGAGCGTAATCGACGCCCGACCAGAGTTTTCTGGGCGGATGGTCTGGGTACTTCTCCCAGTCCTCGGGGACTCCCAAAATATACTCGGGATGATCGCGTTTGAAGGGAGCCAGGCCGTAGGTCCACCGCCTGCTGCCCATGGGATAGGCATCGTGTCGATCGTTCATTCGCAGCGACCAGAAGATCTCCAGGTCGTTCTGGCGACAGAAGTCGACTTGGATTCCCAGGCCGTCTTGTCCGTATTGCTCAACCAGGTCCTGGGCGAGACATCTAGGGTCAGTTGCTTTGTCGAGAAAGTGTCCTATTTTGGTGTGGTGCGAGAAGGTGAGTCCTGCCGCGCAGGAAGCGTAGAAGATGGTGTCGACCTGGGTGCCTTCCAGGCCGGTTGTCCTTGACCTCAGGAAGTCTTCGCGCAGATCTCCGGTCCATTGGGTCAATCGCTCCCGGCTATATTCTTCGGGCTTCTCGGCGCGAACCACATCATCGCCGTCGTTGTTGACGATGATTCTGCGCCGGCGGTGCGCCAGAGTTTTCCTCTGCTCGGCGATGCTTGCTGAGTCCTCGCTGCGCTCACCGCAGCCGGGAAGGAGGGTGGCGCTGGCAGCGGCTCCGGTAGTTGTCTGAAGGAACCTCCGTCGAGTCCAATCTATAGGGTTCATGATGAATTGGCGTAGGCTACAGGCCCAGCGCTTGATCCAGATTGCGGGAGACTTCACGGAGGCGTTCGAGGTCCCCGCCTTTCACCTCGGCGGCACACCATCCCTTGAAGTGGATCTCCGCCAGGGCCTTACGCACGTCAGACCAGTCCAGGTCTCCCTCGCCAATCTTGGCGAACTCGTCCCTGTGGCGCGAGAACCCCTTCGCATCCAGCTTCATGATCCTCGTGCCCAAGGTTCGGATCCAGGCTCCGGTGTTGCCGTACTTCCAATGATTTCCGATATCGAACTGCATGCCCACCCAGGGGGAGTTGAACTCGTCCACGTACCTGGCGAGTTTGGCGGCCGTCTGATTCGAATCGCCCTGGTGATCGTAGAGGAAGTGGTTCCACACATTCTCGATGGCGATGAAGACGCCCAGCTGAGCCGCGAGCGGGATGGCCTTTTCGATGTTCTCGATGGATCGGGACCAGATCTCGTTTTCCGGGCCGTCCTTGCCGTGCCCGGGGACCAGGAGGACACTGTGTCCACCGACGGCGTGAGTCTGGCGAATGGCCTCCTTCAAGTCCTCCAGAGCCTGGGCCCGAGTCTCCGGATTGGGGTCGCTGTGGCGGATATTCCAATGCGAGGTACAAACCGTCCCGTCCACGGGCAGGGCGGCTTGGGCGATGGCTCGCCGTGTGTTTTCCACGCTGAGGCCGGGGGCATTGAGCTCAATACCCTCGAATCCGGCTGCCTTGACTACCTTGAACTTCTCGGTCAGAGAGCCCTCAACCTTCACCATCCCGATCTTGAGCGTCTTATAGATTGAAGCCGTTCTTTCATGGGACGAACCCAAGGCGGCTCCTGAGAGTCCAAGTATCGGGACGCCTGCCACACCTTGCAAAAACCTGCGTCGTGAGCAAATTGAGTGTCGAGTCATGAAGTTTCTCCAACGGCCATCATCTCACGAGTCACTTCTGCAGGAAAGAGGCTAAGCAGCCGTTCCACTCTGCCTTTGTTCGTCGCTCTACCTTGTCTCCGTTCTCGGTCCCAAAGAATGAGAATAAGAATGAGACTGATCTCAGACCGAGAATGCTCTCTGTCCCCAAGATAGTTCTCCTGTCCCCCAAGATGAGAATGCTCTGTGTCCCCAGAATGCCCCCCCTTGCCATGTGTCCAAGTGCTGTCGGAGAAAAGAACTCTGTCACCATTTGGAGACCACCGCGACGTCGGAGAAACGGGGAGGCCTGGACTTGCTTTAGCACATGTCCTGAGTTTAGAATTCAGGCACGAGGTCGACTGCGTTTCAAGCTCCGGTTGCGGTAGTGCCGTTCGGCCTAGGTTCCAAATGAACTGGCGGACGTCCGCGCGTAGGCATCATTCGATGAGACAAACGATGAGAAAAAATCCCCCGAATCGCCGATCCTTCCTGAAGGCTGCGGGCGCTACGGTCGTCCTTCCCTGGCTCGAATCCATCCCTGTCCTTCGGGCGGTTTCCTCTGGTAAAGCCCTGACCAAAGTACCCCTTCGCTTTGTGGCGACCTTCTTTCCTCTTGGAGTGAACACCCATCAATGGGGAGCTGCCGGCACAGGCGAGAACCTGAAGTTCAAACCGACCCTGGAACCCCTGCAGCCTATAAAGCATAAAGTCAATGTCCTGCTGGACTTGTGTCATCCCCATCTGAAAGATAAGCGCGGACACGCCGGCAAGGTTGCTTCTCTTCTGACGGGTGAACCTGGAGGTCGGGACAACAGCGCCGCAGGCATTTCCATCGATCAGCTGATAGCCGGACAGATCGGTGATCAGACGGCGTTTCGCTCTCTGGCGCTCGGAATCGCACCCTCCAGAAACCGTCGAGGATTCTACGATTCCAGCATCTCCTGGCGGGGTGCAGACAAGCCTTTGGCCAAGGAGATCGACCCTCGCATGACCTTTGCGGCGCTGTTCTCCGACAAGTCTTGGTTGAAGCGGGACGGCAGCGTGCTCGACTTTGTGTTGGATCAGGCCCAGAACCTGGAAAAGCGAATCAGCGCCCAGGATAGGCAGACCCTGGCCGAGTATTTCGAGGGCATTCGAGAGTTGGAACTGCGAATCGAGCGCATGGATCGGGACAAGGCTGAGTGGCAGCGCCATCAGGCAAGCGAGCCCTCCATCTCACGACGCTTTCACCCGGATGATCCCAGCGGCGCGGGCGAGATGCCGGATTTCGCTCTCTACCAACCGCAGAGTTTTAGAGAGCACACCCAGTTGATGCTGGACCTGATGGTACTGGCGCTGCGTACTGATCGCACTCGGGTGGCCTCCTTCATGTTCGACAGTTATGGCCCTAAATACAGTGATTTCAGCTTTATACCGGGAGTAGCAGGTCAGTGGCATGCCTTGAGTCACCACAAGGAGACTCCCAGTTCCCTTCATCAGTATCACCTCATCAACCGGTGGCATGTTTCTCAGTACACCGATCTGCTTCAGAAGATGGATGAAATAAAGGAAGGCGAGCGCACGCTGCTGGACAATTCGCTGGTGCTGATTGGGTCCGGAATGTGGGACGGGAACCGCCATACCTGCACCCAATACCCGCTGTTACTGGGTGGCAGCGCCGGCGGTCAGATCAAGACCGGGAGGGCTATCGATTTTCAGGGTGGTTCGATGTCCCGCCTTTTTCTATCCTTCGCCGAAAACATGGGCGCCCCGCTGAAAGAGTTCAAGGAGGCCACCGAGTCATTTGGTTCGACCCTGGCGGGATAGCGAGGTCTCCATGAAGTCCCTCCGTAGCCCGAGCTGGCCATCCCTTATCTGTTGCACTCTCCTGCTTGCCATTCCGATGGTTGAGCCCTCGATACTCTGGGCGCAATCGGTTCCAGCTGATGCCTGGGGTGCCAAAGCGCGTCCCCTTTTCGAGCAGTATTGTGTGGGGTGTCACGGTTCCGAGAGCCCGAAGGGTGGGCTCAGGCTGGATCAGAGGGAAGCCGCGCTTCGAGGCGGCAACAGCGGCCGGGTGATGATCCCCAGCCAGTCCTCCCAGAGTTGGTTGATCAAGCGTCTCCACGTTCCCTCGAATGACCCTTCTACCATGCCGCCCCAGGGCCACCCGCGACCAACGTCGGAGCAAATCGAGATCCTGGCCGAGTGGATCGATAGGGATGCGACGGCGCTGGTGGACAAAGAAGGCGATGAGGATGCGGCGGCGGATGCGCCGGAGTCAGAGATTGCCTATTCCGAGTTGTCCGGATCATCCGATGACTTGACCTTCGAAGGCCAGATCCGGCCCTTCCTGGTGCACTACTGCTACGACTGCCATGACAGCAAGACCCGCGAGGGCGGGTTCGATATCGAGGAATCCTCGCAGAAGTGGAAGGATGAGATACTCCGCAAGTGGAATGCAAGCTGGGGAAAGATGGCGCAGGCGATTACCACTGGGTCGATGCCTCATCCGAGGCAGCAGCGCCAGCCCTCAGAGCAGGAGCGTGAACTTTTCGGGCGCTGGTTTGAGCGGGAGCTGGAATCGCGTGCTACCCCTGAGTCCTCGCGTGCCAGCAACCCGCGGCTGCGTCAGTTGACCCCGTTCGAGTATGACAACACTGTGCGCGAATTGACTGGATTGGATCTCGGCCTGAGCAGGCTGACGCAGCCAGGTGGGCCGGCGAGCGACGGAGACTTCCTGAACCAGGGGCTCGAAATGCAGCTTTCGCCGTCGAAGCTCTCACGCTATCTGCTGGCTGCCGAACAGATCGTCGCTCACGCTTCGGTCGATCCCGAGTTGGGTTTCCGTTTTCACTCCGAGCCTCGACCTGTAGGCTTCGCTTCCGACTACGCGGTTCAGCCCGGGGATCTGCGAATCTCAGCCCGCAGACACCTGTCCAACTTTGCCGCACGCGCCTATCGCCGGCCTTTGCACGAGGCGGAGGTCGCCAGTCTCATGACCCTCTACGATCGACAGGTCGAATCGGGGCTGGATTATGAGAAGGCTTGCCGCCAGGTTTTGCAGGGGATTCTGGCTTCTCCTCAGTTCTTCTATCTGCCAGAACAGCACCGCTGGGAGGTCAAGCCCATCAACTGGGGTGACAAGAAGCGGAAGGCATCCGACGCCACGGCTCCTCTGGATGACTATGAGGTGGCGACTCGGCTTTCCTACTTCTTGTGGTCGGCTCCGCCGGATCGAGAGCTTACGCGTTTAGCAGGGGATCAGCAGCTGCACCAGCCACAAGTATTGAAGGCGCAAGTAAGACGGATGCTGGCTGACCCGAAATCCGCAGCGCTGGCTACTCAGTTCGCTGGATACTGGCTGAAGTTCAACAAGGTTGCGGACCATCTGGACATAAGCCGACAGCGTTTTCCCGAGTTTTCGAAGTCGCTTCAGCAGTCAATGTATGACGAAGTCCGGTACTTCGTGGAGGAGATCATTCGCCACGATCTCAGCATCCTGAATCTGCTGGACTCGGACTTCACGTTTGTCAACCGCGAGTTGGCTGGGCACTACGGCATGCAAGAGGTTGCCGGGGAGGGTTTTCAGAGGGTTGGACTGACCAACGACCTTGGTCGCGGCGGTCTATTGGGAATGGCCGGTATCCTCAGCCTGACTTCTCATCCCAACCGGCGCAGCGCCGTTGAGCGCGGGGCCTACATCCTGCGGGAGGTTCTCGGCACTCCACCTCTTCCCCCGCCGGTCTCGGTGGGCAAACTGAAAGGACTCGATCCCGAGGATGGGCATCCTCTGACCATGGCGGAGACGCTCCAACAGCATCGGCAAGACACTCGTTGTGCCGGCTGTCATAGCCGCATCGATCCTCTGGGATTGGCTCTGGAAGAGTTCGACGGGATCGGACGTCGTACGCAGCCCAAGCGCCAGGCCTCCCCTGAAGGGGTAGACACCCTACCGGACGGTACCCAACTCCGTCGGTTTGAAGGTCTAAAGCGCTATCTCTTACAGGAACAGCAACGGCGGAAGTTCGTCGGCAACTTTTCCAAGCGGCTCCTGAATTATGCCCTGACACGTGAGTTGCAGTCCGGCGATTTCTACACCCTGGTCTCGGCACGACGTGCCTTGGAGGAGCACGATTACCGACTCTCGGCAGCCGTCAACGCCATTGTTACCAGTAAGGTCTTCCTAGAGCGCTCCGAAGAGTAGCTTGTCCTTGCCTTCCCTGGGGGATTCCGTCTCAGCCAAACTCTTGCCCTCTAGCAGGCTTAGTTTTGATCGATTCCGCAGTTCTTTCTGTAAGGACAACTACTCCTGTTTTTGGAAGAGAGAAGCGTGGTGGCGAGCGACGTCCCACATATAGTGGCCCACTTTATGTTTCTGGGAAGCCAGGATGTGTCGCTTGGCCTTCTCGGTATCGCCCTCAGCTTCGAAGAAGAGTCCGATGTAGAAATGGGCGTAGAAGAGGCGGTTGTTGAGTGTCTCGGAGGTGGGCCGTCCGGCGCGGGTAGCGTGTAGAACCGCTTCCGGTGACAGCTTGGTGCGGAACATGTTGTAGATCTGCATCATGGGGACGCGCGGGTCGTTCCGGATGGTTAGGATGGTTTCTCGGGCTTTTCCGCCGCCCTCTTTACGGGCCAGGCAGGCGTAGCGCCAGACCGAATTTTCGACATCGTTATCGTGGTAGGTCTGGTACAACTCGAACTGTTTCGCGCCCTTCTCGAACTGCCCAGCGTAATAGTAGGACAGGCCACGTTCCCATTGTCGTGGTTCCAGATCTGGTCGCAGTTTGACGAATTGGTCGAAGTCCGCTACTGACTCGGCGATCTTGCCGAGTCGAAAGTGCTCTCGGCCTCGGACGTAGTAGGCGAACGCCAGCTGCGAGTCAGTTTCGATGGCACCGGTTGCGAGTCTGACGGCATCCATGCTTCTTCCCTCGGCGGCCGCTTGTTGGGCCCGGTGAAGGAAGCGACCTGCCTCTGCCTCCCCTCCCTTACCGGAGAGGGCGTTCTGGGAGATTAGCAGCAATGAGAAGAGTAGAATCTTGAAGGCGTTCGTATGTGGCATCTGTTAACTTGGACCTGTTTCCCGTTCCAGCCGATCGAGTAAAGCCTCCCTTTCCAAACGCTTCTTGATCCTAGGCTGGTCCTGATTGGGGATGGTTGCGGTCAAGATAGCTACCGATCAAGTGAAGGATAGCAGAAAGCCAATCCCCTGGTCTCCCGGCCCCACCAACGTGACAGTAAGCGAGGAGTCCCTCTCTAATCGACAAGAAAGACTTTGTCCCCTTCTGGCCCTGGAATGTCCCCAAGGAAATGGTCTCTGTCCCCACTGGACGTGCGAGAAAGACACAGGACTCTGTCCCCACTGGATGGGTGGATGGACGCGCGAAGGCAGTAGTTGACGTGGCGCCATGCTCTGTGCCGAATGCAGGCGATTAAAGTGGGCTGTACCCTGGGATCTGCCGTCGCTATTATGTCGATGGTGATCTTCTTTTTTCCATCTCGGTCGACCTGGTCTTTCGGGCATGACAGTGCGGAGTAGAAGGGGTCAAGAACTATGGATACTGGTTGTTTGCAGCACTGTCTGACTGAAGAGGAGAGCCAGAGATTCGAACGCGATGGCTTTTTTATAGTGCACGACGCGCTACCACCTCAACTGGTTGGAGAGTTGGTTGCTGCGCTTGACCAGCTCGATCGTGAGTGCCGGGCAAGAGACCGGATCCGCGGCAATGAACTGCTCCACATCCTCGATTTTATCGGAAGAGGTCCCTCCTTTCTCAAGCTGCTCGACTGGCCCCGGACTTTTCCCAAGGTGTGGGGGATTCTAGGCTGGAATATCCAGCTTTATCATACGGATATGATCATCAGTCCACCGGAAAAGAACGAGGAGTCACGGCGGAAAAAGCGTCTGGAATGGCATCAGGATAGCGGCCGTCTGAATCTCGAATTGGAAGGGGATCCCCGCCCCAGGGTTTCCTTGAAGGTAGGATTTTTTCTGACGGATACGTCGAAACCAGGACATGGGAATTTTTGTATCGTCTCGGGTAGTCACCGACGGAATGAGCTAGAAATGCCCCAAGACGAGGTGTCTGATCCAGAGGATGCGCTGGCCGTCTGCGTGCCACCGGGGACAGCGGTGTTTTTTGATCGCCGGCTGTGGCATTCGGGAAGTCCGAATCATTCCGATCTGGCGCGAAAGGTGCTCTTCTACGGTTACAGCTATCGGTGGCTGAGACCCCGAGACGATATGACAGTAGAACACCTATTCGATCAGTGCGATCCGATCCAACGGCAGCTGCTGGGTGCCAGTTCGGGCGGGATGGGGTATACCTCGCCTGAAGATCGGGATGTCCCGCTGAAACTGTGGTTGAAGGAGCAGCTTGGGAGGTCGGCGCTGGCTCCGTAGGACCTGTCGACTTGGTCTTGTCGGGCATACTGAAAAGGATCATGGTAAAAACTGGAGGATCAGCCATGATCAAGATTGAAAAGGTTTTGGCGGTTCCGGCGAAGGGCGGCTTTTTCAACGACGATCTCCTGGCGATCCACGCCGGTGCCGCGCGAGATGGGTTCGCTTATCGAGGTGATCCCGTGACGCCGGGATTCCAGCAGATCCGGCAGCCAAGCGAGGCGGTTTCGATCGTTCTGCTCCTCAGCAACGGCGTGGCCGTGTCCGGCGATGGGATGAGTGTGACCTATGCGGGAGCGGGGGGAAGGCTTCCCCGTTTTCAGGTCCGGAAGCAACTGCCGCTGCTGAAGCCCGTCTGTAGATGGCTTGAAGGGAGGTCCGCTCAGGGCTTTCTCGGTCTCTGCGAAGAGCTCCAAGAACAGGAATTCGGCGCCGGTCTACACCGGCCGGCGGCCTTCTACGCAGCCTCTCAAGCGCTGCTGCAGGCTGTGGCCATTAATGGCGGTGTGACCTGTTCCCAGGTTCTGGCCGCTGAGCTCGGACTCACAGTTGCTAGGGAGCTGATTCCGATTTACGTCCAGTGCGGCGAGGACCGCTACGACAACGTGGACAAATCCATTCTCAAGGAGGTAGATGTCCTTCCTCATGGACTCATCAATAGTCAGGAGTTGATGGGGCCGAACGGCGATGCTCTGGCCGAGTATGTTTCCTGGATCGCAGGGCGAGTTGGCAAGTATGGTAGGGAAGGCTACCGGCCGGAGATTCACATCGATGTCTATGGTCTCGTGGGCCAGGTCTTTGGTCCTCGTGCCGACAAGATCGCCGATTATCTGGCGGGGCTGGGTCGGAGCGCTCGGCCGTATGATCTGAATGTGGAGACCCCGGTGCTGATGGAGACACGCGAGGCTCAGATGGAGCTGTTTGCCTCCATCCGATGGGAACTGGAGCGGCGAGGTAGTGCAGTCCGACTCGTTGTCGACGAGTGGGCAAACGATCTGGATGACATCAGAGCCTTCATTGCTGCTGGCGCCACCCACTCGATCAATATCAAGGCCCCTGACCTGGGTGCTGTCTCCAATGTCGCGAAGGCGGTGGTTGATTGCTGGAAGGGAGGCGTACGACCTATTCTGGGCGGTTCCTGTGCGGAGACCGACCAGTCGGCGCGGATCATGGCGCACGTTGCTCTGGCCACACGCCCGGCTTGGGTATTGGCCCGGCCTGGGATGGGCATCGACGAAGGCCTGCAAATCACCTACAACGAAATGGCGAGGACCCTGGCCATTATCGAGAGCGCCGATCCCAGCTAGCTGAGCGCCAGAGCATCTTAGGGTTCGGTCAAGAATAAGTTCGCAGAGTTCGTGCTCAGATTTGCGCTAGATTTGGTCGCGAACGATTGAGAGAAACCGCAGGCGTAGCCAGGTCTACGTTGAGGATTTCGCGATTGAGGAGCGGCCGAAGATGGTGGTAAAGATGAACGCGAGAATGTGAAGTTATTCTTGACCGAACCCTTAGGGGCGGAGAACAGCGGTCTACTCAATCGGTCGAGCATCGAGTTGGTGTTCCGAGACATCTACTCGGGCTGAGCCGAAGCCGATCCTTCGCGAGCGCGTGTATCGCGCATCGAGCAAGTAGACGGTGGATCCAGAATCTCCCGCTTCGATTTCTGCGAAAGAGTATCGAGCCCAGTTCATGAATCCACGAACCTTTGGCGATGCTGTTGCGATACGAACGGCCCAGGTCTGGGGCAGAAACGGGAGGGAAACTGGAGACAGTTGCAGCTCGAACCGAGGCAGTAGACGGACGATACCATGTCAGTAGCCATACGGAGTCTGGGCGACCACGTCTCGAACGAACGGTGTTACAGGAGTAGGTGCGACCATCAGTTTCTCGACTGTCAAGCCGCGTGAGCTAAGCACTCTCGCAACTGCGTAGCTTGCATATTGCGAGGTGACGAGCATGGCTCCGATATAGACTGCGGTCGCTGTCACCGCGCCGCTGGCGAGCCGGTTGGAGGCTGTTGTATCGAGGCCGACTCTCCTCAATCGCAGAAGAATGATTGCCCCCAGTGAAGCGAGCCAGAGGATTTTGGCCGGTATCAGACCTGGCATGGAGGAAATCATAAGCAATCCGGCGAAGAGGGCAAAGGCCGCCCAGCCGCAAATGCTTCACCAGCGTCGGGAACGCGAAAGAAAAACCGATCCTCCAAGAAGGAGCCACATCCACGGGTCGACGATGAATACGGCGTCGCCGTAGAACCAATTGCCATCGAAGGGCCTCAACCAGCGCATCCCGTAATTGTTCAGCCAGTCGAGTGATGGGTGCGTCGCCACCGCGAGGTACGAGAGACCGAGGAGCGCCCCGATATGAAGGGACGTGGACTCTCCCCTTGAAGTGTGCTTGGTGAGGAGGTTCCACAGGACGAGGGCTCCTGTTAAGACGAGCGGGAGGAGCAGAATCGTTGCGATGCCGTGGGTCCACCCGCGACGAAGGAGTAGAGCGGTGTCGGAATCCGCAAGCATAGCGATTCCATCGATGTCAGGCAGATTGGCTCCGATGATTAGGGCAGCCGACGCATACGCGGTTTTCTGTCGTAAAGGTGTCTGTGCGAGGGCAGCTCCAAGCAAGGTGTGAGTAATTGGATCCATGCAATGACTCGCGGTTACAAACGCGCTAGCACCCAGCGTTGACCACGGTTAGACGCCGTCTGAACAATAGGAAACGATCTCCATAATAGTTGTATCTGCTAGATAGGGAAATGGACACAAGAAATGGGGACAGACTTCAGCAAATGAGTTTGGATTTCCTGCCAGAACGACGCTGCGAGAAGGGTACAGTGTCGGACTCCGAGTCGTTCAGAAAGCTCCATGAGCAGAGAATTAGTTTCGTAGATTCGGAAGGACGAGCGTTATGAACTAGGAATGATCGAAATGGATTTCGGACAAGACAAAAAGGACCGACATCTTCCCAAGACGAGAGGTTGTGATTTATGGCACGACTACCCCGAATCAAGATCGGTGATCAAAACACCTTCTATCACATTACTGCCCGGGTAATCGGCACTCCCGACTGGTTTCTCTTTGCCGAATCCGCTGTCCGCAACAAGTTGCTGAGCCTCATTCGTAAGTACACACGGCCTACTTCTGTCGAGTACCATCCTTTAGCCTGATGAGTAACCACTACCACCTCCTTGTCGCCTTTGAGGCTGCCCGGAAGCTGAGTCGGGAGGAGCTCAGAGATCGGGCCACTCTTCTTTATCCAGATCCTGAAAAAGTCCTCAAAGACGATCAGCAATGGGAGACGTTCAACCGGCGTCTGTTCGATCTGTCCGAGCTGATGCGAAATATCCAGGGCGCTTTTACCAGATGGTACAATCGCAGCACCGGGCTTCGTGGGTCCCTCTGGGACGGTCGCTTTCACTCTACCATCCCGTTGGATCAGCAAGCCGTGCAGGAAACATTGGCTTACATCGAACTCAATCCGGTTAGAGCGGCTCTGGTTTCAAGACCTGAAGACTACATGTCTAGTTCAGCCTTCTTGAGGCATATAGGAGCTGATGACTGGCTGATGCCCATTGGCGAGCTCTTCGAAGGGTCCGATCAGATGTAGAGTTGCCGAGGCTTTCTCTGCTACCGAGGTTTTGAAGGAGACAGCAAGGAGGGGGCCCGGATCCCAGCCGAAACTCTTCGGCAAGAGCAGCAGCGTGGATTCAATCGGCAAGGTATCTACCGAAAACGGCTGCGCTATTTCGCTGAAGGACTGGTGCTGGGAGGCGAGCAGAAGGTCAGAGACTGGGTCAGCCTGTTTCGACGTCGTGGTCGATATCTACGGCGGCGCCATCCGATCCCGCACATGGATGGGCTTGCCTTCACGCTTAGGGAGCAGCGTACTCTCGCGAAGACCACAGCTGGCTGATCCGCTCCAGTCTGCCTGCGATCACTTGAATTTCGAGAATCTCAGGGATTTATCACCTTTTTTCGTCTCCAGACTCATTCTGCTCAGACAAGCGTGTCACTTCCTGCCCTGACCATTTAGAGGATCTGGTAGCCGCATTGCTTAAGAGCATCTATTCCCCCTTGGACTTTTCCCGTTCGATTAGAGAATCCGTTTCCTCTGCTTTTCCTCTGCTGGCCAAGGATTCGTCACAGAAAGCCGCAGAAGCCGAAAACTCCGTCCCCTCTGAACTAGGCTACTCTTTGCAGCACAGAAGCGGAACTCTGTCCCCTTTACAGGACCAATTTTTTTCGATCTGGTAAGCTCCTTTCCGTTGACGAAACCAGCAGGAGCAGCTATGGACTTTTCGAATCGACATACGTTATTCCAAAATTTTCGTCTAGGGTTGTTTGCGTTTGTCTGTAGTATGGCGTTTTGTCTCTGGGCCGTGCCCTGCCTTTTTGGCGGGAAGGCATCTGAGAAGCCTGTCTCTCGAGCTCAACTCTATGATCCCGGACTCCACGTCTTCGTGGATGATGATGAGGTTCAAGACCACCCTGGTTTTACCCGAAAGATCCAGAACCCCAGGCGCATCCGAACAGAGCCGGTTCTTCGTCCTGACCGGCCCTGGGAAGGACACGCGGTTCAGCTGTGGGGTTCGGTCCTGTATGACCAGGAAGAGGATCTCTTCAAGATGTGGTACTTCTCTGCTAATACCCCACTATACCGGAGCCAGGGACGCGGATACTTTATCTGCTATGCGACTTCTAGGGACGGAGTTCAGTGGGAGAAGCCGGAGTTGGGAATCGTGCGGATCAACGGATCTGCTGCTAACAACATCGTGTACCCCACTCGGGACATTCCACCCACCTGGGGCTTGGACCCTTGGGGAGTGGTCAGGGATCTGGACGATCCCGATCCCTCGAAACGCTACAAGATGGGGATGTACCAGCAGCGGCCAAGCGAGCAGGAGTCGGACATTGAGAAGCCGAACATGACGCGTGAGGAGAAGAACAAGGCGCGGAAGACCCTCCTGCGAGCTATCCGGGACAAACACGGTATGTACGCGGCCTTCTCGCCCGATGGCATCTATTGGACGCCAGGAGAGGAGATCCTGGTCCCGCGCGGTGGGGACGCAGGAACTCTGGTATACGACCCTCTAGGTGAGGGTTATATCGCTTCAACCCGACGCTACGAGACTATCATGGATCACTTCGTCATTGGCTGGAAGGGTTATCGACGAGTCATCGCTCTTTCCACCAGCCAGGATTTCGTCCACTGGACCCCGCTCAAGACCGTTCTCAAGCCCGATGATTTCGACGACCCGCGGGACCAGATGTACGTCATGACTCCCTTCGCTTACGGAAATCAGTACCTTGGATTTATTGGAATGCTCCACTCGTCCACCGAGCTGGGACCGACGCAGCTGGCCTCCGCCCGCGACCTTGAGGATTGGCGGCGCGTAGGACGCCGGGAGGAGTTCCTGCCCGTCGGTGCTCCAGGGAGTTGGGATGGAGCCTGGTCCAGTCTTTCCGGGAATCCTCCCATCTTGCGCGGGAATACTCTTTATCTCTGGTATTCGGGACGCCCCCAGGCGCATGGGACCTCGGGTATGTGGGAAAGTTCAATCGGTATCGTCACCTTGCGCAAGGACGGATTCGTTGCCCTGCGAAGCGGCATCCGGGGCGGGGAACTGATGACCGAGCCTCTCGAGGTACTGGCCCCCAAGCTCTACCTCAACGCCCTCTCCTACTTCGGACGCGTTCGAATCCGTGTTGTCGAAGAAGTCTCTGTCCCCAATGGTTACTCTTTCGAGGATTGCAACGGGCTCGAGCGAGCCGACGAAACCGACTTCGAGATTACCTGGGGGAGGGATAGGAAAGACCTCTCGTCTTTCGTGGGCCAGAAGGTCCGCCTGCATATTCAGGCCGACAACGCTACCAGTCTTTTTTCCTACAGGTTTGGCAACTCTGGAGACTAGACCATGCGACGCTTTTCACCGATGTACATCGGCGCTCTTGGAGCTCTTCTCGTTTTGGCAAGCACTGAATCGCTAGCCCAGAAGGCATCTGTCAAGAATCTCCACCAGCTTTATGACCCGGGTCTCCATCTCTTCCTCGACGATGAGGAAGTGCAAGATCATTCGGGGTTTTTTCGCACGGTTCAACAACCCCAACGTCTACAACCCCATCCGGTGCTGCGACCAGATCGGCCCTGGGAGGGCACCTCGGTTCAGTCGAAGGTCTCGGTCCTCTACGACGAGGAGGAGGACCTTTTCAAGATGTGGTACTTCTCCGTGGATATCGCTTCATACCGGCGGGGAGGTAGGGGTATCTATATCTGCTATGCCACCTCAGGGGACGGCATTCAATGGGAGAAGCCTGAGCTAGGTCTGGTTACGATCGAGGGAGCTGCTGCCAACAACGTCGTCTTTCCCACTAGAGAGATGCCTCTTGCCTGGGGCTACGATCCCTGGGGTGTGATCAAGGATCCGAATGAAACCGACCCGGCCCGCCTCTACAAGCTTGGGATGTACCAACAGCGGCCCTTCCCAGAGGATTCGAACATCGAGGCCCCGAACATGAATCGGGAGGAAAAGAATCGGGCTCGCAAGATACTCATGCGGGCAATTGAGGATCGGCACGGAATGTATTTGGCCTTCTCCCCCGACGGAATTCACTGGACCTTGGGAGAGGAAATGTTAGTTGCCCGCGGTGGAGATGCTGGCAGCCTGGTCTACGATCCACTGACTCGAAACTACCTGGCCGTGACGCGGCGTTATGAAACCCTCATGGATCATTACATTCTCGGATGGAAGAAGTATCGGCGAGTCATCGCTCTTTCCAGCAGCCCCGACTTCGTCCGCTGGACCCCACTGGAAACGGTCTTGAAACCGGACGACTTCGATGATCCTGGCGACCAGATGTACGTGATGACCCCTCTGGCCTACGGAAACCAGTACATAGGATTGCTCACCATGCTCCACTCTTCCACCGAGTTGGGGACGGTTCAACTCGCCTCCGCCCGAGATCTCAAACACTGGAGACGAGTCGGGCGCCGCCAAGAGTTTCTTCCGGTGGGCCCTCCGGGCAGTTGGGACGGAGCCTGGGTCTCGCTGGCCGGGAATCCTCTAGTGCTTAAAGGGGACAGACTTTATTTCTGGTATTCAGGTAAATCCCAGGCCCATGGGACTAAAGGCATGGCGAAAGCGGCCATAGGCGTTCTGACCCTGCGCAAAGATGGGTTTGTGGCCCTGCGCAGCGGTATCCGCGGTGGGGAACTAATGACCGAGCCGGTGGAGGTTCCTCTACCAAAGCTCTACCTCAACGCCCTCTCCTACTTCGGGCGGGTTCAGATCCGCGTGATCGAAAACGTCTCTGTCCCCAATGGATACTCTTTCGAAGAGTGCAACGGGCTGGAGCGCGGTGACGAAACAGGGTTCGAGGTTACCTGGGGAAAAGATCGCAAGGATCTGTCGCCTTTCGTCGGCAAGAAAATCCGGCTGCACATCCAGGCCGACAACGCGACCAGCCTCTTCTCCTACCGTTTCGGTGAAGCGTTGGAGCCTTCACAATGAGTCTTTCGGAGATATCGAGCCTAGCCGTCTAGCCAGCCCGGTTGACCCTTCTCGGGATTCTGTGGGCGCAGATGGAGAGTGTGGCCCTTTTGTCCACTCGTATGATAGTGTTCTGAACTGTGATCCGCCGTGTGTGCCGCCCTTGGACGGTGGCCACTCTACTTCTTTCGAAGTCACTCTTCATCGTCGCACGAGAGCGCCCCGGGGTGTTCTCTCGGGACGAGGTCCGTTTCTTTGAGAACGAGGTTCGCCCGGTTCTGAGCGACAAGTGCAGCGGTTGTCACAATGCCAAGCTGCTCACCAGTGGATTTTCAGTCGAGAGCCGGGAAGCCGTTTTGAAAGGGGGAAACCGCGGTGCGGCTGTTTCACCGGGTAGCCCCGAGCAGAGCCGGCTCATCCACGCTATTCGTCACCAGAATGAGTTGAAGATGCCTCCGGAGGGCCAACTCACGCCCGTTGAGGTCTCTGTGCTGGTTCGCTGGATTGAGATGGACCTTCCCTGGCCAGGCCCAACGTCGACCGGAGCCACCCCTGCGAGTGCTGCGACGCACTGGTCATTTCAGCCAATCGAGCGACCGCTTCGGCCGACTGTCTCCGATCCGTCGTGGGTCCGTAATCCGATCGACAGCTTTGTCCTCGCCCGACTAGATCAAGAAGGCCTTAGGCCGTCGCCAGAAGCATCCAAAGTCACCTTGATCCGACGGAGCTACCTCGACCTCATCGGCCTGCTGCCCTCACCCGAGGAGGTGACAGAGTTCATGGGCGACGGCAGCCCGGACACCTACGAGCGCCTCGTCGATGAGTTGCTGGCCTCGCCCCATTACGGCGAACGGTGGGGACGTCACTGGCTCGATCTGGCCCGTTACGCCGATTCGAATGGATACAACAACGACTTCCCCCGCCAGATCTGGATGTATCGTGACTGGGTGATTGGCGCTCTTAACCGCGACATGCCTTTCGATCAGTTCGCCGTCGAGCAGATTGCGGGTGATTTGTTGCCCGATGCGACCGAGGACCACCTAATAGCCACCGGGTTTCAGCGCAATACGCTCTTGAATCTTGAAGGGGGTATCGACTTCGAGCAGTATCGGGTTGAGGCCGTTGTCGACCGGGTCAACACTACCGGAGTGGCCTTTCTGGGCCTGACGTTGGGCTGTGCCCGCTGCCACGATCACAAGTTCGATCCGGTTTCGCAGCGGGAGTTCTATCAGTTCTTCGCGTTCTTCAACAGCATCGATGAGTTAAGCGGGGAGTTCAGCAATGATGCCGGACGTGCCCGTGCACAGGAGCCGGTGCTCGAGTTTGGCACTCCCGAACAATATGAGAGGCGAAAGGCCCTCAGGGCACAGCTGGAGGTGATGGAACAAGAGTTGAAGAGCTACGAGGAACAGCTGCTGGCAAAGCAGCCCGAGTGGGAGTCCTCGCTAAGCGATGGGGCCCGTGCAAAGCTGACGCCTGGCCAGCGCACTATCCTGGAACTGCCGGCGCAAGAGCGCCACGAGGCTCAACACCAGTCCATCGAGCGGGCCTACTTCCGCCAGGACCTTGGTCATCTGGAGCGTAAGAGGGGTATAGACGCTGTCCGTGCTCTTGAGCCCGAGATCCCCAGCACGCTCGTTATGGAGGAGCTGGCCAAGCCTCGTCCGACGCACATTTTGCTGGGAGGGGACTTCCTCAGGAAGGGAGTCGCCGTCGGACCGGGAACTCCGGCAGTGCTGCCGCCGCTGCCTGCTCAGGTTCGATATTCTCGTCTTGACTTGGCTCGCTGGTTGGTTGATGAAAAGAATCCCTTGACACCTCGTGTGACGGTCAATCGAATCTGGCAGCGCTACTTTGGATACGGTATTGTCGATACCGCCAACGACTTCGGCACGCAGGGTTCTCCGCCCACACACCCGCGCCTTTTAGACTGGTTGGCGTCGGAGTTGGTGGAGCAGCAGTGGAGCCTGAAGTCGTTGCATCGCCTCATCGTCACATCGGCGACCTACCGGCAGTCTTCCCGATATCGGCCGGACGCGCAGAAAATCGATCCCCGCAACCGCCTCTTGTCGCGCCAGAACCGGCTTCGGGTCGAGTCCGAAATCGTTCGCGATCTGGCCTTGTCCGCCAGCTCTCTTCTGACACCTGAAGTCGGCGGGCCAAGTGTGTTTCCACCACAGCATGGCCTTTTCCTGACGATCGGCATAGTCCAGATAGGTGGAGATGACCACGTCTCCAGTGACGTCATCTCCAATCTGAGCCTCGCTGCTCCACTCTTCATCGGCCCCTCGTACGGCCCAGAAAAGTTGCCCGTCTTCCTTCACGTAGACCAGCAGCAGCTGGTCGCGGTAGCTAGTCAGGGCAAGGGCTCCTTTGGCACAGTCCAATCCGATCGGGTCGGCTCCTGACCATGAGAGACCGTCAAAAACAGACGAAAGAAGTGAACCGTCGGCGTCACTGCAAATCAAGTGGGTGCCATCCTTCTGGGTTGCAAGAACCAACTTTCCCCCTGCCTGAAGTCCAGTGACCTACGGTTCGGACCAGCAGAAGGATTCCTTCCACAGGAAGCGGAGCCAGTTGGCATCTTGATCGTTCTTTCCCAGGTTGCTGGTTCCGAAGGCGCGCTCCACGGTCTTGACGAGTCTGTAGTGGTTGTAGGGGGTATCGATCAGGGTTTCCGGCTCGATCATATCTCCCAGCAACACCGTGTACACTTGGTTGGGCCATCGTAATTTGTATCGTACCCTTCGGCGTCATAGTCGGCCTCATCGAAGGTGATCACGATCAGCGTCCCCTCAGGAACCATCGATTGCCTCCATGCCGTCTCCGGATCCCGCAACAGCAGATCGATGTCCAGTCCAAGACCCACGAAGGGCTGTTTAGATGCCGATCCAATTTGTACTTTGCTGGCATCGATGTGACCCAGGAACACATACTCGAGCCAGGTGGAGATCTGAGGTACAAGCTGGGTCCGAGGATTGGTGTCGGTATGGGTGTTGGAGAGGTAGTGCCTGTCGTTCCAGATGTCCGGTGTGAACCAGCTGTACTCGGGAAGCTCTCCATTGGCCACGTCATCCCAGAACGCGACTTCGCTGACGATCCTGGCCCACCTCGCCTCACTTGCCTGGATAGTGTGGTAGGAGGCAAAGGCGTTGTGCTTTCGGAGATAGCGCGCCAGGCCGGAACCATCGTTTGGAAACTCCGCGATCGGTTGATCGCTCGTGGGATAGCCAGGTTTTTCCCAAACGGCCTTTCAGGGCTCACCAGGATAGCCTTCCATATAGGCCTTCCAGGAAACGCCCGCTGCCTCTAACAAGTCGACCAGTGTTTGCTGGGTGAGCGGTTTTGCCGGCGGTGTGTCGTTCGTCACACCACAGACCTCTCCCGCGAGTGAAGCCAGATAATTCGTCTGGGAGGGGTGGAAGACCCCGAAGTAGTTGCCCAGGTTGGCTCCGCATGCCGCCAGCTTCTTCATAAACGGATTCTGCATGACGTAGCTGCGGTACTGGTTTTCGAACATTACGATGAGGATGCGCTCGAAAGGTCTGTCCATGTCACGATCCTCCCGATGGAGATGGGTCTGAGGTGCTCCATTTAAGTCGGTCAGAACTGGTCACGCCCCCTCCGTCTTGGTCACAGTGGCGGAGCTAGAGAGCTTGCGCACCCGCGTCACTTCTTGCTGTGCCTCGGCCAAACTGCCAAAGCCCTCTCCCGAGCTGGCGACGTTTTCGCCCTGGGCATCCTCCAGACGCCAGCGATACTCACCGCTCTTGTCCTTGAAGATAGTGAACTGTCCGCCCGCCTTCTGCGCCTCATGAAACCGTTGGTGAGCCTGATTGCGTTCGGCAATGTATTTTGAGGCCTCACCCTGTGTCTTCGGGATGGGCGCTGGCTTTCCCGAGTCCTCGTGACCGTCAAGATGGTTGATTTGATCGAAGACCTTTTTTGCGCCTGTTAGAGTGGATGATCGGTCGCCGACTGCAGAGTTACATCGGGTAGGGGGGGACGCTTGAGCTTCGTGGGACAGTCCTGGCGCGGGGATCGGCAGTGTGTGCCTCAGTGTAGATTAGCCGATCGCCGCTCTGATCGTTGCCCTGGCAGACTCGATCAGCGACGCCGAAAACCGGCAGAGAGTCGTCCAGCATCGACTCGATGAGTGTGGGATCGGTCATGCGGAAGGTCATGAAAATCCGGTTCGAAGTAGCCCCCTTTGCCAGATCCGCCAGTCGGTCGAGGTCGGGTCGATCGCTCGAACTGTGTGGGGAGAAGTACACTTCCAGAGCCTCTCCAACCTTGGCGCCCTGTTGATTGGCCTCTCTCAGACCTAAATTGGCGTTTCGCAACACCCGTTCGAAGTCCGAAACATAGGCCTTGGCCAATTCCTGATTCCGGAAGATGACGCTCTGGTTCGACTGAGTGGAGATGCCGCCATTGGTAAAGTTGGTCGATCCGGTGAGTACTGCGAGGAGAGTGCCATCTGCCTGTTTGAGGACCATGTACTTGTTGTGGCTAATGCTGACGTGCTCACGTTGGTGAACCGTGACCCCAGCGCCCACAGCTTTTCGTAGGCCGGGCCGTTGGGGCCCTTGTTGGCGGGGTCCGTTCGTTCCTCCGCACCCCAATCGAGTGAGACCCGAGTTCTCATTCCTATCTTGCAGATGGCATCGATGACGGCTACGGAATCCAAGTGATAGGCAGCGACATCGAGTTTCAGGGAGGTGTCGGTGAGTGCTTCGTTCAGGAATCCTACGATGGCTGTGTCCAGATCCCGTGCCAGCCAATCCATGGCTTCCGGATCGTCGTCCGGCTGCTTGCCCTCGCCGAACAGACGCTCGTACTCCTGTATATCGGAGACCCCTCGATTGAAGTGCACTTCCGGCTCGTTGGGGCCATGGTCGTGCTCCGGTTCGGTGGCTACGCTCACCCGGAGGGCCGCGGGCTCCTCCAACTGCAGTTTTCCTGGCGTTCCCCGTACCGGGATGACTTCGTAGGTGAAGCGAGAACCGGGGGGGGAATCCCGATTTTGACTTGTCCTCGTCGAGGCCAAAGTCGCACCAAATCATGGATTGGATGGGAGCCGCAGAGGAGTCGTAGAGTCGTCCCTTTTCAATGGGTTCTCCCGTGAAGCGAAGGACCGTCTTCAACCAGATCGTGCTTCGATCCGTATCCGTGCGTCGGATGGCGAATCCCAGGAGTCCATGCCAATCCTCCTGAGTCCAACGAATGGCAAGCGCCACCGCGTGCTTGCCACTGATGGCTACGACACTTTTCCCCTTGGGAGCCGTAAATAAATAAAGGTATCAATATGTAGTTTGTAATGCTATGCTGCGCGTGCATGGATACGCTGACCGAATTGACTGAGAAATTCCGGTCTGTATGACCCCTGTTGGATGAACGAACGCGGCGGAT